>Ga0105045_10001987_pt1 | contig 17025 bp, 11 predicted proteins | sample MAT02_FD_78089 | JGI IMG/M metagenome (GOLD analysis project Ga0105045, IMG submission 78089) | Freshwater microbial communities from Lake Fryxell liftoff mats and glacier meltwater in Antarctica - MAT-02 (megahit assembly) | ecosystem: Environmental > Aquatic > Freshwater > Ice > Liftoff... | reverse complement strand
TTTTTTTAAAAACATTTCTGTACTCTCCACCGGCATTTCACTCGTATGTCCACCGCTATTGAAACCGAAAAAAAAGTTGGTCACGTTGTCCAGGTGATCGGGTCGACGTTCGACGTCGAATTTCCTGTCGGTCATCTGCCACCGATCTATCATGCGCTTTCCGTGAAAGCAAAGCACAAGGGTGTGACGATCGATTTGGTCGGCGAAGTCCAGCAGCACTTGGGTGGAAGCGTCGTTCGCACGATTGCTCTGGGTAGTACCGAAGGCATGATGCGGGGGATGGAAGTCGTCGATACTGGAAGACCGGTCACCGTTCCCGTAGGCAAAGCGACCCTCGGGCGAGTCTTCAATGTGCTCGGACAACCGATCGATCAACGTGGTCCAGTAGAAGCCGATGACTATTGGCCAATTCACCGGCAAGCACCAGCGATCAACGATCTACTGACGAGCACGGAAGTATTCGAAACCGGTATCAAGGTGGTTGACCTTTTAACGCCGTTTGTCCGTGGGGGAAAAGCCGGGTTGTTTGGCGGGGCGGGATTGGGAAAGACAGTCATCCTGACGGAATTGATCGCCCGGATTGCCAGCAGCCACGGCGGATATTCCGTGTTTGCGGGCGTGGGCGAACGCACCCGTGAAGGCACGGACCTTTGGCTCGAAATGCAAGAAACGGAGATCGGCAGCACCGGTCGCAAGGTCATCGAGCAAACCTGCATGGTGTTTGGTCAAATGAACGAGCCGCCCGGTTCGCGTCTTCGAGTCGCATTGTCGGCGTTGACGATGGCCGAGTATTTCCGCGACTCGACGGGCGCCGATACGTTGCTGTTCGTCGATAACATTTTCAGGTTCTCCCAAGCGGGCAGCGAGGTGTCGGCACTACTCGGCCGGATGCCTTCCGCGGTGGGTTACCAACCGACGTTGGCGACCGAGATGGGTGCTCTGCAGGAACGAATCACCAGTACGAAATCGGGAGCGATCACGTCGGTCCAGGCCGTTTACGTCCCCGCGGACGATCCGACGGACCCCGCCCCGGCGACAGCATTCGGTCAATTGGATGCGTTCATTTACCTCGAGCGTTCAATCTCCGAAAAAGGTATCTATCCGGCGATCGACCCGCTCGCATCCAATTCGCGAATTCTCGATCCGCAGTACGTTGGCGATCGCCATTATACGATCGCCCGTCGTGTGCAAACGATTCTCCAGCGATATCGCGAATTACAGGACATCATCGCGATTCTCGGCGTGGACGAGTTGAGCGAAGATGACAAGATGATCGTTCACCGCGCCCGACGCATCGAGCGATTCATGTCCCAACCGTTCCTTGTCGCGCAAGTATTTACCGGCAAGCCGGGAGAAATCACGCCGCTGGCTGAAACGATCCGCAGCTTCGAGGAAATCTGCGACGGCAAATGGGATCATTTGCCCGAGCAAGCGTTCATGTATATCGGTGTCGTCGAGCAAGCCGAAGCACAGGCCAAACGCATGGCCGAGGGCAGGTAATCATTATGGCCATTCGTTGCATTGTTGTTACCCCGGAACGGACCGAGCTGGACCGCGACGTCACGCAGTTGACGTTGCCAATGTACGACGGCGAGCTCGGCGTCCAGAAAGGCCGTGCCGCGATGATCGGGCGCCTGGGTTTCGGTTCGCTCAAATTCCCTGGGGATTCCGGTCTCGCGCCGCTGTTTATCGACGGTGGATTTGTCCAGGTCGAAAATGACACCGTTTCGATTCTCACCGCCCGCGCCATGCCGCTCGGTTCCCTCGATGTCGAAGACGCGAAACAAAAATTAACTGAAGCGTTAGAAATGCCTTCGATGACCGCTCCAGCTCAAAAGCTCCGTGCCGACGCGGTGAATCGAGCACGGGGATTGCTGCGAACCGCTCGCCGGTGAAACGCTTTTCTGAGTAGTTGACCTACTCAACTCCATTTTCACGCGGGCGCGATTTATGTGCGGAATCACCGGTGCCCTGTGGAGCCGATCGGCAGCGCCCATCGATCTTCCCACACTCCAGCGGATGTGTGATTCGCTTGCCCACCGAGGGCCGGATGATCGACAGACTTACCTTGAAAACCACCATGACGGTGAAGGCAACGCGATCGGGGTCGGTCTTGGATTTCGGCGACTGAGCATCATTGATGTTGAGGGCGCTCGACAACCAATGACCAACGAAGACGGTTCAATATGGATGGTCTTCAACGGCGAGATCTATAACTTTCGTGAACTTCGCCGGCGATTGGAGGGCGAAGGGCACCGATTTGCGACGCACGGTGACGGCGAAACGATCATCCATCTTTATGAGTCGATGGGTGTCGAGTGCTTTGGTGAACTCAACGGAATGTTCGCGATTGCAATCTGGGACTCCAACCGCTCGCGTTTAGTCCTTGCCCGGGATCGCTTGGGCAAAAAACCGTTGTATTACACCGCTCAAAACGATCGGCTGCTTTTTGCCAGCGAGCTTAAATCGTTCGCACAAGTGCCTGGTTGGAACCCTCAAATCGATCCGTCATCAATTGACGATTTTCTGACTTATCAATACGTTCCGCATCCGAAAACCATTTGGAAGAACGTTTGTAAGTTGCCGCCGGGGCACCTGGCGGTTTATGAGAAAGGAAATGTTTCGGTATCCCGCTATTGGAATTTTGATCCCTCGCGATTGATTGACATCTCGCCCGAAGATGCCAAGACGCAGTTGCGAAAATTGTTGACCGACTCGGTCGCGAAACGGCTGCAGGCTGACGTTCCGCTCGGCGCGTTTTTGTCAGGCGGTATCGACTCGTCGTTAATCGTCGCACTGGCACAATCCCAAAGTGACCAGCCGTTGCGAACCTTTACGATCGGGTTTCCGGAAAAAGACTTTGACGAGTCTGCTTATGCCGCCGAAGTCGCCGCGTTTGTCGGAACCAACCACACGCGTTTCGAAGTCGAACCGGACAGCGTCAACATCATTGATGAATTGGTCTGGCACTACGACGAGCCCTTCGGCGATTCGTCCGCGGTCCCGACCTGGTACTTGTCCAAGTTAACCCGAGGACAAGTGACGGTGGCGCTATCAGGCGACGGCGGCGATGAGTTATTTGCCGGATACGATCGTTACCGAGCGCTGTGGCTCAGTCGTCTTATTCAACGGGCAATTCCCGTTCAATTGATTCCCGGCATGTCGATGGTGCAGCGCCTGCCCGATTCATCCGCCCAGCGATCGATCATCAGGCGGGCGAAACGGTTTCTCGAAGCGATGGGCCAGGAGCCGGCACGTCGTTATATGAATTGGTTGCAAATTTTTCCGGAGTCGATGCGAGTTCAGTTGTACCGAGAAAGCTTTATCGAACAGTTGTCTGGTGACGACCCGTTTGAATTTTTGAAGCGGGCTTGGGTTCGCTCGGGATCCAGGGACATTGTGACCAAAGCTTCGATGGCAGATTTGGAAACTTATTTGCCTTGCGATCTCTTGATGAAAGTCGACATCGCGTCGATGGCTCATGGACTGGAGGTTCGGCAGCCGATGCTAGATTACCGGCTCGTGGAATTTGCGGCATCATTGCCGGTGAATCTCAAGTTTCGTGGCCGACGTGGTAAGCTTTTATTGCAGGAAACGTTTGGTGATCTGATCCCCCCGACCGTCTGGACTCGGAGAAAAATGGGATTCGGCGTTCCCATCGGTGGATGGTTCCGGGGCCCGTTGCGGCCGATGGTTCATGATTTGTTGTTGTCGCCAACATCGAGGATCGCAACATTCTTTCGGACCGATATGATCGCGCGGTTGGTTACCGAACATGAATCGATGAAGCATAACCACGCGTATCGATTGTGGAATCTACTGATTTTGGAAAAATGGATGCGTCGTTGGCAATGACAGTTGGTAAGAGTTGTTTCTTTACGAACATCAATATCATCTTGATAGACTTTTGCGTTGGGTGGGATAAATTGAAAAATACTTTGGCTGTCATTCTAGCCGGTGGACGTGGTTCGCGATTGGAACCGCTGACCCGAGATCGCGCGAAGCCGGCGGTTCCGTTTGGCGGCATCTACCGTATCGCCGATTTTGTACTGAGCAATTGTTTGAACAGTGGCTTGCGACGAATACTGCTTTTGACTCAGTACAAAGCTCAATCGCTCGATCGACATGTCAATCTTGGGTGGCGAGATTATTTTTGTCGCGAGCTGGGTGAGTTCATTGATGTCGTTCCTCCCCAGCAGCGGATTGATGACAATTGGTACAAGGGTACCGCGGACGCTGTGTACCAAAATATTTATGCGATCGAGAGGGAGGGGCCAACGCATGTTGTGATCTTGGCGGGCGATCATATTTATAAGATGAATTACGAAACGATGCTAAATTTCCATTGCGAATCCGGAGCCGATTTGACGATCGGTGCGCTTCGGGTCACACCTGATGAGGGTCGCCAGTTTGGGGTCATGGCGATCGACGAGACCAATCGGGTTGTCGAGTTTTCGGAGAAACCGAACGAGCCCAAAACGATCCCCAATGATCCGCACCATTGCCTGGCGTCAATGGGGATTTATATTTTCTCCTCAAGGTTTTTATATGAGTGCTTGGTGGAGGACGCCGCGATCGCGGGCAGCCGGCATGACTTTGGTGCCGATATCATCCCTCGCGTCATCTCGCGAAACCGAGTCTACGCATTTCCGTTCTTGGACGAGAACAGGAAACAGGAAGCCTATTGGCGTGACGTGGGAACGATGGACGCCTATTTCGACGCCAGTATGGATTTGATCGGGGTCGACCCGATGCTCAATATGTACGACGAGAATTGGCCGATCCGTACGCATCAACCGAATTTGCCGCCCCCAAAGTTTGTGTTCAGCGGTGACGACAATGGTGACCGCCGTGGCCAGGCGCTCGATTCGATCGTTTGCCAGGGCGCAATCATCAGTGGCGGTTCGGCAAAACGTTCGATCATCGGCCCCGGGGTTCGCATCAACAGCTATGTCGATATTGATCAGTGCATTTTGTTTGAGGGGGTGAACGTCGGACGGCATTGTCGCATCCGTCGGGCGATCATCGACAAGGCGGTTGATATCCCAGCGGGGACTGAAATCGGTTATGATTCCGAAGCGGACCGACGTCGCGGATGGACGATCTCGGACAGCGGTATCGTTGTCATCGCGCGGGGCGAACGCATTCATTAAAAATTAATCCAAACAGGGGTCTGCTACTTTTTAAGGGATCAGACCTCTTTTCGGATGGCTTCTCAACCGTATCGCTGGGATGGATTCATCGGTGCAATTAATCAACCTCATCTACCTTATTCTTGGCGCCGCGCTCGCCTGTGGGTTGGTCACCATTGGAATCGCGATGGGGTATCTTCGCGGCCGAACCAAGGGAGTTCAAACGACCGAGGAATTGGACCGCCAGGGTTTGCTCGAAATGGTTCGGCAATTGGGCAGTTGGACGACCGAGTACTCGGGGAACGTATCGGCCTATCAAAATCGCATTGGTGAATTGACTGAGCTTGCCCGTCGTTCCGGTGGGCAAACGCCAGACAAAATGGACAACCACGTCGCGATTTTATTGAATGAAATCATGCAGAGCAACGCGACGCTGCAGACGCGTCTCGAAGTCGCCGAAAACCAATTGGACAAACAAACTCGGCAGATCGAGTCCTACCTGACGGAAGCCCGCACCGATGGATTGACGAAATTGGCAAACCGTCGGGCATTTGACGACAAGATCGAAGAACTTTTTGCGTCGTATCGCAAGGGTGGGAAATCGTTTGTCCTGGCGATGATCGATATCGATCATTTCAAAAAAATTAACGACACCATGGGTCACCAAGCGGGAGATGAAGTGCTTCGGCAGATTGCCGCCATCCTGCGTCAATCGATGGAACATGCGTATGTCATCGCTCGCTATGGTGGAGAAGAATTCGTGATCTTGATGGCGGGCCCGGTGCGCTTGGCCGCTGACCGAATCGATGCGATGCGTCGGCGAATCGCCGCCGAACCGCTGAGGGTGGGCGATCGCTCGGTGCCGATCACCATCAGTGCCGGTTTGACCGAGCCGCGCGACGAAGTGGTTACCGGTTCGATGATCCGCCGCGCTGACGAATGTCTCTATGCGGCAAAAAATATCGGCCGCAATCGGGTGTATTATCATGATGGTCGGCAATCGATGTTGGTCGGTGCCCCGGAGTTGGCAACAAGACTTTGACGATCTGTTTTTGAGCACCCGGGTTTTGGTCCGAAATGATCGACGTAAACATTTCTCATCGTGACCGCGTCTCCGTTACCTTCTGCTTTCCTTGTAAATACTCCCACGGGACCAGCGGCAACAAACGTTCATGAACGAAACCAACGAATCCGACGACCTGTTTCCTCATGGACTTTTGCGGATCACGGCGGCATCGCCGGTGGTGTCGGTGGCGAACCCGATCGCGTGTGCAGAGCATTGTATCGACGCGATCGAAGCTGTCGGACCATCCCACATTGTTCTGCTTCCCGAACTGGCGCTTGGAGGTTACACGTGCGGCGACCTGTTTGGACAGGATTCGCTTTTGTCATCGGTCACCGAGGCGATCGACCGGATCCGAATGCACAATCGCAATCGCGGGCAATTGGTCATCGTTGGTGCCCCGATTGTCGTGAATGATGCGCTCATGAACGTTGCCGTCGCGATCGCTGATGGCAAGGTGATCGCTGCGGTCCCGAAACAGTATCTGCCCAATTACCGCGAGTTCTATGAGGCGAGGCACTTTGTCCCTGGAACACGAAGATCGCCTTATCAAGTCGAGATCGCGGGCCAAACCGTTGATTTCGGAATCGATTTGATATTGGCATGGGGTGATGCAAGGATCGCGATCGAGATTTGTGAGGACCTTTGGATACCCATTCCGCCATCGAGCCTCGCGGCGATCATGGGCGCAAACGTGTTGTTGAATCTGTCTTCGAGTAACGAGACGATTGCGAAGGCGGCGTGGCGGCGAGATCTGGTAACCAGTCAATCGGGTCGCTGCATCGCTGCTTACGCGTACGCGTCGTCGGGGCCGACGGAATCGACGACGGACATCGTTTTTGGTGGGCACTGTTTGATTGCCGAGAATGGCCGCATCCTTGCGCAGTCCGGTCGCGTCGGCGACACCGGCGACGATCAACCGCTTGAATCGATCCGGTTTGCCAGCGCAGACATCGACCTGCAAAAGATTCGGCACGATCGTCGCATCGTGAACACCTGGCACCAAACCCCTGATCACTTGCGCCAAGATTATCGAATTCTAAAGATAACGACGACGCCTCCATTTCAAATCCAGTCGCCAATTCCCGCGGTCGACGCGGCACCGTTTATTCCGAAAGGCGGTGAAGCGCTCAAAGACCGGTGCGCCGAAATTCTTTCCATTCAATCGGCGGGCTTGGCAAAACGGATTTCGCGATTGCCTCATCATTTGCCGCTGGTGATCGGTATCTCCGGCGGACTAGACAGCACGTTGGCTTTATTGGTCGCCGCGCACACGATGGACGTAAATGGTTGGCCGAGGAACCGCATTTTGGGCATGACGATGCCGGGGTTCGGGACGACATCCCCAACCCAGGCCAACGCGGTTCAATTGATGCTCGCGATGAAGATCAAACGAGAAACGATCGATATCCGTGAGCTTTCGATCAAAATGTTTCGGTCGCTGTCTCATTCGCCATTGGGGGTTTCGATCACGGATCAGACGGACGCATCGTCACTTCAAACGATGCTGGTCCAGGCCGATCAAACCGACGGAGACCTGGTGTTGGAAAACGTGCAGGCAAGGTTGCGAACCCTGCTGCTGATGTCACGCGGTTTTGTTTTGGGAACGGGTGATATGAGCGAGCAGGCGTTGGGTTGGTGTACTTACAACGCGGATCATATGTCGATGTACAACGTGAATACCTCGATCCCAAAAACACTGGTGCGATTTTTAATTCGGCAAGCCGCGACCACCCAGTTTGACGATGACATCGCAGGCCTACTGCGCCGGATTGCCGACACCGCCATCTCCCCAGAATTGTTGCCACCGGATGTCGAGGGCAACATCAAACAGAACACCGAGGACGCGGTCGGTCCTTACGAGCTTCACGATTTCTTTCTTTATCATTTGATCCGCAATGGGTTTGATCGCCGTAAAATTTTGTTCCTCGCCAAAAACGCGACCTTCTCCGTTGACTACTCACTTGAGGTGATCGAGCAGACTTTAGAGACATTTTATCGGCGATTTTTTGCCAATCAATTTAAGCGCAGTTGTGTGCCCGACGGTCCCAAGGTTGGCTCGGTCAGCTTGTCGCCGCGTGGGGATTGGCGAATGCCCAGTGACGCCGATGGACGGATTTTTTAAGACAAATACTGGCCGAAAAGAGCAATTGGCGACGCAATGGCTTGGCGGTTGCTAAGCTAGAGAATATGGTTTGCTCTTATGGGCGGATGGATTCGCGTGCTAGTGAGTTTGCTTGGCGTTAACGCATGTCCACGTCTTCCTCGACGAAATATCCGTTTCTCGAACCTGCGAGCGCGCCGGACGATCTGGGTACGCTTGGTCCCTACCGCGTGATCGACGAGTTGGGGCGCGGCGGCATGGGTTATGTCTTCCGGGCCGAAGACACGCGGCTTAAACGCGTCGTCGCTCTGAAGATGATGAACCAAAAGGTCTCCGCGACCAATGACAGTCGCATGCGGTTCCTTGAGGAAGCGCGGTCGATGGCTGCGGTTAAGCATGACAATGTCGCAACGATCTATGAAGTCAACGACCAATTTGCAACGCCATTCATGGCGATGGAGCTGCTGAGCGGGGAGACATTGGAGTCGAGACGCGTCCAAACGAAAAAATTTGATTACGCCACGGTGATCGGGTACGCGACGCAAATCGCTCGTGGGCTTTCTGCGGCCCACGCGCGTGGCATCATTCACCGGGACATTAAGCCAGCCAACATCTGGATCGAATCGGGGACCGACCGCATCAAGATATTGGACTTCGGTCTCGCCCTCGCCGGGGTTACGGTCGATCAATTAGCAGGCCGCGGCAGCGTCATCGGCACGCCACAATACTTATCACCCGAGCAAGCCAGTTCCGAACCGCTGGACGATCGCACCGATTTGTACAGTTTAGGCGTCGTCTTGTTTGAGATGTGCGCCGGCCGTTTACCGTTTCGCGCACGGAACGTTGCTGAGCAATTGATCGCCACGCTGGTCCATCGACCCGTTCTTGTCAGCCAGCACAATCCAGAGATTCCAGAGCCCTTGGCCGTTTTGATCGCACAATTGTTGGAAAAGGAGCCCTACCGTCGTCTTCAATCCGCGGTAGCGCTCGAAGCACGATTGGATAAAGTCGCCGTCGAATGCGAATCCAAATCGGACGTTGCCCAAGCGATTAATAAATTGCAATCGCAATTGAGCGCCGTGGTTACCAATAAACCGGATCCGTTCACGCCTCCGCCGGTCGTGCGAGTCGCTGGGAAGACAGCGGCCAGCGAGACAAGTCCTTTTGAAACATTGCCACCGCTCCCTCCGATCGCAGCCCCCGGCGCACCGTTTGGTAATGCAGTTCGCGGTACCGCGGTCGCGGGAGTTCGCGGTCCCAACGCACCGCGCACGTCGTTCGGCACGACTCCAAAAGAGCCGGTAGCGTCGCCACTGGTAAAGTACTGGCCGGTATTCGCGATCGGTGGCGTCGGCTTGATAATGGCGGCCATCGTGGGCGGTGTCTGGTATGGAACACTCAGCGCGTCACGTGTGTCGCCAAATATGGTGATGTTGCCTAGCAACACCGACATCGCATCGCCGGCGTCAAATCAGCCATCGCCAACGCAGGCGCAGGTTGATGTTCCGCCGCCGGTGCCAGCGACGCCTCCAATCGAACCGACGACACCCGCAACGCGATTTGAAAAACCAAATAATGGTGATTCTCAACCGAACGATCGAGTCTCGATGGCGGGCACCGACCGTCCCCCGGACCCGACCACCCAAGCGAACAACGATAATGCCGCCGATTTATTCGTGGGAGGTAAAACGTCGCCTGTAGTGGACGACGCCGAGACATTGCCTCGAGCATCGAACCCCGATAAAGGGGCCGAAGAAATCGCGACTGACCAAACGCGTGACGTGAAACCGGTTGTGATGAAAACGATCCAGCGGCGAACGGGTGATGGTCGCGGTGCCGACACGACCGTCGATCGGCAAGCCGGTAAGACCACGCAACTGGGTGACCGTCAAGCGATATCGATTCAATCACGTGGCAGCGCTGATTTGCAACACAGCTACATCCGGTTCGAGTTCAGTGGTGATCGTCCCCCGCAAAATCTTGTCGGAGTCGAGTTGGTGCTCACGCTGCCAGGGAATACCGCGATCGCGGAAATGCCAATACGGATTTATGGCGTTCCCGAGAGCGTGCCCGACACGTGGACAGATCGCACACTCAGATGGGACAACGCGATCGCGAACGACGGATTTGATTCGATCCCCTTGCTCGCCGAGACGACCGTGTCGAGCGATCCGGTCGACCACACGATAAGAGTGAGCGACGACCGGATCACAGAATTTGTGAGCCAGATCAATGAGCCATTCGTGACTTTTATCATCGCCGGTGGCGGGCTGGACAACAAACCCGTTTACTTCGTCAGCAAAGAGGGTCGCGAGGATCAAGCACCCACTCTCGAACTAATGATCGGCCGACCTAACGGACGCGAAGAGAGAAACGGGAATTAGCGGTCTACCAACATTCCGCTCCTACGTAGCAAGAAGTCATCCAGCCTTTCGCTCGACCCGCCATCGCACCTATTTCTCCAGAGTTTAGTGGGCCTGCGTCGAGGACTCCTTGTCCCACCCTACGTTGCAAACGGCACCCAAAACGGAAAGTTGTTTCGGGACGATTGCTTTGGTACCGACACTTTCTAGACGTCAAGGTTTCGCACATCCAACGCGTGCTTTTCGATAAATTCGCGTCTTGGTTCGACTTTGTCACCCATCAATAATCGGAACATTTCGTCCGCCGCACCGGCGTCGGTCAGGTTGACTTGGATGAGCGTTCGATTCGCGGGATCGAGCGTCGTTTCGCGGAGTTCTTCCGCGTTCATTTCACCGAGTCCCTTAAACCGCGTGACTTGCAATCCCTTCTCGCCCGCGGCGCGAACTTCGGGTAACAATTCGCGAAGGTCCTCGAGGCCTCGACGGCTGTCGTCACCCTTGATCAACTCGAATCGCGACGTTGTCGAACCGGTGCGGTCTGAAGGAACCAAGTCATCGATCGTAAACCCGAGCGGTTCCATGTCTTTGAGCGCCGCATTGATCGTGCGGACTTCGTGCAATTCATCCAAGTGAGCTATGTTGGGGCGGGCTTCGGTAATTATCGTCGCCGCGTTTGCGTCCATCGCTGCGTCTGCATCCGTCGATTCGACATCGACATCGGGTTGGTCGTTATCCAACGTCAGTCCGTTCTCGATGATGAATTTTTCGGCCGACTCGATGTCGTAGAACCATTGGTCCTGGTTCCCCCAGAGCAGATGCAACGAAGGTAGTTTTCCGATCACCGCGTCATATCTCATGACGTGGGACCGCAAGCTGATTCCGCGCCGCTCCATCGCGATGATCGATTCTTCCATCGTGGCGAGGGTCTTGCACAACCGCTTCATGATATCGCCCTCGGCGCTGCGTCCGTCTTCGCAGACGAGCATCGTTTCGGCGAGCCCGCGTTGCAGCATTTGCATCTTCATTTCTTCGTCGGTTTGAACGTAATAGCGTTCTTTCCCTTTGACGACGCGAAACAACGGTGGCTGGGCGACATACACGTGGCCGCTGGCAACCAATTGATACATTTGCCGATAAAAGAAACATAGCAAGAGGGTGCGGATGTGACTGCCATCGACATCAGCATCCGTCATGATGATGACCTTATTGTAACGTCGTTTGGTCAAATCTTGGTCCAAGCCGATGCCGGTACCGATCGCTTGGATCATGGACTGGACTTCTTCGTTGGCGAGCACTTTGTCTTCGCGGCTCTTATAAGCGTTGATGATTTTTCCACGAAGCGGCAGGATCGCTTGGAATTCCCGCATTCGGCCACCTTCGGCCGATCCGCCTGCGGAGTCACCTTCGACCAGATAGACTTCGCACTCTTCCATGTTCTTGCTGATGCAGTCACGGAGTTTGCCGGGCAGACCACCACCGCCGAGAGCGTCCTTACGTTTGCGGAGTAAGTCCTTTGCTTTTCGGGCGGCTTCACGGGCTTCGTATGCCAACAGCGCTTTGCGTGCGATTGATTTCGCGGTCCGCGGGTTTTCCTCGAGGTACTTAGCCAGTGATTCACCGACGCTGCCGTTGATTATACCTTCCACTTCGCCGTTGCCGAGTTTGGTTTTGGTCTGGCCTTCGAATTGAGGATGCGGCACTCGCACGCTGATCACCGCAGTGAGGCCTTCGCGAAAATCATCACCCGTGGGAGTGGTTGTTTTATAGAGTCCTTCTTTTTTGCCGTAGTTATTGATCGTACGAGTCAGTGCGCTGCGAAATCCGCTGACGTGCGTGCCGCCTTCGACCGTATGAATATTATTGACATAAGAATGAACGTTCTCGGTGAACTCGGTGCTGTATTGCAGCGCGATGTCAAATTCGACGCCTTCGCGTACGCCGGTAAAATTGATCACCTCGGCGTGGAGCGCATCACTGGCTCGGTTGAGGTGTTCGACAAATTCGACGATGCCTCGTTCGTACTTGAAATCGCCACCCTCCCCATTTCGCTCGTCGAGAAATTTGATGTGGACACCGGAGTTCAGGAACGCGAGTTCTTGCAATCGTTTGTAGATTGTATCGAAGGCATACTTGGTGTTGATGAAGATCAGGCTGTCGGCTTTGAACGTCGTTTTGGTGCCTGATTTTTTGGTGGGGCGACCCTGTTTAACTGGCCCGGTGGGGACGCCTCGCTCGTATCCTTGGGTCCACGTAAAACCGTCGCGGCTGACTTCGACCTCCGCCCACTGCGAAAGGAAATTGACGACGGTAACGCCGACACCGTGCAAACCACCGCTGGTTTGGTAGGCACCCTTCTGGAACTTGCCCCCGAATTTCAAAACCGTCATGACGCCTTCGAGCGTGCTGACCTCTCGTTCGAGTTCCTCGGACAATTGGTTGTGACGAGTGACCGGGATCCCACGTCCATCGTCTTCGACCGTGACGCTGCCGTCGCTGTGGACGACGCAGGAGACCATGCGGGCAAATCCAGCGAGTGCCTCATCGATCGAGTTATCGACGACCTCGTATACCAAGTGGTGTAAACCGCGCAGCGTGGTGTCGCCGATATACATGCCCGGACGCTCGCGAACATGCTCGAGATCGGACAGGTGCAAAAGGTCTTTGTCGGTGTATTCGGTGTTTGCGGCAACGCGTGCCGCAATGCGTTCATCCACGACTTCTTCGGCAACAGGATTGGGAACTTCGGGGGCAGGCTGGGAAGCTGGCACGTCGCTCATTCAAATCGTTTCTTAGGCGGCAGATTAGCCCGAAAAAACCTTTCGGATCAACCGCAATCTTAGCAGTTTTCGCGGTCGCCGTCGATGAGATAAATCCCCCGTCATGGTCCAATAGCGAGACCAAATTTCCACGCTGATTTCGCCATCATTTTCGCACCCGGTGCCCCGGCGGTGGGTTGCGATTCACCGAATCCTGAGCTAGTTGGAAGTGTCAAATCGGGAAACCCGCCCCAATATCGGCTATTTACAAACTGGTCTTGATTATTTCTTTGCATCAAACCTAGTCTCCCGATCGATCGCGCCGTTTCGGAATCTCGCGGAAACGCCGGCTTGGCCAGGGAGAATGAATTACGTGAACCGTCCGAAAGCGACCACCGCCGAACCTTTCCGCTCGCGATCCGCGTTGCGATGGTTTTCCCGTGGCCGGTTTCGATGCTGCGGTTCGGTGCTCGCGTTTTCCAGCTTCGTGGGATGCACGAACAATCCGTACTTGACCGTACCCGGCGGCACGGGTTGGCAGACTCCCGGTTCGCCTGGAACGGTCGATCCGGTTCAGGCTCAGATGGCCGAGCTGAATCGACGCGTGCGTCTTTTGGACGACAACAACCGACAATTGCACACGCAGCTCGCCCAAAGCGAACAACAATCTCAGGTCTACCGAGACGAGTTGGGGCTCGTTCGCCAGCAATTGGCCGATACGACCAATCGGTTGGATTCGGCAGCCGTCGCGGCGAACGAGGCGACGGATCGTTTGCAAGGTTTGCAGGCATCGACGCAGCTTCGCGGCGGAGCCACCATTCGTGCCAATACGAATTTGCAACAGATCGCTAGCCAGATGAATTTCGGCGGATTGCAAGTCATTCCCGATGGGGACACGATTCGCATCGTCGTCCCCGCGGATCAATTGTTTCAACCCGGGGCAGCAACGTTGTTACCCAACGCCGCACCCACTCTCGACAACCTTGCCGCCCAGATTCGGACGTCGTTGCCACGCCAGCGCATCGCCGTCGAGGGCTATTGTGACACCGCGCCGCTTTACGGCGGGCGATTCACGACCAGTCATCAATTGACTAGCGCCCAGGTTGCCAGCATTGTCGAGATGCTGACCCGGCGAAGCGGGCTGCCCGAAGCACAATTGTTCACGATCGCACAGGGCGCCAATCATCCCCGCGCCTCCAACGATGAGGCCGCAGGACGAGCCGTCAATCGGCGAATCGAATTCGTAGTCTACCCCGAAACCTTTTAGTGCTCGCTAGCCAGTAAGCATGATGGTTTGGCGACCGTCGCTCGGCATTCAGGAAAGCGGAAGCAATAAGTGTCGCTGTTTCTGGCCCCCGTGGACTTGCTTACGGGTGAACAAGTTTTAAAGTCAGGCAGGGAGCTCGCGTTTTAAAATGGAAATTTTTTACCTTCAAAGGACAAGGCTGCAAATCTTGAGGAACCGTTTGTAATTAAACTCGATTTCGTCCTTCGGATTCGTCAAAGTGAGGCCTGACACAATAGTGTTCGGCCCGAAAAATGCTTTCGGCGAATCTTAGACAAATCTTTTGCTGGCGCTAATATTGGTAGAATATTTCCGCGGTGCAATCGGCTCGTTATTTTTTCTGCAATCCTGACACGGCGAGCTAAGTATGAGTCCCATTCAAGCGATACTTCAAACTCAATCGAGGCAGCTTCAACGCCAAACTGCTCGGCAACTTGGCCGAGCAACGACGACAGAGCGAGCCGTTCTTACAAGATCGGTCGGGATAACAAAGTATCTGCTCAAAATTAAATTGCGGCTCCGTGAGGAAAAGGCAAGACGCAGCCGGGTGTTAACGCTCAAATTAAAGCAAGCGCCCCTGCCAGACGACGTCACCACTGAGGAAGTGGAAGCCAAGAAGCCTGATCGCAAGAAGCCGACAATTGAAAGTAAAAATGTTGTTGGCCTGAAGTATTTGGAACTCGTCGCGCCACTGCTGAAACGACTCCGTGAAGACGGATGCACACGGGATTGGGGCAGCACAAATCACTCAAAGAGATCGACAAGACAATCACGCTCGTCGACGGTTCGCTCGTCTCAGCTATGCCAAGCATTCTTGCGGCTTCATTCTTCAAGGCTGACAATTCGACTCAACTGGTGAAATGGCGTTTGCACACGCACTTTGAGGTCGATCGTGGTCTGCCAACACGGATCGACGTCACGCCGGATGCGGGCGGAGACTGCGACGAGCGTGCAGTCCTGGAACGAACCATCGAGGGAGACCGTCTTTATAAGATGGACCGAGGGTACGCGAAGTTCTCGCTCTTCAAGGCGCTCGTTAATGCGAGCAGCAGCTATGTTTGCCGGCTTCGCGACAACAGCGTTTACGACGTTCCCACAGAAATCATCTCTATGATTTACGCACAGCGCTGGCAGATTGAGAGCTTCTTTCGTTTCTTCAAACAGTTTCTCAGTTGCTCGCATCTGCTCAGCCATCGTCAAAATGGAATCGAGATCCAAGCGTACTGCGCGATTATCGCGTGCTTACTCATCAATCTATGGACGGGTGGGAAAGCCACCAAGCGAACGTTTGATATTATCTGTCACTAGATGAGCGGATTGGCAAGCAAAGCGGAACTCGCCGCGTACTTTTCTAAGCTCAAGGAACGCGAAGAGAAGCGGCGAAGGGAGCAAGAGCAACACGAAGGAGAAACGTAGCCGCCCGCCCAAGGTAGAATCATCTCCCATTGCCCCAACTTTCGAGGGCTATCTAAATGCTGCGCCGCAATCGCACTTATCGTGCTGGCGCAACGCTGAGTTGCGCCAGCAGAGCGTGGGACAGGAGATCCGCTACGCCTTCTACTCGGGCGTCCGCCTTGTCAGCACAAATGCTGATGGAATTCTGAACCCAGCTTTCTGCACTCTCCCAGAATAGTTGAATGAACTCCTCTGACTGCCATAACGGCGCAATCGTCAATAGATCTCGTCAGCCACCTCGCCCCCCGAACCGAGAAAAACTTGCTGGAGCATTTTCCGGGCCGAACACTATTGGGACCTGACCCATTTGATCTCTTGACCCATTTGATCTCTTGACCCATTTGATCTCTCGCGCCCAAGTCGGGCGCCGCACGCTCACGCACGCTCAAAGACTGCAAAGCTTGCCCAAGAGCCTTGACCGTAACGCAAAACCGCTATAACGTCGGGCTTCCGTTGGTTTACTTAGAAGCTTGTGGTTAATAGAGGGGAACTCCGGCATGATCAATTACGAAAACTTCTTCATCTACGAGTATTGGCAGTACGAGACGATCCGGCACATGTTCGGCTACACCGCGGCCGTATTCGCGGCGGCGTTGTTCTATTTCGCGATGACCGTCAGGCAAGCGAGTGAGAAATACCGCACCACCTTCGTCATCTCCGGTGTGGTCATGGTTTCGGCGACGCTGGAATTGTTCCTGTTGTGGATGTTGTGGAACCAGGCGTTCGCCTTTAACGCCGAGACGATGACCTTCTCGCGTGTTGAGGGCGAGGTATTTTCCAACGGGTACCGCTATGCCAACTGGCTGATCGACGTGCCGATGCTGCTGACGCAGTTTCTCATCGTGCTTCAGTTCACCGGCAAGGAGT
>Ga0105045_10001986_pt1 | contig 17026 bp, 11 predicted proteins | sample MAT02_FD_78089 | JGI IMG/M metagenome (GOLD analysis project Ga0105045, IMG submission 78089) | Freshwater microbial communities from Lake Fryxell liftoff mats and glacier meltwater in Antarctica - MAT-02 (megahit assembly) | ecosystem: Environmental > Aquatic > Freshwater > Ice > Liftoff... | reverse complement strand
TGGTAATTCTAAAGTGACTCAAAACAAGCTTCAACACATTTTTTTGCAGATGCACCAAATGTCAGTGCGAAAAATATTAATGCAAACTTTCACCTTTACATTAGCTATTCTGCCAGCGCTAATTGCAATCACTTCTATCAATGTTTATGCTGACTCCAACGTGCTTGGGGATGAAATTACCGTCTATGCAGATGAGGAATATACTTACACGCCGATTAAACCGAGTACCTTAAACTCAGAAATTGACGCGAGTAATTCACGTTTAAATGATAACAAGCAATACTTAAGTGATGATGGCAGTTCGCCAATTCTAAGCACGACCATCCAAAATAAAATAAATAAAAACACAGGCAACAAAGATGTCGATAGCATGGTCAGCCAACAAAATGAAGACCTTTGGCAGCGCATTAAAAATGGTTACGCCATTCCAAACAGTGCCTCTGCACTCATTGTGAACCATGAAAACTGGTATAGTAGCCGTCCAGATTACATGAAGCGCATGATAGAACGCAGCCAAAAATACTTATTCCATATTGTTGAAGAAGTGGAAAAACGTGGCATGCCAACTGAAATTGCGCTACTGCCCATGATAGAAAGTGGTTACAACCCTCAAGCTTATTCACGCAGTCATGCTTCCGGCATTTGGCAATTTATCCCTTCAACTGGCAAGCACTTTGGCTTGAAACAAAACTGGTGGGTGGATAATCGTCGTGATGTAACAGCTGCTACCAATGCGGCTTTAGATTACTTACAAAAACTACACGGTATGTTTGGTGCTTGGAACTTAGCTTTAGCCGCCTACAACGCAGGAGAAGGTACTGTTTCACGTGCTATAGAGCGTAATCGCAAACTGGGATTATCTACTGACTACGAAAACTTACAGCTATCAGACGAAACAAAAAACTATGTACCAAAATTACAAGCCATTAAAAACTTAATGACAAACCCCAGTGATTACGGCATTGAAATTCAAACCATTGCAAACACCGCCTACTTTAGTACTGTAAAAGCGCCTGCACAAATTGATGCACATTTAGCAGCCAAATTTGCCGAAATTAGTGATGATGAGTTTTTAGCGTTAAATCCTAGCTATAATCGCCCAGTCATTATCAACAATGGCAAAAAAGACGATGCACACGATTTATTACTGCCAATCAAAAATATACAAACTTTTCAAGACAACTTAGCTAACAACAATAAGCCGCTATCTATTTGGCAAACATATGTTACAAAGCGTGGTGAGCTTATGACTAGCATTGCCAAAAAATTCGGTATTCAGCTCGCCCAACTGCGTAATGTTAACGATTTACCATCTAATAAAAAGATCAAAAAATCATCTACTATTTTAGTACCGAATACTTTGGTAAATAATGGCAACGATATTAATAGCGCTAATTCTGCAAATGCAGAAATGAATAACCTTGTAGGAATTGAACCGAAAGCAAAAACCAACGTCAGAATAGCTGGTAAAACAGTCAATAAATCTTCTAACAAAAAGAAAACTTATATCGTGAAACGTGGAGATACATTGCATAGCATTGCACAACAATTTTCTGTTGATGTAGATGATATAAAACGTTGGAATAAAGCATTAACTTCACGTATCCAACCAGGTCATAGAATTACCATTCTATCTAGCGAAGCTTAAGTTGCGACGAAATGCAGCTTGTGATTTAAATGCCTTGATGTAAAACAATTACCTTAAATATGACTAGCTCGCTTTTAAAACTTAACCCTTTTTCACAGACACATTTCTGCAAACTCATCTTTTCATTGGCATTTGCCTCATTAGTGGCTTGTGGTAACAATAACACTAACAACACGGCAAATATTGATTACAGCAAAAATTACCCGCCTGAAGATGGTGGCACAATGGTAGACGCAATCACTGGAGAGCCTTCCAGCTTAATTTACATGGTTGCGGGTGAGTCTGCATCTGCTGCAATTGCATCTAATATTTTCAACAAATTACTCAAATACGATAAAAATTTAGATTTAATAGGCGAATTAGCAGAAAGCTGGCAAATATCGCCAGACCAAAAAACTATTACTTTTAAGCTAAAGTCTAACCTAAAGTGGGCAGATAACAAACCACTCACAAGCGCGGATGTTTTATTTACTTGGCGAGCCGTCATTGATGAAAAAACCGCCAGTCCATACGCCTCAGATTTCCAGTTAGTGAAAAAGGCTGAAGCACCTGATGCAAACACTTTCAAAGTGACTTATGACCAAGCCTATGCCCCAGCTTTAGATAGCTGGGCTGGGCTGCAAATTTTGCCTGAACATTTGCTCAAAGGGCAAAACTTACATACTACGGCTTTTGCTCGTAAACCTATTGGCAGCCATTATTACAAACTTGACACTTGGAATAACGGTGAAAATTTAAAATTATCACGCAATCCAAACTCTGTACTCGGCCCAGCTAAGATTGATAAATTAGTCACGCGCATTATTCCAGATAACTCTGCACAGTTTTTAGAGCTGATGGCAGATAATATTGATTCTATGGGTTTAGACCCCATTAAATTTTCGCGTATTGTCCCCTCACGCCCTGAGTTAGAAAAAAAATTAGCGCTCTACAAAGAGCTCGGTAATAGTTACACTTATCTGGGTTTTAATCTTAAACGTAAACCTTTTGATGATATACGTGTTCGCTTAGCGATTAATTACGCGATTGATAAACAAGAAATAATTGATGGCGTATATTTAGGGCTAGGTATTAATATCTCATCACCCTACAAACCAGGTACACGCTGGAGTAACCCAAGCTTACAACCGTATGGTTATGATGTTGGAAAAGCCAAAGCATTACTCAAAGAAGCTGGTTTTATAGATACCGATGGTGACGGCATCGTAGAGCTAAATGGTAAACCATTCGCTTTTGAAATTTTAACTAACCAAAATAAAGAGCGAGAAAAATCAGCAGTTCTAATACAACGCAGGCTCAGAGCGGTAGGTATTGATGTAAAAATCCGCGCCATTGAATGGGCAAGTTTTATCAGCCGCTTTATTAAAACTGGTGATTTTAATGCAGTAATTTTAGGCTGGGGCCTAGGTTTAGACCCTGACCAATTCAGTATTTGGCACTCTAGCCAACAAAAGCCTGGGCAATTTAATTTTATTGGTTATAACAACCAAGAGGTCGATAAGCTTTTAGAGCAAGGTCGCACCGAGCTAGACCCTGACAAGCGGATGAAAATTTATCATGAATTTGCACGTGTTTTATTAGCAGATAGTCCAGTTGTATACCTCTCTGCTGGTTATGGTTTAAGTGCAATTCATAAACGCATCAAAGGTATAGATAACCCTGCACCACCAGCTGGTGTTAGTTATAATTCTTATGATTGGTATATTCCAGAGCCATTAAGACGCAATGAAATATCGGCTAATTAAACTGTAATTATTAAAAAATATAACTTTTGAAAAACGACTTTAAAAAAGTGTCTGTAAAAAATGGTTAAGTATTTAATAAAACGTGTACTTTGGATGATTCCAATGTTGATTGGCATCAGCTTAATTTCCTTTTTTGTGATGCATTTAGCACCGGGTGACATCACCAACAATGAAGCCTCATTTAACCCAAAATCGAGTGAAGAATCTCGCCAAAAATTGCGCGAAATGTATAATTTAGACAAACCAGTGATTGTGCAATATGGTTTGTGGCTTAAACGTATGGGTACATTAGATTTTGGCAATTCGTTTGCCACACATCAAAAACCTGTGTTTTGGGAAAAAACTGACGAAGACGGCAATATTACTAAAGGCATGATTCAGCAAGCTTTACCAATCACGCTCATGATTAACATACTGGGCTTAATTATTACGCTAGTTTTAGCAATTCCGCTTGGTATAATTGCCGCGCAAAAATATGGCCAGTGGCAAGACAAGTCCGTCACAATTTTTAACTTTGTTGGCTTTTCAATTCCTAGTTTTTGGCTGTCTTTATTGCTAATGTATTGGCTTGGTGTAGTCAATAATTGGTTTCCAATTTCTGGCTTGCACAGTATTAACTATGAGTCTATGGATACTTGGGCTAAAGTTAAAGATACATTTAGTCATTTATTTATGCCAGTCATTATTCCATCCGTCACAGGCTTGGCGAGCATTACGTTATTTGTTAAAAACGGCATGCTGGATGTGCTTTTCCAAGATTACATCACTACGGCCCGCTCCAAAGGCTTAACCGAGCACAAAGTGGTTTACACGCACGCATTGCGTAACGCTCTACTTCCGCTTATTACTATTATTGGTTTATCAATTCCAGGCTTAATTGGTGGCTCGGTGATTGCAGAAACTATTTTTGCTATTCCGGGTATGGGTAAGCTATTTTACGATGCCGTATTGATGCGCGACTTTCCAGTCATTATGGGTATTTTGACTATTGGTTCTGCCCTCACACTCATAGGTAATTTATTAGCAGATGTTGCTTACGCATGGGCAGACCCGCGCGTTCGCCGCGGTGTAGCGAGAGGTTAATAATGAAAAATACTAACCAAACTACTCATCAACAAAATGTATTTAAAAAAGCATTAGCAAATCCATTAGCAATGGCTGGATTTATTATAATCGTCACCGTCTTTTTATTGGCAATGTTTGCGCCACTTATTTCACCTTATGATCCAGATGATATCAATGTAAAAGCTATTCTTTTAGGACCTACTTGGAACCACTGGATGGGAACAGATGGGCTTGGGCGTGACGTATTAAGCCGTATGTTACATGGCGGGCGCATTTCATTACTCGTGGGCTTAGTTGCAGTTGGCATCTCTACTGCTATTGGTATTTTACTAGGCGCGCTATCTGGCTATTATCGTGGCTGGGTAGACACGGTCATTATGCGGTTGGTTGATGTCATGCTATCTATCCCAAGCTTCTTTTTAATTTTAGCGGTTATTGCGTTCTTAACGCCGTCTATTATCAACATTATGATTGTCATCGGCTTAACCTCATGGATGGGTGTGACTCGCCTAGTTCGCGCAGAATTTTTAAGCTTAAGCGAACGTGAATTTGTTTTAGCATCACGCACATTAGGCGCTAAAGATGCACGCTTAATCTTTACCCATTTACTACCTAACAGCTTAACACCAATCATAGTAAGCGCCGTATTAGGCGTGGCTGGGGCAGTACTAATGGAATCTGGCTTAAGCTTTTTAGGTTTAGGCGTGCAAGCACCACAAGCCTCTTGGGGCAATATTCTGACCGATGGCAAAGAGTATATTCAGTTTGCATGGTGGCTATCGCTCTTCCCTGGCTTAGCTATTTTAGTCACAGTGTTGGGGTATAATCTTCTAGGGGAAGGTTTACGTGATGCATTAGATCCTCGAAGCGGATCAGCGCAATAACGTAAATTCAGCAATCAATATAATTAAAACAGGAATACGCTATGGGATTTTTAGCAGGTAAAAAAATATTAATTGCAGGTTTGTTAAGTAATCGCTCAATTGCTTACGGCATTGCATCGGCGATGAAGCGTGAAGGAGCACAACTAGCCTTTACCTATCAAATGGAAAAACATCATGACCGTGTAGCAGGTTTAGCTGCAGAATTTGACTCTAAATTGGTGTTTCATTGCGATGTCGCTGAGGATAGTTTAATTCACTCGTTATTTCCACAGATAGCAAAACATTGGGACGGTATCGATTCTATCGTGCATTCAGTAGCGTTTGTGCCAAAAACAGCGCTTGATGGCGATTATTTAGAAGCAGTCACCCGCGAAAACTTTCGCATTGCGCATGACATTAGCTCATATAGCTTTGCCGCGTTAGCCAAGGCTGCATTACCGATGATGTTAGGCAGAAATGGTAGCCTGCTTACTCTAAGCTATTTAGGTGCGGAGCGCACAATGCCTAATTATAATGTGATGGGTTTAGCAAAAGCCAGCTTAGAAGCAAACGTTCGTTACATGGCGCAAAGTTTAGGTTCCAAAGGCATACGTGTGAATGCAGTATCTGCTGGGCCAATTAAAACACTTGCTGCGTCAGGTATTGCAGACTTTGATAAAATGATAGGCTTTAACGAAAAGCATGCTGCACTGCGTCGCAACGTGACTATTGAAGAAGTCGGCAACGTAGCAGCATTTTTATGTAGTGATTTAGCATCAGGCGTTACAGGTGAAATCACCTACGTAGATGGTGGCATGAACATTACTGCTGCTGGCACGATTGATTAGTATATTGTTTAGTGAGAGTTTCTCAGTTAAATAAATAATAAAAAGGCGCTTATAGCGCCTTTTTATTATTTATGACTGTTTATTACTTAATATTTATTACGTCTCAATAAAAGCAAAAACGTGTCTATAAAAAACCGTTAAGTTTTTTGTCTTACATAGCAAAATCGTTAATTATAAAATTGTTTATGAGTTAAGAACTTAACAACAACTTCTCGTTTATCTTTACTTTATTTTTCAAACGTAGCGACTCTTTGTATGATGACAAATACTCAGCGCTTAAAGCACCATTTAGCTCAGCTTCGGCTGTTTTCTTAGCATTACCATCCGTAAGTACTGGGTAATCAACTTTAATCACTTTAACGAGCAAGTAACCTTGTTTTGTATCACCAACACCAGAATACGCTGGCAGTTTGCCTACATTGGCCTTAAACACTTGATTCATCGCTAAGTCTGTTAAGCCCTGTGCATTTTTACGATCAACCGTGACCTCGGGTATCCAGTCAATGTCACCTGCATCTTTACCCGCTTGCAAGTTCTTAAGTAAAGCCTCACCTTTAGCCTGCGCCAATTTAGAAGCAGCCTCTAATTTGAGCAACTCTTCAATACCACCTTTCACTTCATCAAAGCTTCTAGGTGCGGCGGCTTTATAATCCACTACGCGAGCAGAAACTAAGTTGTTAGGTGATATTTCTACCGCTTCAGTATTACGCCTTTCTTTCAACGCCTCTTCTGAAAACACTAAATTCATGATTTTATCGTTTTTGAAAAACTTAACGCCCTCTTCACGGCTAATCCAGTCAGAGGTACTCACCTGACCATTAAACGCTTTAGCCGCAGGCGCTAAACTGCCAGATTGCTCATACACCATATTGCTAAAGTTTTCGGCCTGCTCAGTAAATTTAGCTTGTGCTTTTTGGAATAAAAGATCGCCTTTAATTTGCGGTTTTAAGGTGCTGAAATCTGTACTTTGTCCAGTAATCTCCGTCACTTTGATAATGTGATAACCAAATTCCGACTCAACCAGATTACTGATTTGGTTCACTTTCATGTCGAAAGCTGAATCTTCAAATGGTTTTACCATTGCACCGCGTGCGAAACTGCCTAAATCGCCGCCTTTTACAGCAGAACCAGGATCTTGTGATTCTTTGATAGCAAGCTCCTCAAATCGTTTAGGGCTCTTTTTGAGTGTTGCTAAAATTTCTTCTGCTTTGGCTTTTGCAGAAGCTTTTTGCGCTGACGTTGCACTTACCCCAAAACCAATTAAAATATGACTAGCTCGCCTTTGCTCATCACCTTGAAATTTAGCAGCATTTTCATCATAAAACTTTTTAACTTCAGCATCATCAACTTTTACGCCAGAAATTAAACTGCTTGCCGAAAGTAATAAAAATTCAATTTTTACTTTTTCTGGCACCAAAAGTTTGTTTTTATGCTGTTCATAATACGTCTTAACTTCAACTGGGCTTACCTTCACTTTATCCGTAAAGTCTTTAGTTTTAATCTCAGCCACAGTTACTTTGCGTTGCTGATGCGTTAACTTATAAGCGCTTTGAGCACGCGCATTTGAAACAAAGCCTAGCTTTGCAAAGCCATCTTGAGCTTGCTGTGCGAGCATGTCAGAACGCATGGCAGCTTCAAACTTAGAAGCAGTAATAGCGTTTTGCGCCAAAGTTTGGTCATACAACTCTTGTGAAAACTTACCATCTTGTTGAAACTCAGGCATGCTAGTCACATAAGTAGAAAGTTGTGCATCACTAATTGCATACTTAGCCTGATTGATTTCATCAGCCAAAAGTTTTTTATTAATAAGTTGATTAAGCACTAAAGATTTAACTTCAGGACTCTCTAGCTGAGCCGCATCAACTTTGCCTTCCGCTTGCAGTCTATTACGTAATATTTGTAATGCGTTTGCATATTCTTGCACTGAAATACTTTTACCATTAACCTCTGCAATAGATGCACTGTTACCAGCTTGGTTTAAGTAAGAGTCAATACCAAATAATGCAAAAGGAATTGTAATTAATGCTAAAAGCGCCTTGCCAACCCAGCCTTTTGCTATCGAACGAATGTTATCTAACATAAAAACTTTCTACGCCTAATTGTTATATTAAGTACTTAATTTTATTAATATCTAAAATTTTATATAAGCACTAATGATTGATGTAAACCTACTATATAACCACTATAAATTAGTGACTAAGAAAACTATAAGAATATAGCATTTTTATACTTGCTCGTCACATCATAGCAACATGTTAATCTGATACTTAGTGGGCGAACTAGTTCTTTATCTGAAGACATAATAATATAAATCTTCTTGATGATTTTTTGCGAGGCGAACTTGGTTCAACTTTAGCGCATTTAGACGAAAAAATAGCGAGACCCTGATTTTATTCAAAGCTCGCTACTTTAACTTGGCGGAGTGGACGGGACTCGAACCCGCGACCCCCGGCGTGACAGGCCGGTATTCTAACCAACTGAACTACCACTCCTAAACTTTGCACCTGTTAATGAAGGGAATATATAGTTAAATTACACAATCAAAAATTAACGTTGTCAAACATATCATTACATCAAAAATAAAGAGCGCTACAAAATCTAGCACTCTCTACATTTCAGATCTCGAGGTGACTTCTTATTGCTAATTTTTTGGTGGGTGCTAACGGGGTCGAACCGCTGACATTCGCCTTGTAAGGGCGACGCTCTACCAGCTGAGCTAAGCACCCATAATTTAAAGCAATTTTATATTATATAAAATTCTAATACGCTACTTTAAATTTATAAGCTACCAATTAAATCAACAACCTACTGCCTCTTCTTAATTAGTTACTTAATCAAGAAAGAACATTAGTTTACAGCATCTTTAAGTGCTTTACCAGCCCTAAATTTAGGAGAATTTGCAGCTTTAATACTAATTGTCGCACCCGTGCGTGGATTACGTCCGCTACGCGCTTCGCGTTTACCCACATAAAAAGTACCAAAACCAATTAATGTAACTAAGTCATTTTTTTTCAATGCTTTTGTAATAGAAGCAGTTGTCGCATCTAGAGCGCGTCCAGCTGCAGCTTTTGAAATACCAGCAGCTGTTGCAATATCGTCAATCAGTTCAGATTTATTCACTTGTAATCCCCTCTTAAGGTTTATTAAATAAAGGCTTCGGTAGAATAACAAGGGCAAAAATTACCCTTAATAGCTTTATATCAAGCCTACAAAGGCTGTGTCAAGCTTTTATACACCGACCCATTCACTTATTTTACTAATGCTTGGTCGTTACCAGTGTGTTATTGACAATTTCTGCTGATTTATCAGCAACTTGCCCTTCTTTTTCTGCAACCTCGTTCACTACTGAAGTTTCAGGTAGTGGTTGCGGCTGAGAAGCTAAAGCGAGTGTCAAAACTTCATCTATCCATTGCACTGGATGGATGTCCAAGTGATTTTTGATATTCTCAGGTATCTCAGTTAAATCTTTTACATTTTGTTGAGGAATCAACACAGTTTTAATTCCACCACGATGCGCGGCTAATAACTTCTCTTTTAAGCCTCCAATTGGTAACACTTCGCCTCTTAGTGTAATTTCCCCAGTCATAGCAACATCAGAACGTGCTGGAATGCCCGTTAAAATAGAAACCAAAGCCGTGGTAATTGCAATACCAGCACTTGGTCCATCTTTTGGCGTAGCACCTTCAGGAAAGTGAATATGAATATCATGTTTTTCATAAAAATCATGTGCAATGCCAAGTCGTTTTGCGCGACTACGCACAACGCTCATCGCAGCTTGAGTAGATTCTTGCATCACGTCACCTAATTTACCAGTAGTCGTAGTTTTACCTTTACCTGGTAACAATACGGCTTCAATAGTTAAAAGCTCACCACCTACAGATGTCCAAGCTAAACCAGTGACTTGTCCAATTTGATTCTCTTTAGCTGCAACACCATAATCGTAACGTTGAATACCTAAGTATTTATCAAGATTTTTTGGTATTACGCTTACTTTTTTAAGTGCTTTTTCACCCTCTTTAGCTTTTGCTGTCAGTAGCTCTTTCACTACTTTACGAGCAATTTTTGCAATTTCTTGTTCCAATTTACGCACACCAGCTTCGCGCGTGTAATAACGCACAACATCGCGCACAGCTGCTTCAGAAACATTTACCTCGTGCTCTTTTAAGCCATGTGCTTTCAATTGCTTAGGTAATAAATAACGCATAGCGATATTCACTTTTTCATCCTCTGTATAACCTGCAAGGCGAATAATCTCCATCCTATCTAATAAAGGCTCAGGAATATTGTTCATTGAGTTAGCTGTTGCCACAAACATTACGTCTGACAAGTCAAATTCCACTTCTACATAATGATCAGCAAACGTGTGGTTTTGCTCAGGGTCCAATACTTCAAGCAGAGCAGATGATGGGTCACCCCTAAAATCTTGACCGAGCTTATCTACTTCATCTAATAAAAATAGAGGATTTTTTACGCCGACTTTGCTCATGCTTTGTAGGACTTTGCCTGGCATAGAGCCAATATAAGTTCGGCGATGGCCACGAATTTCAGATTCGTCACGCACACCACCTAAAGCCATGCGCACAAATTTACGATTTACCGCTTTTGCGATACTTTGTCCTAGCGAAGTTTTACCCACGCCTGGCGGACCTACTAAGCATAAAATTGGTGCTTTAATTTTATCCACACGTTGTTGTACAGCTAAATACTCAACAATACGTTCTTTTACTTTTTCTAAACCATAGTGATCACCATCTAAAATCGCTTCAGCAGCGGCTAAATCTTTGCTAATTTTAGTTTTCTTTTTCCACGGCAAATTAATAAGCGTATCTATATAGTTACGCACTACTGATGCCTCAGCAGACATTGGTGACATAAGTTTTAATTTTTTCAACTCACCAGCAACTTTTGCAAGTGCTTCTTTTGGCATACGTGCAGCGTCAATACGCTTTTCTAGTTCTTCCATCTCGGCGTTTTCGTCCTGCTCACCCAGCTCTTTTTGTATCGCTTTAACTTGTTCATTTAAGTAATATTCACGCTGCGTTTTTTCCATCTGGCGTTTTACACGACCACGGATGCGTTTTTCTACTTGCAGAATGTCAATTTCACCTTCCATCAAGCGTAGCAAATGTTCCAAACGCTCAGCTACGCTGAACATCTCAAGAATTTTTTGTTTTTCGTCTAGTTTAAGCGTCAAGTGTGCAGCAATCGTATCAGCCAAGCGGCTAGCTTCATCAATCGTGGCGAGTGACGTTAAAATTTCTGGTGGGATTTTTTTATTCAATTTAACGTATTGGTCAAACTGCGTAAACACTGTGCGCATGAGGGCCTGAATCTCGTTGTCAGATTCAGCATCTGGAATCAATTCAGCTTGCGCAGCAAAACATTCTTCAGTTTCGGTAAATGCAGTTACTTTTGCACGCTGCACGCCTTCTACCAAAACTTTTACTGTACCGTCTGGCAGCTTAAGCATTTGTAACACGGTAGCGATTGTGCCTACCTCATACAAGTCTTCTGCGTCTGGCTCGTCTTTATTGGCAGATTTTTGCGCAACCAATAAAATCTGTTTATCGCCGTCAGAAGCAATCTCTAGCGCTCGTACGGATTTGGTTCGGCCCACAAATAGTGGAATCACCAAATGTGGGTAAACGACAACGTCACGAAGTGGCAATACTGGAAGCATGCCGTTTTCTGAACTAAATGCAGGTAATGTTTGTGTCATGAATAGACTTTCAAATTATGCTAATAAAGTGGCAAAAGCGTTATACAACTCGCCTATACATTTCATAATGGGGCTTAAACTTACAAGTTCAAGCGAAATAAAACTGAAATAATAGGTATACAACGATTTATTTCTTAGTAACAGTTTATGCTAAATATAAACTTAACGGAATTCCACAGACACATTTTTTACATTGTTTGAGCTTTATTTTTTGTAAAGATTAAGTAACTCAAAATAAAAAAAAGCGTCTAATCATTGAGGTTGATTAGACGCTTTGATGCCAGAATCTATTGGCTAAAGTATTTTTTCGTGAAACTTAACCCGCAGCTTCTTTCGTCTTTGCGTCTTGATAAATTAATAGAGGTGGCGAATCGCCACGAATTACATTTTCATCTACGACTACTTTAGTTAAATTCTCCAAAGAGGGCAGCTCATACATGATTTCTAGCAATGACTGCTCCATGATCGAACGCAAACCACGTGCACCAGTTTTTCTCTCTAATGCTTTTTTCGCAATCAGGAGTAAAGCAGATTCTCTAAACTCTAAATCCACGCCTTCCATTTTGAATAATTTAATATATTGCTTAGTTAGCGCATTTTTAGGCTCAGTTAAAATTGTCATCAACGCCACTTCATCTAAAGATTCTAGCGTTGCAACTACAGGCAAGCGACCAATAAACTCTGGAATTAAACCAAATTTAATTAAATCTTCTGGCTCAACGTCACGCAACACTTCGCCAATCGCGCGCACATCATCTTTACTTTTCACTTCTGCACTAAAACCAATACCGCCTTTTTCAGATCGCAGTCGAATCACCTTATCCAAACCATCAAATGCACCACCGCAGATGAACAGAATATTAGTTGTGTCTAGTTGCACAAACTCTTGGTTTGGATGCTTACGGCCTCCTTGAGGTGGGATTGAAGCTACAGTGCCTTCAATTAGCTTCAAGAGTGCTTGCTGAACGCCTTCACCCGATACGTCACGCGTAATGGATGGATTGTCTGACTTACGCGAAATTTTATCAACTTCATCAATATAAACAATACCACGTTGGGCTTTTTCAATATCGTAATCACATTTTTGCAATAGTTTTTGCATGATGTTTTCAACGTCTTCACCTACGTAGCCAGCCTCAGTCAACGTTGTAGCATCCGCCATTACAAAAGGCACATCTAATAATCGAGCCAATGTCTGTGCTAATAGCGTCTTACCAGAGCCTGTTGGACCAATAAGTAATATATTACTTTTAGCAATTTCTACTTCGTCTTTTTGACCGCCATCAGACAAATTGTTATGTCCCAAGCGTTTGTAGTGGTTGTAAACCGCAACGGCTAAAGTTTTTTTAGCTTGCGTTTGACCAATCACGTATTGGTCCAAAATTTTGCAGATTTCTTGCGGTGTTGGCAGACTACTTTCTGTTGGCTTTAAGCCATCAGTAGTTTGAATTTCTTCTTTGATGATGTCATTACACAAATCAACGCATTCATTACAGATGAATACGGAAGGCCCTGCAATCAACTTTTTGACTTCGTGCTGACTTTTGCCACAAAATGAACAATAAAGTAATTTATCACCGTCGGCTTTAGTCGCCATTATTTATTTCCTAATTAAATGCCTATGCCTGAACTTATTCTATGCGATTGCCAATTACTTTATCAATCATGCCATAAGTCACAGATTGTTCTGCGCTCATAAAGTTGTCACGCTCAGTGTCACGATCAATTTCCGCGTCAGTTTTACCAGTGTGGTGCGCCAAAATAGCGTTTAACTTGGCGCGCAAATATAAAATTTCTTTTGCATGAATTTCAATATCCGAAGACTGGCCTTGAAAGCCGCCTGAAGGTTGATGAATCATCACGCGTGAATTTGGTAAGCTAAAACGCTTACCCTTTGCACCCGCTGCAAGTAAAAATGCACCCATACTTGCAGCTTGACCAATACACAGTGTACTGACATCTGGCTTAATAAATTGCATGGTATCATAAATTGACATACCCGCAGTCACTGAACCACCTGGCGAATTGATATAGAGTGAAATATCTTTATCTGGATTCTCGGCTTCTAAAAATAATAGCTGTGCGACCACTAAGTTAGCCGTCATATCGTTGACTGGACCTACTAAGAATATGACGCGCTCTTTAAGTAGACGTGAATAAATATCATATGAGCGCTCGCCGCGACCGCTCTGCTCGACCACCATTGGGATCAAACCCAAATTTTCAGGTGTTTGAAAATGATTATTCACTTGCGACAGATTATTCATTAAGCATTTCCCATTAAATCGTCGAATTTCACTTTTTTGTCAGTCACTTTAGCTCTCGACAGCACAAAGGTCACTGCGTTCTCTTCTGTAGCCAGAGCTGCTGGCTCATCTAAACGTTTTGGGTCAGCATAATACCAAGTCACAACATCTGAAGGACGCTCAAAGCTTTGTGCAAATACATCCACCATCACACGAATTTGATCAGCGGTTGCATGCAAGCCGTTTTTATTGATTAACTCGCCCAAAATTAAACGTAACTTAGTGCTGCGTTTCGCCTGATCTTCAAACATTGCTGGCTCTAATTTAACGTTGCCTAAATCTGCACCACGTTGTTTTAAGTTTTGCGCTGTTGTTTCCATCATGCGGTTAATTTCAGTACCTAACAACACGCGTGGAACTTCTAAATCTGAGGCTTCAACTAAAGCTTGGAATACCTGTTCTTTTACTTTAGCGCTTACACGCTTAACAACTTCTTGCTTTAAGCTTTCGCCAATTTCCGCTTTCATTTTTACTATATCGCCATCTTCTATGCCTAAGCTTTTTGCAAAATCAGCATCAATATCAGGAAATTTCGGCTCTGAAACAGTGATATAGGTCACTTCATAAGCGACTGTTTTACCAGCTAATTGTTCAGGGTTATGGTCTGCAGGATAAGTAATTTCAAATTTCTTAGTTGTACCAGCTTTACTACCTGCCAATTCATCGTCAAACGATACAACGCGACCGCCTTCGCCCAATATTAAATCGATGCCTGTATCGCCAGTAGACTCAACTACTTTATCATCTATTGAAGCTTTAAGCGTTACATTAATTTGGTCGCCTTTTTTAGCTGCGCGCTTCACTGGTGCAAAACTAACACGTTGCTTTACTAACACGTCTAAGGTTTTTTTAATGTCAGCATCGCCTACTTCTAATATTGGGCGTTCAATTTTTAGTTTTGTAAAGTCACTTAACGTCACCTCAGGAAACACTTCAAAAGTCGCTTTGTATTCAAGATTAGTGGCAGCCTCTACAAAAGGTTTGTGTTCGATATTTGGATAACCTGCGACGCGTAATTTATTCTCTTCTATAGCATCACTAAAGCTTTTTTCAACTGCACCCGAATATATTTCATCGCGAATTTGATTACCATATTGCTGATTAACCAAACCCATAGGTGCTTTACCAGGTCTGAATCCAGCGAATTTAGCTGTTTTAGAAATTTGCCCTAAACGTTGTTTGATTTGTGCTTCTAAAGGTTGGAGTGGCACTGAGATAGTCATACGACGTTCAAGTGTACTGATAGTTTCAACATTAACGGCCATGCTGTAATTCCTAAGTTCAAATGCAGGCTATAAACTAAAAGTAGATAAGAATCAGCAATTTAAGCTAGCTGGCTACTCAACGCTCATAACATGCTTTAATAGTAAGTTGGTGCGAAAGGAGAGACTCGAACTCTCACGCCTTACGGCGCTGGAACCTAAATCCAGTGCGTCTACCAATTCCGCCACTCTCGCAGGTAGTGTACGACTTTAAAAATACATACCTAAGCATGCGTATAAAGTCATTCAGACAATCCGATATTGTATCTCAAGTATTCATCTTGAGAAAAGACTTAAAAGCAAAAAAATATAAATAAACTTAACCACTTTTAACAGACACATTTTTAAGTTGTATTAACCTCTTTATAAAGTACAATTTTTTCATTAGCTAATTTGCTTAGATTCGTTTTAAAAACGAATATGTAGCCTGCAATCTATTGATTGTGAGAAAATAGCGCATGTATTAGTAAAGACTGTAAACTATTCACTAATTACATTTATATAACCACTCATTAAAACAAAGTCGAGCAATATGCCAAATAGTATTAACCAAAATGAAATCAATATGTTACGCGCCGAGTTAGAGCTTTTAATGCGAGAGCGTCAATCTTTATTAAAGGTCACTGGTGCGGCCGCGGGTTTAATTGCTGAAATGGATAGTCATGATTTGCCAATCACAACTGTTGAAGCAGCTGACTTACTAGCAACTACCATTAACAGCCTAACTGAAGAAACGCTGCAAGATGCTTTACTAGCAGTTAACGCTGAAATTGTTGAGTAATATCGTTTCCAAACTTGCATACATAATTTATTGACAACCTAACACATCATGCAATTGACGAACTTTAAATCATCGGCATTTAAAATACCGCTATTTAAATCATCGGTTATCATTTTAGTTGTAAGTCAATTTTGCAGTTGCGGTTTTATATCTTACCAAGCCAAACCTAATAATCCAGCGGAAAATGTCGCGGCTTTTAATCAAAAAAATCCTAATAGCCCTCAATTCTATGAGTTTTTAGCACTAAACGGTCGTGCGATTGCTTTGCCCATCCAAACGTGGGATTTAACAACGCTAATCGATTGCGCGCTGTTTTTTAACCCTAGCTTAGATGTTGCACGCGCAAAGTTAAAGCTTGCAGATGCTGCATCAACTACCGCAGCAGAGCGCCCTTTACCAAACTTGAATGCAACCACTTCTGATAGTAACCAAGCCAATAATGACATTAGCCCGTTTGGTTTGAGTTTGGGCATTGATTTACCTTTTGAAACCGCTAATAAGCGTGATATTCGCATAGAAAGCGCAAGACATTTAACTAACGTTGCTCAACTGCAGATTGCACAAACTGCTTGGCAATTACGTTATCAGGTCACAAACACTTATTATGCTATTCAATATAATCAAGCATTGGTTGTACTTCTAACTGCAGAAGACGCCCTTCGCAAAGACGTTGTTACAATGTACACAAGACGTGTTGATGCTGGCATGGCGTCAAACGTTGAGTTAAGCATTGTGAATTTACAATTAAAAGCTGCCAGTGCTGCACTAAATGCTCAACAGCAAGAATCT
>Ga0105045_10001984_pt1 | contig 17031 bp, 13 predicted proteins | sample MAT02_FD_78089 | JGI IMG/M metagenome (GOLD analysis project Ga0105045, IMG submission 78089) | Freshwater microbial communities from Lake Fryxell liftoff mats and glacier meltwater in Antarctica - MAT-02 (megahit assembly) | ecosystem: Environmental > Aquatic > Freshwater > Ice > Liftoff... | reverse complement strand
CGCGCTGGGTGAACTGGCCGCCGGCCTGCAGCAGGGACGCCGCGCCGTGGTGGTGGCTATCACCGGCAGCAACGGCAAGACCTCGGTGAAGTCGCTGGTGCACGGCATCCTGTCGCGCGCCGGAATGGCCTATGCCAACCCCGGCAACTTCAACAATGAGCTCGGCCTGCCGCTGGCCGTCATCGCGGCGCCGGAAGACGCACGCTTCGCCATCTACGAAATGGGCGCCGGCCAGCCGGGCGACATCGCCTACCTGGCCAGCATCGCCCCGCCGCAGGTGTCGCTGGTCAACAACGTGATGCCGGCGCATATCGAGCGCCTGGGCAGCCTGCTGGGCATCGCCGAGACCAAGGGCGCCATCTACGAGGCGCTGCCCGACGACGGCATCGCCGTGGTGAACGCCGACGACGCCTTCGCGCCGTGGTTCATGCAGCGCATCGGCGCGCGCCGCACCCTGCGCTTCGGCCTGGACAACGATGCCGACGTGTACGCCACCGGCCTGCGCCACGGCGCGGCGGGCATGCACTTCCGCCTGCATTCGCCCGCGGGTTCGGCCGACGTGGCGCTGCCGCTGGCGGGTCGCCACAGCGTGATGAACGCGCTGGCCGCCGCCGCGCTGGCGCTCGCGGCGGGCGCGTCGCTCGACGACGTGGTGGCGGGCCTAGGCCACGCCCAGCCGGTGCCGGGCCGCCAGGTTCCGCACACGTTGCGCCACGGCGCGGTGCTGGTGGACGACAGCTACAACGCCAACCCCGGCTCGGTGGCCGCCGCCATCGCCGCGCTGGCGCAGGCCGGCGGCGAGGCGTGGCTGGTGCTGGGCGACATGATGGAGCTGGGCGAGAGCGCCGCGCTGCTGCACGCCGACATCGGCACGCAGGCCAAGCGTGCCGGCATCGCCCGGCTGTGGACCGTGGGCGCACTGAGCGCGGAAGCCGCGCGGGCCTTCGGCGACGGCGCCCGCCATTTCAACGACCAGCCGGCCCTCGTGGCGGCGCTGACGCCGGCGCTGCAGGCGGCGCCGGGCGGCCTGCGCTGCCTGGTGAAGGGCTCGCGCTCGAGCGCGATGGACAAGGTGGTGGCCGCGCTGCTGGACGCCGACCGGCAGGGAGACGCCGACCATGCTGCTTGAGCTCGCCCGCTGGCTGCACGAACTGGGCATGATGCCGCCCCTGTTCGGCTACCTCACCTTCCGGGCCATCCTGGGCGCGCTGACCGCGCTGCTGCTGTCGCTGTGGTTGGGACCCTACGTCATCGAACGCCTGGCGCGCCTCAAGGGAGGCCAGCCGATCCGCACCGACGGCCCGCAGTCACACTTCGCCAAGGCGGGTACGCCAACCATGGGCGGCACGCTGATCCTGCTGACCATCACCCTGTCCACGCTGCTGTGGGCGGACCTGCGCAACCGCTACGTTTGGGTGCTGCTGGCGGTGATGCTGGCGTTCGGCGCCATCGGCTGGCTGGACGACTGGATCAAGATCGTCAGGCGCGACCCGAACGGCCTGAAGTCGCGGCACAAGTACGCGCTGCAGTCGCTGTTCGGCCTGACCGCGGCGCTGTTCCTTTTCTTCACCGCCGACAACGCCAATGCCACCACGCTCTTCCTGCCCCTGCTCAAGGACTTCGCGCTGCCGCTGGGCGGCATGTTCGTGGTGGTGGCGTACTTCTGGATCGTCGGCTTCTCGAACGCGGTGAACCTCACCGACGGCCTCGACGGCCTGGCCATCATGCCCACGGTGCTGGTGGCGGCGGCGCTGGGCGTGTTCGCCTACGCGTCGGGCAATGCGGTGTTCTCGCAGTACCTGCAGATCCCGGCGATCCCCGGTGCGGGCGAGATCACCATCTTCTGCGCCGCCATCGCCGGCGCGGGGCTGGGCTTCCTGTGGTTCAACACGTACCCGGCCATGGTGTTCATGGGCGACATCGGCGCGCTGGCGCTGGGCGCGGTGCTGGGCACCATCGCTGTGATCGTGCGCCAGGAAGCCATCCTGGTGGTGATGGGCGGCATCTTCGTCATCGAGACGCTGTCGGTGATGATCCAGGTGGTCAGTTTCAAGCTCACCGGCCGGCGCGTGTTCCGCATGGCGCCCATCCACCACCACTTCGAGCTCAAGGGCTGGCCGGAGCCGCGCGTGATCGTGCGCTTCTGGATCATCTCGGTGATGCTCGTACTCGTCGGTCTCGCGACCTTGAAGGTGCGCTGAGATGAACCCGACCGACCGCGTCCACCAGGCCACCAAGCTCGACGCCATCACCGGCCGCTACGACCCGGCGCTGCTGCTGGTGACGCTGGCGCTGGCCGGCCTGGGCGTGGTGATGGTGGCCTCGAGCTCGATCGCCATCGCCGAGAGCCTGGGCGTGGGGCCGTTCTATTTCCTCACGCGCCACCTGGTGTTCCTGGCCATCGGCGGCGGCGTGGCGTGGGCGCTGATGCAGATCGAGCTCAAGCTGGTGGAGAAGTACAGCCACCTGCTGCTGGCGATGTGCTTCGTGATGCTGCTGCTGGTGTTCCTGCCGGGCATCGGCCGCACCGTCAACGGTGCCCAGCGCTGGATCAACCTGGGCTTCGCCGGCTTCCAGGCGGTGGAAGCCGTGAAGCTGATGTTCATCATCTGGCTGGCCAGCTACCTGGTGCGCTACCGCGACGAGATCGCGCAGCAGTGGATGGCGCTGATCAAGCCGCTCGCCGTGGCCGGCGGCATCGTGGTGCTGCTGCTGCTGCAGCCCGACTTCGGTTCGGCGGCGCTGCTGCTGGCCATCACCGGCGGCATGGTGTGGCTGGGCGGTGCGCGCATCCGCAACCTGATGATCCCGGCGCTGGTGGCGCTGCCGCTGCTGGCGATGGTGGCCATCGCCGAGCCCTACCGCGTGCGCCGTTTGACCTCGTTCCGCGATCCCTGGGCGGACCCGTTCAACGACGGCTTCCAGCTGACCCAGGCGCTGATCGCGATCGGCCGCGGCGAATGGTTCGGCGTCGGTCTGGGCGCCAGCGTGCAGAAGCTCTTCTACCTGCCCGAGGCACACACCGACTTCATCTTCTCGGTGACCGCCGAAGAGCTGGGCTTCGCCGGTTCGTTCGCCATCATCGCCCTGTTCGCGGCGTTCACTTGGCGCGCCTTCAACATCGGCCTGCGCGCGGTGGAGATGCGGCGGCACTTCGCCGGCTTCTGCGCCTTCGGCGTCGGCCTGTGGATCAGCCTGCAGGCCTTCGTGTCGATCGGCGTGAACCTGGGCCTGCTGCCGACCAAGGGCCTGACCCTGCCCCTGATCTCGTCCGGCGGTTCGAGCGTGATGATGACCATGGTGGCCATCGGCCTGCTGCTGCGCGTGAGCTACGAGCTGGACCGCGCCGAGCGCCAGGTCGCGCGCCTGCGCGGCGACCTGCCGCTGCCGGAAGCGGGCGAGGGCGGCCAGGATGTTTCGGCGCCGGCGTCGTCGACGGCGGCACCCGCCAGCGCGGTGGGCCCGCGTGGCTCGCGCCATCGCATCGAGCCCAGGATCGGAGCCGTGGCATGAGCGCGCCCGTGCTCATCCTGGCCGGCGGCACCGGTGGCCACATCTTCCCGGGGCTGGCGGTGGCGCAGGCGCTGCGCGCGCGCGACGTCCCGGTGGTCTGGCTGGGATCGGCCGGCGGCATGGAAACCCGGCTCGTCCCGCAGGCCGGCATCCCGCTGGAAACCATCGCCGTCAGCGGCCTGCGCGGCAAGGGTGCGGCAACGCTGCTCAAGGCGCCCGTGCTGCTGCTGCGCTCGCTTTGGCAGGCGCTGGCGGTCCTGCGCCGGCTGCGTCCGCGCGCGGTGCTCAGCTTCGGTGGCTATGCGGCGGGCCCCGGCGGCCTGGCGGCGTGGCTCTTGCGCCGGCCGCTGCTGGTGCACGAACAGAACCGCGCGCCGGGCCTGACCAACCGCGTGCTGGCGCGCTTCGCCCGGCGCGTGCTGTGCGGCTTCCCCGGCAGCTTCAGCCACCGCGACGCCGAAGCCGTGGGCAATCCCGTGCGCCCCGAGATCTCGGCGATTCCGGCGCCCGCCGAACGCCTGGCCGGCCGCGAAGGCGCGGTGCGGCTGCTGGTGCTGGGCGGAAGCCAGGGCGCCTACATCCTCAACGTCGCGCTGCCGCAGGTGCTGGCACGGCTGCCGCTGGCGCAGCGCCCGCAGGTTCGCCACCAGTGCGGCGAGCGCCACGCGGACAGGGCGCGCGCCGCCTACGCCGAGTCGGGCGTCGAGGCCAGCATCGAACCGTTCATCGCCGACATGGCCGCCGCCTACGCCTGGTCCGACCTGGTGTTGTGCCGCGCCGGCGCGCTGACCCTGGCCGAGCTGTGCGCGGCCGGCGCGGGCGCGCTGCTGGTGCCGTTCCCGAACGCCGTGGACGACCACCAGACCCGCAACGCCGAGTTCCTGGTCGAATGCGGCGCGGCCGCCATCGTGGCCGAGGGCGAAGGTTTTGCCGAGCGCCTGCTGGCCGCCGCGCAGCCGCTGCTGGCCGACGCACCGCGCCGCCTGGCGATGGCGCTGGCCGCGCGCGCCGCGGCCCAGCCGCAGGCGGCCGAGCGCGTGGCCCAGATCGTCATCGAGGAGGCCCGCGCATGATCCGGCGCCGCCTGCAGGAATCGGGTGACCTGGCGCGCGCCTTCCCGCGCGTGCATTTCATCGGCATCGGTGGCGTCGGCATGAGCGGCATTGCCGAAGTGCTGGTCACGCTGGGCTACCAGGTGTCGGGATCGGACCAGAGCGACTCGGCCACCACGCGCCGGCTGGCGTCGCTGGGCGCCACGGTGCATCGGGGCCACGTGGCGGCCAACATCGCCGGCGCCGACGTGGTGGTGGTGTCGAGCGCCATCAGCGCCACCAACCCCGAACTCGCGGCGGCCCACGCCCAGCGCATCCCGGTGGTGCCGCGCGCGGAAATGCTGGCCGAGCTGATGCGCTTCAAGCGCGGCATCGCCATCGCCGGCACCCACGGCAAGACCACCACCACGTCGCTGGCGGCCAGCGTGCTCAGCGAAGGCGGGCTGGACCCGACCTTCGTGATCGGCGGCCAGCTGCTGTCGGCCGGCGCGAACGCGCGCCTGGGCGGCGGCCAGTGGCTGGTGGCCGAGGCCGACGAGAGCGACGGCAGCTTCCTGCGCCTGAACCCGCTGGTGGCCGTGATCACCAATATCGACGCGGACCATCTCGAGAACTACGGCGGCGACTTCGAGCGCGTGAAGGCCGCATTCAATGAATTCCTGCACCGCCTGCCGTTCTACGGGCTGGCCGTGCTGTGCGTGGACGATGCCGAAGTGGCGGCGCTGGCCGCGCAGACGCCGCGCCACCTGGTGACGTACGGCATCGACCAGGCCGCCGACGTGTTCGCCCGCGACGTGCGCCCGGAAGGCCCGTGCATGCGTTTCACCCTGCACCTGCCCGACTGCGCGCCGCAGGACGTCACGCTGAACCTGCCGGGCCGCCACAACGTGCTCAACGCGCTGGCCGCGGCCGCGATCGGCTGGCAGCTGGGCGTGGAGCCGGCGCAGATCGCGGCGGCGCTGCAGAAGTTCCAGGGCATCGGCCGCCGCTTCAACCTCAAGGGCGAGCTCGACTTCGGCCGCGGCAAGGCCCTGCTGGTGGACGACTACGGGCACCATCCGCGCGAACTGGAAGCGGTGTTCGCCGCGGCGCGCGGCGGCTGGCCCGAGCGTCGGCTGGTGGTGGCGTTCCAGCCGCACCGCTACACCCGCACGCGCGACCTGTTCGACGACTTCGCCGCGGTGCTCTCGAGCGCCGACGCGGTCGTGCTGACCGAGGTGTACGCGGCCGGCGAGGCGCCGATCATCGGCGCCGATGCCAAGTCGCTGGCGCGCGCCATCCGCGCCCGCGGCCGCATCGACCCCGTGGTCGCCGGCAGCGCGCGCGAACTGCCCGGCGTGCTGGCCGACCTGCTCGCCGACGGCGACCTGCTGCTGATGGTGGGCGCGGGCGACATCGGCACCGTCGCCGCCGACCTCGCGGCCCACGGCATCCACGGAGAACACCAGGCATGACGCCGATCCCGCCCCCGCGCTGCAGTGACGCCACGGCCTTCGGGCGCGTCGCCGTCGTGATGGGCGGCACCAGCGCCGAGCGCGAGGTGTCGCTCAGCTCCGGCGCCAACGTGGTCGAGGCGCTGCGCGCGCGCGGCGTGGACGCCCACGCCGTGGACGGCATCCCGGCGTTGATCGAGGCCCTGCGCGCCGGGCAGTTCGCGCGCGTGTTCAACATCCTGCACGGCAACAAGGGCGGCGGCGAAGACGGCGTGCTGCAGGGACTGCTCGAAGCGCTGCAGGTGCCGTACACCGGTTCGGGCGTGCTGGGCTCGGCGCTGGGCATGGACAAGATCCGCACCAAGCAGGTCTGGCTGTCGCTGGGCCTGCCGACGCCGCGCTACGTGCGCCTGGCGCCGGGCGACGACATCCAGTCCGCCGCCATGGGCCTGGGCCTGCCGGTGATCGTGAAGCCGTCCTGCGAAGGCTCCAGCGTGGGCGTGTCGCGCGTGTTCAACCAAGCCGACCTGGCCGCCGCGGTGGAGCTGGCCGCGCGCTACCCGGGCGAACTGCTGATGGAGCAGATGATCGTCGGCGGTGAATACACCGTGGGCATCCTGGGCGACGTCGCGCTGCCCAGCATCCGCATCGTGCCGGCCGGCGAGTACTACGATTACCACGCCAAGTACGTGGCCGAAGACACCCAGTACGTCTGCCCGGGGCTGGACGGCGCCGCCGAGGCGCACCTGCAGGCGCAGGCGCTGGCGGCGTTCCGCGCCGCCGGCTGCACCGGCTGGGGCCGCGTGGACGTGATGCGCGACCGCGAAGGGAGCAACTACCTGCTCGAGGTGAACACCGCGCCCGGCATGACCAGCCACTCGCTGGTGCCCAAGGCGGCCGGGCAGGTGGGCATTGGCTTCCAGGAACTGTGCTGGCGCGTGCTCGAGACCAGCCTGCCCCGGGAGGCCGCGCGCCCATGAATGCCCTGCTGCGCATCCTGGCCTGGACCCTGGCACTCGTGCTGGTGGCGCTGCCCGTGGTGGCGGTGCTCAGCGGCTGGATCGCCGGCGACCGCTGGCCCATGCGCAGCCTCGCGGTCACCGGCGAATTCCGCCAGGTGGATCAGGCGCAGGTGCGCGAGGCGGTGCTGCCGCTGGTGCAGCAGGGCTTCTTCGCGGTGGACCTGGGCCAGGTGCGCGACGCCGTGTCGCGCCTGGACTGGGTGGCGCAGGTGGAGGTGCGCAAGCGCTGGCCCGACCGCCTGGAAGTGAGCCTGGCCGAACACACGCCGGTCGCGCGCTGGAGCGACGGCCGCATGCTGTCCGAGGACGGCAAGCTGTTCGCCGCTCCGGCCGGTGCCGGCGCCGGCCTGCCGCTGTTCGAGGGCGCGCAGGCGCAGGCCGGTGAACTGATGGCCTTCCACAGCCTGGCCCGCCCGCTGTTCCTGCCGCTGGGCCTGAAAGTGGACACCGTGACGCTGAGCGCGCGCGGCAGCTGGAGCCTGCTGCTCGACGACGGCACGCGCATCGAGGCGGGCCGCGGCGACCCGCAGCCGCGCCTGGCGCGCTTCGCCCGCATGTTGCCCAAGATCCGCGCCGCCGACCCGCGCCTGCTCGTGCGCGCCGACCTGCGCTACACCAACGGTTTCACCCTCGTCTGGCAGGACCCCTCCGCGCCGCCGGCCACTCCCCCCGTTTCCGCACCCCAGGCCCACACATGAATCGCAAAGGCGACAAGTCGCTGATTGTCGGACTTGACATCGGCACCTCCAAAGTCACCGCGCTGGTGGGCGAGTACTCGCCCGGCCAGGAAATCGAGGTGATCGGCATCGGCTCGCACGAATCGCGCGGCATGAAGCGCGGCGTGGTGGTGGACATCGAGTCCACCGTGCAGTCGATCCAGCGCGCCGTGGAAGAGGCCGAGCTGATGGCCGGCTGCGAGATAAGGTCGGTGTACGCGTCCATCTCCGGCAGCCACACCCAGTGCCGCAATTCGCCGGGCATCGTGCCGGTGGCGGGCGGCGAAGTGACCTATGCCGACCTCGACCGCGTGCTGGAGGCCGCCAAGGCCGTGGCCGTGCCGGCCGACCAGAAGATCCTGCACGCCATCGCCCAGGAATACATCGTCGACAATTCGCAGGAAGGCATCCGCAACCCGGTCGGCATGAGCGGCGTGCGCCTAGAAGTGCGGGCCCACCTGGTCACCGGTGCGCAGTCGGCGGCCAGCAACGTGATGAAGTGCGTGCAGCGCTGCGGCCTGCAGGTGGACGACCTGATCCTGAGCTCGCTGGCGTCCAGCACCGCCGTGCTCACCAGCGACGAGAAAGAGCTGGGCGTGGTGCTGGTGGACATCGGCGCCGGCACCACCGACATCGCGGTGTTCGTGCAGGGCGCCATCCGTCATTCAGCTTCGCTGCCGATCGCCGGCGACCAGGTCACCAACGACATCGCCCACCTGCTGCGCACGCCCACCCCGGAAGCCGAGCAGATCAAGGTCCGCTACGCCTGCGCGCTGGCGCAGCTGGCCACGGCCGAGGAATCCATCCAGGTGCCCAGCGTCGGCGATCGCCCGCCGCGCCGCCTGGCCCGACAGGCGCTGGCCGAGGCGGTGCAGAACCGCTACGAGGAGATCTTCGAGATGGTGCAGGCCGAACTGCGCCGCTCCGGCTACGAGGAGCTGGTGCGCGCGGGCCTGGTGCTGACCGGCGGCGCCTCGCGCATGGAGGGCGTGGTCGAGCTTGCCGAGGAAATGCTGCACATGCCCGTGCGGGTGGGGATTCCCCAGCACGTCTCGGGCCTGGGCGAAGTGGTGGGCAACCCGGTGCATGCCACCGGCGTGGGCCTGCTGCTGTGGGGCAGCCAGTTGGAACACCCGCGTCGCCCGGCGCTGTCGACGGGCAAGGCGGGAACGGTTTGGACGAAGTTCAAGAACTGGTACCGAGGTGAGTTCTGAGCGAAGTCGATGCAACAGGCAGGCGAGTCAAAGCAACCAAGAAACTAAAACCCCTGGATTCGAATCACGGAGGACGCGGACATGGCACATTTTGAACTGATCGAAAAGTTGGCACCCAATGCGGTAATCAAGGTCATCGGCGTGGGCGGCGGCGGCGGCAACGCCGTGGCGCACATGGTGAATGCGGGCGTGGAGGGCGTGGAGTTCATCACCGCCAACACCGACGCGCAGGCCATCAAGCAGTGCGGCGCCAAGCTGCAGCTCCAGCTCGGCGGCAACGTCACCAAGGGCCTGGGCGCCGGCGCCAACCCGGAAGTCGGCCGCCAGGCCGCGCTGGAGGACCGCGAGCGCATCGTCGAGGCGCTGGAAGGCGCCGATATGGTGTTCATCACCGCCGGCATGGGCGGCGGCACGGGCACCGGCGCCGCGCCGGTGGTGGCTCAGCTGGCCAAGGAGATGGGCATCCTCACCGTCGCGGTGATCACCAAGCCGTTCCCGTTCGAAGGCCGCCGCCGCATGCAGGTCGCGCTCAAGGGCATCGAGGAGCTCAGCCACCACTGCGACTCGCTGATCACCATCCCGAACGAAAAGCTGATCACCGTGCTGGGCCGCCAGGCCACCATGGTGCAGGCCTTCCGCGCCGCCAACGACGTGCTGCTGGGTGCCGTGAAGGGCATCGCCGACCTGATCGTCAGCCCGGGCCTGATCAACGTGGACTTCGCCGACGTGCGCACCGTCATGTCCGAAATGGGCCTGGCGATGATGGGCACCGGCGTGGCCCGCGGCGACGACCGCGCCCAGGCCGCCGCCGAGGCCGCGATCAAGAACCCGCTGCTCGACGACGTCAACCTGATGGGCGCCAACGGCGTGCTGGTCAACATCACGGCCGGCCCGGACTTCACGATGGCCGAGTTCGACGAGATCGGCCGCATCATCGAAGAGTTCGCGTCCGAGGACGCCACGGTGGTGATCGGCACCTCGCTCGATCCGGACATGCAGGACGAAGTGCGCGTCACCGTGGTGGCCACCGGCCTCAACCGCGGCCCCGTGCGCCAGGTCGCCCCGCGCTCCCAGGAGAAGGAGGTCTACCGCGCCCCCGTCAAGCTGGTGCGCAACGCCAGCACCGGCATGATCGACGACAGTGCGATGGCCAACGTCGCCGCGGCGGCGTCCAACAGCCACATGAACCTGCGTGCGGGCCGGGCCCACGAGCCGGCGTCGGGCGCCACCAGCGCCCTGGCCGACCTTCCGACCGACCACAGCTACCTCGACATCCCGGCCTTCCTGCGTCGCCAGGCCGACTGAGCGTGGCGGCCGCCGTCCCGCGGGCGCCCGACCAGGCGCCGCGGACCCGGCAACCGCGACCGGCCGGCCTGGATGGCCTGCCGGGCGTCAAGGCCGCGCGCCCCGGTGCGCGGCTTCAAGCAATCCCCAGGGGGCATGGAAACCTTGGCCCGCCGGCTTGTCCGGCGGGCCCTTTTCCTTCCGGGTCAATGGGTTGCGAGGCGTTACCGGGCCTTTTACCGGTCCAGCGTTGCTGGAATGTGACCGGAAGGGAGTTGTTATCTTTTCGTTCAGTACACCGTGTGTTATCGTTCGGACGGTTTTGGGCGATCGTGTCCCGGAAACCCCAATAACTATGATCAGACAGCGAACCCTCAAGAACGTCATACGCGCCACGGGCGTCGGCCTGCACAGCGGTGAGAAGGTCTACATGACCCTCCGCCCGGCAGCTCCCGACACGGGCATCGTGTTTCGCCGCGTTGATTTCGACCAGCCGGTGGAAATCCACGCCAAGGCCGAGAAAGTCGGCGACACCAGCCTTTGCACCGCCCTGGTCGAGGGCAACGTCCGCGTCATGACGATCGAGCACCTGCTCTCGGCCATGGCCGGCCTGGGAATCGACAATGCCTACGTGGACCTGTCCACGGCCGAAGTGCCGATCATGGACGGTTCGGCGGGTCCCTTCGTGTTCCTGCTGCAGTCGGCGGGCATCGAGGAGCAGGACGCGGCCAAGCGCTTCATCCGAATCCTCAAGCCGATAAAGGTAGAGGAGGGCGACAAGTGGGCCCGGTTCGAGCCGTTCGAGGGCTTCAAGGTCGGCTTCACCATCGACTTCGCCCACCCCATCTTCAACAAGGCCACGTCCAGCACCGAGATCGACTTCTCCACGACCTCGTTCGTGAAGGAAGTCAGCCGGGCGCGCACGTTCGGCTTCATGAAGGACATCGAGTACCTGCGCGAGCGCAACCTGGCGCTGGGCGGATCGATGGACAACGCCATAGTCCTGGACGACTACCGCGTGCTCAACGAAGACGGCCTGCGCTACGAGGACGAGTTCGTGAAGCACAAGATCCTCGACGCCATCGGTGACCTGTACCTGCTTGGCCACAGCCTGATCGGCGCGTTCTATGGCTACAAGTCCGGCCACGCCCTGAACAACCAGCTGCTGCGCACCCTCCTGGCCGACCCTTCGGCCTGGGAAGAGGTCACTTTCGACGACCCGGCCCTGGCGCCCATCTCCTACGCCCATCCCGCACAAGCGGTTTGAGACGCGCATCACCCGCCTTTCCGGCCACTTAACGTCCGGTTAACGACTCACGGCGTTTCACGGGGCATCATGCCCCGTCGGTCGAGGACCGGGCGCTGGCAGCCAGCCTTAGAAGCTGGGCCCGGAGTTCCGGATCTGAAACCGACTGGGCGGTGGCCCGCAGTGAATCGCGGACTGCCTCGGAGAGTGGCCTCGCACGACCGGTCCCCATGGGGACGGGAGCAGCCGGGACGGACACTTTCACCACCAGCGTCCCGGCCTTGAGCCCGGCCGCGGCCGCGGCGTCCAGCAGGGCGTCCGCATGCAGCCGCAGCTTGGCTTTCCAGACCGGGCCGTTGACCAGAAACACCAAGTGCTTGTCATCCACGTTGGCCAATCTGCATTGGTCGGCCAAGGTGGCGGGGAGACTCTGGCGCAACAACGGGTCGAGCGCGTCCAGCCATCGGGCACGCTCCATCAGGTTGGCCAACCCGGTTCCAGCCAGCGCTTCGAGCGCTCGCGGGGGCAGGGCGGCCGGCCAAGCGCCGCGGACATGAGTATTGGGTGGTCTAGACATGATGAATGTCATCATCGCAGCAAAATTCCTCCGGTCGCCAAAAAAATTGGCGTTCGACGATCCGAAAGTCGCGGGCACCGCTCTGGGCGCCATCGCGCTGGTGCTGGCCGCCGTATTCGGGTTCGGCTACATGGTCCGCGGCGCCAACGGCGCCGCCCTCGACGAAATAGCGAGCCTCCAGGCCGAAATGGCCCAGCAGCAAATCGCCCTCGACCAGGCCCGCGAGGAAGCGCAGCGCGAAGTGAACGCCATCGCCGCCCGCGTCGGCGAACTCCAGGCCCAGGCCAACCGGCTCAACGCCTTGGGCGACCGCCTTACCCGCGTCGGCAAGCTCAAGGACGGCGAGTTCAATTTCAACGAGCTTCCCGGCCAGGGCGGCGCCGAGTCCGCCAGCGACGTCCCGTCCGGCGACCTGCTGTCGAGCCTTGATTCGCTCCAGACGCAGTTCTCCCACTCCGGCCGCCAGCTGTCGGTGATAGAGGCGCTGCTGTTCGACCAGACGCTCGACAACAAGGGCATGCCGGCCGGCATGCCGGCCCCGGGCTACATCTCGTCGGGTTACGGCACCCGCAGTGATCCCTTCGGCCGCGGCCAGGCGCACCACCTGGGTATCGACATCGACGCCAACACCGGCGATCCCATCGTCGCCGCCGCCGAGGGCGTGGTCAGCTTCTCGGGCGTGCGCAACGGCTACGGCAACGTAGTGGAGATCGACCACGGCAACGGCTACAGGACCCTGTATGCGCACAACTCCGCCAACCTGGTGCGCGCCGGCGACGTGGTGCGGGCCGGCCAGCTGATCGGCAAGGTCGGCTCCACCGGCCGCTCCACGGGTTCGCACCTGCACTTCGAAGTGATACTCAACGGCAGCCACGTGAACCCGCGCCAGTACCTCGACAAGGCGCGCGGCTGAGGCCCACGGCCTGGCTTGATAGTCCCGCCCCCGTCCCCAAGTTAGACTAGCCGGCCGCGACGCCCTCCCGGGTTGCCGTGGCCTTTTTCGTTCGCGCCCGCGCGTCCCGTTCCCCTACCGGCTTTCCCCATGCTCAACAGCTTGCTCACCCGCATCTTCGGCAGCCGCAACGAGCGCCTGCTGCGCCAGTTCCACAAGAACGTCGCTTCGATCAACGCGCTCGAGCCCCAGATGGAGCGCCTGGACGATGCCGGGCTGAAGGCCAAGACCGACCAGTTCCGCCAGCGCGTGGCCGACGGCGCCACGCTCGACGCGCTGCTGCCCGAGGCGTTCGCCGTCTGCCGCGAGGCCTCGCGCCGCGCGCTGGGCCTGCGCCACTACGACGTGCAGCTGATCGGCGGCATGGTGCTGCATTCGGGCCGCATCGCCGAGATGCGCACCGGCGAGGGCAAGACGCTGGTCGCCACGCTGGCGGTCTACCTCAACGCGCTGGCCGGCAAGGGCGTGCACGTGATCACGGTCAACGACTACCTGGCCCGCCGCGACTCGGCCTGGATGGGCAAGCTTTACAACTTCCTGGGCCTGAGCGTGGGCGTGGTCTACCCGGGCATGCAGCATTCGGACAAGAAGGGTGCCTACGGCGCCGACATCACCTACGGCACCAACAACGAGTACGGCTTCGACTACCTGCGCGACAACATGGCGCTGGCCAAGGACGACCGCTTCCAGCGCGGCCTGTTCTTCGCCATCGTCGACGAGGTCGACTCGATCCTGATCGACGAGGCGCGCACGCCGCTGATCATCTCCGGCCCGGCCGACGATTCCCCGGACCTTTACATCAAGACCAACCGCATCGTCCCCAAGCTGATCAAGCAGGAAAAGGAAGACGGCGAAGGCGACTACTGGGTGGACGAGAAGGGCAAGCAGGCCCATCTTTCCGAACAGGGCATGGGCCACGCCGAGGAGCTGCTGCTCGAGGCCGGCATCCTGGCCGAGGGCGACAGCCTGTATTCGGGCAACAACCTGGCGGTGGTGCACCACCTCAACGCCGCGCTGCGCGCGCATGCACTGTTCCAAAGCGACGTGGACTACATCGTCCGCGACGGCGAGGTCATCATCGTTGACGAATTCACCGGCCGCACCCTGGCGGGGCGGCGCTGGTCCGACGGCCTGCACCAGGCGGTCGAGGCCAAGGAGGGCGTGCCGATCCAGCGCGAGAACCAGACGCTGGCGTCGATCACCTTCCAGAACTACTTCCGCATGTACGCCAAGCTGGCCGGCATGACCGGCACGGCCGACACCGAGGCGTTCGAGTTCCAGAGCATCTACAGCCTGGAAGTGGCGGTCATCCCGACCCATCGCCCGATGGTGCGCAAGGACCACCCGGACCTGGTGTACCTGGCCCGCCCGGCCAAGTACGACGCGGTGATCGAGGACATCAAGGATTGCAACGGCCGCGGCCAGCCGGTGCTGGTGGGCACCACGTCCATCGAGACATCGGAGCTGCTTTCGGCGCAGCTCAAGCAGTCGGGCATCGCGCACGAAGTGCTCAACGCCAAGCAGCACGAGCGCGAGGCGCAGATCGTCGCCAACGCCGGCATGCCCCGGGCCGTGACCATCGCCACCAACATGGCCGGCCGCGGTACCGACATCGTGCTCGGCGGTTCGCTTGAATCCGAGCTCCAACAGCTGCCCGAGGACACCAGCGACCTCGAGCGCGCGCGGGTGAAGGCCGAATGGCAGAAGCGCCACGACGAAGTGCTGGCCCTGGGCGGCCTGCACATCATCGGCACCGAGCGGCACGAGAGCCGCCGCATCGACAACCAGCTGCGCGGCCGCGCCGGCCGCCAGGGCGACCCGGGTTCGTCGCGCTTCTACCTGTCGCTGGAAGACAACCTGATGCGCATCTTCGCCGCCGATTGGGTGCAGAAGGCCATGCGCGGCATGGGCATGAAGGAAAGCGACGTCATTGAATCGGGCCTCGTGACCAAGCAGATCCAGAACGCGCAGCGCAAGGTCGAGTCGCACAACTTCGACATCCGCAAGAACCTGCTCGATTTCGACGACGTCGCCAACGACCAGCGCAAGGTCATCTACCAGCAGCGCGACGAGCTGCTGGAGTCCGATTCGGTGGAAGAGTCCATCCAGGCCATCCGCGAGGACGTGCTGGCCGAGACCGTGCGCCGCTTCGTGCCCGCCGAATCCATCGACGAGCAGTGGGACCTGCCGGGCCTGGAGCGCGCGCTGTCCGACGAGTTCGGGGTGGTGGTCGACCTGCAGGGTACGGCCAACGCCAAGGAGGCCATCGACGCCGACGGCGTCCTCGAGCTGGCCAACGCCGCGTTCTCCCAGCTCTTCGTCGACAAGCAGGAGCAGCTGGGCCCGGAGATGATGCGCCACCTCGAGAAGCACCTGATGCTCAACGTGCTCGACCAGAACTGGAAGGAACACCTGGCGCGCATGGACTACCTGCGCCAGGGCATCCACCTGCGCGGCTATGCCCAGAAGCAGCCCAAGCAGGAGTACAAGCGCGAAAGCTTCGAGCTGTTCGGCGAGATGCTGGCCAAGGTGAAGCAGGAAGTGACCTCGCTGCTGGCCCGCGTGCGCATCCGCGACGAGCAGGAAGTGGCCGCGATGGAAGCCGCCGAGCGCCAGAAGCTCGAGGCCCAGACCCGCAGGATGCAGTTCCAGCACCCCGAGACCGGCGGTTACGGCGCCGACGAGGAGGCCGCGCAGGCCCAGGCGCTCGCCGCCCAGGGCTTGGGCCTGCTGGCCTCGCCCACCACCCGCGACGAGCCCAAGGTGGGCCGCAACGATCCCTGCCCCTGCGGCAGCGGCAAGAAGTACAAGCAGTGCCACGGCCGCCTGGACTGACCCGGGCGGTCGACCCGGATGCCGAGCGGCCGGCCTGAGCCACCCGTCCACGTCGTCGCGGCGGTCCTGCGCGACGCCCGCGGCCGGATCCTCCTGGCCCGCCGCACCGCCGGCCGCGACCTCGCCGGCGCCTGGGAATTCCCCGGTGGCAAGGTCGAGGCGGGAGAAACCGCGCTGCAGGCGCTCGATCGCGAACTCGACGAAGAGCTGGGCATCCGCGTGCTGGCGGCCCAGCCGCTGATCCGCGTTCCCCAGGCTTACCCGGACAAGCGCATCGTGCTGGACGTGCATGCCGTATCGGCCTTCCAGGGCACGCCCCGCGGCCGCGAACGGCAGGCCCTGGCCTGGGCGCCGCTGGAAACGCTGGCCAGCTACCCGATGCCGCCGGCCGATCGCCCGGTGGTGGCCGCGCTCACCGCACCGGACCGCTACCTGGTCAGCCCCGAATGCGTCGACCCGGCGGCCTTCCTGAGGCTGCTCGACCGCGCCCTGGCCGCCGGCGTGCGCCGCGTGCAGTTGCGCGTGCGCAGCCTGTCACCCGCGCGGCTGGCCGTGCTGGCCGGCGACGCTGCGTCGCGCTGCCGGGCCGCGGGCGCCGAACTGCTGGTCAATGGCGAGCCTTCGCTGGCCGCCGAGCTGGGCCTGGGCCTGCATCTGCGGGCCAGTGAACTGATGGCCCTGTCTTCGCTGCCGCTGCTGGCTGCGGGGCAGCGCGTGGCCGCCTCCTGCCACGACGCCGACGAATTGGCCCGGGCCGAACAGCTGGGCGTGCACTTCGCCGTGCTGGGGCCGGTGCAGGCCACCGAAAGCCATCCTGGCGCCGTGCCCCTGGGCTGGGATGGTTTTTCCCGCCTGCGCGAGAGCGTGTCGCTGCCCATTTACGCCATCGGCGGCATGAAGCCCGCGGATATCGCCATCGCGCGCCGGCATGGGGCGCAAGGCGTGGCGGGGATCCGGGGCCTTTGGCCGGGATGAGGGGGTCGGGCTTTCAGGCCCGATACGCCATCCCCAGATACCGCCCGTGCAGCCGGGCCACCGCCGCTTCCAGCTGCGCCACCGAGCCATCATTGACGATGACGTCATCGGCGATGGCCAGCCGCGCGGCGCGGCCGGCCTGCGCCGCCACCATGCGCCGCGCCAGGTCGCCCGAGCTTCCATCCCGCTGCATCAGCCGCGCCACCTGGACT
>Ga0105045_10001983_pt1 | contig 17032 bp, 13 predicted proteins | sample MAT02_FD_78089 | JGI IMG/M metagenome (GOLD analysis project Ga0105045, IMG submission 78089) | Freshwater microbial communities from Lake Fryxell liftoff mats and glacier meltwater in Antarctica - MAT-02 (megahit assembly) | ecosystem: Environmental > Aquatic > Freshwater > Ice > Liftoff... | reverse complement strand
GTCGGTGCAGGCCATCTACGTGCCGGCCGACGACATCACCGACCCGGCGCCGGCGACGGCGTTCGCGCACCTCGATGCAACGGTCGTGCTGTCGCGTCCGATCTCGGAACTCGGCATCTATCCCGCCGTCGATCCGCTGGCGTCGAGCAGCCGCATCCTCGACAAGCAGTACATCGGCGAGCGTCACTATCGGGTGGCGATCGAGACGCAGCGCATCCTGCAGCGCTACAAGGAACTGCAGGACATCATCGCCATCCTTGGCATGGACGAGCTGTCGGAAGACGACAAGAAGATCGTGGGCCGTGCGCGCCGCATCCAGCGGTTCATGTCGCAGCCGTTCCACGTGGCCGAGCAGTTCACCGGTATCCCGGGCAAGTTCGTGAAGCTCGAGGAGACGATCAGCAGCTTCGATCGCCTCTGCGCCGGTGAATTCGATCATCTGCCGGAGCAGGCGTTCTTCATGTGCGGTGGCGTGGACGACCTGATGGCGAAGGCCGATGCCATGGCGAAGGCCTGATGCTCACCGTCTCGGTGATCTCGCCGGAGAAGGTGCTGTTCGAGGGCACCGCGAGTGCGGTCGTGGCGCCAGGCTACGACGGTGAGCTCGGAATTCTGCCGGGGCATGCGCCACTGATGACGGTGCTCGGCAGCGGCCTGCTGCGGCTGGACGGCACGTCGGCAAGCTTCCAGGTGTCGGGGGGCTTCATGCAGGTGGTCGACAACGTGGTGCGGGTGGTGACGGCGTCGGCGACTGCGGTCTGATCACCGATCGACCGGGCAACGACGGCGGCGCACCGACAGGGTGCGCCGCCGTCCGTTTTTCGTGGTGCGGGCTGCAGGTGCCGTGGTATACTCGGAATGCGGGCAACACTCCGGCATGGTTGGTGCGATCCGGAGTGTCGTCTGTCTTTGCGTCCGACTCCTCCGCTGCCGATGCCCGATCGCCTCGAATCCGACGACGTCCCACCGCCCGATGCCGCCGCCGGAATTGCCGGCGACGCGGTGGCTGTGCGGCGTGCGCGGATCGTGGTGGCGGAGGACCACGCCGAGATGGCGGATGTGCTGCAGACATACCTCGAGGCAGCGGGGTACGAGGTGCACCTGGCGCGGGATGGGGTTCTGGCGGCGTCGCTGATCGACAGCGTCCGTCCGACGCTGGTGGTGATGGACGCCAACATGCCCGGGTTGAGCGGCTGGACGCTCCTGTCACGCCTCAAGGGGCGGGGGGCCGCGGCACCGCTGGTGGTGATGCTCACCGGCGACGACGACTTTCCCGATGACGCGGCGCAGGCCGATGTCATTCTGCGGAAACCGGCCGCGCTGCGGCGGGTGGCAGCCGTGCTGGCGGAGCTGCTCGACACCCGCGACCGGGATCAGGCCTGACGGAGAGACGGCCGGAATGCTGAGATTTCACGTCGGCATTCGGTGAGAGACTTGTCTCGGCTTCGTCACGCCTCTACACTAGAGGCGTCGGACCGGCTGGTGCGCGCGTCGATTCGCAGCGCCCTGCCCTGAGTCGCGGGTGCGGTGGAATCCTGATGTGAGTCATGGCTGGGGCCAGATTGCCCGCCGTGTTGAGTTCCGTCTGATCTGTGGGAATGATCAGCGTGCTGGACCGGTCTGCGCGGTGCGGGTGCACTGTGCAGGCGCGGGTGCGCTCCCGGTGTGAGTACGCCGGGTCATGCAGGATGTTCCACCCCGGGGGGTCGGCTGCCGGGGTGACGCTTCTGTTCTTCAGGGGCGGATTCACCAGCCGACGGATCTCCACGTGCGACCGGATTCAGGAGTCCCGCATATGACACGTACGTCGTGGGCAGGGTTGCCGCGCGTTGCTGCGGTTGCCGCATTGCTGTGTGGAACAGCGGCGGTGGCGCAGGCGCAGAATGCAACGATTCAGGGCAAGGTGACGTCCGATCAGGGCCGTCCCCTCGAAGGCGCCAACGTCTTCATCACCGAGTTGGGCCTGTCGATCGGCACCAACGCGGCGGGTAACTTCACCATCGTGGTCCCGGGCGCGCGCGTCCGCGGGCAGACGGTGATACTCCGCGCACGTGCCATCGGCCAGCGTCCCGACGCGAAGTCGATCGTGCTGCGCCCGGGCGCGATCACGCAGAATTTCGCGCTCACGGCCGACCTCAATCGCCTCAGCGAAGTCGTCGTCACGGGTGTGACGGGTGCGACCGAGCAGACCAAGACGCCGTTCGCCATCGCCCGCGTGACTTCGGACCAGATGCCGGTGGTCGGTCTGAACGTGCTGACGCAGCTGCAGGGCAAGGTGGCCGGTGCGCAGATCGTGAGCGCCTCGGGTCGCCCAGGCTCGAGCCCGAGCGTCATCCTCCGCGCGCCGACGTCGATCAACGCCTCGGGCCGCTCGCAGGAGCCGCTGTACGTGGTCGACGACATCATCATCAACGGCGGCCTGCCGGACCTGAACCCGGAAGACATCGAGTCGGTGGAAGTCGTCAAGGGTGCGGCTGCGGCCTCGCTCTACGGCGCCCGCGCGGGTAACGGTGTCATCCAGATCAGGACCAAGACGGGCAAGTCCACCACCCAGAACTCGATCCGCTTCGGTTTCCGCAGCGAGGTCGGCACGGGTGATCTGGAGCGCAAAATCGACATCGCGCAGCGCCACGGCCTGTTCGTGGACGAGACAGGCACCCGCGTGTGCAGCTCGACGGTTCCGACTCCGGTCCTCGGCATGGCGTTCGGCTGCTACCGCAGCGTGAACTACGCCCGCGAGGCGCTCCGCATCAACGAGGCCGGACTCGACTTCGCCCTGACGCCGGCGGGCTTTCCGCTCGATCCGGGCGCCGGCTCCAACGGCAACCAGCTCCGCAATAATTTCCAGGCCAATCAGTGGCCGGTCCGGACGTTCGACGCAGTGGACCAGCTGTTCCAGCCGCAGCCGGCGACGATCAACCAGATGGACGTCACGGCCCGGTTCGGCAAGACGACGCTGTTCGGCAGCATCAACCGCAACGATCAGGGCGGCACGATCCGCTTCCTGCAAGGGTTCCAGCGCAACACCATGCGCCTGAACGTCGACCAGATCGTCACTGACAAGCTCTCGTTCAGCGCCCAAACGTTCTTCAGCCGCTCACAGCAGGACGGCTTCAACCAGGAGGACGGCGGTGGTGCCTTCTTTCGGCTGACCCGCACGCCGCCGCTGGTGGACCTGACGCGCACGGACAGCCTTGGCCGTCTGCTGATCCGCAGCAACCTGCAGGGTGCCGGATCGCAGAACGAAAACGCCCTGTACTCGCTGCAGAACGTCGACCGCCTGGACGAGCGTGACCGTTTCCTGGCCGGTGCGACGGCCCGGTACGCGGCGCTGTCGTGGCTGGACTTCGAGGGGAACTTCTCGTTCGACAATACGCGCTCCGTCGGCCGCCAGAACACCGAGAAGGGCTTCCGCACGACGGTGGCCGCTCCGCTGACCAACGAGGGCAACGTCTTCCGCTTCAACGGCAACAACCAGTCGTACAACGCCAGCCTGAACGCGACGGCCCGCTGGACGCCGTTCGGCGACCTGCGCACCCGCTACACGGCCCGCTATCTGGCCGAGGAACAGCAGTTCAGCAACGTCGTTTCCAATGGCACAAACCTTGCTCTGGTGGGCGTGCCGCAGCTCGGCAACACGCTCTCGACGACCCGGTCGGGTTCGTCGTTTCAGCAGACGGTGCGCGCGATCGGCTTCTTCGGCTCGATCGATGCCGAGTACAAGGATCGCTACATCCTCTCCGGCCTGTTGCGCCGCGACGGATCGTCGTTGTTCGGCTCGCAGCAGACGTGGCAGACGTTCGGCCGCGCCTCCGCCGCATGGCGTGCCTCGCAGGAGCCCTGGTGGTTCATGCCGTCTTTCAGCGAGCTGAAGTTCCGCGCCTCGTACGGCACGGCCGGTAACCGCCCGAACTTCGCGGCGCAGTACGAGACGTTCTCGCTCAACGCCGCCGGCATCGCGGTGCCGGGCGCGCTGGGTAACTCCAATCTCCGTCCCGAAGTCGCACGTGAGCAGGAGTACGGTGCAGACTTCGAGCTGTTCAAGCGCCTCGGTGGTACGATCACGTACGCCAGGACGCGCGTGAGCGACCAGATCCTGCAGGTGCCGCTTGCGGCCGCTGCCGGCTTCACCAGCCAGTGGGTGAACGCGGGTGCGCTGGCCAACAGCGCCTTCGAAGTGACGTTGAGCCTGCCGGTGATCGTTGGCAAGAACCTCAACTACACCGCCCGCGCCACGTTCGACCGCATCCGGTCGGAAGTGGTCGAGTTGAACGTGCCGCCGTACAACTTCGGCACCGGTGCCCAGGGCGCCGATGGTGTGTTCCGCATCGAGACGGGTGTGCCGTACGGCACCATGTATGGCCGCAAGTTCGTGCGGAATTGCTCGGAACTGCCGACCGGCTTCAACACCCAGTGCGGTGGCGAGGGCCAGGCCTTCCAGAAGAACAAGGACGGGTTCATCGTCTGGACCGGCGCCGGCAACTCGCTGGGCGACGGTATCACGAAGAACCTCTGGAACGCGTCGCTCCCGAACACCGCGGCGCCGTTCGGCGTGGCCGCGGCATGGGGTCACCCGCTGATCCAGCGCGACACGGTGAACTTGACGAACAACCCGGGCCTGGTTCAGGCGATCGGCAACGTGCTGCCGGAGTACCGCTGGTCCACGTCGCACACGGTGTCGTACAAGCGGCTGACGCTGAACGGCCTCGTGGATGCCTCGGTCGGCCGCTTCGTGCACAACCAGGGGCTCGGCTGGTCGCTGCTGGACTTCCTCTACGGCCAGGCGGACCAGGCCGGTCAGACGACGGCCACCGCGATCCCGCAGTCGTACTACTATCGCGCCGGGCCGCCAGATAACGCGAACGGCATCGGTGGTCTGTACGACGTCCTCGGCCCGAACGACTTCAGCGTCGAGAGGGCGTCGTTTGCCCGCCTGCGCGAAGTCGTGGCCTCGTATCGCTTTGGAAAGGTTGGTGGGGTGGGTGACTGGAACGTGTCTCTGATCGGCCGTAACCTGTATACCTGGACCAAGTACCGTGGATTCGACCCCGAGGTCGGGATTCAGGGCAACTCGGGTCAGGCCGGGTCTGGCGTGCTCAATGCGGTCGACAACTTCACGTTCCCGAACATTCGCACGGTGACGTTCTCCATCGGCACCTCCTTCTGATTCTTGCTCAGTGGGCAGGCCGCCACGGCCTGCCCACGCTTCTCCTGAGGGCAGTAATGCGACTTCAACTTCGTAACCTCCTGCTGACTGCGGGTGCCGTGATGCTCGCGGCCTGCAGTCAGGATCTGGCGGTCCTGAATCCGAACAACGCCGACATCACGCGCGCGCTCGCCCGTCCAAGCGACATCGAGGCCCTGCTTCGGGGTGGCTTCAACGGCACCCATGAGATCAGCGTCGGTGGCGGCAACGAGAACCTGAACAATTCATATCAGGTGATGGCATTCGAGAACTACACCGGACTCGCGAACTTCAACATGGGTCCGCGGGCCGGCTTGCCGCGAACACCGATCCTGAATTTTCAGAACAACCCAGGCTCACTGTCTGTTCAACGGGATTACAACGGCTTCTCGCGGAACACGCGCACGGTGACGCTGGCTCTGGAACGGCTGGCCACGGTCCCGCTTGGCACGCCAGCACAGGATCTCCGTGCGCAGGCGTATGGCAAGTTCGTCCTTGGCGTGGCGCTGGGATATCTGTCGATGTCCTATGACTCCGCGGCAATCGTGATCCCAGGCGCCGACCCGGTGCCCCCGCTGGTGGCTTATGACTCGGTGCACCGCACGGCGCTGCGGATGTTCGATCTGGCCCTCGTCGATGCGACCAACCCGATTGCGAATCAAACGGGTGGCTTCCCGCTCCCAGCAACGTGGTTGAACCTGACCACTGGCGATGTCACGCAGGCGGACTTCGTCCGGATCATTCGGTCGTATCGTGCGCGCATCCGTGCGTCAGTGGCACGCAACCCCGCCGAACGTGCGGCCGTGAACTGGCCGTTGGTGATTGCCGATGTGCAGGCCGGCATCACGGCTGACCTCTCGATCACGATGAACTCCGCGACCGGGTGGAATCAGGCGTGGGTGGTGAACCATTTCAACAGCACGAATTGGCATGTGATGACGCCGTTCATCATCGGCATGGCCGACTCGACCGGCGCATCGTATGAGACGTGGCTGAACCAGCCGCTGCTGAACCGGACGGCCTTCCTGATCCGGACCCGTGACCGCCGCTTCCCCGCGGGTGACACACGCGCGGCGCAAAATACCGCGTCAAACGGCGGAACGACCAACTCGGCGCCGCTGCCGGGCGTGTATTTCCGGAACCGTCTGATCGCGGATGACGGTGCAGCTGCCGATGGTACGTGGGGCTTCTCGTTCTACGATTACGCACGGTTCATGGCGTTTCAGCTCGCTTCGCGCATCGGACCCTATCCGCACATGACGCTGGCCGAGATGAATGCGCTGGGTGCGGAAGGTGCGATTCGGACCGGTGACTTTGCATTGGCCGCGACGTTGATCGATCGGACACGTGTGGCGCGTGGTGTCCTGCCCGCCCTGACGGGTGCCGGCATCAACAACCTGACCACGCCGGTGCCGGGTGGGAATTCCTGTGTGCCGCGTGTCCCGGTCCGCTCGGCGGCCGGCGTGTACACGACGGCCTGCGGCAACATTTTCGAGGCACTGAAGTGGGAGAAGCGGATCGAAACGGCGTACATCAACTACGGAGCGTGGTACTTCGATTCGCGCGGCTGGGGTGACCTGGCGGAAGGCACGCCGATCCACTTCCCGGTGCCGTGGCAGGAGCGTCTGCCGCGCCAGACGCCGCCCACCAACGTCGGCGGTGTCGGCCAGCCGGGTGGTGCAGCCCGCGGTGCGTCGTACGGGTTCCCGTGATGCATGGCAGTGTGATTCGGCTTGCCACTGCAGTGGTCGCGGTGCTGGGCGTGACGGGGTGCTACACCTACGTCCCGCCCACCACGGCTCCATTCGCAGGTTCCGAGGTGTCGGTGGTGCTCACCGACCGGGGGCGCGTTGCCCTCGGTGAGCGCGTCGGCCCGGAAATGGACCAGCTGCGTGGACGGCTCTTGTCGAGCACGGATTCCACCGTGGTGGTCTCCATGCGCGAGTCGGTCACGCTGCGCGGTGTGTCAGCCAAGTGGACGGACGAAGTGCTCACGCTGAGTCGTGAGCACTTCGGCAGCATTCGCATCAGGACCCTCTCGCGCGGCCGCACGTCGGCCGTGGCGGGAGGCGCCGGTGCCGCCGCTGTACTCCTCGTCGTGAATGGTGTCGTCAACACGGGCGGGTCGAAGGTGGACCAGGAACCGTCCAAGCCGCCGCTTCCGCCGGGGAACAACAGCAAGATCGGATCCCTCAATATTCCATTTCGGAGCGATTTTTAATGCGTATCCGCTATACTCTCGCGGCCTGTGCGGGACTCAGTGTCCTCATGGGCTGCGACAAGGACGTGTCTGGAACTGATACGCAGCTGCAGCCAGCTGCGATCATCCGGTACGTGAACGCCGTGAACGACACGAGCCCCCTCGACTTCCGTTTCGTGGACGGCAGCATCGAAGGATCGCCGCAGTACGCGAACGTGCTCTTCCGCACCTTCACGCCGTACCAGCGCGCCCGCGCCGGTGAGCGCCGGATCCGGATCTTCACGAATCCGAACCTGTACGCGAACGCCGCCGCCGTCGCCGCGCAGCAGCACCTCGACACGACGTTCACCTTCGAGGCGAACGCCCGCTACACGATCATCTCGTACGGTCAGTCGCGTACCGGTTCTGCGGTGCGGCACCGCCTCGTGATCATCCGCGATGAGCTGCCTACGACGCTGACCGCGACGCAGGTGGGCGTCCGTGCCATCCACGCTGCGCCTGCCGCGGGGAACGTGGACCTGTACGTGCGCACCAGCGAGACACCAGCCGCAATCGCTGGTGCCCCGGCGCTCGCGAACGTCGCGCCTGGCGCCGCCTCGGCGTACCTGCCGCTGGCCGCCCGTCCGGTGGGTGGCGTCCCCGCCCTCACATACCGGTTCGACATCACGGCGCCGGGCAGCACGACGGCGATCGCGCTCGCCAACAGCGTGGCGTCGGGCCTGTTGGGCGTGCCCGGCACGCCTGCGCAGAACCCGCTGGTCGGATTTCAGGTCGGGCGGACGGCCATCACGGCGATCGTCTTCCCGGCGTCGGTGGTGGGTTCGCGCGCGCCGGCGGCCCTGACGACCGCCTCGATCCTGTTCCTGCCGGACCGGGCGCTCGACTCGACCGAGCCGTAACCGGTTGGATTTCGACCGGCGCCGTGTGCCGGTGCGAAATCGTGCGTCACGCAGGTGTTCGAACGCCGCCGCTTCAATCAGAAGCGGCGGCGTTCGGCCCATACACGCGAGAAAATACCGGTTCTGGCGCGTCTGGTGTATTACGAGTTCCCCCATCAGATATTTTGCGTTCACCGAAGTTTCAGGAGCCTGAGATGATCATTATCCGAACACGCGACGTGTGCCACGTCGGCATCCTTCTCGGTGCCCTGTTCTCCACCGGCTGTGCGAGCGGCGGGGCGGGAATGGGCGCCGGTGGCCCGCCTTCTGCCATCGCGGTTGGCGCGAGTGGTGGGTCTCAGCGCGGCGTCGGCATCGAGATGACGGTGCGCAACGACGGTCAGCAGTTCACCGTCGCCGCCGCCCCGGACGCCGTCTTCGACGCGCTCGAGGCGAGCTACGCGGCACTGCAGATCCCGCTCTCGCGCCGTGAGCCGACCACGCGTCTGCTCGGGAACGACGGGTTGAAGATGCGGCGGGCCCTCGGCAAGATTGAACTGCGCCGCGCGTTCGATTGTGGCGGCACGTCGGGCATGCCCAATGCGGAGACCTACATGCTCACGGTGACGATCATCTCCAACGTGATGGGCGACGACGCGCAGCAGGGCGCGACGGTGAAGACGGTGATCGATGCCAGTGCGGAGAACCCGAACTACCCCGGGTCGGGCGTGCGATGCAGCTCGACGGGCAGTTTCGAGGAAGCGATCGCCAAGGAAGTGCGCGCACGGCTCAATGCGCGGTAACGGCGCGTCAGGCGCGGAGTCTCAGGGGTGGTGATGCGGAATGTGAGGAGGATGGTTTGCGCCCTGCGACGATTCGGCATCTGCGTGATGGTTGCGGTCGTCACGTCGGTCAGCAATTCGGTCACGGTTGGCGCACAGCAGCCGACGCCGCCGAAGCCCGCGGTGCCCTCGACGCCAACCGGCATCGAGGGTGTGGTGGTGGACAGCGCCGGCCGTCCGCTGGCGAACGCGCGCCTCGCCGTGCGTGACACGGCGCGCACCGGTGCGGCCGCGTTGCGTCGCACCACGGGCGAATCGGACAGTCTGGGCCGATTCCGCATCGTCGGGCTGCCGCCGGGACTGCACGTGCTCGAGGTGCTGCGCGAGGAGTACGAGCCGGCGGGGTTCCAGTTCACCATCGCCACCGGAATCACGGCGCAGATCCGCATCACCCTGGCCCGGGATCCGATGTGGGCGGAGATGAAGCGCACCGCCGACAGCCTGCTGGCGGGTGAGCGGGCCGACTCGATTGCGGAGGCCAGAGCAGCGGCGCTGGCGCGATCGGAGGGTGGCTCACCAGGTGGCGCCACACCGTCCGCTGCGCAGTTCGGCACGGGCATGCTGCAGGGCCGCGTCTCGACGCCTGACGGGCAGCCGGTGGGACGTGTGCAGGTGCAGGCCATGGGCACCAACTTCTTCACGCAGACCGACACGACGGGCCGCTTCCGCATCGCCGATCTGCCCGTCGGGCCGTACTTCCTGCGCGCGCGCAAGGTCGGGTACGACCCGGTGGTCTTCAGCGCCACGATCATGCGTGGTGACTCGCTGGATGCGTCGGTGACGCTGATCCCGTTCTCCGGAGCGCGCGGCCAGCGACTGGACACCGTGCGCGTGACCGCCGACGCGCAACGCACGAGCCGGCGGCTGCAGGGCTTCGAGGAGCGCCGGCGCAGTGCGCGCGGGTTCTTCATCGACGAGAAGGAGATCATGCAGCGCCAGCCGAGCTACCTGAGCGACCTGCTGCGCGGTCGCGCCAACATCACCGTGCAGCGGAACGGCAATTCCGGCGAGACGGTCGTCTACGGGCCGCGGCTCAGCATCAGTTCGGGGTACTGTCAGCTGGCGTTGATCATCGACGGTGTGCTGATCCAGAACGCGGGGGCGGGCATCGATGCGCTGGTCCCGCCGCAGATGATCGCCGGCGTCGAGGTGTACAACAGCGGCACCTCGGTGCCGTCGGAGTTCACGCGACTCGGCACGGACTGCGGCGCGATCGTGGTCTGGACGCGCTGATCGTCCGTCAGCGCGACCGACACCGAACGACAGGCGGCGCCGCGACAGTCTCGCGGCGCCGCGCTGCTTTCACGGCTTCCGCTGGCGCGCCTCGATCTCGGCCTGCGGGTTGCGCAGCCAGATCACGACCACCGAGCAGTCCACCCAGCGCTGGTACTCGGGCGGGGTGGAGAGCTGGCTGGTGTAGACCTCCATCGCGCGGATGTCGCTGGCGCGGAACATCGCTTCCGGACCGATCGCGCCGCCGGCCTGGAAGCGGACGCCGTTGACGACGAACGCCGGCAGGCACCCGGCGCCGCGACCGGCGGTGAGCCGCTGCGAGCGCCCGTCGGAGCGTCCGCTCACCCCAGGCACGAGGCGCATCGCCGTGCCGAGGTCCGAGATGCCCTTGAGCTGTTCGCTGGTGAAGAAATAGCCGCCGCCGCGATTGCGTCGTGCCTCGAACCCGACTGAATCCCACGTCGCGCGACGCGTGGCGCGGACGGTGACGGCCCCCAGCACGGCCGCCGTGCGATCCATGGTGATGTCGCGCTCGAGCACCTGGCCCGGTCGCACGTTGAGGCCGAGCCGGCTCGGCCTGAAGCCGATGGCGCGCACGTCGACGGCGCGCACGCCGGGCGGCACCTCGGCAAAGGTGAACCGGCCGTCGATGTCGGTGGTGGTGGTGCGCGCCGGACGGTCGAGCTGCACGGTCACGCGTGGCAGGGCATCACCGGTCTGCATGAGGATGCGACCGGTCACGGTGCCGAGCCGGGCGCGGCTGCCGCGCACGGAATCGCGGGCGAGCACACCCGCAGAGTCGATGGGCGTGACGGGTTCGAGTGAGAGATCCCAGGCGCCGAACGTGGCCTCACCAAGCTGCACGCGCACGCGCGAGGTCTCGACGGCGCCCTGCCGCGCCCAGATCTCCACCGTGGAGAACCGGGGAGCGCGGCAGATCAGAAACTGGCCGTGCTCACCGGTACGGATGCGCGTGCGCTCGCGCATGCCGCCGCCGGCGTAGCTCGTGTCGGCACCGCGCCAGGCGGCGGCGACTTCGACGCCAGCCATCGGCGCATCGGAGTCGGCGCGCCGCACGATCCCGAGAATCATCCCCTCGGCCAGCGCGTTGCGCCGCACGCCACAGCGGCTGGCGAGGAACACCTGCGGGTCGGGGAGCATCAGTCGCACCGGTTCGGCGCTCCCATCGAACCGGACGGCGATGCCCACGGTGTCGAGTCCGAGCGAGTCCAGCAGCGGGTGGCGAACGATGAGGCGGTGCAGGCCCGGGCGGATGCTGTCGAAGACGAATTGCCCGTTGTCGCCCGAGGCGGTGACGTGTGAGGCATCGTCCAGAGTGAGCAGGGCGCCGCGCAGCGCGTCGTTGGTGAGCAGGCTGTCGATGAGGATGCCGCGGAGCGTGCGTGGCGGGCCCTGGGGGATGGCGGCGACCGGCATGACCGGGACGCGAAGCGCGGCGGCCGTGGGCGTGGCGGCACGCGGTGCCGCACAGCCACTCACGGCGCACAGCAGCACGAGGAGGCGTGTGAGCAGTCGTGACGGGTGCTGCAGGGACGTCGCCATGCCGTCAAGAGTAATGGCGGTCGGCGCCGGTGACGGCAGCGCACGTGGCAGAGCGGAGAGCGCTGCGCGTCGTGTGAACGGTCTGTGGCCGCGACCCGTCACCATGCCGCCCGCCGTGGTCTGCGCGTGCGCGATGACGGCTGCGTGAATCCGGCGTGAGTTTCCGGGCGGGGGGCCGCACCGTGGGCACGTCAGTCATGCGTCATGGCTGGCGCGGCGCCGGCGAAGCCAGCGTCTGGCTGCCGCGATCAGGTGCTCCTGGCAGGAGGATGTACGCATGCGAACATGGATGGCAGGGACGATGGTGCTTCCAGCGGCGGCGTTGCTGCTGGTGGCGTGTGGAGACCGGGAGACAGGGCCGGTGGCACCGGTGCTGCCGCAGGTGCGCTCGGGTGCGGTGTCCTCGGCGAGTGGCTCGTGCGGCGGCATGCTGCAGTCACGGGAACGGGCGTTCGGCACCCTGCCGTGGGTGTCGGTCACGGCGACGTTCGGCGGCTCCTTCGCGCTGCCGTTCAACCTCATGCAGCAGATGAACTTCCCGATCCCCAATCCGTCGATGGTGCCATGCCTCGACACCGACGACGTGGCGTACGGCGTGCGCGAGAACGCGGAGGAGGATACGCTCCTCGTGGAGATTCCGGTGCCGACGGGGGTGGATCCGTCGGCATGGTCGAAGTTGACGAACCGGGAGCGGGCCAAGCTCATCAAGGTGGCGGAGCTGATCTTCAGTGTGGCCCCGTCGTTCTACGGCAGTCCCGACGGCGTCATCCAGCAGAAGCTCCTGCCTGCGCTCCTCGAGGCCAAGACGAGGGCGAAGCTGCGCGCGCTCGACTTCCTGAACGGCACGCGGGCCGAGTTGCTGGCGGGTGGCATCTACGGGTGCATGCTGTTCCAGAACCTCGCCCTCGATAACCGGTGGGTGCTGCTGCGGCCGGAGACGCTGCAACTGACGGCGGACCTGTCGGCGGCGTTTGCGGAGTCGCTGTTCGATATGCAACCGTTGTCGGGGATCGTGTTCGCCCGCAATGGGGCGTACGGCGCAGACATTGCCTCGCGGGCGGGCACGCTGCCGATCGATTGCGGGTGGTCGGTCTTTGGCGCCTCCGGGAGTGGCCGCATCTCGATTGCCGATCCCTACGCGCCACCGCCCATCGGGCAGCAGCCGCGCAGGCCGGACATCCCTGATGGCGGGGGACCGTGGGTTCAGTGACGCTTCACTGACGTCGATCGCTCAGGGTTGGGGCGTGCCGATGGTGGCACGCTCCACCCTCTGTCACGTACCACGCCGCACCGACCCTCTCACCGCACCGCTGATCATGCGACGCAACCTGCTGCTGGTGCTGGCCACCTGTGTCCTCACCCCCCTGGCGTGGGCACAGGGCGGTCCGCCGCCGAATCCGAATCCGAACCCTGATCTGAATCCGAATCCAAACGTGACTCCGACTCCGAATCCGCTGGAGACGTTTCTGCGCCTGTCGTCGCTGGTGGGCCAGCCGGTGAATGCACTCGCGGCGACGTGGCCGGCGACGCTGCAACCGGGGGTGCGCGAGGCTCGGCTGCAACTCACCGGCGCCGACCGTCTGCTGGTGACACTGGATGCGTCACGGCCGGGCGGCGTGGCGCGGGTGGACGGCGTCACGCTGATCGAGCGATTGCCCGACACCCTCGCGCTGCAGCGGCGCGTGGCTGCCGTGCAGGATGCCCTGGTTGCTCGCATCGGTGCCGCCGACCGGTGCGCCGGCGCGCCGGGTGCACCGGCATTCCTGTTCACGCCGCACGAGGCGACGCGTCTCTGGACACGCGGGCTGCAGGGCGCGCCGACACGCCTCACCTGGCGCGTGGGCGGCGTGGCGGGCGAGTACGTGGTGCACCTGCAGGTGGGTGCCTTCGCCGATGCCGGCGCGGACGACGCGTATGCCTGTAATGCCAGAATGCCCTGATGGTCGCGTGACGTACCGTTCGCGGTCGCGCGCGCGGTCGCGTCGCTGCTGTCGCGTGCCTTGCTGACGGGCCTTCACACTGACGGGGGCCTTCAGGGGCCTTACGGTTCACGGGCCTTCACGCGGGCCTTCACGGGCCTTCACGGGCCTTCACGGGCCTTCACGGGCCTTCACGGGCTTCACGGGCCTTCACGGGCCTTCACGGGCCTTCAATGGCCGTCGCGCGCGGTGGCCGCGCCGGCCCGCGAGAGCGGACCGTCAGCGGTCGAGCAGTGACAGCACCAGTGCGGTCGAGGCGTCGGCCGCGCCGACGTTGCGTGCGACGACGGCGCGCGCCGCGTCACCGGTGTTGCGTCGCGCGGACGGATCGGCGGGGTCGCACCAGCGCTCGAGGATGCGGTGGAGGGCCGGCGCGTCCGCCAACGCCGAGGCACCGCCGGCGGTGAGCAGCAGGGCGGCGTCGCGGCTGGCGCCGTGTCGCGGCCCGAAGGTGACGGGTGCACCAAAGGCGGCCGGCTCGATCACGGAGTGCAGGCCGGCGTCGTGAAAGCCGCCACCGACGAAGGCGGCGTCGGCGAGGTCGTAGAGTTCACCCAGGACACCCACACGATCCACGACCAGCACATCGGCGTCGGCATCGAGTGGCGCGTCGAGCCGAGCGCAGCGGAGTGCGGCGGTCGCGCACCAGGACTCGATCGGCGCGAGGTGCGCGGGTGTCGGCTCGTGCGGCGCGATGATGAGGCGCAGTGCGCCGGGCCAGCGCGCGGCGATGGCCTGCCACGCCGGTAACAGCACGGCTTCATCGGCGGGCCAGGTGGAGCCGGCGACGAGGGTGATGCGTGGCTGTGCGCGAAAGCGCGCGAGCCATGGGGCGTTCTGCGCGGCGGCGGCGGTGCGGGCACTCACCTGGTCGTAGCGCGTGTCGCCGGTGACGCGGATGACCGAAGGTCGAACGCCGAGGTGGATGAGGCGGTGGGCGTCGGCATCATCGACGGCACCGACGGCATCGAGCGCCGCGTAGGCATCGCGGGTGAGTGCGGCGGCGAGTCCGCCGCGGCGCCCTGAATTCTCAGCGAGTGCGGCACTGATCATGCCGAGTTTCACGTGGCGGCGTGCCGCCTCGTTCACGAGGAGCGGCCAGACGTCCACCTTGCTGAAGACCAGTGCCGAGGGCTGCAGCGCGTCGAGTGCGGCGGCCATGTGCGCGGCGACGTCGAACGGCAGGCAGGCGCTGAAGTCGGCACCGGTGCGCGTTGCGAAGGTGGCGGCGCTGGGGGAGAAGTGCGTGTACGCCTGTTGCACGTCGGGGCGGAGGGTGCGCAGTCGCTGCATGACCGGGAGGGCCATCAGCCCTTCGCCGACGCTTGGCGCGTGGAACCAGGCGAGTGGGCGGGTGCAGTCGCGCGTCGTCTCGCCGAAGGTGTGGTAGTGCCGGAGCAGGTCGCGTCGGGCGGCGATGGCGTGGGCCAGCTTGCCGTCGCCGGGGATGCCGGTGGCCGTCACCGCGCGCGCAACGAGGCCTGCGGCACCGTAGAGGGCACGCAGGAGTCCGTTCACGCGGCGACGACGGCGCGCTGTCGGCGCATGCGCACGCGCCGCGGCCTCACCGCACCCGGGTGGTGCAGAATCAGGGTTGTGCGGCGAGGGCCGCGTCGAGGATGCGACGGAATTCGCTGATGGGATACGCGCCGCTCAGCAGGCTGTCGCCGATGATGAACGCCGGCGTAGCGTTGATGCCGGCGTTGCTGGCGCGGTCGGCATCGCTGGCGATCAGCGGTCGGGTGGCGTGCGTGCTGACGCAGCGATCATACGCCGGCACGTCGAGCGCGAGCGTGCCGGCGAAGCGTGAGAACATCGTGTCGGGACGCGTGATCGCTTCCCAGCGTGGCTGTGCGTCGAAGAGCGAGTCGTGCATCTGCCAGAACTTTCCCTGTACCGAGGCACACATGGCGGCTTCGGCGGCGGGCCAGGCGTTCTGGTGGCTGCGGAGCGGCAGGTTCACGTACGCCAGGCGCGCCTTGCCGTTGTCGATGTAGCCGGCGCGGAGGGCGGCGTAGGTGGAGTCGTGGAACGTCTTGCAGTAGGGACACTGGAAGTCGCTGACTTCGAGCACCATCACCGTGGCTTGCGCGTTGCCGGTGATGCGTCCGAGGTCCGCCTTGCGCAGGAGCGCGGTGTCGAGCTGCACCGGCATCGAGTCGGCGCCGATCGTGGCGCCCGCGGCGGCGGGCGTGGCGCTCTCGGCGGTCTTGGTGCAGGCGATGATCGCTGCGGCGGCGATGGCGCCGAGGAGGTACCGGGACGTCATGATCGGATGGGTCAGGATGATCACGAAAGCTACTCGACGTGGGGGGCGGAGCGGCAGCGGCGTCGAGTCGTGACACTGCGGCGATGATTGCGCGTCGCTGACACTTCCAGGGCGCTGCGGCGTATAATTGAGCGTCACCTCAAGCCCACTCGATGCCATTCATTTCGGCGTTCGTCGCCGGTGTCATGGCCCTGCTGCAGGGCGTGACCATTCCGGCTGCCCCGACGGGGTACGTGAACGATTATGCCAATATTCTCCCTGTCGATCGTGTCACGCTGCTGACGCGGATCGCAGAGGACGTGAAGGCCAAGAGCGGCGGTGAAATCGCGATCGTGACGATGGCCGACATCGGCGATCGGGACCCGGCCGAGTACGCGCTGCAGATTGGCCGGCAGTGGAAGGTGGGGCAGAACGATGGCGTCGGATCGCGGTCGCGGAACGCGGGTGTGGTGATCCTGCTGGTCCCGAAGGAGACGAACAGCAGCGGTCGTGGGGCCTGCCGGATCGAGGTCGGACAGGGGAGCGAGGGGTTCATCACCGACGGGATGTCGGGCGACATCTGCCGTGAGGCGACGGCGTATTTCCGCGAGCAGGATTACGCGCGGGGGCTGTCGCTGGTCACGGTGCGGGTGGCGCAGCGGTACGCGCAGGAGTTCGGGTTCACGCTGGATACGACGCTGGTGCCGCGCCGGCCGGCGAGTTCCGCTCGGCAGGTGCAGATGAATCCGCTGGTGGTGTTCGTGCTGATCATGCTGGTGGTATTCCTGCTGTCGCGTGGCGGTGGCCGCGGCGGGCGCGGGGGCGGCGGCGGGCGTGGGGGCGGGATGTTCATCCCGGTCGTGCTGCCTCCCATCGGTGGCGGCGGTGGCTGGGGCGGCGGCGG
>Ga0105045_10001982_pt1 | contig 17034 bp, 7 predicted proteins | sample MAT02_FD_78089 | JGI IMG/M metagenome (GOLD analysis project Ga0105045, IMG submission 78089) | Freshwater microbial communities from Lake Fryxell liftoff mats and glacier meltwater in Antarctica - MAT-02 (megahit assembly) | ecosystem: Environmental > Aquatic > Freshwater > Ice > Liftoff... | reverse complement strand
TTTAACTTATTCATTCATTACCAAGATCAAGTGGTTTGGCGGTTGAATGGTACGGTGATTTATACTTGTTTGGCTTTTTGGAGTTGTTTTGATTTATTCGCAAACAAAGGGCAGTTGAAAAGTATGACTGACGAACAACGGGCTGCATGGAAAAAAGCAGATGAACTTATAAAAAGAAATGAACGTGTACTGGGCCCTTACATGCTAGCACGCACTTTAGCCGAAAATGGAAAGAAAGTGTATAATACTGGTCATTCTGAGTATTTGTTGTTTGGGACCGAAAGAGAACTTGCTTCCTCGCGAAATTTTCCCCTTTTTGATGAGATTCAAAACGCAAATCGCAACTATCTCTCAAATGTTAAGATTGGTATTTCCAATCAATCATTTCAGTTAATATTCACCGACTATGAGAGTGATTGGCTAGTACCTATAGACTTGGTTTCTACAAATTACATGATTAGCGACTCTATTTCCCTTTCTCTTCCTCATACTGGCCATAAACGTAAATTAGCCATCTGGGTTCCTAAGTCCGACACCTTGAAGAGGAAATTTTAGAAAGCTCTTGCTTTGTTTCCCTAAAACCTCCTATCTTCGCGAGATTTTAGTGAAAAACTTGCTTGCCGCCATCCTACATACGCCCGCTGCCGCTCGTGCCCGCCCGTTCCGTGCCGGAAAGGGTTTTTTTGGCCCAACAGTTGGCTTGGGGATTATGGTCGGTTTTTCGTGACGGTCAAAGGAAATTATCAATTGTTAGTCTTATAAATAATTGATAATCAATACGAAACCAGCTAATAATATCGTCATTTAAATCATTTTGGTATTAGATCCACCCAAGCAATCTATCATCATGCCCAGAAATCCCGACATCAAGTCAGTGCTCATTATTGGTAGCGGCCCGATCGTCATCGGCCAAGCCTGCGAATTTGATTATGCTGGCTCTCAAGCTGCCCGCTCCCTGCGCGAAGAGGGCATTGAGGTCACTTTGATCAACTCCAACCCGGCCACGATCATGACCGACCCCGTCACCGCAGACAATATCTACCTGCTGCCGCTGGAAAAAAAGTCGATCGTCAAAATCTTGGAAAAACACAAAATTGACGCGGTGTTGCCCACCATGGGCGGTCAAACGGCCCTCAACTTGGCCATTGAGTGCGATAAAGCTGGGGTCTGGAAAAAATATGGCGTAAAAATGATCGGGGTCGATGTCGGGGCCATCAACACCACCGAGGATCGCGAGCTGTTCCGCAAAAAAATGCTGGAGCTCAATGTGGGCGTGTGCAAGGGCCGGACGGCGAAATCGTTTTTGGAAGGGATGGAAATTGCCCAGGAAATTGGGTTCCCGCTCGTGATCCGCCCCTCGTTCACGCTGGGCGGATCGGGCGGCGGCTTTGTCAGCTCCCCCGACAAATTTGAGAAAGCCCTCCAATATGGCCTGCAAGTCTCGCCCGTGCACGAGGTACTGGTGGAGCAGAGCATCAAGGGCTGGAAGGAATATGAGCTGGAACTGCTGCGCGACAATATCGGCAACATGATCATCATCTGTTCCATTGAGAACTTTGACCCGATGGGCGTGCACACCGGCGACTCCATCACCGTGGCCCCGGCCATGACCCTGCCCGACACCACTTACCAAAAAATGCGCGACCTGGCCATCAAAATGATGCGCGGCATCGGGCATTTTGCGGGCGGGTGCAACGTCCAGTTCGCCCTCAACCCCAATGATGACGACGACATCGTGGGCATCGAGATCAACCCCCGGGTGAGCCGTTCCTCGGCACTGGCCTCCAAGGCCACCGGTTACCCCATTGCCAAGATCGCCGCCAAACTGGCCATTGGCTACAACCTGGACGAACTGGCCAACCCCATCACCAAGACCACCTCGGCCTATTTTGAGCCCGCACTGGACTATGTGATCGTCAAAGTGCCGCGCTGGAACTTCGATAAGTTCCGGGGCGCGGACAATAAACTTGGGCTGCAAATGAAATCGGTGGGCGAGGCGATGGGCATTGGCCGCAATTTCCAAGAAGCCTTGCAGAAAGCCTGCCAGTCGCTCGAGATCCGCCGCAATGGCCTCGGCGCCGACGGCAAGGAAGCCACCGACCAAGCGGTGATCCTCGAGAACCTCGAGCACCCGACCTGGAACCGGGTCTTTCACATTTACGATGCTTTCAAACTGGGCATCGGGTTCAAGACCATCCAAAAGCTTACCCGGATCGACCGCTGGTTCTTGACCCAGATCGAGGAACTGGTACAGTTGGAAAAAGAAATCGCCAAGTACGATTTGGCCACCCTGCCCCGCTCACTATTTTTGACAGCCAAACAAAAAGGATTTGCCGACCGACAAATTGCCCATATTTTGGATCAGTTGGAAAGCGAAGTCCGGGAAGCCCGCCTGCGCGTGGGCATCCAGCGGGTGTACAAATGCGTGGATACGTGCGCGGCCGAGTTTGAAGCCCAAACTCCCTATTATTACAGCACCTTCGAGGAAGGGGCCAACGAATCCATCCGATCTGACCGCAAGAAAGTAATGGTGCTCGGCTCCGGGCCCAACCGCATCGGGCAGGGCATCGAGTTCGACTATTCGTGCGTCCACGGCGTGCTGGCCGCCAAAGAGTGCGGCTATGAGACCATCATGGTCAACTGCAACCCCGAAACGGTATCGACCGACCCTGACATTGCCGACAAGCTTTATTTCGAGCCCGTGTTTTGGGAACACCTCATCGACCTGATCGACCACGAAAAACCCGAGGGGGTCATTGTGCAGTTGGGTGGGCAAACTGCCCTCAAACTGGCCGAAAAACTGCACCGCCACGGGATCCGCATCATCGGGACCGACTACGTAAGCTTGGACCTGGCCGAGGACCGGGGCAAGTTTTCCGATCTGTTGAAAGCCAACAAAATCCCCTACCCAGCCTATGGCGTTATCCAAGATGCCGACCAAGCGGGCGATTTATCCCGCGAGCTTGGCTTCCCACTGCTGGTGCGCCCCAGCTATGTATTGGGGGGGCAAAGCATGAAAATCGTGATCAACGAACAGGAACTGGAACAGCACGTGGTCTATATCCTCAACCTGGATCCGGGCAACAAGGTATTGCTCGACCACTTTCTGGACGGGGCCATCGAGGCCGAGGCCGATGCCATCTGCGACGGTGAAAATGTGTACATCATCGGTATCATGGAGCACATCGAGCCGGCGGGCATCCACTCCGGCGACTCCAATGCCCTGCTGCCCCCGTTCAACTTGGGCGACTTGGTGATGAAACAGATCCGTGACCATACCCGCACTATCGCGCTGGCCCTCAAGACCGTCGGGCTGATCAACATCCAGTTTGCCATTAAAAATGATTTGGTTTATGTGATCGAGGCCAACCCCCGCGCCAGCCGCACGGTGCCCTTTATTTGCAAAGCCTACAAGGAACCGTATGTCAACTACGCCACCAAAGTGATGCTGGGTGAGAACAAGGTGACCGATTTTGAGTTCAATCCCCAGCGCAATGGGTACGCGATCAAGATCCCCGTGTTTTCGTTCAACAAATTCCCCAACGTGAACAAAGAACTGGGGCCAGAAATGAAATCAACCGGCGAGGCCATCTATTTTATCGATGATCTGGACGACGACGTGTTCACCAAGCTATATTCGGAGCGCAATATCTATTTGAGCCGCTAATCCCGGCCCGGTCCCATTGACGAAGGCAGCCCAGCGGTGGGCTACCTTTTTTGTTTCCCGGCCGGCCCGCGCAGCCAAGTTTGCCATCCGCTGCTTGAAAAATCGGACAGACCGCCGCTAAACTGGTCCGGCCGGGGCGTGAAAGTGGCAGGACCGTTGCGATCCATGCGCACACAACCAAAGTTTCAATGGGGCAACCGCTGCCAAAAAATCCATTCAATAATTGCGACAACCCTTGATTCTCAGCCAGTTTTCGTTTTTGACCATCCGGCTTTTTATTGGCCGGTTGCCGAATTTTGCCTATCTTTACCTTACATCTTAAACACAAAAAAATGCAACCGACCAAATCTTATGCAGCAGCCAGTGCCACCGCATTGCTGTCTCCCCACGTCATTCAGCGGCGCGCGCCCAAAGCCAATGACATTGCCATTGACATCTTGTATTGTGGCGTTTGCCACAGTGATCTGCACACTGCCCGCAACGAATGGGGCGGGACCATGTATCCCAGTGTACCGGGGCACGAAATTGTGGGCAGGATTACCGCCGTTGGGGCCGAGGTAAAAAACTTTAAAGTGGGGGACTTGGCGGGGGTAGGCTGTTTGGTGGATAGCTGCCAGACGTGCGCCAATTGCAGCCAAGGATTGGAGCAATTTTGCATGAAAGGCGCGACCTTTACCTACAACAGCAATGAAAGAGATGACAGTGGGGTTACTTACGGCGGCTACAGCCACGCAATTGTGGTGCGCGAGGAGTTTGTGTTGCACATTTCCGAAAAATTGTCGCTTTCAGCGGTCGCCCCTTTATTATGTGCCGGAATCACCACTTATTCGCCACTGAAATACTGGAACGTGGGCAAAGGCACGCGGGTGGGCGTGTTGGGGCTGGGCGGATTGGGGCACATGGGAGTGAAGTTGGCCGTGGCCATGGGGGCCGAAGTTACCATGCTGAGCCATACCGCTGCCAAAGAAGCGGACGCCAAACGACTTGGGGCCCATAAATTTGTTTTGACCTCGGATGCCGCGCAGACCAAACAGGTGATCGGCTATTTTGATTTCATTTTGGACACGGTATCGGCCGAGCACGATTACAGTTTTTACTTGAGTTTGCTCCGCACCAATGGTGTGATGGTATGTGTGGGGGTGCCACCAACCCCGGCCCAAATACCGGCGACAAATTTGATCTTTGGCCGTAAAAGTATTGCTGGTTCGCTCATCGGGGGCATCGCTGAAACGCAAGAAATGCTCGACTTTTGTGCCGAACACAATGTTGTGAGCGACATAGAATTGATCGCGATCAAAGACATCAACGAAGCCTACGAAAGAATGCTCAAGGGCGATGTACGGTACCGCTTTGTTATCGATTTGGCTACTTTAAACTAGCAGAAAACGAATAGCCGAGTGAATTAAATTATCAAAACCCAATGGATCCGCTCCCCCCAAAGTAGCTTTTGCCTTGGGGGGAGCGGTTTTTATGCCCTAGTACCGATCAATGCGGATAGCGGCAATCTTTTTTGCCCCAAGCCGCCAGTGGGCCGCTTGCCTATTCCTCCTCCTCGACGCTCATTTTCATTTGGGACAGCAACGTGAACGCGCCCTTGCGCACCACCATTTTACCGGGCAACGGGACGGTGGTGGGCAAAATCACTTCGGTGAATCCATTTTCGGCAATCCCCTTCCCCACTTTCACCATTTGCAAAACCAATTTACTGTCTGGCCGGGGCTTTGGCTGATCCACTGCCACGAAAATATAGTCATTGCCGGCATCGTTGACGAAAGCGTCGTCGGGCAGGGCCGTCACAGTGGTTGGGGCCAGCTCGATTTGGGCGGTCAAAAAGGCATTGGGGGGCAACGAGCCATCCGCTACATCGAGGTGGCAGTGGACTTCGACGCTGCGATCGGCCCTTACCTGGGGATTGATCAAAAAGATTTTGGCATAACGGACTTTATCGGGTTGGTTGGCCAAGGTGAGGTGCAGTTTCTGGCCCACTTTGATTTTTGGGATATCCTGCTCAAACACCGTGAGCACCACGTGCAGGTGGGTCACGTCGGTAATTTCGGCCAATACTTCTTGCGCCGTGACCGACTTGCCCAAATTGATGTTGACCGAGGTGACGATGCCGTTCACTGGGGAGTAAATACTGTACGCATTGACCAAATTTCCCTGTTTCAAGTTGGCCAGGTTTACATTGACCAATTGCAACCGCGCTTCGATGGCCTTGAGCCGGGCTTGTAAGCTACCGTAATCAGCCGTCACTTGCTGGAAAATTTTTTGGGCACTCACCTGCTCGGCACTCAACTGTTTCTGGCGGTCAAACTCGGCCTGCAGGTATTGCAAGCGGCTCAGGCCGTCGAGGTAGTCTTGTTGGAGGGTAATGAATTCTTGGTTCTCGATCACGGCCAGCAATTGGCCCTTGCGCACCGGAAGCCCCTGCAAAAGGTCGGTACTTTTCACAAATCCGCCCATTTTTGCGTTGAGGCTCACCAAGTTCTGGGGCGGCACCTCGATTGCCCCGTTCACTTTGATGGTCCCACTCATGGCTTTTTGCTCGATGGCACCTAGTTGGATGTGGTTATTTTTTTGTTGGGCCGGGGTGATTTCCACCATCATGGCAGTGGGGGCCACCTCGGCTGCCGTAGCAGCTTCTTGGGTCGGCGCGCCGCAAGCCGGCAGTAACATGGCAGTCACGCAAAGAAAAAGGGGGGTGAATATTTTCATTTTTTTGAAGATAAAAGTAGAAACACAAATTACTGGATTAGGCTTACTCAATCCCCAACCAAAACTCGATCTGGACAATGGCTTGGTTGTAGCCATTGAGCGCGGCCAAATAGGCCAGGCGGACGTTGTGTACGCGAGTGAGGGCCTGCGAATATTCCAAATAGCCAATTTCGCCCGCATTGAAGGCTTTTTGAGCGTTCGATTGGAGCAGATCAATGTTTGGCAGCGATTGTTGCTCAAATTGGTTGAGGGTAAACTGAAATTTGTTAAACTGCTTTACGGCTTGCTCCAACTGGCCCTTGAGGTTTTTTTGGAACAGATCGGCCTGGGCCTGAGCTACTTGGGCCGTGATTTTGGCCGCCCCGATGCGGGCTTTTTGGGGCTTGGCCCACAGCGGCAGGGCCATCCCGACCTGAAAACCGCTGAATCGCTTGCGGCCATCGTAGAACAGATCTTGGCCGTTGATTTTATACATCCCGATCAGCGACTGGTTGAAATAACCAAACGTAAGGTCGGGCCACAAGCGGCTCTGCTCGACTCCAATCATTTTGCGGCTCACCTGGGTCTGCTGTTGCAAAAAGACATAGCCGGGGTTTTGGTTCAGCGCGGCCGTATCGATGGGGGGCGCGGCCCGTCTGCGCAATTGCCGATCAGCAATGTCGCGTTGGGCCGGGCTATTGATCAGGGTTTGCAATTGCACCTGATAAATCTCGATATCAGCCTGGTTTTGCAATCGGAGGGTTTTGATCTCGAACCATTGATTTTCAGCAGTTGACTTTTCCAGCCCGGTTCCCTCGCCAGTGCGCAGGCGCAGATCGGCCGCCCGAACAAACTCCTGCATTAGGCTGTCTTGGCGGGCCAAAAACTGTTGCTGGGCATGGGCATGGGCCAAGTGGTAATAGGCCGATTTTACTTGCATGACCAATTCATTTTGCGTGATCCGGAGGCGGAGTTCACCGCTTTTGAGTTGCGCGGCATAGAGATCGGTCAGTCGGCCAAAAGTAGTCGGAAAGGGAATGGCTTGGGAAAGCATGAAATTATTGTCAAAATTCAAGCTGTTGTACTGGCCCGCCATCCACGTGAGGTTAGTTTTGCCCAGATCCGATGCCGTGCGCCGCAGTACTTTTTGGAGATCGATTTCGTAAAGACCCGCCTTGACGGCCAAGTTGTTGGTCGTGGCTTCGGTCAGGGCTTGCGGGAGGGTCAAGTCTTGGGCCACAGCTTGCCGGGGGGCCAAACTGGCCAAAATCACCCAGCCCAATGCCGCCAATACCACTGCCCGCTTGGCTTTGAAACCTTGCTCGAAGAGGATGTAAAGGCACGGCAGCACCACCAAAGTGAGGAAGGTGGAAGACAACAAGCCCCCAATGACCACCGTGGCCAGGGGCTTCTGCACTTCGGCCCCGGATCCGTTCGAGAGCGCCATGGGCAAAAAACCTAGGCTGGCCACCGCCGCTGTCATCAATACTGGGCGCAAGCGAACCGACGTGCCCATGAACACGATCCGGTACAAATTGGTCAACCCTTCTTTTTTGAGGTGGTTAAACTCGCCGATGAGCACGATTCCATTGAGCACCGAAACCCCAAACAGGGCAATGAAACCAATGCCGGCCGAAATGCTGAAGGGCATATCGCGCAGCCACAGGGCAAAAATGCCCCCTATGGCCGACAACGGAATGGCCGTAAAAATCAGGATTGCCTGTTTGATGGAACCAAATGTAAAATACAACAACATAAAAATGAGGGATAGAGCGGCGGGCACTGCAATGGACAAGCGGGTTTTGGCCTCTTGCAAATTCTGGAACTGCCCGCCGTAAGTAGAATAATAGCCCGGCTCGAACTTGAAATTGGCCTTTAGTCTGGCCTCGATTTCTTTGACCACGCTCTCCACATCGCGCCCACGCACATTGAACGCCACCGAGATGCGCCGCTTGGCATCGTCGCGCCGGATTTCGTTGTAGCTGGTTTTCATCTCAACTTTGGCCACTTGGTTGAGCGGGACTTGGCGGCCATCTTTGGTATAAACAAATAAATTGGCCACGTCGGTGATGCCCTGCCGATTTTTCTGATCAAACCGGACGACCAGATCGTAACGCCGCTCGCCCTCAAACACCAGCCCGGCCAGGCCACCGGCAAAAGCAGTGTTGATCACGCGGTTGGCCTCCGCCACCGAAATGCCAAACTCGGCCAGTTTGGCGCGGTCGAAGCTGACCACAATTTGGGGCAGGCCCGACAGTTTTTCGACGTACAAGTCGCGGACTCCCACCACATTGGCGATCAATTTAGCAATTTTATCGGCATGTTCCACCAGTTTATCAAGGTCTTCACCATAAATTTTGATGGCCACGTCTTGGCGAATCCCCGTGATCAGCTCGTTAAAGCGCATTTGGATGGGCTGCTGAAAACCAAATGAAGTGCCCAACGTATTGGCTGCCAGTACTTTTTGCATTTTTTCGGCCAGTTCATCACGGGTAGCGGCACTGGTCCATTGTTCTTTGGGCTTGAGGATCACCATCAGGTCACAAGCCTCAATGGCCATGGGGTCGGTCGGGATTTCACTGGCCCCGATCTTGCCCACCACTTTGATCACTTCGGGGAAACTGTCCTTCAAGATTCCGCCCGCTTGGAGTGAGGCGCTCACGGTTTCGGAGAGGGAAGCCCCCGTCATTACGCGGGTATCGACCGCAAAATCTCCCTCATCCAAGGTAGGGATAAACTCGCCTCCCATTTGCATGAAAACCAACAGGGCGACCACGAAAACGGCAATACAAGCGACCAAGACGGACACTTTGAACTTTAGGGCAGCCCGGAGAACGGGGGTGTAAAGCCGCTGAACAGAGGCCACTAACCGGTCGGCAAAAGTCCGTTTACCGGACGTGTATTTGTTCAAAAACAAGGCCGAGACCATCGGCACATAAGTGAGCGAAAGGATGAACGCCCCTAGGATGGAAAAAGCCACCGTCTGGGCCATTGGTTTGAACATCTTGCCCTCCACACCGGCCAGGGCCAAGATGGGGAGATAAACAATCATGATGATAATTTCTCCGAATGCGGCTGAATTTCTAATTTTTACGGCTGATTGATAAACTTCTTCGTCCATTTCTGGTTGAGTCAGGCGCTTTTGCATCGAGGTGATGCCCAAGTGGTGCATGGTGGCTTCCACGATGATGACGGCCCCGTCGACAATAAGGCCAAAATCAATGGCTCCCAAACTCATCAAATTGCCCGAAACCCCAAACAAGTTCATCAGCGAAAAGGCAAACAACATGGCCAGGGGAATGACCGAAGCCACCACCAAGCCCGCCCGCAAATTGCCCAACAGCACCACTAACACGAAAATGACGATCAGTGCCCCCTCGGCCAAGTTGGTGCCCACTGTCCTGATCGCGCTATTGACCAGTTTAGTCCGATCCAAAAATCCTTCAATCGCTAATCCATCGGGCAGGGAGGTTTGTATTTGCTTGATCCGTTCCTTGACATTGGCAATTACCTGTGACGAGTTGTCCCCCTTCAACATCATCACGATGCCACCGACGGCCTCACCCTTGTTGTCGTAGGTCATGGCCCCGTAGCGGACGGCATGGCCAAATTGCACCTTGGCCACATCGCGGATCAGGACAGGGACACCGTTGGGGGTGTTTTTGAGCACCACCCGGCCGATGTCGTCCAATGACAGGATCAGGCCCTCACTGCGAATAAAATACGCATTGGGCTGCTTGTCAATGTAGGCTCCACCCGTATTTTGGTTGTTTTGTTCCAATGCGGTGAATATTTCGCCAATAGAGACGTTCATGGCCCGTAGTTTTTCGGGATCCACGGCAATTTCATACTGCTTCAAGTAGCCACCAAAACTGCTCACATCAGCCACGCCTAGTGTGCCCAGCAACTGCCGGCGCACAATCCAATCTTGGATGCTCCGTAGTTCCATGGCCGAAAATTTCTGCTCATAGCCCGGTTTTACTTGGATCACATATTGATAAATTTCGCCAAGGCCAGTGGTGAGCGGCGCCAGTTCGGGGTTGCCCACGCCCGGGGGAATCTGGGCCTGCGCTTGGGTAAGCCGCTCAAACACCTGTTGTCTGGCCCAATAGACATCGGTGTCGTCAGAAAACACAATGGTCACTACTGATAGGCCAAAGCGGGAAAACGACCGGATCTCGGTCAAATTGGGAATGGTGGCCATCGTGATTTCCACCGGGAAAGTGATGAGCCGTTCTACCTCGGGCGCCGCCAGTGAGGGGCTGCGGGTGATGATCTGTACTTGGTTGTTGGTCACATCAGGCACTGCATCAATGGGCAGTTGGGTGAACGAATAGCTCCCCCAGACGACCAAAAAAAAGGTGAATATCCCCACAATCAGTTTGTTGTGGATTGAGAAATAAATGATTTTGTCTAACATCGAGGAGAAAAATTGGCCCTATGAACACTAGGAGGCAACCCATCGGCCAGCCGAAAGGGGGGAACATGGCACTGATGCCGAGCTAGACTTTTGGCGGCTGCCAACAATCGAAGAATGGGGGAGGGGTGGGCGCGGTGGATGCACTGCACGACTGGGTCTCGGAATCGGCCACCACAAACAAGGTGGGCACTACGACGATCTGATTGTTGACAATAACGCCGCCGTGACAACCACACATACAGAAGGGATTGCAGTCATGAGCAGTTGAACTGAGGTCGCTACCTAGCTTATAAACAGCCGTTTGGGCCGATGAGCTTATGTCAATGCGGTGGTCATTGCAAGGCAACACCGACAGGACGAGGACAATAATGGAGAGAAGATAACAAACCCATTTCACAAGACAAATTTACCCGAATCTGCCCGGAATCCCTAAGGGCAGAACCCGAATCCCTAAATTTGGAATCAATCTAAACTGCTGTTGGACAGGCAGAGGCTAGGGGAACCAAGCGGATGACAATGGCCACTCAAACTGACAATCTACCACTTCCCACGCACTGGACGGCCATTTTGCAAGGAAGCCGCGCCCATTGCGAATGGTGCAACGGGCGCGGCAAGCCTTACTTGTACTTGATTTTGAACACCCAAGCGTATTGGCCACTGGGCGGGCTGGCGGGTAGATCTAGGTCAATGCCCCCAGCGGCATTCGTGCGCCACTTCAGCTTTTTGCCACCCAAAAGGCTTATTTGGGTAACCTGACTAGCCATTACTTTGCTCAAGGTCAAACTGCTGCCGGGCCATTTGAGGGCAATGGCATAGGTGAATTTATCGTCTTTGCTGTTGGTATAGACCAAATTATTCCCTTCTTTGTAGTCTTTGACCGATTTGGCCCCATAGATCGCTTCACCGTTCACTTTCATCCACTTGCCCATTTCGGCCAGCCGTTCCACACTCGCCCCGGGGATCAGTCCGGCGGCAGTCGGGCCAACGTTGAGCAGGTAATTACCACCCTTGGCCGTGGCGTCGGCCAGTTGATGGATCAGCACCTCGGCAGATTTCCAGTTGGTGTCATCTTTTTTGAACCCCCAAGAATCGTTCATAGTCATGCAGGTTTCCCATGGCAGTTCGGAGCGGTTGGCCAAAATCTCCTGTTCGGGGGTACCAAAATCCCCGGCCGCGTTGGCATCCTTGTTCATCCCCTGCATCCCGTCGCGGCCCTTGCCCACGCGGTTGTTGATGATCAAGTCCGCATCCAAGTTCCGTAGGTAATTGTAGAGGTCTTTCCCTTGGGGCTCGGTCCACTCCTCGATCCATTCGCCATCGAACCACAGCACGCCCGGATCATACCTCTTGATCAGTTCGGCCAGTTGGGGCTTCAAATATTCCTCGCGGTATTTGGCCCAGTCGGGATTGGCAGTGGTTTGATGGTCATACTTCTTGGCCTTGGCATCGGGCTGGTGCCAGTCCATGATCGAGTGGTAGAAGCACAGCCGCACACCTTCGGCCTTACAAGCGGCCGCCAGTTCTTGGAGGATGTCGCGTTTGAACGGGGCAAAATCCATGATGTCATAATTGGTCACCTTAGAATCCCAGAGGCAGAACCCGTCATGGTGCTTGGACGTGATCACGATGTATTTCATGCCCGCATCCTTGGCAATTTTGACCCATTGGCGGGCATCAAATTGGGTGGGGTTGAACTGCTTGACATATTCTTCGTATTCTGGGATGGGAATGTTGGCATTGTGCATAATCCATTCGCCAATCCCCTTGGTAGGTTTGCCTTGGTAGTAACCTGCTGGAACGGCATAAGCGCCCCAGTGGATGAACATCCCAAAGCGGGCTTCCTTCCACCAAGCCATGCGCTGTTCGCGCTGGGCCGGGGTTTCGGTGGCAATGAAATCTTTTTGGGCCGAGGCCGGGCCCGCCCAACCAAGGCCCCCGAGTACACAGAGAAAAATAAAGGCAGTTGTTTTCATCTTCTGGGTTTGGTGTGTCGATTTGTCAAAATTGCAAATTGGGCAGGCCCTTCCACGGTTCAGGCTGTTCGGCAGGCTTATTCCATGATCAAATCTACCTCGTTTACAATTTCGCTCTCGGGGTTGTTCTTGTCAAAAAAGCGGGTCTTGAGCCGATACGTCGTCCCGGCCACCATCGGGCTGCCAGTGCTCAGATCGGCGTGGAGCAGCGTAGCCTTTTCAACCGGAGTACCATCGGCCATGTCGGCAAAAGCATCGTCCAGTTTCAGGATTTCGGCATTGGTCTGCTTGTCAGTGAGCAGGATCATGCAACCGGGAAATACTTTGCCATCTTTGGCCACAAAGTTTTCCACTCCTGTCACCGCAATTTGAATATTGGTGCCCAAGGCTATCTTGTTGCTCTTCAAGCGAGAGCCGTCTTCAGCGGCCAGATAGGCATCCGAAATGGCAAAACCGTTGTAGGAGGTTGACAAGCCGGTGATCAGGTCGGTTTTGGTGCCCTTACTGAAGTTGCAAGCACAGATCAGTAGGACAGCCATCGCGAAATACAGGGATTTTTTCATCAGAGTAGGAGGAGTTTAAGTGAATAATACAAGGCTGCGCCTTTATTGATGCAAGTTTTCATTTATTTTGGGAAAAATGGCAAAACCGGCCCATTTATCAAAAAATAATTGAGTTGGAGACTTAAACTGCGGAAGAGGGGTGTACTCGGCGGGTTGCAAAAAAGTCGTGGGCCAGTGGGCCATAAAAAGTTTTACCAGCCCGGCACCATTGCCGAGCTGGTAAAACCGAATGAATTGACCAGTCCAATTTGGGAACTGGGCTGGCAAGTTGGCAATGGCTAAACCCCCACGGCAGTTTTATCGATTTCTGCCTCTGGAACAATGACCCGGCCCGAGCTAGAGAAGTACGAATAAATGGCCGGGATGATGTACAAGGTCAGCCCCGTGGCGATGACCATGCCCCCCACTACCGCGATTCCCATGGACACCCGGCTCTCGGCCCCCGCGCCCAAAGCCAGCGCAATGGGCAGCGTGCCCAAAACGGTGGACAGTGCGGTCATCAGGATCGGGCGCAAGCGCTGGGCAGCGGCCTGCCTCACCGCCTCGTGTTTATCAAAACCCTCTTCTTTTTTCTGGTTGGCAAACTCGACGATCAGTATCGCGTTCTTGGTCACCAGCCCGATGAGCATGATCATCCCGATTTGGCTAAAAATATTGAGGGTCTGTTTGAAATACCAGAGCGACAACAAAGCGCCAGCCAGCGCGAGTGGCACGGTGAACATGATAATGAGCGGGTCGCGGAAGCTCTCAAATTGGGCGGCCAGCACCAAATAAATCAACAACAAGGCCAAGCCAAACGCAAAGAGCAAGCTGGATGAACTGTCTTTGAACTCCTTGGATTGCCCCGCCAACGCAGTGGTGAATGATTCGTTCAGGGTCTTTTTGGCAATTTCGTCCATTGCATCAATGCCCTGGCCAATGGTTTTGCCGGGGGCTGGCGAAGCGGAAACAGTGGCCGACACGGCCCGGTTGTAGCGCAACAGTGAGGGTGGGCTGCTGTCTTCGATCAAGGTCACCAAATTGTCCAATTGGATCTGTTGGCCATAGCGGTTCTTGACGTAGAGTGCGCGCAGATCAAGCGGTTCGTTCCGGTCCATTTTGTTGAGTTCACCAATGACCTGGTACTGTTTGCCGTCCATGATGAAGTAGCCAAAACGTTGGCCACTGAACCCAAGCTGGAGGGTTTGGGCCACATCGATGACCGACACGCCCAAATTGGTGGCCTTTTCCCGGTCAATTTCTAAGCGGATTTCGGGTTTGGTGAATTTTAGGTTCACATCTACCTGCACCAGATCGGGATGCTGGTTGGCCTCGGCGATGAACTTGGGTAGGGCTTCGCGCAGTTTTTCTAGGGTGGGGGCCTGCAAAATGTACTGCACCGGCTGTCCCGAACGGCGGTTGCCAATGGTGGGTTGCTGCACCACAATGGCGCGGGCATCGCTCAGGCCCCGCAGTTTCTTGCCCAGGGCATCGGCAATTTGCTGTTGGGTGCGCTGGCGATCGCTTGGTTTAGCGAGCTCCAGCCGGGACATACCCGTATTCACTGCGCTGGACATAAAATTGGGAGAGGTAATGGCGATGATCCCTATAGCCTCGGGCACTTCCTCCTTCACCATTTTGGCCAACTGCTTCATGTAGCTGTCCATGTACGGGAATGAGGCCCCTTCTGGCCCGGTCACCATCACCCGCATGCCCGATCGGTCTTCCATCGGGGCGAGTTCTTGGGGCATCGCGCCAAACAATTGCACCATTAAATAGACCGAAAGCGCGATCAAGGGAAATGCCAACCAGCGAGCTTTCATAAAACTGGCCAAACTACCTTCATACCCTTGGTTGAGCCAGATAAAAAATGGTTCAGTGGCGTTATAAAACCAATTGTGCTTGACCCGACGCTTAAGCAGCCGCGAGGAAAGCATGGTGGTCAGGGTGAGGGCCACGAAGGCCGAGATCAACACCGATCCGGCGATCACGACCCCGAACTCAATGAACAATTTGCCAGTGAGCCCTTGCAAGAAAATAACGGGCATGAACACTGCCGCCAAGGCAATGGTAGTGGACACTATGGCAAAGAAAATCTCGGTGGCCCCTTTGAAGCCGGCCTCGAGCGGTTCCATGCCGTCCTCAATTTTGGAATAAATATTTTCTAATACCACAATGGCGTCGTCCACTACCAAGCCAATGGCCAGCACAATACCGAGCATGGTGAGCACATTGATGGAAAAACCGGCAATATACATAATGAAAAACGTCCCGACCAATGAAATCGGGATAGCCAAGATCGGGATAATGGTGGTGCGCCAGTCGCGCAGGAACAAGAAAATGATGCACGCCACCAAGCCAAACGCCACATAAATGCTTTCCTGCACTTCGGAAATGGAGGCTTTGATAAATTTGGTGTCGTCAAACCCCACGGAAAGATCGATGTCCGCTGGTACGTCGCGCCGGATTTGGGCGTAGCGTTTGTAATATTCTTCAGCAATGGCAATTTGATTGGCCCCGGGCTGCGGTTCAATGGCATAGCCTACCATTTGGCGGCCACCCCGCCGAAAAATCGTCTTTTCGTTTTCAGGGGCCAATCGCACTTGGCCAATATCGCCAAAGCTCACGATTTTGTCGCCTGACTGCTTAATGACCAAATTATTAAACTCCTCGATGGTGGTCAATCGGCCCAACGTCTTGACGGTCAATTCGGTATTGCTGCCCTCGATCCGGCCCGAGGGCAGTTCCACGTTTTCACGGAGCAGTGCACTGCGCACCTCGAGTGCGGTCAATTGATAGGCGGCCAGTTTATCCACGTCAATCTGGAGGCGCATGGCATATTTTTGTTCGCCCCACACCCGCACCCCGCCCACCCCGGCAATCGTCTGAAGCCGTTCTTTGATTAATTTTTCGCCAATGGTTGTCACTTCGAGCGCAGACCGTTTGTCGCTCTGGGCATACATGCTGATGATCGCTTGCCCACTGGCATCGGATTTGGCCGCTACGGGCGGATCCGCATCAGGCGGCAAACGGAAGAGCGCACCTGACACCTTGTCGCGCACGTCGTTGGCGGCTGCTTCCAAGTCGGTTTCCAGATCAAACTCTACCGAGATGTTGCTGCGGCCGTCGCTACTGGTGGAGTTGATGGAGATAATGCCGGGAATCCCGTTAATGGCCTCCTCGAGCGGTTCGGTGATCTGTGACTCGATCACCTCGGCATTGGCCCCGGTATAGTTTGTGCTCACACTGACCACCGGATTGTCCACGTTGGGGTACTCCCGCACCCCCAAATAGCGAAAACCAATGAGGCCAAAGACAACGATGACCACGTTGAGCACAATGGTGAGCACCGGACGGCGAATACTGATGGTTGAAAGACTCATAGCAAGTAAGAATTACAGTCAAAGGTAGCGCAACTGGGCTAGAGCCTAGGTTGAAATAAAGTTAAAATGGCTCAACCAGCCACTAATGCCGCTTTTCTCGTCCAAGGTTGGCTTGTTTTGGGGAGTGGTTGCGGCAACCCGGCTTGCTCAGGCCACTGGCCGTTTGGCAATGGCCCGCGAAACTTGGCACCCAATTGTTCATTGAAACACCCACGGGCAGGCAATTGCTTACATAAAAAAAATCAATAATTTTCGTACAATTCCATCAATACTTTGCCCATTTCTTCGCGGACGGTGCCGATGGGCATGGTGTAATGGTTGTTCATGAAGGAGAACACCAGCCGTTTGCCAGATT
>Ga0105045_10001981_pt1 | contig 17037 bp, 18 predicted proteins | sample MAT02_FD_78089 | JGI IMG/M metagenome (GOLD analysis project Ga0105045, IMG submission 78089) | Freshwater microbial communities from Lake Fryxell liftoff mats and glacier meltwater in Antarctica - MAT-02 (megahit assembly) | ecosystem: Environmental > Aquatic > Freshwater > Ice > Liftoff... | reverse complement strand
GCCTCGAAAGAGGGAACTCTTGCGAATCCCTTTTACGCGCCCATCGATCCCAAGGAGGCACGACACTCCTGTCGTGCTGATCGACACTCGCGGCTTCTTCAATTCTCCAACGGGCACAACGGTCGGGCAGGGATCGCGGAAAAACGAAGATCGCCAGTCACTGGGCTCCCGGGCGGGCTAGCCGCGCGACAGAAGTGTCGCGCCTCCTTGGTCTTCCCCAGCGGCGGTCGTATTGCATGAGTCATTACGCCGGCCCGACGCTGCCGATCGCGATGCGAGAATCTCTTGCACCCCGCCGCGAATACCGCCATCCTGCCGCAGAATGAAAATCCCGACCTCGCTCTCCGCCCTCGCCGCTCTGCTCGCCGTTCCCGCCATGCTCCTCGCCGCCGAGGATGGATTCACCCCGCTCTTCAATGGCAAAGACCTGACCGGTTGGAAAAACCCCTTCGAGTGGGGCAAGGCGGAAGTCGTCGGTGACGAGATCCACCTCACCGCCGACAAGAAATTCTTTCTCGTCACGGAAGAGCAGTATGCCGATTTCATCTTCGAAGGCGAAGTGCATCTCCCCGAAGGCCAGGCGAATTCCGGCTTTATGTTTCGCTGCCACGTCGAGCCGAACAAGGTCTACGGCTACCAGGCCGAGATCGATGGATCGGACCGCCGCTGGTCTGGCGGTCTCTACGACGAAGGCCGCAATCAGTGGCTCTGGCCCAGCCAGAAGGGCCGCACGAAAGTCGAAGCCGCCCTCGCCCACGAGGCCGAGTCACAGGCCCATTTCAAAAAGCCCGAAGTCCGCGACGCCCTGAAGCGCAACGACTGGAACAAGATCCGCATCACCTGCAAGGGGAACCGGCTCACCATCGAACTCAATGGCGTCGTCACTACCGAATACACCGATGAGACCGATGCGAAAGGCTACCTCGGGATCCAGCACCACGGCGAAAAAGGCCAGACCTACCGCTTCCGCAACCTACGCATCAAAGCCCTCTGATCGCTCTGTGAATCACTGCCATGAAACTGACCCTCCCGAAATGGTACGACCTCCACACCCACTTCCGCGAGGGGGCGAATGTGAGCCTTTATGTGGCGGACCATCTCGCGATGGGCTGCGCGGGCGCCCTCGCGATGCCGAACACGCGGCCTCCGGTGTCGGCGGTCTCGGGGGCGGATACCAAGACGGCCCGGACGATCGAGTCCTACCGGGACGAGCTGCTCGAGGCGGGCGCGTCCGCCTTTGACCAGCTCATCATCCCCCTCTACCTCACCGGCGGGACGACGGCGGAAATGATACGGTCGGGGGCGCAGTCGGGTCTGCTCCGCGCCTGCAAGTATTACCCGCCTCACGGCACGACCAACTCCGAGCATGGCGTGCCGATGGACGAATGGATAGGCGGCGACGTCTTCCGCGCGATGGAGGATCACGGCATCGTCCTCTGCATCCATGGCGAGCAGCACGGCCTGAGCGGTTCGGCCTATTTTGATGCCGGTCAGACAGCGGAGTCCATTTTTTACGCAAAAAGTCTACCCCGTATCGTCGAGGCCCATCCGCGCCTGCGCATCGTCTGCGAGCATATCACCACGGCTGAGGCCGCCGCCTTTGTGGCTAGGGCTCCCGATCATGTCGGCGCGACGATCACGCCGCAGCACCTGCTCTACACTGTCGGGCACCTCATCCAGGGACTGAAGTATCATCTCTACTGTCTGCCCGTCGTGAAGTTCGAACGGGACCTCTCCGCGCTGCGCGAGGCGATCCTGACTCCGGGGCAGTCGAAATTTTTCGCCGGCACCGACAGTGCTCCGCACAGCACCAAAGCCACCGAATGCGGCTGCGCGGCGGGATGCTACACCGGTGGCTGCGCGCCGCAACTCTACGCGATGGCCTTCGAAGCGGCGGGCGCCGATCTCTCCACCGACGCCGGAGCGGACGCCTTCACCCGCTTCCTCTGCGGCAACGGCCCGGCCTTTTACGGATTCGAGGGATCAACAGAGACCTTCACCCTGAAACGCGAAAGTTCTCTTACCGAGCCCCATCTGACCGAGGATGGACCGATCGTTCCCCTGCCCTACGGGATGGGCCTGACCCTGGAGTGGAGCGTCGCCGACGTTTAGTCTCTCTTTCGCGAGTAAAATCAGGATAGGCCGAAATTCTGTTTGCCCATCTGACGATCTTGTAGCATTATCCCCGCCCGTCCCCTGAGGGACCTGGAAAACGGGGCATTAGCTCAGTTGGTAGAGCACCTGCATGGCATGCAGGGGGTCAGCGGTTCAAATCCGCTATGCTCCACGTTTTCCCCGGCCGGACAGGCAACGCGCCTGCCGCCCTCGCCCTGACCCTCACCTTTCGGCATGATCGGGCCGCGACTTGAGGTCACAAAAAAACCGGCTGGACAGAAGCCCACCCGGTTTCTTCGAGAACTTTTGCTCAATCGATCAAAAGTCGTATTTGAGCACGCCGGAACCACTGATCCTTTGACGGCCTTTTTTCTTGGGATTGATCGGCCGACGGAGCTTGATCGTGCCCACTTCTTCATTGAAAAGGGACCGACGACGCACAATCAGGCTAGTGCTGAAGGACTCCGAAGCGCTACCGCCTAACGCCGCTACCCGCACCGTGATTCTGACGGGGTATCGGCCCGTGAGTCCTTTCTCCGGCGTGCGCGTGCCGACATCGCTCGTCACATTGCCGCTGAATTTGCCCTCGGTGTCAAGAGGGCCATATTCCCCTTTGCCCACAAAGCGGCCATGGATCGCCTGCTTCGTCGAGTTGTTGTAAAGCGAACCGTTGAAATCGACTTTCGCCTTGATGTCATCCGCCTGCATTCCGCCTGCGGCGATTAGCATCGCAAGCCCTGTTATTATAAGTGGAGTTTTTTTCATACCTTTATTTTTCTTCCCTCGTCTCACCGATAGCTTACTCACCGCGCGGAGTGGAGTCAATCGCTATGAGGTCTCAAGTGAGGCGCGAGAGCAAGGCCGTGGCGAGATTGAGGACGAGGAAAAAGCCGCACATATCCGTGCAGGTCGTCAGGATCGGCCCCGAGGCGAGCGCCGGATCGACCTTCAGCCGTTTCAAGAGCAGCGGGACACAGCCACCGAGGAGCGCCGAGAGAACGGTGTTCAGGGCGAGGGAGCCGCCGATCACGAGCCCGAGGTAAATGTTGGACTTCCACAGCGCTGCGATTGTGCCAAGGATCGTGCCGAGGACGATCCCGTTGACGAGCCCGAGGACGCCCTCTTTCCACACGATGCGCAGATATTCGTGGGGTTTGATCAAGCCGAGGGTCAACTCGCGGATACTGACCGCGACGGCTTGATTGCCCGAGCAGCCGCTCATGTCCGAGACGATGGGGAGAAAGACGGCGAGAGCGATGACCGCCTCGAGGGTGCTCTCGTAGCGGGCGATGACACTCGCGGCGACGAGATTGAGGACGATGTTCGGCCCCAGCCAGGCGAGGCGACGGCGACAGCGGGCGAGCATCGGCATGCTGCGGAGTTCTTCGCCTCCGAGAATCCCACTGGCATGCAGGTAGTCTTCGGTCTGGTGATCCGAGGTCGCCTCGCGTACCGCCTGTCGGGTAACGACGCCGACGAGAGTTCCCGAGTCCTCGACCACGGGCAGCCCGATGTAGTCCCTCTCTTCAAAGATCCGGCGCAGCTTGTCGAAGTCGTCCCCTACCCTCACGGAAACCGGACTGGCGATCATGATCCCGGCGACGGGACGATTCCGCGGCGTCAGGACGAGGTCTCTCAGACGGATGACGCCGCGCAGGTGTCCCTCGCCGTTCACGACGTAGACATACTGCACATCCATGTCGCCATACCGGTCCGCATGCTCGCCGAGTTCGGTGAGGACGTCGCCTATCGTAGCTCCCTCGGGAAAGGAAGCGAAGGACTCGTTCATCAGTCCGCCCGCCGTGTCCCACGCATAGGCATAGCGCTCGCGCAGGTGCTCGGCCTCGTCGGGGTCGTCGAATTCGGCGAGAACGGCCTCACTTTCCGAGCGATGCATCTCGCGCAGGAAGTCCGCGCCGATCCCCTCGGGGAGCTCTTCGACGATATCGGCGGCGACCTCCGGCGAGAGTTCTCCGAGAATATCGACCGCCTGCGCTTCGGGCAGAATCTCGAGCAACTCAGCCGCCGAGGTGGCGTCGAGCAACTCCACCACGGCCACCTGCTCGTCACCGGAGAGGCGCGACATCGCGAAGCGCTGCTCGTCGCTCGTGAGCGAGTCCAGGAGCTGGGCGAGCCCGACGGCGTTCCGCGCCCCGACGCACTCGCCCATCTCCTCCCACGGTCGCGCCGCGTCCCTCTCGTTGGCAATCTCGGACATAGCTGAAAAATGGGAACCCGCGCCCCTCTCCCTGTCTTTTTCCTTACACCTGAACCCGCTCCCGCCCAAACCGGAATACACAAAAAAAGGCGGTCACCCGTGAGAGGGACCGCCTTTCAGTAAAATCGGTTCGCCGCGCGAGGCGGGTGTCGGATCACTTGGGCATGATGACCGCGTCGATCACGTGGATGACGCCGTTTTTGCCGACGATGTCGGTTTTGACGACGTTGGAGCCGTCGATCATTACCGCGCCGTCTTTGACCGTGATGGTCGCTTCGGCACCGTTGACGGTCGCGACTTTGCCGGCCTTCACATCAGCGGCCAGAACCTTGGCGGCGACGACGTGGTAGGTCAGAATACCGGCGAGCTTCTCTTTGTTCTCGGGCTTGAGGAGCATCTCGACAGTGCCTTCGGGGAGCTTGGCGAAAGCTTCGTTGGTGGGGGCGAAAACCGTAAACGGACCGTCACCGGAGAGCGTCTCGGCGAGGCCGGCTGCCTTCACCGCTGCGACGAGCGTGGAGAAGTCTTCGTTGCCGGCGGCGATCTCGACGACGGTCTTGTCGGAGGGACCAGCGAAGGCAGGTATCGAGATCGAGGCGAGGAGCGTGAGCGCGAAGGCTGATTTGAGGAGTGATTTCATAGGATTTTATTTTGTTGGTTAACGGAACGCCCGGACTTAAAATACCGGCACCGCTTCCGCCGAGTGGACTACGGCAGCCCCTCCGAAAAGGTTCGACATTATTTAAACATTTTCTCTACATTATTTAGACAACATATTTAGATACGTTGATACGTTCGTTCGTCCATTCCTCATGACCCGGTTCCGACTCTTGTCTTCTCTCCTCGCCCTTCTCCTCGTCTCCGCAGGCGTCGCTTCGGCGAGCCGTCCGCAGGTAGCGAGGGTCTTCGGGAAAATCCAGTTTGTGAGCAGCTTCCCCGACTACAAGGTCCGGGTCGTCGATTCTTTTGCCGATCTTCACGTCCAACGAGTGAGCGCCTTTGCCAATGCTCCGGGAAAATGGCTAATCGTAGAAAGCTTCCCTGACTTCAAAATTCAGATTGTGAACAGCTTTCCTGATTTTAAGATCAAGTATGTCGACAGCTTCCCCGGGCTTCCGCAATAGCCTCCGTCTTTTCCTCACTGGCCTGCTCCTCGCCGCCGGTGCCGGTGCCGCTCGTGCGAACGGGCTCGAAGAGGTCGGTCCCTGCACCTACGTCGCGACGGACTGGGCCGACGGCGATTCCTTTCTCGTGAAACTGCCCGACGGGAAGGAAAAAGTGTTCCGCCTCTACTTCGTCGATTGCATCGAGCAATCGGTGAGCGACACCAGCGACAAGCGCCGGCTCCGGGAGCAGTCGCGCTACTTCGGAGTCGACGACTACCTCATCTCGGTGGAGCACGGGAAAAAGGCCTCCGCCTTCACCGCCGCCGCCCTGAGCCGCCCCTTCACGATCCACACCGCCTACGCCGACGCGAGAGGGCGCTCCGGAAAACCGCGCTATTATGCGTTCATCCGGACCGCAGAGGGCCGCGACCTCGGGCATCTTCTCGTTGAAAACGGGCTGGCACGAGCCTTCGGACTCGGTCGCGAGACTCCCAGCGGCACCCCGCGCGACGAGTGGGAAGCCTACCTCAAAGACCTCGAACTCGTCGCCGCGATCGGCCACAAGGGCATCTGGGCCCACTCGAACGCCCAGAAGATCGTCGCGATGCGCAAAGAGGAACGTGACGAACTGCGCGGACTCGAAGCGATCGACGACGCCCTAGTCGTGGCCCCGCCCTCGGAACCGATCGATGTCAATACTGCTTCAACCGAAGATCTCGTGCGGGCCGGCCTGCGTGAGTCCCTCGCGGATGCGGTGGTCAAAAAGCGCCCCTTCGCGGCGATCGAGGAGCTCCTCAAGGTCAAAGGGATCGGCCCGGCGACCTTCAAAAAGGTGAAACCCCATCTCTTCGTGGCGACAACTCCGGTCGGGAAAGCCGCACCTTGATCTTTGCTCCATTCACTGTTTCACTACGGGTCTATGGATCGTGATCAAAACCTCTCCCGCTTTCTGCAATCCGATGGTCGCACCGTCATCGTCCCGATCGACCACGGCACCGCCATCCCCGTCACCGGCATGGAGGACCCGATAGGGTTGATCGAGACGCTGAACCCTGTTGTGGACGGCTACGTCGTCAATCTCGGACTCGCTCTCGCCGCTGCCGACGCGCTCGAGGGCAAAGGGATCTGTCTGCGCACCGACTGCTACAAGCCCCGCTACGGTGACAATCTCGACGAAGGCAGCTACCGCCTCTACGGCGCCGAAGAGGCGCTCACGGTCGGGGCGCACGCCGTCATGAACATGCTCTACACCCATCACTTGAATGAGTCGGGCATTTTCCGCGAAGCGGCCGAACTCATCAGCGAGAGCCTCGACGCCGACATCCCCGTCATCCTCGAGGCACTGCCCTTCGGGATCGGGCGCCCCGCCGACTACACCCTGGAAAATATAGGATTCACCGTGCGCGCCGCCGCCGAACTGGGAGCCGACATCGTCAAGACCGCCTACCCGACCGGCGCGAGTTCAGATGAGTTCCGTGCCATCGTCGAGGCCTGCTTTGTCCCCGTCATCATTCTCGGAGGTTCCGCCTTGGGCGACGACGAGGCCCTCCTCACAATGGTGAAAAATGCGATCAACGCCGGAGCCGCCGGGATCGCCGTGGGACGTAACGTCTGGCAGCATCCCCAACCCGCCAAAATCGCCGCCGCCCTCCGAGCCATCGTGCATGATGACGCCACCGTCGCCTCGGCCTTGAAGTGCCTTTCGTGAATCTAGTTCTTCCTCCGTTCCTTACTCTCGCTCTCGCTCTCGATCCTAATCCTAATCTTAATCTTAATCCTAATCTAAACGGGCGCCCCTCGACGTTCACTGATTAAGATTAAGATTAAGATTAAGATTAAGATTAAGATTGAGATTAAGAGTAGGAGTAGGAGTAAGGGAATGACAATGTGAATGAGCCAAAAGCCAAAACACCCATGATCCTCCCCAGCCTCCAATACGCCGGACGTGTCCTCCGCACCGCCGACAAGCGACATCTCGCGAAGTTCATGTGGAACTTCGGGGTCAAGGGAATCCACTCGGTCAATCTCTACAAAAAGCGGATGAAGGAGGGCATTTATTTCCCGCCCTTCATCTACATCTCCATCCTCAACAGCTGCAACCTGCGCTGCCAGGGCTGCTGGGTCGATGTCGACAAACCGCAGGTCAAACTCGACCTCGCCGACCTCAACAAAATCGTCAACGAAGCGAAATCCCACGGGAACTCTTTTTTCGGAATATTAGGCGGAGAGCCCTTCATGCACAGCGAGTTGCTCGACTTTCTGGCCGAGCATCCCGACTGTTTTTTCCAGGTCTTCACCAACGGTCAGATGATCACGGAGAAGAAAGCCAAACAGCTCCGGCAACTCGGCAATGCGACGCCGCTCATCTCGATCGAGGGCACCGAACTCATCGCCAACGAGCGCCGCGGCGGCAAAGACGTCCTCAACCGCACCCTGAAAGGACTCGATCACTGCCTTGAAAATAAGCTTCTCACCGGAGTCGCCACGAGCCTTTGTCAGACCAACATCGACGACCTCCTCACCGAGTCGTGGCTGCGCAAGTTGATCGACCGCGGCGTTCATTATGCCTGGTATCACACCTATCGGCCCGTCGGCCCCCAGCCGAACGAGGCCCTCGCCCTCACTCCCGAGCAGGCCCGCCGCGTCCGTGAGTTCGTGGTGAACATGCGGGTGAAGCTGCCCCTTGGCATCATTGACGCCTATTATGACGGCGAAGGTCGCGCCCTTTGTCCCATGGCCAACGGCATTTCCCACCACATCTCCCCGACCGGCGCGATCGAGCCCTGCCCCATCATCCAGTTCGCGACCGAGAATATCCGTGACGGCTCGATCTACGACAGCCTCACGAAATCGGAGTTTATGAAAGATTTTCGCGAGACCGCCGCGAAACACACCCGCGGCTGCATCGTCCTCGAGCGTCCCGACCTCGTCAAAGCCCTCGCCGAGAAACACTCCGCGACCGACACGACCATTCGCAAAACCGCGATCGCCGAGCTTGAGGCAATGACCCCGCGCAACAGTCAGTGGCTCCCAACGGGCGAGGAGATTCCCGAAAAGCACCCCGTCTACCGCTGGGCCAAGCGGATCTGGTTCAATGATTTCGGGGTCTACGACAACATGGATAAGAAAGAAGCGTGAGCTTCGATTCCCGACCTTTGCCATCAGTTTGGCGACTTTAGCTGAAATCCGCCGCCGGGAGACGGTCCAAACTCCAGAGAGTCGAACTCAACCGGTAGTAACCTTGGTCACTAAGCCGCCGTTGATCGAGAAATTAAGCCGATCGGGCTGATAATCCATCGTCACCGGCTTCCACTCTCCGTCGATTCTAACCACGCGACTGGAGCGCCCTTCGCTTCGGGCGATACTTTCCGCCGCCTCCAAAGTCAGGCCAAGATATCGACCAAATACGGTTGGCTTGCCTTGATTCGGGTAGTTGTTTCCAGCACGCCACTCTTCGAGAGAGATTCCTCCAGTAGAATCCGAGTCCAACTTAGAGAAGTATTCTTCCAGCGCATTACCGTCGGTGAATGTCGTCACCGCCGCAACTTCCTCAATAGTTACCTGCCCGTTACGGTCTGCATCGAGATTTCGAAAGTCCTTTTTTGCTTCGTCAATAAACGGTCGTGTCCCTCTCGGGAGGTTCACTCCACGGTGTTCGGCGAATTCGAGAAGAGAGAGCGAGCGATTGCGATTTAGATCCATTCGTCGAAAAAGACGATTGTTCGAAGGCTGCCCTCCTCCTGCGAACTCTTCCCGGCTGAGACGACCATTGCCATCCAGATCCCTGACCGAGAACCCCTCGATTAGACTTTTCACCGCTCTAGGCGGGGACGGTTTTCCCCTTTCAAGCAGCGAGGCCTTGGCGGGAGGCAAGGAAAAAAGAGCCAGACACGCGAGAGAGGTGGACAGGAACGTTGGTTTCATCTGGAGGGGGGTAGCGCAAACCTGGAAAGAATTCACGATCATAGCAAATTGTCGAGACGGATCAAGCGTCGAATTGGAAAGGCCCCGAAAATCGGGGATTGAAAGGATTTCCCCCATTTGCCCCTGCCCCGCTTCGCGGGTAGACTGAGCGCTTCGCCATGCTACCCTGGTTCCAGAACAATCAATTCCCCCTCTACCTAGCCCCGATGGCGGGAGTGACGGACCTCGTCTTTCGCCGCATCTGCAAAGAGCTCGGGGCCGACGTCATGGTGACCGAGTTCGTCTCGGCCGAGGGCATCATGCAGGCCGACGAGCGCACCCGCATCTACACCGAGTTCGACGACGAACAACGCCCCGTCGGGGTCCAGCTCTTCGGCGCCGACGGCCCCCGCATGGCCGAGGCGGCGAAAAAAATCATCGACTGGAAGCAACCCGACTTTATCGACATCAACTTCGGCTGCCCCGTGAAAAAGGTCGTCTCGAAAAATGGAGGCTCTTCCCTCCTCCGCGACTGCCCCGTCCTCGCGCAAGTGGCCTCATCCATTGCAAAAGGCGTCGGCGACCGGGTTCCCGTCACCGCGAAGATCCGGATCGGTTGGGATCAAAGTCTCATCAACGCGCCCGAGGTCTGCCACATCCTCGAAGACTGCGGCATGCAGGCGATCGCGATCCACGGCCGCACCCGCGCCCAGGGTTACTCGGGCGAGGCTGACTGGGACGTCATCGACGCGTGCAGCCGCACCGTCTCCGTCCCCGTGATCGGAAATGGCGACATCCAGTCGGGCATCGACGTAGAACGCCGCCGCCACAGCACCGGCGTCAGCGGGATCATGATCGGCCGCGCCGCGATGCAATACCCCTGGATCTTTCGCGACGCAAAACGCTACCTCGAAACCGGAATCCATCCTGAACCAGTCTCCTGCGAAGAAAGGTGGGAGCTGATCCTGCGGCACGCCCGTCTCCTCATCGAATGGGGCAAGTTTCCCACCGAGCGGCACGCCATGCAGGCGCTGCGCTCACGACTGATGGCGTATTCCAAAGGGCTCCGGCACGGCAAACTCCTCCGCAGCCGCTTCTCCGTGGTCAACTCCGTGCCCGAACTCGAGGACATCGCCGCCGATTACCTGGCCGCGACCTTTGACGACATCGAAGCCGCCACGGCCACAGCGACCTCGGCCTGACCGGGTGACACGTGCGGCTCGACCGAGTCGAAGCGATAGACGCCCTCGAGTTGGCGGGAGTCGGAAATGAGCTTTTCCAGATCGGCGAGCATGCGCGCACTCCGTGTTTTCCTCGCCCCCATCTGACGCAGGAAACGCCGCATTTCCCGCACCGCTTCAGGCAACTTCACACAGGCAATGAGGAAGAGCACGAAGAGCGAGGCGCTGAAAAAGGCAAGATACACGGTCGAAACCGAAGGCAGAGAAGTCATGTAAAGCTAGGATTCCCATAATCTTAACAAATTAAAACAAATTTAAAACAAATTGTTTCAATTTTTTAAAATTTATTTCAACCGATATAATTAACCTTCCCCACCTGATAGTTGAGCTTTGCGGCGCAATGCCCTAGAATAGATGACCTCTCTCCATCGATGCTCTCTGTCATCTCCCCCGCTAAAACTTTAGATTTCGAATCCGCATGCCCCTCCCACAAGGCGAGCGAATGCGCTTACCTCGAGTCGGCAGCAGACCTCATTTCGGTCCTCCGCGAAAAGAGCAGGACTCAGTTGGCCGAACTGATGGACATCAGTCCCGCTCTCGCCGATCTCAACTACCGGCGCTACCACGAATGGTCGCTCCCGCTCACTGAAGACAACTCCCGCGCCGCGATCTTTGCGTTCAAAGGGGACGTCTACACGGGCCTCACCCTCGACACCTACTCGGGAGCGGACCTCCGCTATGCTCAGAAGCACCTCCGCATCCTCTCCGGACTCTATGGCCTGTTGCGCCCGCTCGACCTCATGTTCCCCTATCGGCTCGAGATGGGCACTGCGCTGAAGACGAAGCGGGCTAAGAACCTCTATGAATTCTGGGGTGACCGCCTCGCCGACGGCGTTAATGCCGCTCTCGCCAAATCAGGCTCTGAGGTTCTCGTCAATCTGGCCTCGCAGGAATATTTCAAAGCGGTTCCGACAGAGGGAATTATGGGCCGCATCGTGACCCCGCATTTCAAAGAGAAGAAGAACGGTGATTACAAAATTGTCAGCTTTTTTGCGAAAAAGGCCCGCGGAATGATGGTCGATTACATCATCAAAAACGAGATCAACGATCCCGAGCCGATGAAGTCCTTTGACACGGACGGCTACCGGTTCAATCCTGCCCTCGGCGATGCCGATAACTGGGTCTTTACCCGAGGCTGAGCCTATCGACCGAGTCTTCTCCCGCTCCCCCATGTCCGCGCCCTACCGTCTGCTCCCTGTTTTCCTCCCGCTCGCCGGGTTGGCGGGGATGTTGTCGCAGCCTCTCGCGGCGCAGGAGAGTTCGGTTGGAAGCTCTCTCGTGATTAAGGACGCTTCCCCCTCAGCAGCCCCTGCCACCGCGTCCGGGGGGCCCTCGGCTGCGCCTGCTCCGCCCTCTGCCCCCGAGCCCGCCTCGATTGCTCCCGTGATCGCCCCGGTAAAGCTGGACATCGCCCGCCGCAATCTCAACAATTTCCTCACCGACAAAGAAGCGCTCACTCCTTACCGACGGGCCGATGGCGTGACCGATTCGCTGCAGGAGGTCTTCGTGATCGGCTCGAACGCGGTTCCTCGCGCTGTTTTCTGGGATCCCCTCGCCTGCCGCCTCCTCGGGGTACTCGATCTCGACGCGCCCGTTCCGCCGGTAACGGCACCGGTCGTTCCGCCCGCCGAGAACGAAGCGGGGCAGGCGGGTGATGACTCGGATACCGCCCCCCCCGTGGCACCGGCACCACCTTCACCCTACCTCCTCATGGCGGCGGGCCCTGCGCCCTTCACCGGCTCGGCCGGGGCGAGCGGAGCCCCGCGGTATTTCGGCTTTCGTCTCGTCGGCGGTATGCCCGAGTTCCTCTACACCTTCGGCGCACTTTCGGTGGAGGAACGCCTCTGGCTCGAGGACGGAGGCAAGGTGCTGAAGCAGCGTTTTTCCTTTCGGCAGGCCTCGCGTGGCGTCCAACTCACCTTTCCCGAGGAGTGGATACTTCGAGTCTCGGCAACCGTCGGCACCTGGAAAAAGAACGTCCTTTCCGTCCCCAATGAGTCCACCGCCGAAGTCATCCTGACTTACCGCCTCACCGAAGTGGCTCCCGAACCCGCTGAGTCCAATTGAACCTCCACGTTTCATTCTCCGGATCGTCGATCATGCTGCTCGCCATGGTGTTCGTGGCGACGGGGCTGTCGAGCCCGAGTGTGCTGGTTGCCCAGACGGATGAAGCTGCGGTCAACACCAGTCCGTCGGTTAGCGCGGCGCGGCCCTTTGTGCAGCTAAAGCCGCAGGATCAGGTGCCCACAGTCAGAGCGATCGTGCCGCTCGACGGAGCGAACGTCTTTTTCCTCAACCACCGCGGCCAGATCGGGATGGCGAAATTCAGCCCGGGACTGAGCCAGATCGGGTGGGAATTCTACTCCGAGGTCAAGCTAAGCGCCTTGCCGGCCATCACCCTCGGACCCAACTATTCGGTCATCACGGCCTCAGGCAACGAAGTAACCCAGTCCTTCGACACCGATGAGCATGTCACGCTCGACTTCTTCCAGGCACTTGTGCAGGACTGGCCGGGTCGTGACGCCGGGGTTGTCATCACGGCCGGCCCGGTCGCCGATCCTTTCGGCCGCATTCTCTTCGCCCTCTCTCCCGCTCCCGCGAAGCCCGGCGATCCTCCGCGCGCGCGCATCGTGGCCTGGCACCCGACCGCAAAAGGTCTCGTCACTGTGACCGAGAGCGAGTTGCGGGTCGATGCTTTCGCAGTGAACCGGGCCGGGCTCCTCGCTGCCCGCCTCCACCTGCCGGATTATCCCGACGGCTATTTTCTTTCGCTCGGCAGCCTCCCCCCATTTGTCCCCGCGCAGCCTGACACCGCGCCGGATCCCATGCCGGTTACTCTGCCCTCATTCGTGATTCCGGCGGAGCTGACGAAGAAATCTCCGCCGACTCAGCTTTGTTTCTTCCGGGAGAACAAAAGGGAGAAGATCCTCCTGACCTGTCCCGCTTCAAAACAACTCATCGAGATCGTCCCCGAGAATACCGGCGGCATCTGGCAGGGCGCGATCCTCCTCCGTGGCGGAACCGCCTCCCCTGTCGAGACACTCGTGGAAATGTCTCCCGGGATGGTCCTCGGCGGCGGCGATGCCGGTTTTGTGCCCCTCACCGGTTCGGCCGAGCCTTACCGCATCACGCGCCTCGCTCTCGCGAAGGACGGAATCGCGCTCGATTTTAATCGTCCGGTGGACCGGCTCCAGGCATCGCAGACGGGCAGCTACACGGTCAAAGCGCTGGCGGCGACTGGCAGCACCGACCTCATCGTCTCTGACATCGTGATCGAGTCTGACGGTCGCACGGTCGTTCTGAAGACCGGGGCAATCCCCGCCGGGACGGTGCTGCGGGTGGTTTGCAAAAGCGTGCCGTCCGAAACGAGCGATTCGCTTCTCAGTCCCGAGTCCTTTTACACCGTCCACGCACTCGGCAAATAGGAGAGCAAGGAGGGTGGACACTCCTGTCCACCTTCTCAGCGTCGGCGGGTCGTTGAGTTTGAAAGAAAAAGGCCGACATCCATAAAGGAAGTCGGCCGTGAGTTTCAAAAATTCGACGAAAGTCGAGCGGATCAATCCAACAGATCAGCAGGAACTGTCCCACCGTTTTCCGCCAGCTTTTTCATGACTTGCTTGTGCAGCCACATGTTCATCTCGGCCGAGCCTTTGCTGTCGATATCAGCCTGGCTGTAACCAAGCTCGAGAGCGAGTTCTTTACGGGCACCAAAACTGCTGTCCATGCCGACGAGCTTGAGGAGATCGACGATGGAGCGCTTCCAGTCGAGGTCTTCGGAATTTTCCTTGGCCATGGCGGCGAGATTCGCCTCGATGTCCACGGCGGAGACTGCCACCGGAGCGGCCTTTTCCACAGGAGCTGCTTCTGTCGCAGCCGCCTCGGCGACCTCGGTTGCGGCTTCCACTTGTGCCGGAGCGTCCACTGCTGCCGGTTCAGGGGCGGGTGTCGGTGCGACTTCTTCACTTTTGCCGAAAATTCGGCCCATCAGGTTGGAGAACATACTCATGGGAATTGAGGTTAGCGAGCCTGACCTTATTGACAAGTATCATTGTCGAAAGGTTCCACTTTCCTCCACGGAATTACTCAATTCCCACCGCATCGTTGCGTATCAACCGAATCAGCCTATTTTCCTGCGACATCATGACGAATCCTCCCCGGAAGACAGCGCTGTTTTTTTCCCTGCTTCTCTGCCTCCCCCTCATCTCGGGCGGTCAGGGACTATTCGATCGCGACGCCAATGCGACGATTTACCGCAAGGCGAAACATTACAATCTCGTCCCCGTGGAAAAGGCCGTCCCAGGCGCCTTTATCGACATGCGGTATAAGATCACCTCGGCGGCGAATCGTCCGCTCTACCGAACCGAGATGCCCTGTCTCATCCATCGCTCGACGGCGGAAAAGCTCAACAAAGTCGGCAAGGTGCTCGCCGCGAGCGGCTACGCGCTGAAGATCTGGGACGCCTGGAGACCGCCCGAGGCGCATCAGGCGCTCTGGGATGCGGTGCAGGACCCGAACTTCGTCGTCCCTCCGAGCAAGGGACTCTCGTGGCATTGCTACGGAATCTCCGTCGATCTCACTCTCGTGACCCTCGATGGCAAACCCGTCGCGATGCCGTCGGACTTTGACGAGTTCTCGCCCCGCGCCGCTTCGAACTATACCGGAGGAGATCCCGAGGTGGCGCGCCGTGTCACCCTGCTGCAGAGTGCGATGCGGGACGCCGGCTTCCGCGTCATCAAGTCCGAGTGGTGGCACTTTGACGACATGAATGCCAAAGGCGGCATCCGCAACGTCACTGCCGCCGATCTCGGCATCCGCATGCCCTGAGGAGATTTGAGCCATGGAAAACACCGCCCTCGAGATCGTCCGCGAATTGCAGGAAGCGGGCCACGAGGCCTACTTCGCAGGCGGATGCGTGCGGGACCGGCTCCGGGGAGTCACCCCGAAGGACTACGATGTCGCCACCGGCGCGAGGCCCGATGAGATCTTGAAACTCTACCCCCGCGCCGACACCATCGGGGCACACTTCGGCGTCATCCTCGTTCGGCGCGGCGGCCATCATTTTGAAATCGCGACCTTCCGCGAGGACGGTCCTTACACCGACGGGCGCCGCCCCGAGTCAGTCATCTTTTCCACGAGTGCGGCGGATGCGCAGCGGCGCGACTTCACGATCAACGGCATGTTCTACGACCCGGTCGGAGACCATCTCATTGACCATGTCGGTGGCGAGACCGATCTCAAGGCGGGCCTGATCCGCGCGATCGGCAATCCCCTCGAGCGTTTCGGCGAGGACTACCTGCGCCTCCTCCGTGCGGTGCGCTTCGCGACGCTCCTTGATTTTGAAATCGAGCCGGAGACCTGGTCGGCGATGCGCTCTGTCGCCGACCGCATTACCCTCATCAGTCCCGAGCGCATCCGCGAAGAACTTGATCGTCTCTGGCTCAGTCCCTCGCGTTTGAGGGGCTTCGACCTGCTCGTCGAGAGCGGGTTGATGCGGGCGATCCTGCCCGAGATCATCGACCTGCAGGGCTGCGAGCAGCCGCCGCAATGGCATCCCGAAGGCGACGTTTTTGTCCACACCCGACTCATGCTCTCGCAGCTCCCTGCCGGGGCGAGTCTGCCGCTGGTGCTCTCGGTGCTATTTCACGACATCGCGAAGCCGGCCACTTTCACCTACGATCCGGACGAGGACCGCATCCGCTTCTCGGGCCACGATCATATCGGTGCTCAGATGACCGATGGCATCCTCAAGCGGCTGCGGTATTCCAACGCCGTCACCGCCGCCGCCACCTCGGCGGTGGCCCATCACATGCAGTTCAAGGACGTGCAAAAGATGCGCACATCGACCCTGAAGCGCTTCATGGCGCGCGACAACTTCGACGACGAACTCGAGTTGCATCGCGTCGATTGCGCGGGGAGCAATCGTCTTTTCGAGAACTACGATTTTGTCGTGGAAAAGCGCCGCGAGTTCGAGGTGGCCCGGACCCCGCTGCTACCGCCCCGTTTCATTAATGGCGGAGATCTCATCGCCCGGGGTACGACCGCCGGCCCGGCCTTCGGCGAGATCCTGACCGAGGCACAGGATCTCCAGCTCGAGGGCACCCTCACGAGCCGCGAAGAGGCCCTCCTCTGGCTCGATCAGCGACTGGCAGGATCACAAGCGTGAACTCCCTGCATCAGGAGTTGACGCGGGGCGCAGCATTGCTTCCATTAGCGGCGTCGGCTTCGTCCGCCAGATGATTATGCTTTTCCCCACCCGCACCTTTGGATCCTGCCTCCGTGTCCTCACCTTTGCACTGATCATCACGTCGCCGGCTTCGTCCCGTGCAGAGGAAAAACCGGCCGACACCACCCAGTGGCACGATGTTTCGGAGTGGGGCGTCGAGGGTCAAGGTTGGCTGCCGGTCGATCTCAAATCGCGCTACGACCGTCTCCCCGCCAAAGCGGAAAAAATCGT
>Ga0105045_10001980_pt1 | contig 17039 bp, 14 predicted proteins | sample MAT02_FD_78089 | JGI IMG/M metagenome (GOLD analysis project Ga0105045, IMG submission 78089) | Freshwater microbial communities from Lake Fryxell liftoff mats and glacier meltwater in Antarctica - MAT-02 (megahit assembly) | ecosystem: Environmental > Aquatic > Freshwater > Ice > Liftoff... | reverse complement strand
GCTTCGATCGCGGCTTTTAGGAGAGCGGGCTCATTCAGCGCCGCGTCGGTTGAATCGTGTCCAACATCGGCACCGCGCGTGGGGCGACCGCAGAGGGTGACGACACACATCAAGAGACTGAGAGTGAAACGCATGGTCGCTTTCCCGATGAGAGTAGGTGGCGTCTTGACGAGCCAGCTAAAGTCGAGCACTTTCGCCCCATGAAAGCAACAACAATCTGCCAACTTCATGACGCAGGCGTGATCCCGAAACAATTGATCTCACGGTTTCGAGCACGAGGTCGTGCGGTTTTCAAGTTGTTGCTCCACATGGGTTTATTTCACTCTCCCTCCGGGAGAGTCGAGCCTAAGCGAGGAGAGGGGGACCGCGGACACCGATGCTGAATTCAGACGCACTTAGCGAGGCAAATCGACGTACTCGGTTTGGATTCGAATGATCGCGTCGGACATCTCGAAGAACGCATCGAGCACTTGCGGATCAAATTGTGATCCACGACCCTCGCGCATGATCTCGAAACACTTCTCGCGCGGCAATGCGTTCTTATAGGGACGCACGGAACTGAGTGCATCGAACACGTCGGCGACGCTGGTGATGCGGGCTTCGATCGGAATGTCTTCCCCCTTCAATCCGATTGGATACCCGGTTCCGTCCCATCGTTCATGGTGCGACAACGCGATCGACGCGGCCAACCGGAGCAACGGACTGCTTTGAGCAATTAGCAATTGGCCGCCTGAGATCACGTGTTGTCGCATCAAGTTGGCGTCTTCGGGCGAATGCGGCCGCACGATCGAATGGCCCAACGCCGTGTGTCGTTTGATGTAATCGAACTCCTCGGGATCGAGCTTTCCGGGCTTGTGCAGGATCGCGTCGGGGATGGCGATCTTGCCGACGTCATGCAATTGGGCCGCCATTTCGATGTTGCTGACTTCGTCGGCGGAAAACCCCAGTTGCCTGGCGATCACGCCAGCGTACTTCCCCACTCGAATGACGTGGTTGCCCGTTTCGGTGTCGCGATACTCCGCCGCGCGGGCGAGACATTGTACCAACTGACGGCGCGATTGTTCGAGCTCGCGGGTACGTTTGGCGACACGTTTTTCGAGCTGTTGGGCGTAGTTTGCCAGTTGATCCTGTATCGATTTCGCGACCATCGCATTGCGAACCCGCGGTAACAAATCGAGCGGGTCGACAGGCTTGTGCAAAAAATCCGTTGCACCGAGATCAAGACACAATCGCTTGGTGTCGATGTCGGTATTTGCGGTGACGATCAAAACGGGCATCCGCCGCAGCCGTTTGTTCTCGCGAACTAGACGCAGGATTTCGATGCCTGAAACCTCAGGCATCATGATGTCCAGCAGCAACAGATCGGGCTTTTCTCGCTCGATCAAAACCAGCGCGGTCGTCGAATCGGTGGACGTGAGAATGTCGTTGTAACCAACGCCTTGAAGATATCGTTTGATGCCGCGGACATTTGCCAGCTCATCATCAATGATCAGGATCTTTCCCGGCGGAACCTCTTTGACAACTGGTTCGCTGAGATGACGATCGATCGGACTGGTGACCAGTGGCGAGGACCAGTGCAGAGGGGGAACCAACGCCGTTTCGAGCGGGTTGAGCGGATAGTCGGCCGTACCGGGAATGAACGACATGCTTGGTTGCCGATGAGTGCGCGTTTGTGCTCTGCTGACTTCCGAACCGAGTCGGTTCATCCGGGGGGTGATAACGTCAACACTCAGCCGATATTTGTATTGAACATCGACGCGTCGAACTGTGAAGATATTTCCGCCCTAAGGCACGCATCGTCGGATTGATGTTACGTCTTGAATCAAAGTAAATAGATGTAACACGCGTTAATCGCGATCACCCGGCATTGCAAACGCGTAACTTGATGAAATGTTCTGCGTTTGCAGCCAAGCTCCGCAGGCGATTCAGCTTGCGATAGCACGGTTGGGGATGACGAACAGCCAAGCGCTGTGGGGATCCCCCAAACAATAGGTTTGTCCAGCCTGATCAGCACCGCGATACACAAGATGAGAAAGAAATTCGCATTTGCTGGTCATCGCAATTATACGGATCAAGGAAAACAGATAGATAGTAGAAAGAAAGGTAAGGCAGCGTTTCCGGCTTGTCATTTTTCCCATAACCTGCCTGCGATGGCTGTCACCTGGATTTCCGCGACCTATCCCCGGATAGCGCGAACGATTGCATATTGTCTGCCCTGGTCGACCACGATATCGCGCCATCCCGGGTACATATTTTCCTGGTACCAGGCGGCATGTTTCGTGACGACGAGAATTCGACCGCCCGGCTTGAGTGCACGTCGCGCGGTATCGACGAATAATGCTGCGATGCGAAAATTTGAATAATACGGCGGGTTACATAGCGCCAGGTCGTACGTCGCGGGACGATCGCAGTGACCTTCGCACGTCAAACGTGTCGTCACATTGGTCAATCCGTTGAGCTCCGCACCGCGCCGCGTCGACTCGATCGCACGAACATTGCCGTCGACCGCATACACGTGCGCGCTCGGTTCGCGTTTTGCGATCGCGATGGCGACCACACCTGCGCCGCAGCCGACGTCGATCACCCATTCGCCCGGCGCGACCGTTGCTGCTTGGATCAATGCCGCGGCTCCGCCATCGAGATGCCGATGCGAAAACACGCTGGGCCGCGAGAACGCGAGCACGGTTTGTCCGGCATCACGAAACGAGAACTCACAATCAAAAGAACGAATGCGTTTGAGCGGTTCGGTCTTGCACACGGTGTAGACGGCCGACGTCTCGGTGTGAACGACAGATACTTTGGCTCCCAGCGACTTCATTTGTTCGTGCAGCCATTTATCTTTCACGTGATCGACGGACGACACCAACCATCCACCGATCGCCAAACGCTGGTGCGCCTGTTGCAAAAGATCTCGCTGCAATTCCGCTTCGCCGCGAACCGAACACGGAATCACGGCGAGGTCAAAGGCGTCGCCGCCGGGCGCCGCGTCCGGCAAGTCCGCAGCACAGATGATTGATAACCGGTCGTCGCTGCCGACCGTTTGCATTTCTGATTCGTGGTCAGCGATCGTTTGTTGCTGCTGGAATTGGTCGAGGTAGACCAGCGTGACGGCCGCGGTGGGGTTTTGACGCCACAGGCCGCGAGCGATTTGGCCGCGGCCGATCGAGGTGCAGAGGATTTGGCGTGGTGGCGTTTTTGACGATCCGATCAGGGCTTGGCAAACCCCGAGGGCCGCCAATTCGCTCGATCGTGGGGGTGGCGATGCGTTCATTCGTGGGCGCGGATTTGAGGGATTGGGGGACGCCAGGATTCGAAAGCGGCTAAACCATAAACCAGTTGATTGCCAGTTTGCCCCCTCGTGATTGGGGCGTCGCCGGGTATGATTCTCTTCCATGACAAAACACATTTTCGTAACCGGCGGCGTCGTAAGTTCGCTTGGCAAGGGGCTGACCAGCGCCTCGATCGGCATGTTGTTAGAACGGCGTGGTCTCCGCGTTCGCATGCAGAAATTGGATCCGTACATCAACGTCGATCCTGGGACGATGAGCCCTTACCAACACGGTGAAGTGTACGTGCTGGACGACGGCAGCGAGACGGACCTTGACTTGGGCCACTACGAACGGTTCACGTCGGGACTGCTGACGAGAGATTGCAACTACACGACGGGCCAAATTTATTTGTCCGTCATCGAAAAAGAACGCAAGGGACAATTCCTGGGCAAGACCGTCCAGGTGATCCCCCACATCACCAACGAGATCAAATCGGTGATCCGCCGGATGGGCGGCAACGACGTCGACGTTGTTATCACGGAGATTGGCGGCACCGTCGGTGACATCGAGGGCCTGCCGTTTCTCGAAGCGATCCGCCAATATGCGATCGATATCGGACGCGAAAACGTTCTGTACATGCACCTGACCCTGGTGCCGTACTTGAAAGCCGCTGACGAATTGAAAACGAAACCGACTCAGCACAGCGTCGGCCAGCTCCGCGCGATCGGCATCCAACCAGACATCCTGGTTTGCCGGTGTGAACACAGCATCAGCCGTGATGATCGTGAAAAGATCGCCCTGTTTTGCAACGTTCCGCCCAACGCCGTGATCGAAGAAAAAGACAAAGACTTTTCGATCTACGAAGTCCCGTTGTCCCTGGTGGAAAACGAGCTTGATGAATTGATCATCAAGAAGTTGAACCTGACGGCAAAGTCGCTCGACATGTCGCCCTGGACCGACCTGCTGCACCGGTTAAGAAACCCGAAGCACGAAATCAGCATCGCCGTCGTGGGGAAATATGCCGAGCACAAGGACGCATACAAGTCGATCTACGAAGCGATCGATCACGGCGGCATGCAGCACCAAACCCAGGTTCGCGTCGGTCGTGTCCAGAGCGCCGACATCGAACGTGAGGGCGCCGATCGGTTGCTCAGCGGATACCACGGCATTCTCGTGCCCGGTGGATTTGGCGAACGTGGCATCGAGGGCAAGGTCCAAGCGATCCGGTTCGCACGCGAACGCGGCATCCCGCTTTTTGGCATCTGCCTGGGGATGCAGTGTGCCGTGATTGAGTATGGTCGCAACGTGCTCGGACTCGACGGCGCGCATTCTACGGAGTTCGATCGCAACACACCTCATCCAGTCATCTGCCTGCTCGACGAACAACGTAACGTCACGCAAGTCGGTGGCACGATGCGGTTGGGCAGCCATCCGGCGAAGCTTGCCGCGAACAGCATCATCGCAAAAGCGTATGGGTCCGACACGATCAACGAGCGACACCGCCACCGATACGAATTCAATAATGCCTATCGAAGGCAATACGAAAACAGTGGGATGCGTTTTGCCGGGACCAGCCCGGACGAGCAATTAGTCGAATCGATCGAACTGCCCGATTTGCCCTGGTTCGTCGCGGTCCAGTATCACCCAGAATTCAAGAGCAAACCGCTCCAAGCTCATCCCTTGTTTGCCGGCTTCGTCCGGGCGGCAATCGATCGCCATCTACGACGTATCGAGGGAGCACAAGCGATGCTGGCTGGCCTGCAACCGTAGGCTCGGCCTGCGCTGCGATAATCGCGGCGGAATGAAACAATCGCGTGTTTAAAAGTCGTTGTCGCACGGTGTTCAACCCTGTCCGCTGCAGAAAAAGGGTGAAACGACGCCTCAGCAATCACCTAGAAGATTGTATGAACGCTCAGCAGGAGGGCTCCTAGCACTCATCCCTCACCTGGAACGAGGGCCCTGCTCTCCCGGGGGAGAGTGAAGAGCGGACCGCTGCGGGCGAACGTAATTCAGCCGCAGGACTTTAGACCAGATTCTTGCGAACGGCCCAAACGGCGGCTTGCGTGCGGTCGGTCACGCCGATCTTCCGCAAGATGTGCTGAACGTGTTCCTTGACCGTTTCGTAGCTAATTTCAAGCATCTTCGCGATCTCCTTGTTCGTTAGGCCCAAGGCCATTTGACGAAGCACTTCGCTTTCCCGTTGCGTCAACGGGACTTCGATGTCGCCGGTCAATCGCGGCGCCGCGAGTGCGCCGGTGACGCGGCGAAGTTCTTCGCGTGTCCACGCACTGTCGCCCGATGCCGCCTTGCGGATCGCTTCGAGCAACCGTTCACGCGGAGCTGTTTTCATGATGAAGCCAGCCGCCCCGAGCGCGACCGCACGAGCGATGTACGTCGGGTTGTCGTATGCCGAAAACATCACGATCGGCAGGTCGGCGAAATCCAGCTTTAAACGCCCAAGCGTATTAAGCCCATCACCGCCTTCCATCCGTATGTCGAGCAACACGACATCGGGCAGACGGTCATTGACCGACTTAATCGCCCCAGCCGCGTTGTGAACTTCACCAATGATATCGATTTCCGTACCCTGGACCGCGATTCGCAGTCCTAGCAAGACGACCTCATGGTCATCCACGGTCAGCAGTTTAATTCCCATTATCTACCTCTCCTCAATTCCTGTACTGTGAGCTTTGCTCCAACGGGGTCGCCCCGTTCAAGACAGCCAAAATTTTCGTCAACAAAACCAATCTGACCCGGACAAAACCGTTTAAACCATTCCGCCTTGGCCACCACACTCTTGAGTTAACTTGCCAGCTCCCGGGCCGACCTTTACAGAGCCAACCCCATCACCCGCATCAATTCAAGTGTCCAACCCCCTCAACCATCCTAGGAGGTTACACCACCCCCTAAACCGGGAATTTAAACCTTACTTCACGACAAATTCGGAAAAATCGTTACGTCGCTGCGCGAAAGCTCGCGAGCCAACACGAGGAAATGTACGTCTTTTGGCTAAATCCCGATACACCGACTGGAAACCTATTTTACCCATCTAAATTGTTTTCGGAAAGCAAAGCGAACATCGAATCCAGATCGTCCTTACCGTCGTAAAGTCAAACAAACCAGCCGATGTCACGTTTTCGCAGTTTCCAAATAGGTCACCACCCACTGGAGTGCGAGCTGCACCACCTCTTGCTGGCGCTCTGGACGCATCGGCGCCGTGAGTGATATATGCTTGCAAATCGTGTTTGGTTCGCCATTAAATAGGGCAGATATCGCAATAAATGCGGTGCCGTCTTGGCCTGCGGGGGAATTCGGTCCCAGATACCCGGTCGTGGCCACGCCGATCGAAGCCGACGGGGTGGTGCGTAGCACCCCTTCGGCCATTTGCACCGCGACCTCGCGGCAAACCGCAGATTTTTCTCGCAGGATTTTTTCGCAGACGTTTAGCCAACCCGCCTTCACTTCATCGCGATAGGTCACCGCAGAGCCTGCGAAGCATGCCGATGCCCCCGGAACGGATGAGATCGACGCCGCCAACAAGCCACCGCTGCAGCTCTCCGCGAAAACAATTTTTAGATTTCGCTCGGTCAACTGCTTCACGAGTTGGCACGAAAGCGTTTCCAGCGTCTTCATGTGGTTTCGTCATCCCCAACCTTGTGATCGTTACGCGGATCGCGTGGGATTAGACATCCAGGGGTTTCGGATTCGCAAGGTCACGTGCCTGCTGGGCGGCAACTTCGGGAACCAGGTATGCTTGATTTTCGTGATCCAGGACCGTCCGCGTCACGATTGCTGACCCGGGCAGGAACGAGGGCGGCACCCAGGTGTTGGCGCCATAATCGCACGTGATCATCACGGTGACTTCGGTGGTCCGGTTATCAAAGACCGTTGGCGTGACGGTGATGCTGGTGATCGCGATCCCCTGCACGGACAACAGCTCGTTGGCCTTGGCGTAGACCTGGGACGCCGTCGCACCGGCGATGACGCCCGTTCGCGCCGCTTCGTATGCGGCTTGGTCGACCGCTTGGCGGACGAACAGGTATCTCGACAATTCGATGCACGCGAAGATTGTCGAAAACATTACGGTCGCACAGACCGCGAACTCGACCGTGTACGCCCCCAATCGACGAGTCGATTTTCGGCGAGCGAAACATTGTGGTGAATGGCGAAGATATTGGCGCATGATGGGAGCTCAATCGGATGAATAGTGAGATGAGAAGAGTTTGTGAGCGGCGGTATTTCACCCCCCCGCTGCGGACATCGTGCGGCTTTTAAGTGGTTGTTCAGTCGGCATTTCACCCTGCCCGCGCAGCGGGAGGGTCGAGCATTCAAAATGCGGAGCTTGCTTTCGAGATCACTGGGTCAGGACCGCTGGCAACGTTTTCGCGATCGTGCTGAAGACGCTCGACAGGACTTCAGGGCTTGGCGCGTGGTAGTGATTTCCGCCGCCGATCGAGGCAACTTGTTTCATCAGTATTTGGTCGGCCTGGTTGCTGAATGTGACGGTATGGATCGTGATATTCGCGGCCGCGGCTGCGGTCGCGACTTCGATCGGATCGATCCCTTGAGTCTTGATACCGTCGGTCAATAGGATCATCGTTTTCTTTGCGGTCAAGCGAGCTTGAGCGCTGGTCAACACCGTGACGGCGTCTTGCATTCCCGCGGCGATGTTCGTGTTACCGATTAATTCTTTAGCACCGATGGCGGTCAAGGAGCCGCGAACCGAACCGTAGTTGGTCGAGAGGTTGTTTTCGATTTTGCTGGCGACCGATTCGTACAGACCGAATTTAAAATTGCTGCTGTAGCTGACCATGCCAACGCGTGATTGGAACGGCAATGCTTGCACTTCGTCCAGGAACACGTTGACGGCGGTTCGCAGCGCGGCCCAGCGGCTCTGGGTCGCGTGCGGCGGTTGGAAGTAAAACTGGATGATCGGAGCGGCTTCGCCCGACGGCTGGTAGTACGACCAAGGCGTGCTGGTGGTGGTGTCCCAAGCCATCGAACCGCTGCGGTCGATCACGAGGCACAAGTCGTGGTCGACTCGCGTCGCAACGGACGTGTAATCGAGCGAAAATGTCGATGGCGTCAGGATGCTCATGAAGTACGTTCCCATACCCGTCAACGCCCCGTCAGCCATCCGTGCGTTGACGCGAACGGCGTTGAGCGGCTGGCTGTTGGCCTGGAACGCGTACGATCCGTTGGGCAACGGGTTGCCGTTACCGAACACGATGTCCGAGTCGCCGATCATCATGGCTTGACCAGAGACCACGTGAGCCTGGGCGATCGATTTGGCGGCGGCGCGGGCCGCAGCGGTCGATTGGGATTGGCCCAAGATCACGGCACCCGCTTTTGCCGCGGCGTCACATGCCAAGCGAATCTCGGTCTTGGACGTCGACAACTGGGTCAAGTTGATGCAGAACGCGGCAACCAACAACATCGACATCAATGCAACGGCGGACAGCACGGAGATGCTTGCGCGGCGTTTTGCCGGACGGAAACGATGCAACGAAGTCACGGTTTTCATGGGATTGTCCGATCGGACGAGTGGGAAAAGAGATCGATTTATGGTTCAATTGCGATGCCGAGATTACTCGCGCATCATCACTGCCGACGCTCGAATCACGTCCGGCGAATTCAGCACGTAGGAAACGGGTGTGTTTCCTGCGATCGGAATGGTCACCTGGACCGTCAACTGGCCGCCCGTCGGCAACGTCGCCAATCCATCACCGGCGGGCGTGATGACAATTTGGCCACCGATGATTCGGCGACCGTCCAGCAATGACAAACCACGCGTGACCGCTTGGGTCGACGACACGGTTCGTCGGGCAGCCAACCGGGCCGTTTCGTACGCGGCGACGGCGGCGGTCTGACGTAAAAACAATCGATTGCAAACTTCCAGCGAACCGAACGTGACGGTCAACAAAACTGGCAACAACAACGCCAGCTCCACGACCGCAGCACCACGCCTGCGCGTTGCGGTTTTCGGTACACCGGCGACACCACCGTGAAGGCGGCGTCGGCGTTGTGTCGAAGAGCGTAATTGGTTGTTCATGACTTGTTGAATGTTGGACGGATTCGGACAGGCAGAGCGAAGGGCAAGCGATCAGTTCGGCAGGTCGGAGAAATCTTTAAACAGGTTGTTGGCGTTCGTTTCGCCGATGTCGACGACGAACACGCAATCGTTGTAATCCAAGTCACCGCCGCCAAAGAGATCCTCAAAACCGATCATCACGTAACGGGAATTGGGCAGCAAAAAGGCGACCACGTGCTGCTTGCCGTCGACGTTCAAGTCGGTGTTGTTGTACCAAGTGTTTCGCGGAGTCCTGGCGCCGTCGGCGATCAGGAAAAAGTCCATCTGGATGCCAGGGCCGCCAGGAGTCAGCTCGACAAAGTCACCCACCAGCAGCGGGTTGCTTTGATTTCGAGTCGTCGAATTAGGGCTGCTGAACGATGCATTCGGGAAGATCAAAAACGGCGTTCCCGGATTCGCTTGCCCGGCGGGTGTGAAGCTGAAACCGAGCGAGTTCCAATATCCGGCACCCTCGTGAACGAAGTACACGCGGATCGGTAGGTCAGACGTCGATCGCAGGAACAATCGTTTGGCATCGAGCTTGAAGCCGCTGACGTTGTTGAACACGACGGATTCCGCCAACGACTCGTTAACGATTTGTCGGAACGTCGGCAGAAAATTGTTTCGGAAGTCAATCGACCGTGCGTCCGACGAGCGAATTTGGACCGGTCCAAAGACCGGCAGGTTATAGGGTCGAGCGTTGGATTGAACGCTTGCGGGCGTTCCCGCATGGCTGACCGAGGTCGGCGTGACCGAAGTCAGCGCGGCGGAAACAACGGCGATCGAAAAGAATCGATTGAAGAAACGACGCATGGCATAACCTCAGGAGAATACACGAGTGGATAGTGATGAGTGGTCTCCCCCGAGACGCGAGGCCAAGATGGTGTGCGTTGCAAGATGCTGCACACTTCATTGACTTCTATCCGAAACCTAGCTCACGTTTTTCCCTGTGGCTGGCATTTGCAAAGAAGTTTTGCAGAAAATATTGCTGTCAATCCGTTCACCCGTCGGTGATGCGGCGGCGCAGTTTTTTAATGGTAGTTCAGCGGGCAGTTCAACCTGCCCGCGCAGCGGGAGCATGAAATGCGGAACCATTGCTCAGTGACCGACCTTCGTCGCGTCGAGTGTGCCGACGACCTCTCCGACAGAACGTGCGCCCAGCGATGCGATGGCACCGGGCAATGCGTCGAGGATTTTCATCGACACCAACGGGTCATAATAATTCGCCGTACCGATCTGCAGCGCCGATGCGCCCGCGACGATGAACTGCATCGCGTCGTCGATGTTCGCGATTCCACCGATGCCGATTATCGGAATATCGAGTGCCGACCTGACTTGGTGGACACACCGCAGCGCGATCGGTTTGATCGCCGGGCCGCTCATGCCGCCCATCACGTTGCCCAGCATCGGACGCCGCTTGCGCCAATCGATCGCCATCGCCAACACCGTGTTGATCAGGCACACCGCGTCGGCGCCACCATCGGCGGCCGCTTTGGCGATGTCGACGATCGAGGTCACGTTGGGCGTCAATTTCGCCAAGATCGGAACCGGGCACGCCTCCCGCGCCGCCGCGACGACGTTTCGGCAGGACCGCGGATCGGTGCCGTAATCGACGCCGCCGCTGACGTTGGGGCAAGACAAATTCAACTCCACCGCCGCAACGCCGGCGCAATGTCCGACTCGCCTCGCCAGCTCGACAAAATCCTCGCCCGTGCGACCCGCGACGCTGACGACGATCGCGGTGCCAACGCCAGCGAGGTACGGCAAATGATGGTCGATGAACGTTTCGACGCCATCGTTATCCAAGCCGATCGCGTTGAGCAATCCGCCAGTGACTTCGACCGTTCGCCACGGTGCGTTGCCGATGCGAGATTCCGCCGTGATCGTTTTGGGCAGAATGCCGCCCAGGCGTTTGCAGTCGACGATGCCCTCCATCTCCCGCGCGTATCCGAACGTTCCCGATGCGACGAGGACGGGATTGGCGAGCCGCAATCGGCCCAGGGTGACGGATAGGTCAATGTCGTCGACGTTCATCGGACCACCGTTTTTCGATCGATCAATCGGACTTGGATTTCGCTGACGATTGACCGGGCAACGTCCTCCTTCGTGCCTTCGTATTCTCCGACCAGGGTCCCATCATCGGCTAACAACTCGATCGCGTTAGTTTCCGCGTCGATCGCCGAGGGACCGTTGCTGACGATCATGTCACAGTGCTTCTTTTCCAGCTTGACCGTTGCCCGGAACCGTCGATCATCAGTTTCCAGTGCGAAGCCGACGACCCACTGGTGCGCACGTTTTTGTTGGCCAAGCGTCGCGACGACGTCCGCGGTTTCGAGTAATTGAATCACCAGCGGTTCACCCGTTTTTGCGATTTTTGATGTCGAGACTTGTTGGGGACGATAATCGCACGGAGCCGCCGCACCGATCGCGCCATCACATGACTCAAACGCCTGTTTCGCTGCGTCCAACATTTCGTCCGTCGTGATCACCGGCACGACGGTCGCGGCGGCTGGATAAGCGACCGACACGGGGCCGCTGACGATAACGACGTCATGTCCTCGATCGATGCATGCTTGGGCGAGCGCCGCGCCCATTCGACCGCTCGACGCATTGGTCAAGTAACGAACCGGATCAAGGTATTGTCGAGTGGGCCCGGACGTGATGAGAATCTTTGCCATGAGGTCGGTCAGGGGCCAATGCATAAAACCACAAGTCAGACTTTCCAGGCTGTCACTTGCTCGCTACACCGCTGCCGCTTTGGCGATCAATGCGTCGAGCCGCGAAGCGTCAAAATTCAGCTTCGCCGCCGCGAGCGCAAAAAGACGTTTTTCCGACTCCTCCAAGACGCCATCCGCGGCCATCATCCGCAGCAGATCGAGCAGCAACGATTCCTGCTCATCCGCATGGGTCGGCAACTGAATCGCCGCGTTATCGTCGAGCGCAAACGCGATTGCAGTTCGCAATTCGGTTTCGTTCAAACCGAGTTCAACGCAGCGATCGGTCAGCAAGTTGACTTCGCGTTCACCCAGCGAGCCGTCGGCCATCGCCATGACGAGAAGATTTCGCAGATGCGTTTGTGACTTCATGGGGTCAACTTGATGAGAGATCAAAGCGCTAGTAACAACCGGCTTGGTGATTCCAAGTATCCGATGATGTCATTTAGGAAGCGTGCCGCGATGCCGCCGTCAACGAGGCGGTGATCATACGACAAACTCAGCGGCATCATCAGGCGTGCCTTGATCGAATCGTCTGGCATCACGACGGGCAACTTGCGGCTGCGTCCGACCAACAGGATCGCGACTTCGGGGACGTTGACGATCGGCGTGCTGTACTGGCCACCAATCGCGCCGAGGTTGCTGATCGTGAACGTACCGCCACGCATGTCGTTGACAACGACTTTGCCGCCGCGAACTTTGCCCGCCATCTCGGCCAGCGCCCGCGTGATTTCGGGAATGCCCATCTTGTCGGTGTTGCGAAGCACGGGAACCATCAGGCCGGAATCCGTGTCGACCGCGATGCCTACATTGACGTATTCCTTATAGATCAATTGGCTGTTTTCCATGTCGATCGTCGCGTTGATCGACGGATGATGTTTCAAGGCCGTCGCGACGGCCTTGATCAGGAACGGCATCGTGGTCAGTTTCAAACCTTGCGCGGCGTAATCCTCTTTGCTCGATTGGCGCAGGTATTCCAGATCGGTGATGTCGGCGTCGTCAAAATTGGTGACGCGTGGCACCGTCGACCAGGACTGGTGCATCTTGTTGGCGATCGTCTTGCGAATCTTTTCCATTCGCTCGACGCGGATCGGGCCGTAATCGTCTGACGCCGTCGCGGTGCCCGATGGCTGAGCCGTGGTCAAAACCGCCGCTGCCGAGGGTGCGGCGTTGCTGGTTTCGGCGATCGCCGTCGATGATGACGATGAACCGCGAACCGCTTGGCTGGTTTGGCGGACGACGGCCAGGACGTCTTCGCGAGTGATCCGACCACCCTCGCCGCTGCCTGATACGACGCCTAAATCGACGCCGACTTCACGAGCGAGCCGGCGAATCGCGGGACCGGCGGGGATGATTTCGTCGGCATTGGTCAACGAAGCCGGGGCCGCGATCGGTTGCACCGGCGGAGCCGCGGGCGGGGCTGCGGGCGGGTTGTTCGACGGCGCAGGTGATTTTGGTGCCGGTGCCGACGGGGTAATTTTCTGGGCCGCGACAGGTTGGGCCGCCGGTTCGGGCTGCTTAACGGGGGCGGGCGCAGGCTCCGCTTTTGGGGCAGCGGCAGCAACGACGGCAGCGGGTTTTTGCTCGGCAGGCTCGGTCTTTGGCGGGACTTGCTCGACCGGTTTGGCCGGTGCCTCGGCAGGGGCGCTCGCCGCGGCCGCACCGACGGCTTCGATCTCGATCAGTGCTCCGCCGATGGGCACGGTATCGCCTTGCTTGACAAGGATTTTCGTCACTTTACCAGCGGCGGACGACGGGACGGGGACGGTCGCCTTGTCGGTTTCAATTTCGACGATGTCTTGGCCATCCTTAATGACGTCACCGACTTTGACGAGCACTTCAAGGACATCACCCGACTCGATACCGTCACCCAGTTCGGGCAGTTTGATTGCTGTTGCCATGGAAGCTATTTGAAACGCGTTGTGTGGGAGATTTTCACCCTCCCGCTTGCGGGAGGGGCGGCCTTTCAGGGCCGGGGAGGGTCAGGGCCGGGGTGAACTGCGTTTGCGTTACGCGAAATACGGATTCACCTTGTCGGGATCGTATCCCAAATCTTCGATCGCCTTGGCGACATCTTCGGCGGTGAATAGACCTGCTTTCATCAATCGGCTTAGCGTTGCGATCACGATCGACTCGGCGTCGACCTCGAAGTGACGACGCAGGGCGTCGCGGGTTTCGCTGCGGCCCATGCCGTCGGTTCCCAGGACGAAGTAATCGCCGGGGATCCACTGTTGCAACTGCTCCGGCAATGCTCGGACGTAATCGCTGGCCGCGATGAACGGGCCTTGAACGCCGTCAAGGATGTTTTCCAAATAGCTTTTTCGCGGCGGGGCAGTCGGGTGGAGCATATTCCAGCGGGAGCAATCGGCGGCTTCGCGGCGGAGCTGGGTGTAACTGGTCACGCTCCACACGTCGCTGGCGATGTTGTACTTTTCCGCCAGGATCGTTTGGGCCTTGATTGCGGAATTCAGGATCGCACCGCTGCCGAACAATTGCACGCGTGCTTTCGCGTTCTCGACGTCGTGGCTCTTGAACTTGTACATGCCCTGGATGATGCCGTCTTCGACGCGTCTTGAGTCGTCGCCTTCGGGCATCTCCGGATGGACATAATTGTCGTTCTCGGCCGTGATGTAATAGATGCAGCAATCGCCGTCTTCGTACATCCGTTTCAGGCCGTGCATCACGATCACGGTCAGCTCGTAATAGAACGCGGGGTCATAAGCTCGCACGTTGGGGAACGCGATCGCGTTGAGCAAGCTGTGTCCGTCCTGGTGCTGCAGACCTTCGCCGTTGAGTGTCGTTCGTCCCGCAGTGCCACCGATCAGGAAGCCTTTGGCCCGCATGTCCATCGCGGCCCAAATAGAATCGCCGATCCGTTGGAAGCCGAACATGCTGTAATAGATGAAAAACGGAATCATGTTGATCCCGTGACAGCTATACGCAGTCCCGGCAGCGACGAACGACGAAATCGAACCCGCTTCGGTGATGCCTTCTTCGAGGATTTGGCCGTCTTTGGCTTCCTTGTAATACATCAGCAATTGCGAATCGACGGGCTCGTACAGTTGGCCGCCGTGAGCATAGATGCCGATCTGGCGGAACATGCCTTCCATGCCGAACGTTCGCGATTCATCGGGCACGATCGGGACGATGAACTTGCCGATCTTGTCATCTTTAACCAAGTCCGAGATCAGCCGCACGAACGCCATCGTCGTGGACATGTCTTTGCCCTGCGACCCGGTTGTGTGCTTCTTGCGGTACTGGTCCAGCTTTGGCACTTCGGTCGTCGGATGCTCGATCGGACGGCTTGGCACGCTGCCGCCAAGTTCCGCGCGACGCTTCTTCAGATACTTGATCTCGTTGCTCGACTCAGGCGGCTTGTAGAACGGAGCCTTGCCGACTTCGGCGTCGCTGATCGGAATGCCAAACCGGGTACGGAATTCGAGCAGTTCTTCTTCGTTCAGCTTCTTTTGGTTGTGAGCGACGTTGCGCCCCTCGCCCGCTTCGCCCAGCCCGTAACCCTTGACGGTCTTGGCCAGGATGACGGTCGGCAAACCGTTGTTCATGTCGACCGCCTTCTTGTACGCGGCGTAGACCTTCTCGGGGTCGTGACCGCCGCGACGCATTTGCTCCAGCCGCTCGTCGCTGTAGTTTTTCACCAATTCGAGCAACTCGGGATACTTGCCGAAGAAGTGTTCGCGGATGTAGCTGCCCGGCATGCCGGTGTACTTTTGGTATTGGCCGTCGACGACTTCGCCCATGCGTTTGGCCAACAGTCCGGTTTCATCCCGTTGCAACAGCACATCCCACTCGCTGCCCCAGACGACCTTGATGACGTTCCAGCCTGCACCGCGGAAGATCGATTCGAGTTCTTGAATGATCTTGCCGTTGCCGCGAACGGGACCGTCGAGACGTTGCAGGTTGCAATTGATGACGAAAATTAGGTTGTCGAGGTGCTCGCGGGAACCGAGCGTGATCGCGCCGAGGGTTTCGGGTTCGTCGCACTCGCCGTCGCCCAGGAACGCCCAAATGCGTTGCTTCGACGTGTCTTTGAGTCCGCGATCCTTCAAGTACTTATTGAATCGAGCCTGATAGATCGCCATGATCGGACCAAGGCCCATCGAGACGGTCGGGTATTCCCAGAATTCAGGCATCAGCCAAGGGTGCGGGTAGCTCGAAAGCCCACCGCCTTCGGCCAATTCGCGACGGAAATTTTCGAGATGGGCTTCCGTCAAACGGCCTTCCATGAACGCGCGGCTGTACATGCCCGGCGAAGCGTGGCCTTGGAAATAGATGCTGTCGCCGGAGTAACCGTCGCCGCCACGGCCACGGAAAAAGTGGTTGAACGCGATCTCGTACAGCGTCGCCGACGAGGCGAACGTGCTGATGTGGCCGCCGATGCCATCGCTGCGTTTATTACCGCGAGTAACCATCGCCATCGCATTCCAGCGAATGATCGACTTGATTCGTCGCTCGATCTCACGGTTGCCCGGGAACGCGGGCTGGTCTTTGACCGGGATCGTGTTGATGTAAGGAGTGGACGTTTGCGGCGGCAATTGCACGCCTTCCTCAGCGGCCTTGTCTCGCAATTGTTCGAGCAGGAACTGAACGCGGCTGGGGCCTTTGCTTTTCAGGACATAATCGAGCGACGAAAGCCATTCGCGGGTCTCGTTCGCATCGACATCGACGGGCGTATTGGCGATGAGAAGTTCCCCGTCGGTGGGTTGAACTTCGCTTGGCTCGACCGTTTTGGAATCCGACATGCAGCACCGTTGGGTTAATCGTTAAAAGTCACCCAAAGCGTAGTCGGAATGGTGGCGATCCGACAAGGCGAGAGGGACGGATTTTGGAGGGCTGGCCGGAGCCAAAAATCGCCCTTTTTCGAAATCGTTTTGACTTTGGCACTGGCGGTAGCCCGCTTTCGCAAATGTCCAACCCGCTCGTTTGGGTATCGCGGAGACAAAATCCGAAGATTTATCTGAGGTGGAT
>Ga0105045_10001979_pt1 | contig 17040 bp, 10 predicted proteins | sample MAT02_FD_78089 | JGI IMG/M metagenome (GOLD analysis project Ga0105045, IMG submission 78089) | Freshwater microbial communities from Lake Fryxell liftoff mats and glacier meltwater in Antarctica - MAT-02 (megahit assembly) | ecosystem: Environmental > Aquatic > Freshwater > Ice > Liftoff... | reverse complement strand
TGATCCGATCGACATCCAATCCTCGGGCCGCGACGTCGGTGGCGACCAAAATATCAATCTCTCCGGACTTCAGCTTTTCGACGGTGCGGGTCCGTTGGGCTTGGGGGATGTCGCCATTGAGCGGCGCGACGTTTAAGCCTCTTGCGGCCAATCGCTCGAACAACTCGACGGTGCCAATCTTGGTCTTGACAAACACGATGACGCCATCGGTTTTCTCCAGCTCAAGAATCCGCGTCAGCATTTCGACTTTGTGTTTTGGTGCGACGACGACGTGTTGTTGACGAATCGTTTGTGCCACCTTCTGGGATCGCTCGACCGTGATCGAATGCGGTTGACGAAGGTGTTTTTCGGCAATGTCGCGAATCGGTCCGGGCATCGTTGCGGAGAACAACGCGATCTGACGTTCTTGCGGAATGGTGGAAAGGATGTATTTGACGTCGTCGATGAATCCCATTCGAAGCATTTCGTCGGCTTCGTCGAGCACCAGCGAGTGGATCCCGCTCATGTCCAAGGCACCGCTTTTGACGTGGTCGATCAAGCGACCCGGGGTGCCGACGACCACATGGACGCCGCGATGGAGCGCCGACAATTGGGGCTGGTAGGCGGCGCCGCCGTAGACCGATAAAACCCGCAATTTCTTTAGCTGAGATCCGTATTGCTCGAACGCTTCGGCAACCTGGATCGCCAGCTCGCGTGTCGGTGCGAGCACCACCAATTGAGGCGAACGTTTTTCTAAGTCAATTTTTGCCAGCAGTGGCATCGCGAACGCGGCGGTCTTGCCGGTGCCGGTTTGGGAGCACGCGACGAGATCGCGTCCCTCAAGCAGTACAGGAATCGCTTCGGCCTGGATCGCGGTCGTTTCGGTGTAGCCCGCTTCGGCGGCGGCGCGCGAGATCGTTTCGGGAAGCCCGATTTCAGTGAACAGCATCAATTTGTCTCTGGAGTGTTGAGCGTCGGTTCCAGGACCAATCGGATTGCAGACCGGTACATCACATGCACCGTTGCCATTTGATTCCACGAGGGGAATTCCGTTGGGACCTAGCAGTGGTCCCGCTGGATCCATCGCTCGAAGGTTGTTGTTGGAGAGTTAGAAAGTTAACCCAAGAGACCGCGATGTCCAGTCCAAAACCGTATTTTGCTTGGGAAAAACGCTTCGGGAATCGCCGAGCCCTGGTCGCGTTGTATGCTACGCCCATCGGAGACCCATCAAGTTGGTAGCGATTGGATGGTCGTCATCGCGGAGGTCGTTTCGTGTTAGTAAGGCATCATGAGTTTTGTCGACGAGTTGCTGATTATCCTCACGACTGGCTTAATCGCCGGTACGATCTGTCGGCGGTGGTCTTTAACGCCGCTAATGGGTTACCTCGCCGTCGGAGTGCTGATCGGTCCGACGATGTTGGGCTGGGTCGGCAGCGAAGAAACGGAGATCGAGCACCTCGCCGAACTTGGCGTTTTCTTTCTGCTGTTCTCGATCGGCCTTGAATTGTCGATGGAAGAATTACAGCGGATGAGTCGGTTTTTAATCACCGGCGGCCCCGCACAATTGCTTTTGACGGCCATTCCGGTCGCTGTCATTCTGCTGAATCTGGGTTGGAGCTGGCCAGCGGCGATCATCGTCAGCGCGGCGCTCGCGTTCAGCAGCACCGTGCTCGTGTTCAAAGCCCTCAACGAGATGGGGCAAACGTCCAGCGAGGCAGGACGCCGGTCGATCGCGCTGCTGCTGTTTCAAGACGCGGCGTTGGTGCCATTGCTGCTTTGTGTGCCGCTGCTCAGCGAGACTGGTGAGTCGACGGGCTTGCGCCAATGGATCATCCTGGCGGTCGCATCGGGGATGTTCATCGCCGCAACGGTCGGTTTGCGAGTCATCCTTGCGGATTACATCATCCCGCGAATCACCCAGCACCGCAGTCCGGATCTTGTCGTCCTGCTAACGCTGGTGATTCTCGGCGGCGTGTCATTGGCGGCCCAGCGGATCGGTTTGCCGCCAGCGATCGGTGCGCTCGCCGCCGGTTTGGTTTTCGGTGGCAATCGTTGGTCCGAACAGATCGACTCGCTGATCTTGCCATTTCGCGAAGCCTTTTCCGCAATCTTCTTTGTCAGCCTCGGGTTGTTGATCAACTTGGTCGCCATCATCGAACATCCTGTATTCGCGATCACGGGAATCGTGGTGTTGACCTTGATCAAGACGTTCGCGGCGATGATCGCGTTTCGTTTGACCGGGTTGTCATGGCGACGCGCCGTGGGGCCGGCAATCGGGTTGGCGCACGTCGGTGAGTTCGCGTTCGTATTGATCCTGTTGGCGGCGACGTCGGACATCATCACTAGCGACGAGCGACAACAGGTGCTCGCGATCGCTGGTGGCACTCTGCTGATTTCGCCGCTGCTCATTCGCCGAGGCTTTCGCAAACGGGCGAGCGACGACAGCGAGGATGAAAGCGTGATTCATCCTTCGTTGCAGCGAATGCAACCCGAGCGTCGATTGGCCGTGATCGTGGGCATGGGGCCCGTCGGACGCGCGGTCGCGTCGCGTTTGGAAACCCTTGGTCATGAAATTTGCGCGATCGATCTCAATCCATTGAACTTGCAAGCGTTCGCTCAATTCGGAGTCTCCACGGTGGCCGGTGATGCCGAGTCACCCGACGTGTTGCGAGCCGCCAACATGGACCGAGCCGAGATTGCGATCGTCTGCGTGCCCGTTGATGAAGTCGCGATTCGTGCCACCGCAGCCATTCGCAAGGTGAATACGACCGTCCAAATCGTGGTGCGGTGTCGTTACGCAAGGAACGCCAACGCGATCAAAAAAGCGGGGGCCAATCATGTCTTCAGCGAAGAGGCGCACGCGGCGATCGAATTGGTCCGAATCGTGGATGGATGATGAGACTGCTGACTCGTGTTTCGCGACGGCCTTCCGACCTCGTTTGAACCCACAAGTGATTGTAAAAACTTTATGTCTGCCGACTCGAAACCGTCCGTCGACGCTGTACCGCCAATCGCCCACCGATCCTTCCCGATCCTGCGAGCGACGGCACTTTCGACCAGCCCCTTAGACGATCAGATTGCCATCGAAGAGCCGCTTGAAATTCGTATCGTGACCAGCGTTGACGGCGTCAAACATGACCGCTCGGTCTCCATCACGATGCGGACGCCCGGTCACGACGCCGAATTGGCCGCTGGGTTTCTTGTCACCGAAGGGATCTTGAAACGACGCGATGATGTCCAGCACGTTCGTCCTTGCCGCAGCGGTTCGGTCGTACGAGTTCGTTTGCGTAATGGCTTGGTCGTCGATTGGGATCGGTTGCAGCGGCACGTCTTTACGTCCAGCAGTTGCGGCGTTTGTGGCAAGTCGACGATCGATTCGCTGCACACCCAGATTGCGACACCACTCATCCCCGCTAAGCCGATGATTGCACGATCAATGTTGATGACGCTTCCTGGGAAACTGCGAGCGATGCAGCCCCTGTTTGAAAAAACTGGCGGCGTTCACGCGAGCGGCTTGTTCAGTACCGATGGGAATCTGTGCGGCGTATTTGAGGACGTCGGTCGCCACAACGCGCTTGATAAATTGATCGGCAATCAATGGCTTTCTGACGCAAGCGTGTTTGCGTCGTCCATCTTGGTCGTCAGCGGCCGGGTCAGTTTTGAACTGGTTCAAAAAGCGTTGGTCGTCGGAATCCCCTGCCTCGTCGCCGTCGGCGCTCCATCGAGTCTCGCCGTCGAATTGGCGAATGAACATGCGATGAGTCTTGTCGGTTTTACCAAACCCGATCAATGCAATGTTTATGCAGACAACGGCCGCATCCAAGCGTGAGGTGGGAGCCTAGCGTCCGCCATCGCGGGCTTGGGATACAATGAGGTCGTTGTGTTTCCCGTTCCCGTTTTGCGGCCCGCCATGTCAACCTTGTCCGAAATTATCGACTCCGTTTCCAGCCCGATTGAAACCGCTCATGGTGCAATCTGGTTGTTGCCACCGACCAGTGATGACGACCTTGCGATCAAAGCGCCCAAATCCAAATCGAGCGGCGTGTCCGCGGTGTTGAACAGTTTTCGGTACGCGTGGGGCGAAGCAGGTTTGTTGCGAGGAACGTTGCCCCTGCTGCACGTCAATCAAAAAGATGGTTTTGATTGCCCCGGATGCGCCTGGCCTGACCCGGATCACAAACGGTCGTCGTTTGAGTTCTGCGAGAACGGTGCGAAGGCGGTCGCTCACGAATCGGACCGTCGCCGGATCGATGCCGCGTTCTTTAAAAAATACAGCGTCAGCGAACTTTCGCAAAAGACCGACTATTGGCTCGAACAACAGGGACGCCTGACCGAACCGATGGTGCTGCGCGAAGGCAAAAAGCACTACGAACCGATCACCTGGGACGATGCCTACGCGTTGATCGCCAATCGGCTCGGTGCGTTGACGTCGCCCGATCGAGCTTCGTTTTACACGTCGGGCAAAGCGACGAACGAGGCCGCGTTTGCGTATCAATTATTCGTCCGGCAATTTGGCACGAACAACCTGCCGGATTGTTCCAATATGTGCCATGAGTCAAGTGGGCGGGCGATGACCCGGATGCTGGGCTTTGGTAAAGGCACCGTGAAGCTGGATGACTTTGAGAAAGCTGAATTGGTTTTCGTCATCGGCCAAAATCCGGGCACCAATCATCCGCGACAATTGAGCGCGCTGCAGGAAACCAAACGTGCGGGCGGGAAAATTATCTCGATCAATCCGATGCCCGAAGCCGGGCTGATGGGATTCATGAATCCGCAGGAGGTCGGTGGGATGCTGGGGTTTGCGACGCCTCTGAGTGACCAGTTTATGCAGGTGAAAATCAACGGCGACGTGGCGCTGCTCAAGGGCATCATGAAACAATTGGTCTCTTGGGATGACGAGCGTCCCGGATCGGCCATCGACCACGACTTTATTCGATCGCATACCGCAAACGTTGACGCGTTGCTGGACCATCTGCGACACGCCGACTGGGGTTCGATCGTCGACAGCAGCGGCATCGGTCGCGAGCAAATCGAAACCGCTGCGGCATGGGTTCGTGATTCCCAGCGGATCATCATCTGTTGGTGTCTCGGATTGTCTCAACACGCCAACGGCACCGAGAACGTTTGCGAACTGTTGAATTTATTGTTGCTTCGCGGCGCGATCGGTAAGCCGGGTGCTGGACCCTGCTGCGTGCGTGGCCACAGCAACGTCCAGGGCGATCGAACGATGGGCGTTTGGGAACGACCGCCTCAAGCGTTATTGGACCAATTAAAGGACGCTTTCGAGTTCGATCCGCCGCAGCACCACGGACTGGATTCACAGCGCACCGCCATCGCGATGCACGACGGCGAGATCGACGTCTTTGTCTCGCTGGGCGGAAATTTTTTGATGGCCCTGCCCGATACGCGTTACGCCGCCGAAGGGCTTTCGCGAACCAAATTGAATGTCCGCATCGGCACCAAACTGAATCGTGCCGACTTGGTCGCGGGCAATGAAGCGTTGATCCTTCCCTGCCTGGGACGCACCGAAGCGGACGTGCGAATGTACACCAATGGAAAAACGATTCATCAAATCACGTCCACGGAAAACAGCATGGGCGTCGTCCAGGCTTCGCACGGAACCTTCACGCCCGCATCAGAAAACCTGCGGAACGAGGTCGCAATTGTTTGTCAGATGGCCGCGAAAACGCTCGCGGGACGAACCCGCGTCGCCTGGGACGAGTGGGCAGACGACTACGACCAGATCCGTGATGGGATCGCGAAAGTGATTCCAGGGTGCGAGGACTATAACATCCGCGTCCGGCAACCCGGCGGTTTCTATTTGCCCAACGGTCCCCGGCAGCTTCAATTCAACACCGATACCGGACGGGCAAACTTCACGATCAACGAGATCCCGGCCGAAACCGTCGCGCCGGACCAATTCGCGATGACTTCGGTGCGCAGCCATGACCAATTCAATACCACCATCTATGGACCCCATGACCGGTACCGGGGCATCTACAACGCGCGGCGGGTGGTGTTGATGAATGCGTCGGATATGAAACGATTCAATCTGGCATCACGCGATCGAGTCGTTATCTCCAGCCTTTACGACGGAGTGCTGCGGTCGTTGGTCGGATTTCAGGTGGTCGAATATCCGATCCCCAGGCAGTGCGTCGCGATGTATTATCCCGAAGCAAATCCGCTCATTCCGATGACGATCACGGACAAGTACAGCAATTGTCCGTCCTTCAAACATACCGTCGTAAGAATCGAGAAATTCAGTCCCGATCAATCGTCAATGCGTGATACGTCTTCGGCGGTAACCCAGCCCGTTTGACCGCCTTGCACTCGCACCTTTGCCCATTCCCCTCGCGTGGCCAACACATCCACGCCGAGGCCGTCCTGCTTGATCAAAGATGCCACCTCGGGAAACGATGATCCGTCTCCGGCGCGGACCGTAATCGCATCGTTGATAAAGTAAGCGTTCGATGGCGAAATGAATGGCCGCTCCGCCACGTACAGGCCCGCCGATGACACCACGATTACGACCAGTGGCGCCAGCGCGAGTCGCCATGTCGCATGCCGGATGGCGAAGCATCTGGCAATGAGAATGCTCCAAAACGAGACCGAGGCGATGGTCATTGCAATCCACAGTATTCGCCGTGGAATGAGCTGCCTGGCATCGGCAAGGACCGTCGTTGCCACGCCAGTTGTCGTTGCTTCGGAACCGGATCGACTGGTTTGTTCACGCGTTGATGTCGCCAGCTTTTTACGCTCCGCGATATCATCATTCCACGGATCAAGCCGCGACGCACGATCGAAATAGGAAAGCGCCAACCCGAGCTGACCCGACTGAAAATACGCGGTTCCGAGGTTTGTATAGAGACTGGAGTTCTCGATGCCCGCGTCGACAAGCAATTGCAACTTGCTCGATGCGGAATCGAATGATTGCTTCGCGTCGGCTTCATCGGTCGGCAAGCTCCGCAGTCCTTCGTCGTAAGCCTGCACCGCTTCGTCAAGCAACGTCTTTGCTTGGGACGGCGACAATGACAATGCGATTGCTTCGTCGGCGCTCGCCATCGGCATAATGCCCAACATCGCAATGATCAACCAAGACTTTGCGACCGCACGCCGCATCGAACCGGGCGACACCCAGGTTGTTGACAGGGTCGATGACGTCGACGCGGACGTTTTAATGGGGTGGTTGCGTTTGGTCGTGATGGCGGCATCAATCTTCGTCATCAACGCGATCGCGGCGGGTCGCTGGTCGTCCGTCGGTGGCGCACTGAAACCTTGGGTCACCGAGTCAAACTCGTTTGCCAATTCATAAAGCCCCGTCACTCGCAACCGTCCCGTCGCGGGCAAATCGCCATCGACGCTGGGAAGCCGCAAGAGGATGAATGCTTCCATTGCCGCCGTCATGGCGGACGGTTGCGTTTCCATCGCAAGTGTCGCGATGCAGCACTGCAGCGCCTTGCGTCGTTGGCGCACGCCGGTGGTAAGCCGTTTGACAAATTGACCCACCGCGATTGCAAGCCAGATCATCGGTGGCAAAATCATGGTCGCCCACCATGCCTGATTCGAAGGTTCGGATTGCGAGACTAAAACCGACGGTGATGCGTCGAGGCTGAGCCTAATTCGCGGATCGATAACGTTCGGTGCCACGCTCGTTGACGCGGCATCACCGCTCGACGATGCTGCGCCAACGATCGCATCCATCGGCAACGTTTCCGCTCGATTCACCGTGATCGCGATCGGCTCGCTCTGGACCGTCTGGAAGGACTTTGACTCGGGATCAAAAAAACTAAACTCGATCGGCGGTATCGCTTTGACGGCTTGGCTCAATGGTCGAATTGTTGTCGTGAAAAACTTGGTGTCGTCTTGCACAAAACCGGCAAGCGATTCGTCGGCAACGCGAAAGCCCGCGACCAGCGATTTTGAATCGGCCAGCGGCGGGGCTTGCAGGACGTTCATCGGACCGGTCCCGACGATACCGATGTTAAGCGTGATCGGGTCGCCGGCATTCACCGTCGTCGGCGTGGCACTGGCAACGATCCGGTACCGGCCCACCGCTCCCCGATAATTAGTCGGTCGACCAAGCGTCGGGACCGGCAACACTTGTGTGTTTCGCGACGCAACTTCGCCAACGATCGGACGCGTTTGGGTAACCGTTAACTGGTCCCCATAGGGCGCAGATCCCGGAAACAATGAATCCGCGTCCGCGTCACCAAACATGCCGCCCAGTGGCGAACGAACTTTTCCTAGAGCCACCGGATAATCAACGATGACTTTTAATGTTTCGGTATCTTGGATGCCAGGTTTTTTGGGATAAAAAGTGGTCGGTAACTGGTACAGATAGTACGTTGATTTCTCACCTGTGTCGTCTTCCCGTTCAACTTTTCTACCGCCGGGCCGTTGTCGATTGGTCGCCAATTCTTTCATTTTTTCAGTAAAGCTTCCCCAGTCCGTTTGGTCCGAAACCATGGACCACATGTCGCCTTCGGACAGCGTCAACCGTCGTTCTTTATCGACGAACGGCTTGATCCAAATCTTTAGTGTCAATTCAAGCGGTTCGCCAACGAAAACTTCTTGCTTGTTACCTTCCAGTTCCACGAACAACAAATCACCCGTCACGCTGCGAGCGGCCGCGAATGAGATGGTCTTCGTCGATAGCGTCTTTCCGTCCGCGCGGATTTCAATCGCCGGAATTTCGAATTGGCCCTCGCGTGTCGGCGTTACGCGATATTGATAAACAGCACTGCGTCGCTCGCTGCGTCGACCATTGATGATCGTGATTTGCGAACTTTCCGCGGGCGGTCCGGCGGAAGTGACAATACACCCATCAATCGCCGGCATCGTCGGTTCGTTAAAGTCGCTCGCATTGGCGACGATGACCTGCAATAAAACAGGAACATCGACGTACGCCTGCCGGGATGAAAGTCTCGCATCCACGTCCGCGGCGGAAACGGTTTGCGCAATCGCTATGCACAAGATGCAAACCGTCGCGGTCGCCATCAAACGGTTCATTCGTAAAGCGATCATGTTGTCGTTCACCAATCTTGGTCGACGTAGATGCGGCGGTTTCGTTGGTTTTGCTCCTGGCGCAGTCGCCGAACCATGTCGCGATCGCGTACCGATTGCAACATCTTCATCGCTTCCTCTCGCGTCATCGTTGACAGGTCGTCTTCGGACTCAGTCGATTCGTTGCTCGGTTCTGGCTCTGACGGAGCGTCCTGATCCTCGGCTGGCGCTATCTGATCTGACTCCGTTGGCGATTCAGGTTTCATCGGTCCATCCTCGCCGGCGGATTTTGACGGATCCTCGCCGTTTTCCTCCGCTGGATTTTCCGAGTCAGCGGATTCGGGTTTGTCGCGTTGCCCCGGTTCCTTTTGATTGCCCGGGTCTTTTGATTCACCCGGATCGCCTGGTTCACTTGGGTCTTTTGATTCACCCGGGTCTTTTGATTCACCCGGGTCGGCTTGTTCGTCTTCCGCCGGTTCGTCACTGGATTGTTTTTGCTCGTCAGTTTGTTCGTTCGAGTCGGGTTCGTCTTGAGGGGATTGAGACGGATCGCTTTGAGGTTGATCTTGCGGCGGTTCGGATGATGGGGGACGCAAGTCGTCGATCAACCGTTTTGCCAACTCGATGTTCGCCCGCGCGTCCGTCATCGTTGGCTCGATGCCCAGCGCACCCCGGTACTGCGCGGTCGCTTGTTCGAGCAATTCGATCGCTTTGGCTGGGTCGGTTTCGGCGGTTTGGATCGCGGTGGAGTGCAGGCTATGGCCGAGGTTGAAACGACTGTTCGCTGCGACTCGGGAATCAAGAGACGACGCGGTCTTGCCGAACAATTCTCGCGCGGCCGCGTCGTCGCCGTTTCGCAGTGTTGCAATCGCCAAGTTGTAAGTCGCGATTCCAGCGGCGGCGGATGAGGGGGCACTGGCGGGCGGCGCGGCGCGGGACACACCGGCGGACAGCACGATCAACGTGGCGATCAACGCGGCGAACCGGGGCGTCTGAACCCTTGCGATCATGCTTTCTCCGCACGCACGTTGACCGGTCGTTTTGGCGAGAACGATTTGAGATGACATTTTGTCGGTAAACTCCGGTTGGGAAAAAGCATGATGTCGCGTTGACAATGTCTGCATTTTACCCTCCTTCGCAACGGGAGGGTCGGACGTCAGTCCAGGGAGGGCCTAGCATTCGAAGCCCTCTCCGGCCCTGAAAGGCCGACTTCCCCAGAGGGAGAGTGAAGCAAATCATCATACGCGTGGGTACAAAAATATTGCCGGTCGTCTCACAAGCCCGGAAATTATACCGGGACAAGTTCCGGTTTTGGAGGTCGCTTGCAATGTAGGGTGCGACAAGGAGTCCTCGACGCAGGCCCACCATTCTCTCTGACCCATTTGAGCGTTCTCTGTATTTAACCAAGCGATCTTCGATCACAAGGCGATAGCATCAACTCCAACTTTGCAACGATCTGCTTTGCCTTTAAAGTCGTCTTATAGGTGACCCTGGGGATGTTCAAATCAGGGATCGCGTCATCAATGCGAGCGGCGATCGCGAGTAATATGTTGGCGTGGTCTTTGAATCGCTCTAGCCGAACGACCTTTTCTTTAAGGTATTCAGGCGTCCAAAAACCGATGATCTCAAGCAATACCTCGCCGTGAACTTCATGACGAAGGGTGAAATCGGGCATGAAGACCGTTTGGCCTTCGTGCAATACCGTCCCCTCGCGCCGCAACGTCCAGCCGTTGGTCTCGGTCTCTTCCCATGATGCCGCAAACATCTTTTCAAGCTCGCTGTCGAAAGCTTCCGAAACCACCTCGCCGCGCAAACCGTCGCGATCGGTTAAACGGATGGCGAAGCGATGATTGGCCGGACCGAGGATCGTGGCTTTCATCCGCCAATCGTGGGTTGAGAGAAGTCCGGGTAAGAATCTCGCGTAGGCGACCCCGTAGCGTTTGGTTTGACGGACGACCGAGGCCGGTCCGTTGAATTGAAACACATAGTCGTCACCCTGTCGTGCGATCGAGTGCATCAGTCGGGCGAGTTTGGCATATCGAAGGATCAACTTGAAATCATCCTTCGCCCAAACGGTCATCGTCGTGGCGCCGTAAAGTGCGGATTGGGTTTGAGCGACGTTGTACCGCGACAGCAGGCCGCCGCCGTCTAACTCATCGGGCGGCGTCTTCAGCCGGTGGAACTCGATCACGTCGGCGAATAAGCGGGCCTCGATTTCTTCCCACGGGATCCCTAACTCCGCCGCGATCGATTGCTTTGCCTGAAACTCGTCGTGATCAAACAACGCATCGCTTCGTTGAACCAGTGGGTGCATCGGTGCCGCCAATGCATGAATTCGTCGTCTCAACTTTGCGGCGCTGCCCGATTCGTCACGGAGATACTCGCTGGCGTCATCCAGCAGCTTGCAGAACGCCGCGATGCGACGGGTCGGACAGTCCTCGACGTCTTGCAGTCGCCGTCGTACGGCTTGATGGATGGCTTGCCGAGTTTCGCCGATCCGCTTGTGGTAGATCGCGATCAATTCATTCGCGATCCCCAAGTAGTGCCCATGAGTCTTTTGATGAAGTCGATCAGGCACGGCGGTCTGGCGACTAAAATCATATTCGACGATCGACTGTTCTTTGGTCAGCATCGAATCACTTAGATTTGGGTCGATAGGCGTCGTTTCGGCGACGGGCACGTGACCGTATTTCGTCTCGTGTATCAGCCGTCACGATCTCGTAGAGACAAGCTCGTCCGAATCGATTTTTGCGAAGGACCCGACCGAGTCGCTGTAACGCTTGCCGGGTCCCGCTGCCTCCGCCGACGACGATCGCGACGTTGACTTCGGGCAAATCGACGCCTTCATCCAAGACACGGTTGGCGACGATCGCCGGATACGATCCGTCTTTAAACCCGCTGAGAATTTGTTGCCTCTCCCGCTTGCGACAATGGCTCAAAAGACAGGGGATCAAGAACCGGATCGAGACGTCACGCGCCATCGCGTTGGAGCCACAGAATACGATCACCGGTTCACCGGCATGAAGGCGAAACAGGTCTTCGATGATCCGAAGCTTGTCACTCGCACGATCTTCGATCGATCGTTTCGTCTGGAAGGCGATCATCGCGGCACGGGCTTGAGGGTCATGGCCACTGTCGCCACAGAGCGTTTGCCAATCGTAGTCCGGAGTCTCTTTTCGACGCTCGTAAATGTAATTCTGGACGGTCTTCCCCAGCGATTCGTAGCGAGAACGCTCTTCGGAGGACAGGTGGACCGACATCCGCACGACGTCGTAATCGGCCAGCGTCTTGCCACGTGCTGCTTGGATCGCCTGGACGTAAACCTTGGGGCCGATTAGCTCGTCCAACAGACTGTCACGGCCATCGCGTCGTTCCGGCGTCGCGGTCAATCCCAATCGCCACGGTGCGGCACTCATTCTCGCGGCGTCTTGACGCATCGGACCTGGGAGATGGTGACACTCATCGAAGACCAGCAGTTTGAACTGGTTGCCCAGCCGAGGCATGTGGATCGCGGCACTGTCATAAGTCGTGACACAGATCGGACTGACTCGATGAACCCCATCGCCGATAATCCCCGCGTTGATGCCGGTCGCGGCAAGAATTCGATCGTGCCATTGGTACATCAAGTCGCGAACGGGCGAGACGACCAAGGTACCGCACGCGGCGTCACGAATCGCGTGCAACGCCACTTCGGTCTTCCCTGTCCCCGTCGGCATCACGACGACGCCGCGTCGCGAATGCGACCAACAATTCAGCGCCTCAAGCTGGTCTACGCGAAGGGTATTGAATCGGCGAGTCGGGATCGTGATCGCTTTCCAATCCGGCACTTCATCAGCCCAGTCGATGGCGGGCATCCTGGCGAATTGATCGATGACCTCTTGATAAAAAAACGCATCCGCACGCCACGACTTCGTGCGAGGGTCCCAGTTCCATGGCGATTCACCCCAGTACTGATTGATAGCCGCACGATCAAATCCTTGCAGACTCAACGTCCCTTGGTCAAAAGTGACGATTACGCTCATCGTTCCTACCGGGTAAGTAGCCATGCCCCACGCCCGCCGTGTGGAAACGGGCATGATATCGCATCGAGTGGAACAGGGTGACCCGACGTAGGTTATCGCTTATCATCGTGCGGAAAATTAATGTCGGAACTTTGTGAGCGGCACGGCGTTAGCCGCCGGTAAAACGTGTGGGAAAACACCGACGGCTAGCGCCATGTCGCTCAGTTATTCTCCGCACGATGCTAACATCGATCCGAGTGGGGACGTACCGGTCCACTTCAAAGTGGGTGTGCAATCGCCATTTCACCAATCCACTGCCTTCGCTTGCCTTAAGCAATGACGCTTTGTGATCGGGAAACAACTTCAGCCATCGCCGAGCGACCTTCTCGTAACTCCACTGCGCGACCGCATCAGGGCGGGTCCTCAGCACCAGATGCATGTGATTGCTGAACACGGTGTAGGTCAGACAGTGGATACCAAAGACAGAGACAAGAAAATCCAGTCGACTACAAATCCACCCCCGTCGGTGCTCGAACGACTGCCCCGAGGCCGGATCATCGCCACAGAGCCAAGCCCGCCGCACGCACCTCTGAATTAGATGAAATACCTGCACCGTATCGGGGTCAGCAGCTTCGCATCGCGGTTTTCGGGGAATGCTGTTCCCGTGATAACAAAGAGAAATTTGAAGCAAGCAAGCAAGCAACCAATCCAGCAGATCCCAACCTGATCCGTCAATCGGTGGGTAGCCAAAAATTCCCATCGTGGGTGGCCCCAAATTTCCAAATTTTCTCCGCACCCCGCCGAGCCGTGATGAGCAGTACGGATGATAACGGGGAAGTTGGATTAAGCTGGGCGACGGCGATTTTAGCCTTCATCGAAGCCGAAGCGTCTGCCGCCCAGTTGCAGGCGAAAGTCGATCGGGGGACTGTGGCGGATCCGTGGTTGGACCCGCTGTTTTATCTCAAAATCTATCCGGCGGGCGTGTTGGCCTGCTCGAGTGATGTGATGACGGCGTCGGCGTTTGATGTGTACACCGGCCAGTTGAGCTATCGGGCGAGTCTCGGTGACACGATCGAGAATCATCATCTGTCGGCGACGTTGTCGCGGGGGATGTTCACGGACAATCGCTCGCTGCGGATCGCCGACATCATGGACGGGCTGAGTAACACGGTGCAGTACATGGAGATGGCGTCGGGGATGGGGCGCGGGCGGTATGATCCGACTGCTTCGATGCTGCTGCAGGTCAACGGTGTGAATTACGCGAGCGATCGGCCCAACGACTGCCGGGCCGCTTGGTCGTCCGCCAATGCGACGTTTGAGCCTGGAGCGGAACTGACGGGCACGCGTTGGGCGGATGGTCGGCCGTACTACGCCAGCGCCGTGACGGCCCTGCCGCCGAACGGTCCGAAGTGTGCCTCCGGCGGCGGCGACTTGCAGTGGGGTGTGTACACGGCCGGCAGTCGTCATCCGGGCGGTTGTCACGTCGCGATGGGTGACGGATCGGTGCGGTTTGTGACCGAGTCGATTGACTCCGGCTACGGGGAGGCCAGAGGATCGAGCAATTTGATAGGGCCGTCGCCGTATGGGGTGTGGGGCTCGATGGGCACGCGGGATGGGAAGGAGGTGATTGGGGAGTGATGGGAGCGAGCACTGAGTGGAGAGAAATGAGGGCTGATGGTGCATGCCAGCGTCTCACGAAGCTTCAAACGTGAGAGTTTTGCGATCCGTGTGTGGTCCAATGCGATATGCCCCTCACCCCCCAACCTCTCTCCCCGAAGCGGGCAGAGGGGAGGCGAGTTTTTTTATGCTCGCTACCCGAAGCTCGAGGAGGGGAGCAGGCGGCGGGATGTTTTTTTAATTCTTTTACAAGCGTGCATCTGGAGGGACGAATTGCCTAGCTCAAACTCTTTGGCTGATGAGCATGTCGGACCCGCGCCGGTTCGGGGAAGCGTTGTGATCATTGGTGCGGGGCCGGCGGGGTTGACGGCGGCGTATGAGATTTTGACTCGCACGAATTTGCATCCGATCGTGCTCGAAGCCACCGATACGTTGGGCGGGATCTCACGCACGACTGTTCATAACGGCAATCGGATTGATATCGGCGGACATCGCTTTTTTTCTAAGTCCGACCGAGTGATGGCGTGGTGGCAAGCGATGCTTCCTGTCCAGCGCACGGACGCTGCCTCGATACCGCTCCGCTACCAAGGCTCGGCGACCGTGATGGCAGCGGCGAGTGAGGGAGTCGCCGCTGGTCCTGATCCGGAGTCGACAGACCGGGTCCTGTTGATTCGGCCTCGCAAGAGCCGCATTTATTTTCTCGGCAGATTGTTTGACTATCCCTTGTCGCTCAGCCTGGCGACGATGCGTGGATTGGGCATCGCGCGGTTGCTGCGGATCGGAGTGAGCTACGGCCGGGCGAGCCTCCGGCCGATTCGCAACGAGCGTAATCTGGAAGATTTTCTGATCAATCGTTTTGGTCGCGAACTGTATCAAACGTTTTTTAAGTCGTATACCGAAAAGGTGTGGGGTGTGTCGTGCCGCACGATCAATGCGGAGTGGGGTGCGCAGCGGATCAAGGGACTGAACATTCGCCGGGCGATCGTGCATGCGATGTCACGATTTTTACCACGGGGCAAGCCAGCCACAGCAGCCGACGCGGTTGCGCAGAAACAGACCGAAACGTCGCTGATCGATCAGTTTCTGTATCCGAAATTCGGGCCGGGCCAGATGTGGGAAACCTGCGCCGACAAGATCATCAAGCTGGGCGGCGAGATCCATTTGAACGCTCGCGTGACCGAGATCCATACTGACGGCAACCGCTGCACTGGGGTCACGATCGGGGACGCGACCAGCGAGCCGTCGACTGGCGTGCCGGTCGGCTCTGCGGGGGAACTTACACGACGTGTCGAGGCCGAGTACGTCATCTCATCGATGCCGATCGTGAAGCTGGTGCGGGCGATCGCGGATGCACCGACCGACGTTCGCGAGGTCGCGGAAGGTTTAATGTATCGCGATTTCATCACCGTCGGTGTGCTGCTGCGGCAGATGCAAAGTTTAGACACAAATCATCAACCGATGAGCGACAATTGGCTGTACGTGCAAGATCAGCGGTTCTCGGTCGGCCGTATACAAATTTTCAATAACTGGAGTCCCTGGCTGGTCCGTGACCCAGCGATGACGTGGCTCGGGATGGAATATTTTTGCAGCAAAGGGGACGCGATGTGGCAGCGATCCGACGAAGCGATCACGTCGCTGGCGATCGAGGAGTTGGTCACGATGGGGGTGACGATGCCTGATGACGTGGTCGACCATGTGGTGTTGCGGGTGCCCAAGGCGTATCCAGCTTACTGGGGCACGTACGAGAATTTCGACATCGTTCGTCGCTGGTCCGACACGATCGAGAACTTGTTCTTGGTCGGTCGCAACGGCATGCATCGGTACAACAACCAAGATCACTCGATGTTGACGGCCATGGTTGCGGTGGACAATATCGCTATTGAAAATCGCGACAAGTCGAATATCTGGAACGTCAACGCCGAAGACGAATATCACGAGTCCGGTCAGTAAACGTCGTGAATTGTTCGGGAATCCTAGCGAGAGTCGAGAAGGCCAGAAGGGGCGAGGCCAGAAGGGGCCACCTACAATCTCAGGCCTAAAGACGAACAGCAAAACCAGATAGGCTACCCCAATCACCTTTCCAGGCCATCACTTTTTGCGGCGAGCGGTGAACCACACGTCCGTTCCTGGAATGGTGCCCTCTTCCACACAGCGGCGACTGCAGACTTCCTCACCACGTCGCACCAGCCGGGAGCGTCGAGGCCAATGCGGCTCAAGATCGGTGCCAAGTGAGCAGGGATACCGCCGACCTTCTCCTGCTGCCATTGACGCCCCGTCCAATCCAAAAGCTTAAGATAATGCGTGGAAAAGGTGTCAGGACTGAATGGCGTTGTCCACGGCGATTTAGCGTTTTTGCGAACGTAAATTCCACCGACTGCGCAGCGTTGAAGAACGCGATCCCTCGCGTTCATAAATTTTAAGTTTCTTTTCCGCGTGCAGG
>Ga0105045_10001978_pt1 | contig 17046 bp, 13 predicted proteins | sample MAT02_FD_78089 | JGI IMG/M metagenome (GOLD analysis project Ga0105045, IMG submission 78089) | Freshwater microbial communities from Lake Fryxell liftoff mats and glacier meltwater in Antarctica - MAT-02 (megahit assembly) | ecosystem: Environmental > Aquatic > Freshwater > Ice > Liftoff... | reverse complement strand
GCGAGAAACGCGGTTCGTTCTGAATGCTCAGTCCGTAGAGTTCAATGCCAATTTCACGCTTAAAAACCCGGCAATAGGCCGCGCAGAGTTCGGCAAACTCTGCGTAGTTGGCGGTTTTGAGTTGATTGCTGGCCGGGGTAGGATTTGTGGTGTAGGCCGGGGCCGAATTCTGCTGCGTGCCGTTGTCGATGCGGTTGTTCCACTTCATCCAGGGGGCCGGACTCCACACCGACGTAATGAAAGTCTGCACACCCGCTTCACGCATGGCTTTCAGGTGCGGCACCCGGTCGGCAAACGGTGCGTGGTGGCCCGGCACGGCGCGGGTGAGATTATAGGCGTTCAGGTCCGTTGCGTTGGGGTCGGCGTTGTCGTTCTGAATCTCGAACGAGGTTGGCAGTTCGTCGCGTATGATGGTGCAGCCGAGGTCTTCCACAATGTCGCGTACAAAGCGCGGGCTGGTGAAGGGGCCGCCCGACCAGTACACATTCTGCGCGCCAAACCCGCCAAAACCCACGATGGTCTGATGCGTTTTGGTGGCATTGATGGTCACATCGACCGAGGGGATCGTGGGTGCCGGGGTGGTACCGGGGTCTGTCTTTTTGCAGGCAGTCAGGCCAAACAAAGTGGCTATCAGGAGCGGGAGAAACGGTTGAGTCGTCATGGAACAAAGTAAATCCACCAACGTATTGAATAAAAGCCCAACCCACCCAGACCCTCCCAGCCACGTACCTAAAAAAGTGTGGGCTCATACCTTAAATCGGACTGACAATAAACTATCAGTCCGCTTTTGGGTAAGAGCTTAAATGAAGGCACCAGTTTACGGCTCATCCCCCAAGATGTCCTTCTGGTAAATAGTTTTGACCAGCGTCATCAGGATCACCAGCAACGGAGCTGCCATCACTAACCCCAGCGTTCCGGCAAAGGCCCCGATAACAATCTGCACCAATAGCAGCAGGGCAGGAGGGATATCGTTGAGTCGTTTCTGAATGATGGGGGTAATGACGTTGCTCTCTATGGTTTGAATGCCCACGTACAGCAGCAGAACGTACACGGCCTGTTTCGGACCGTCGAGCAGCGCGAAAAGCAGCGCAGGAACAAGTGCCAGTATTGGACCAAGGTTGGGGATAAACGTAATCAGGGCGGCAAACAAGGATAGAATTCCCGCCAGCCGGACGCCCAGCAGCCACAGTCCCAGCCCGCTCATAACGCCCACAATGGCCATCGACAGCAGGGTGCCACCCAGCCAGCCCAGCAGCGAGTCATTAAGTTTGTCCAGGATGTGCCGGGTGCGCTGCCGACTGGCCGGGGGCATCAGGCTTACGAAACCATTGACGTACAGGCTGGGCTGTGCAGCTAAAAACAGGGCCAGAAAAAAAACGATGTACACATCCGCCAATACCCCGAACGTTGTCGATACCACCCCGAATGCCTGCCCGGCTAACTTACTGCCTCCACTGCTTCCTTTCAGAAGTTTTTCGGGCGATTTAGGCATCTGGTCGATCAATTGACTCCCCACAGAAGTTTGCTCAAGCTGTTGCCGGGCGTTTTTCAGGACGTTGGGTAGTGCTTTCTGTAATTCCTGTGCCTGTTCGCCAACGAGCGGGGCGACCAGCGCACTCACGCCCACCAGCAGTCCCACCACGCTCAGCCCGACCACCGCCAGCGAGACACCCTCCGGCCAGCGCGTTTTGCGGCTCAGCCAGTTGGCCCCCGCCCGAAGCGGCAGCGCAATCAGTACCGCCGATAGCAACAGGAGCAATATGTCGAACGAAGCACCCAGCAGCCACGTCAGCAGAACGAAGAACAGCGTGATGCCGACGACAATGCAGACGCGCCGGACGAAACCAGGTTGAGTGAGAGATGGTTGGGATTGATTCATAAATAGTTGAGGTGTATTGAGTCAACGATTATTGCTCCTCGGAAACAGTACGCGCTCCGGACTGTTTCACCTACCGAGTCGAGGTCGCTTTTGTGAGCCACGTAAAACTTTATCTCGTTCCAGATGTAGGGAAACAGCGGCCAGAAGTAGTTGAAAATGTATTCGCTGAACACCTTCAGGTTGGCAAACCGGATGACCCGGCCGCTGGAATGGTCGCCCGAGAGGTAATCGCCGTTGAACTCCCAAAGCGTGGTGTCGAAGTCGCCCACGTCAATCATGTCGCCCGTGGCATCGCCGATTTTAACCTGGTCGCTCACCGAATACGGTCGGCAGAGGAGGATGTACACCCACGCGAAAAATGACGCAATCGGGTTTTGCAGGGCGATACCCAAAATCAGCGAGACAACCCCCAGCGACAGCAGCGTGGTGTACCAGTTGGTGAAAACGGAGGGAATGACAACGAAGCCAATCAGCAGGCCGTAGGTGAGCAGGGCGGCCCGGTCCTGCCGGTTAAAAACGCGCCGGAGGGTGGGCTGCTGGTTCAGATCGGCCAGTGCCCGTTGCATGTTGGGTTGCTGACGCAGGTCAGAAGCGGTGGATTCGGGCATAGTACGTTGTTAACTATGACCAATGGATAACTGTTAATCCGGTGCAACTCAGGAGCCGGTCTGTCGTGGCATGAAACGACCAAGCTTCCGGTGGCCCGGCTCGTAGATCAGCCGTATAAATGAACTGAGCCGTTGGTTTTGTTTATCAATCGGGATGCCCGTTACAATACCGATCAGCAGATTATCGGTAACGCTCACCCGAAGCTGGGGCCGGGCCACCAGGCTGAATCTGCCCTCAGTTAATTCCTTGTTGAATTCAGTGCCAATGAAGTTACGGCTGCCGGGGATCATGTAGTGCAGGCTGGTATTGATCTGAATGACAGTACTCCAGCGGGGTTGCCCAAACGACCGCTGAATCTGCGGACCAGCGTAAATCAGGGAGTGAAACCGACTGCCCCAGCGTTTGGCCGCAATCAGAAACGGATTGAATTTATTACCCCGCAACACCGGCCCTTCTCTGAACTGGCCGGGAGGGTTGAGTTGCAATTCATTGATGTAGCCCAGTGCAAGCGATGTCTGGAGCCGCTCCGACACGAAAAACGACCATTGGATGGCGGTTTTTATACTCTCGAGTTGGTTGGCGGGTTTCGCAGCGTTTGCGCCATTGGGTTCGTTGCGGGTGTAAAATGAAAAAGGAAGTTCAACCTCCAGACCCAGCCGGTTGGCTGGTGCCCACTCATACTCGACCAACGCCTGATACGCGTCGTAGCGCAGATTGTCGGTTAATCCCAGCCCGACGTTCCATTCACGTTCACCCTTGCGGGCGCCGAGGTCGCGGATAAGGTCGATGTACAATGGTTCAGCATGCAACACTTTGTCGGGTACCTGCTGGTCTTCCACTTCACTGATGTACAGACTATCCAAACGCCGGTTGACTACCTGTGTGCTATCGGCTTGTTGTGCCCATGCGTCGAGCGGGTTGCATAAGCCAGCGATGCTGGCAAAGACGAGAACCAACAGAGTTCCCCGGCGAATTTTCTGGAAAAGAAACGAAAACGAAATAGGTTTTTCTAACAACATGCAATCCTTTAATCCATTGATTAGTAATGATATTTCTTTTTCGTTCAACGGAGAACGAGGGCTATCCTGGGCCTGCCCCGGCCAAGGACAGCCCCACAACCAAAAGCGTACAGAAGAATCGCATCGGTAGGTACAGGAACCGGCTGCAAGTTGGCGCGTATGGGTTGCATTCATGTGGACGAACCGCTTAGAAAAACCTTAGATTTTCTCTGCTCTGGGCAACCAGACACTGAATGAACTGCCCTGATCCGGTTCGCTGACAACGCTGAGTGTACCCCGATGCAGTTCGACCACCTGCCAACAGATAGCTAGCCCGATGCCGAACCCTTTATAGGTCAGTGCGCCTTCAGCCCGGTAAAACGGCTCAAAAATCCGCTCCTGTTCCTCGGCCCGGATGCCGATACCAGCATCGCTCACCGTCAGCCGACTACCATCCCGTTCCGCCGTGATGCGTATGGTGGCCCGTTGGTCAGCCGAATATTTACAGGCGTTATCGCACAGGTTCAGTACTACCTGCCGAAGCAGACTCTCGCTCCCCCGCACCACCATATCAGCCTCCTCCATCGGTAACTCATCATAGCGAATATCTACCCGGTAGGTCGGTTGTATGCTGACCAGTTCCTCCTGAGCAGCAAAAACCACTTCATCAAGCCGAACCGCTTCAAATGCCATTTGATCGACCTGTTCGCGGGTACGGGCCAGCAGCAACAGGCTATTGGTCAACACAATGAGTCGATCCGTATCGCTCTCTAAATTACCCAGCATAGCCTGGTAATCGGTCGGCGAATACAGTCGGTTACGGCCTACCTGAATGCCCGATTTTAGGGCGGCTAAGGGGTTACGCAGTTCGTGGCTGGCGTGAGAAACAAAACTCCGCTGCTGCTCGAAGGCCCGTTCGAGTTGATTGAGTACCGCGTTGAAGTTAGCCGCCAACTGATCGATTTCATCTTGTTGCTGGCCCTCGTCTAAGCGATGCCGCAGGTTTTGGGCCGTAATAGTTTGAATTTGTTGATTGATATGGGCGACGGGTCGCAGGGCCCGGCCCGCGTAAAAAAAACCCAGGCCGACGGTGAGGCCCAGCCCACCCAACAGCCCCCAGATGAGGGTAATTCCTAAGTTTTGTAGTTTGCTCCAGCCAAACTGATCGTAGGCGGAAGCCAGTACGACGACGGGTTGCCCTTTTTCCTGAAAGAGTAACCCTACCAGTTCATTATTGCCATTGTAGCTTTCCACTTCCTGTTGCTGGTGCACCAGCCGAATCAACTCTGGTTGAAAATGAATGACATGATCGTCCACACTGCTATACAGGAGGTGGTTATTCATATCGAATATGAGCACTTTTTCGTCGATCAGGGCCGAAATGGTGTTGCGGTCAATAATTTTGAGCAGTACCCGATCAACTTCCTTTACCTCGATCAGTAACCGGGCGGTTGTACGGGCCTTGCGCCGTAACCGTTCGTAGAACTCATCCCGGCGATACTGAGCCGCTGTGGTATAAATAAGCAGGGAGAAGAGGACAAGAATGGACGCTACAATGAACGAAAATTGCCCCGAAAGGCGGTTGCGAATGGTCATTGGGATTACGATAACGAGGTTTGGCACCAGCGCACCAGCCAAAACCGTTCGACCCGAGTCAGCCCGTTCAGCAATTCACGCAACTTCTTACAGAACAGGCTTCGCTTAAAACAAACCTTTTGCAGTACCCATTGATTGCAGGCAAACCAGATCATAGGGGTAGAGCCGTTTGTTGATACGGGAAAATAACGGGAATGGCACGCACAAGCCGCGAAATAACGGCTAAAGTCAAGCTTAGGTTTTACCGGCCTCCTTAATTGTCTTCACTCGACCTGAACTACGTAGCCCAGCCCGGGCCGGGTATGAATGAGTTTTGGCTCGAAATTCCGGTCTATTTTCTTCCGCAGGTAATTGATATACACTTCGACGACGTTGGTGCCAGGGTCGAAGTGCAGGTTCCAGACCCGCTCGGTCAACTCTGTTTTAGACTGGATACGCCCCTGATTCCTGACTAATTGTTCCAGCAAACCGAATTCTTTAGCGGTCAGCACAATAAGCTGCCCCTGCCGATACACGTTTCGACTGGACACATTGACCACCAAATCGGCTACCTGCAATTGTTCATCGTCCAACGGACTGGCCAGCCGTTTGGCCCGCTGAAAACAGGTAGTAACGCGGGCAATCAGTTCGCGCAGATCAAAGGGCTTCACCAAATAGTCATCGGCCCCCAGCTTCAGTCCCTCCACCTTATTCTTTATTTCTCCCAGCGCCGTGAGCATAATGATAGGCAGGTGGGGTTTTGCCTGGCGCAAAAAGCGGCACACGTCCAGGCCATTCCGGCCCGGCAGATTGATATCCAAAATAACCAGATCAACCCCTTCGAGGAGTGCCTTGTTTTGCCCGTCTGGTCCGTCGAAGGCAATTTCGGTTTGGTATCCTTCATCTTCAAGGCCTAATCCTATGTTCCGGGCAATGTGGCGGTCGTCTTCTACAATGAGGATTTTTTTCATGAGTAAAGTGTCGGACTGAGTCAGCTACTACCGATGGTGCGGATAGCTTAAACGCTGAACAAGCAACCCGTTTCAAATCCTTTTTGGTAAACCCGGTTGTCATAGCCGTTGTTATTCCTTGAGGATGTAGCCTAAGCCGGGTCGCGTATGAAGGAGCCTGGACACGAAGTCTTTATCTATTTCCTCGCGCAGGTAATTGAGGTACACCTCCGCGATATTGTGCCAGAGGGAAAGTGAACCCCCAGCTGTTTTCGGCTAAGTCCAGTTTTGAGACAACCCGGCCCTGATGACGCAGGAGATACGCAAGCAGGAGAAATTCCCCGGTCGTCAGATCAATAAGCGTGTCATGACGGCTCCCCGTTCTAGGCCTTCTACCCTGTCTTCGATTTCGCCCGGCGCCACGAGCATGATAATGGGTAAGAAGGACTTTTCAGCCCGCACGTTCCAGCAAATTTTGTAGCCGTTGAGTCCCGGCAGATTAATATCGAGCAGAATCATATCAAACTAACGGGACAAAGCCAGTGTCTGGCCCTTGTAGCCTTCATTGGGCATCGTAGCCCTCGTCCCGCAGGCCCCAGCTGATGGTAAGGGCGATGCGCCGATCGTCGTCAATAATTAAATCCGTTTCATCGGCTCCGGCTCGACGGTTTCATACGCTGCGCTGGTTGTGGCGTCGACTGCTGGCTGATACCCGTCAAGGGCGCTAAGCTTAGTAGCCAGTTGACCCAGCATAACACCGTAGATTACCTTAGAGGAAATATCGGCGAGGGTATAGAGTATCTGCCGGGCTACCATGCCGTTGGGGGTAGGCGACAGCCACGGCATAAGGTAGGCAATTGGATAGAGTGTCCACGACACGATCAGCAGCCAGAATATGACCCGTGCCTGACCACCCGTACCGGCGGGCATGGTGATTGCCGTTCGGAAGATGCTGATACCGACCAGGTAGCAGATATACACCATGAAAACGGTGCTGATAGCCCCCCAAATCAATAACTGCTCAATACTGGTGGTTTCGTAAAACTGGCCCACGTAGCCGGTGTAAATCATTAGTAATCCCCCAATCACGAATCCAACGAACGTGCGCCGGAACTGCCGCCCCGTAATGCCCAGCACTACCAAAAGCTGGGTCAGCAGCATCGGTACGTCGATGGACCAGTTTACGTATCGGTAGCCATTGGAAAAAGTCGAGTCGGACGGGTTCCAGAGGTTACCATCCCAGGTAAATGCCTGCGACCAGTTGAGTTGCTGATTGAACAAAATCAGAGCCGCAGATACCATCACAACCGCCGACAGGACTGAGGAGAGCTGGTATTTTGGTGCGCTCTCGCGGACAGTCATCAGAAAGTACACCAGTCCCGCAATCTGTGCACCAACGCCCAGAGTCAGAATGTGCCGAACAATGTCGAACTGAACGGAATTGTAGCTGAATAGATTCTCCATGTTTTCCATACGTGCACTTACTTTTTTGGGTAAATAAATAACGCTCAACGTGTTTGCCATTCGTGAGCCGGTTGTGGGTTCAGGAAACGGCCCGCTGCCGCTAACTCTTCGTACACCGGCTCATCAACAGAAACGGGAACACGGGTGGCCATTATGGCAACGTAAACCCGGCGTAGAATCAATTCGAGATAAGTCGTTGCATCAATTCGCTAACATTGAGACGGTTAGTATTCCAACCGGCAAAGGCTTAAGAAGTTTGTGGGGCCTGAAAATTCTAAGGTTTTTCTAAGGCAGGGATTGCTGACCGCCGTGTCTGTTCCGCTTAGAAAAACCTTAGAATGTTAGTTTCGATAAGCCACAGTTTACTCAAATTAGTTTATCCACTAACTGGGCTGTTTGCGTTTACGCTCGATCCTATGCGTGACACAGCTTCTAACCTCATAGCAAAAATGACATCTTTAGATTTTGACAGGAAAGCGCTGCTCGATCTGGCCGACCGCACCCACGAACACTCCATCTCGATTTTTATTCCTACCCACCGTCGGGGCCATCAGGTGCTTGACGGGCAGGACGTGATTACCCTCAAGAATCATCTGCAAACCATCCGGCTCGAACTTGAAGCGCAATCGCTCCGCAGCAACGACATCGACGAGCTGATGCAGCCACTGGAAGCACTCTTAGACGATCCGCAGTTCTGGCGGCACCGCACCGAAGGGCTGGCCCTGTTTCGCAGTCCCGATTACTTTGTCACCTTCGACAGCCCCCGGCCGCTGGAAGAGTTCCACCAGTTGGGACCCAAGTTCTGGCTGAGGCCGCTGCTGCCCTACGTCCAGCCTGCCGGGCGGTACTACCTACTGCAAATCGGAAAAAATGGTGTCGTCCTCTACCAGGCCGACCCGTTCAATATGGCTGTCGTTGAAACGGATGGGGTGATGCCGTCGGGACTGGAGGAGATCACAAAATATTATGACTTCGAGGAAGAGCTGCAGGGACGTAACAGTGGCGGGGGTAGCACGGTGGCCATGTACACCAGCGACGACTCGAACGAAGACCAGAAAAACAAGAACCATCTGCTGGCCGATTATTTCCGGCTTATCGACGAGGCCATTATCAACCTCATCGGCACCCAGAATATACCGCTTGTGCTGGCATCGGTTGCGTACTATCAGCCCATCTACCGGTCCATCAACTCGTATCCCCACCTCCACGAGGGCGGGTTGACGGGTAATTTTGACCACGTTCAGCCGGATGAAATGCACCATCAGGCCAATGAACAACTCAGCGATTATTTTGAAAAAAACCGCCAGGAGCGCATCAACCAGTACCAGAATAGCAGCGGGGGCGATCTGGTCTCCCGCGACCTGCGCCAGATACTGGAGTCGGCTCTGACTGGGCGTGTTGAGGTGCTGTTTCTGGGGCAGGATGCGCAGGCATGGGGCCAGTTTAACGAAGAAACCCTGACGGCAACCATCCACGACGAAGCCCGCGACGGCGACGAATCGCTCATTGACCAGGCGGCCCTGCTCACTCTGCGCAACGGTGGGGAGGTCTATGTACTGGAAAAGGTGGACTTATTGGAGAACCGGGAACCCGTCATGATTACGGCCCTCTACCGGTTTTGATACGGATTCACTGACAACCGGTTGATTAACAACGATGGTATCCCCGAGCAATGAACTGCGTCGACAGTTTGTGGACTGACAAGGTGTCTCAGGCACCACATTGCTCGTACCGATTCATCATAACTGGAAGGCCGGATTGGCACCCGTTCAACTGATGGGTGCCAATTTTTCAATAGAGTCGCTGAGTACTTATTTACGCGGCCTAACCTTAGTTACTTACGGACGTTGGCCTTTGAGCCGCTTTCGCTCCCGCTGGCCGACAGGACGAACGGGAACCGGATCGTATAAGGCCGCATCCAGCCGCAATCGGCTAATCAAACTGACCTGCCCCTGCAAGCTGCTCAGTAGATCAATAACGGCATAGCTGCTATCGCCCACGGCAATCACAGTCCGATCACCAACCCACCGCTTTACCTGCAACAGCAGTTGTCTGGCCCAGACCGTCAGCTTCTTGTGGGTGCGGGGTTTGTCAGCATAATAGCGTTCAGACGGAGCCAGAACCGTCAGAAAGGGTAACCGGGCCGCCGGAGCGGGCCCACACCCGGTTAGTCCAGGGTATTTTTGTCAACACCATCACGCTGACCCATCGTAACCCGCTGCACTTGACAACGTGGCTCTCACTACTGCGCACCGCATCCCGATAGATACCTCTGGCGTTGATTTTGGGGGCCCATCGCCGTTCTATGGTCTCATCGCTACCAATGACCAACGGGCATGGCTTAGCACCTGATGGTACTTATGGAACGCTTTTTCCTGTTGTAAACCTACGATACGAAGCAGGGCGGTGATGGTTCGCTTGCCGGGAGCCAACACTGCACTCAGGGTTAGCAGTTGGACATGGGCAAAAACTCGTTTGCAAAACAGTCCTGCGTAGGCGGGGCGGCCCGTGCCGTAATATTACGGTTAGAAACTCGCTGGCGGTCCCGCGTTCGGGAGGTTGGGGCATATAGACCTGAGTTTGGCGACCCAAATCTATATACCAAAGCCCCAGCGGGCTTCTTTCAAAAGGCTAAAGTCAAGCTTAGTTTACTGATTATCAGTACGGGGCAAGGATAAAAGCGGAAGTTTTTCCTTTGTGGTAAAACGTCTGTTGACGATTTACCTAAACCTTGTAAGTCAATGAACAATAAATCTAATCAAGCTTCTCGTCGCAAATTCCTGGTGCAGGCAGCCACGGCCGCAGTGGCGGCTCCACTCCTACTAAGTGCATCAGCACAGGCTTCTGGCCGTACCTCCAAACTCAGGCATGCTTGTGTCGGCGTAGGCGGTATGGGATGGGGAGACCTGAATCAGTTTAAAAAACATCCGGAGGTAGAAATTGTGGCTCTCTGCGATGTGGACGAAAATAACCTGAAACGGGCAGCCGAGCTACTACCCGGCGCCCGGACCTATACCGACTGGCGGGAAATGCTCAGGATAGAAGCTAACGCCATTGATTCGGTAAATGTAGCAGTCCCTGATCACAATCACTTTCCCATTGCTTATCAGGCTATTCGGCTTAAAAAGCACGTGTACTGTCAAAAACCAATGTGTCATGATGTGGCCGAAGTACGGGAGCTTACCAAAATGGCCGTAAAAGCCGGCGTAACCACGCAACTGGGTACTCAGGTAGCTTCTACCTTTGGCGACAGAACCGCCGTACAATGGATCAAGGAGGGCATTATCGGTAAAGTAAAGCATGCCTATTTATGTTCGAACCGACCCGGAGCAGTGGCAAAGTATAGGCTCGTGGGACCTCGCCCGGCTCAGGGTCAGGAGGTTCCGGCGCATGTACACTGGGATCAGTGGATTGGCACAGCCCCTGTCCGACCCTATGCACCAGACATATACCATCCTTCCATCTGGCGCACCTGGCAGGACTTCGGTACGGGCTGGTCGGGGGATATTGGCTGCCATATCTTTGACGCAGTCTGGAAAGGCCTGGGCATGAAAGCTCCGCTGTCGGTACAGGCCGAAGTTCAAAAATCATGGGAAGAGTCTCCCGAACGCCGGGCCGATACCTGGCCACAGGGTAACCATATAAGCTGGGTATTTCCGGGAAACGAACTAACCGACTCTGATACTTTACCAGTAGAATGGTTTGACGGGGAATTTTATCCACCTCAGGAAATCAGGAATTTATTTACCGAAGGGGAATACCCGGCTGAATCGGCCATGCTGATTGGTACCGAAGGGGCGTTGCTGATTCCCCATCAAAAGATGCCCGTGATAATCCCGACGGGTACCGTGAAAACGTATGATAACCCTACGTTAGACGAGCGAAACCATTACCATCATTTTGTGGATGCCTGCCTGGGCGGTAAAAAAACAGAATCTCATTTTGCTCAGTCGGGTCCGATGACAGAGGCCGTTTTGTTGGGTACCGTGGCAATACGGGTACCGGGCCAATTGTTGACATGGGATTCCGCCCGAATGAAATTTCCTAACTATCCGGCTGCTGATAAGTACCTGCGTCGTACGTACCGTAAAGGGTGGGAAGTCAGGGGCGTGTAAGGCAAAAAGTGAGAAGGTGCGGAGTGTTCATTTGAATACTCCGCACCCCTCCCAAACTGCGTAAACTATTTAACCTTTGCCGGTTCGGCAAGGGTGGCTGTTTCGGGCAGGAAGCCCTTGCGCCGGAGGAGGGCATCGGTAAAACGCAGATCGTTATCGCTCGTGAAGATGGTGTATGGCAGGTACAGAAACTGCGCCTTGGCCAGTCCTTTAGTAACGGCGCGGGTAAACCAGTTGGCCTTCATCCCTTTCATAGCTTCGGCATTGTCCAGAAACAGGATGTAGGCGTTTTTGTCTTTCTCGACACTGCCAATCTGATTCCATTTCAATATGCCGCCTTCCTTGGCGTTGATACGCATCAGAATCTGACGGCTGTCAATTTCATAGACATACTTTTGAAACAGCGGTTTGCTCTGCTCCATCTGGGCGATACCCGTAATCTGAACGCCCCAGAAGAGTACGTACAGGATAGTAAGCAGGACAATGACAATGTAAATCCAGTAGTTAGGATAGACGCCGGTCACACTCAGCACGACGTTCAGCAGAATCAGCCCCAGCGGTACAAAGCCCCACTTCCAGTTTTGCAGCACCCACTGCCGCAGGGCCACGCTGATGTACGTTTTTTGCTCTAAAGCGTATTTTTTGGTCTTGACAATCATAACTCGTTAACGAAAACACAAAGATAACGCAATCGGCTGGTCAGTCGGTCAATAGCGGCTTTTTCCCATCTTTACAGCATTAATTCTTTCGAGTATATGACGACCCACGTACCCACGCTGATTCTAACCGCCGAGCAGATTCGCCAGAAAATCCGGCGCATTGCGTTCCAGATCTACGAAACCAATTTTGAGGAGTCGGCCCTGTTGCTGGCCGGGGTTACGGGCGAGGGCTATATACTGGCCCAGGCTCTGACGCATGAACTACGGCAGATTGCCCCATTTACAGTCGAACTTTGCGAACTTCATCTGGATAAATCACAAACAGCCCAGCCCCCCGTCATACCCGAACGAGAGCTTACCAATCTGGCCGATAAAGTAGTGATTGTTATTGACGACGTATTATACACGGGCCGGACGCTGGCGTTTAGTCTGCAACCGTTTCTGGCCGTGCCGGTTCGTAAGTTGCAGGTGGCGGTGCTGGTGGACCGCAATCACCCCCGCTACCCCGTTGCCGCCGACTACAAGGGCTACGAACTCAGCACAACCCTCACCGACCACGTTGAGGTGATACTAAGCGACGAAAACCGGATTGGGGTGTATTTACGATGAATAGCTGCGGTGAATTATTCCAGTAACACCATAATATCTTCCTTCGTGAGCGACTTCACGAAGTTGTCTTCGGTAGTGATCAGGCTTCCGGCCAGTTGCTGCTTGGACCGTTGCAAAGCAAGAATTTTTTCTTCGACGGTATTCTTGGCGATGAATTTGTAGGTAAACACCGTTTTCTCCTGTCCGATGCGGTGCGCCCGGTCCACAGCCTGCGCTTCAATGGCGGGGTTCCACCAGGGGTCGAGGATAAAGACGTAGTCGGCAGCGGTGAGGTTGTGGCCCAGTCCGCCCGCCTTGAGCGAAATCAGAAACAGCCGCACCGTCTTGTCTGTCTGGAACAATTCAACCTGACCCTGCCGGTCGGTGGTGGAACCGTCCAGGTATGCATACTTGATATTTTTTTCCTTCAGATAGTCGCGCACTACGCTTAGGTGTTTGACAAACTGACTGAACACCAGCACCTTGTGGTTCTCGGCAATGGCGGTTTCGAGCCTCATGAGCATGTCGTCCAGCTTACCCGAATCACCATCGTACTCCGCATCGACCATACGCGGGTGGTTGGCAATCTGGCGCAGCTTGGTCAGGCCCTGCAACACAATCATCTGCGATTTGGCCATGCCATCTTCTTCGATGCGTTCCAGAATCAGATTGCGGAAATATGACTTGGCTTCTTCATACTGCGCGGCCTGGTCGGGCGTCATGTCAGAAAACAGAACGCTCTCTACCTTTTCGGGCAGATCGGTGGCAACCTGCGCCTTGTTGCGCCGGAGCATAAACGGCTTGATCAGACCGTAGAGCCGTGCGGTTTTAGCCTCGTCGTGCTTCTTCTCGATGGGTATCTGAAACTCGTTCCTGAAAAATGACTGGCTACCCAGCAACCCCGGGTTAATGAATGACAACTGCGACCATAAATCCATCGTGCTGTTCTCCAGTGGCGTTCCCGTCAGAATGAGCCGGTGAGCCGTGTTGAGCTGCATAACCGCCTTGGTAATGTACGACGACGGGTTTTTGATGGCCTGCGACTCATCCAGAATAGCGTAGTTAAACCGGTATTCGCGCAGCAAGTCGATGTCGATGCGAACAATACCGTAAGAGGTCAGGATCAAATCGTAATCGTCGAACTGAGTGGTGTTTTTATCGCGGTAAGTACCGGTATAAACAAATACGCGGAGGTCAGGCGTGAACCGGCGGGCTTCCAGCTCCCAATTGTAGAGCAGCGAGGTAGGCATGACCAGCAGACTCGTTCGGGCTATCGGCGTCCCGTTTTCGGGCTGCATATTAGCCATCTGTTCTTTCTGATTCTGCAACATGGCCAGCGTCATCACGGTTTTGCCAAGGCCCATATCATCGGCCAGACAACCGCCGAAGTTATACTGCCGCAGGAAGTTCATCCAGTCGTAACCCGCTTTCTGGTAGGGCCGCAGTGTACCCTGAAACCGGCAGGGCATAGGAAATGGCTCAATCTCGGCAAAATCGCGCAGGCGTTCGAGTTTGCGGCTCATTACGGTCGTGGCGAGATTGTCGCGTTCGAGTTCCTGAATGAGCGCGAGGTGGTGTTTTTGCAGCACCAGCCGGTCCACATCACCGTCGATGTGGTGGTGTTCCAGAAACCCGAATAGTTCAGAATATTTGGTAAACCAGGTATCAGGAATTACGGCTATTTCGCCGTTGGGCAGGGCAAATTCACGCTTTTTGTTAAGGATGAGGTTCCGCAGTTTCAGAAACGGGATCTCGAACTCCCCAAAGCGCACGTTGGCGTAAATATCGAACCAGTCGCGGCCTTCTCGGATAGATACGTCGATGCTGGAATAGCCCAGAAAGTACCGTTTGGAGTCGTCGGCCCGCTGCTCCAGCCGGAAGCCCGCTTCTTCGAGTCGAGGGTTTACTTCGGCCAGCCAGGCAAAGGCATCGGCTTTGGAGAGGGCCAGTCGCCCCTGCCGGAGGTCGAGACCGGTTTCATGCAAAAAATTCAGCTTCTGCCGCTCCAGCCGCTGATCGCGCCGGATGCGATGAAAGATATAGTCGTCGCCCTTTTTTTCCAGACTCACGTTAGCCGCTGGCCCGAAACTGTCGAACCGGAATGTAAAGGCTCCGTACTGAAACGACAAGTCAAAGGCGATTTGCTGGTTGGCGTTATCGGATACCAGCACCTCGTCAGGTTCATCACCAAAGAGCGAAGCCGTCATGGCCCGACCCGTTTTTACCAGCTCAGAAACGGTAAGAACAGGCGTTGGCAGCATGGTTTCGGGCCGAATTTCAAACCCTTTGGCAAACACGTCGTAGTTGGCAATGAGCTGCGTTACGAATTTCTCGTAGTACTGCTGCTCAATGTTACGGGGAATGACGATGTGATTTTTAGCAAAAAATGGGCGCAGCTTTTTCCCATCCACATTTTTACTGAAATGATACAGGCGATTGTTTACGAGCATATAGGCCGGTTCATCGCAAACCATGAGTGCGTCTTTAAACTGAAAGTCAACGCGCTCGGTCTCGCTGCCATTGCCGGTTGGGTAGCGGATAATAGGAAAGTAGTGGGTCGAGTCGGCGTTGCGGACAAAGTGAAAGTGTACGCGTGCCGGTTCGGGCATCCAGGTAATGGCGGCCCAGGCCGGGTTGCCATCGTTACCCATCACATAAAATGGTTTGCCCGGCAGCAGAGCCATAATCTGCGCTTTGTGGTCTTCGAGGTAATGGCTAATGGCTTCCTGCAACGCCTTGTCGCCCTTTGTAGGATCGTAAATTTTCAGGAAGAAATCAATGGCAGACAGTTTGCGGGTATTAAACTTCTTAACGATAGCATCCTGCTGAATACTGTCAATGAGCGTAACGAGGTCAACGTCATTTCTGTCGAATCCGGAGGAAAATTCACCCACGTTCTGGATAGATAGCGTTTGATTTTGCAGCGTCAACTCGCCCCGGCTGTTGCGCTGTACAACAAATGCTTCAATAAGATAGCCCAGAAATTCATGGTTGAGCAGCGAATAAACGATTTGAAACGGCTGGGTTGGCGAAACTCTCATGCGGGTACGTAGCTGTTGGGGCCACCAACTGCATAAGTCGGCACCAGACAGCAGCAAGGCTGAACAGATTAGTTTGAGGGTCGGCGGGTATTGTGGCCATCAAAAACGAGAAACAACTTGCTGATTATCAGAAGTTTATCTCAATTTCACTATCCCACGGTTCCAAATATACGACCCAATATCAATTCTACAACCCGGATTTATCTGAAAGCTTAGAAGACAGACGACCACGCTGATTAAGTTACCAAGTGATAACAATATGGGTTTTATGAAGTTTGTTCTTACCCAAAAATAGAGAGCCGGGCATCCTTTCCATCGAACCGATTACCCCCCGGGCAAAACTATGTCGATAGTTATCCTCCCGTGCATACTTGGTTATCCGTCAGGCCGACATACTAACCCGTTTCATAACCTGATGGATGAGCATCCAGTCTATTCATAGCTAATGGATAGCTTCTCCAGGTATTTGCACCGAAAATGCATAATAATTTGATTGCCAGGATTTTGTAAATTTTACACTTAATATTCATGTAAAAGTTATTATGTAAATATTAGTATTTAATTTTGTTTACTCATATTTGCTTAAGCGAATAGTAAACTGAGTAGGTTTATGACCCCTAATCGGGTCTATTTAATGAAAAGTCGGCTTTTCATGCCAATATCACAGCAATTTAAGCTAATAAGAGGCACTATTCATTTTTTGAACATCACACACTTTATTACCAATATCCTGAATAAAGGTCTATCTATTTTGCAGTTCGTTCGATTAAAATGTGCTGGTTCGCACCAGCCCCCTCTGCTGATCACACTCTACCTGCTCGGTTGGCGAAGTATTTGTGGTGAGTTGGCGCACATGTTGACTGCAATGCAGTCGTCAGTCTTACAACGGGCGGGTATGGCGAAAACGTCCACACTTATGATTTCGGATTTGTATCCTGCCCTGCTGGTAGTTTAACGGCGCATGGTTTTTCGTCTATATGTGGATGTGCCACGCCGGGGTGCTTATCGGTCTTTATCGCGAAAGTCAGATAGTCATCGCAGACAGTCATCGCAGATAGCCATCAACTGGTGGGTTTAGGCCCATCAATGCGGCTCAAAGACAGTATATTGAGAGGATAGTTCGGAAACCCCGGAAACGATTGTTACCGGGGTTTTTTGTTAGTTTGGG
>Ga0105045_10001976_pt1 | contig 17050 bp, 13 predicted proteins | sample MAT02_FD_78089 | JGI IMG/M metagenome (GOLD analysis project Ga0105045, IMG submission 78089) | Freshwater microbial communities from Lake Fryxell liftoff mats and glacier meltwater in Antarctica - MAT-02 (megahit assembly) | ecosystem: Environmental > Aquatic > Freshwater > Ice > Liftoff... | reverse complement strand
GCACTCACCGTGTGAAGCTCCGGCATTATTTTGAGGGTGGTTTGATTTCGGAAAGCGGGCTAGTATGGCGATCGGTGCGGAATTCGCAAGGCCGAATCACCACTACTTTTTCTTTTTCACGGTTCACAGGGGTCAAACAACTCGTCAAACGGATCCAAGCACCCGGTATGTTCTGAAGTTTCGAGTGACGCTAATGTTAACAGATGGCAAAAAACAGCAAACCAATCCCTGCTTTTGAGTATGTTGAGCCGATCGGGCTCCGTGTTTTGGTTCGCAAAGACGAGCCGAAGCGACAAACTCGCGGCGGCATCGCTCTTCCCGACGCGGCTGAAATTCCCACCATTACCGGCCGAATTGTCACGATCAGCAAAGCGGTCGAAAACGATGCGGATGTGCCACTGCGCCAATACGACAAGATTCTTTTTCATCCGAAAAATGCAATTCCAGTCGATTTGGAGCACGACAACCAATTGTTCGTCGTTCCTGTCGAGGATGTCGTTGCAGTCTTTCGGCGCGAGAAAGAAGCTTCTTCGGATTAATCTTCTAGCGATTCGGGCGAATCATTCGATGCCCATGGACTGGTCGGGGCCAGTTTATTGAAACGGGCTCGGTGTAGCGCTGCATTCGCTGGATCGCCAATCGCTTCGAGCGACAGTGCCAAATTGTAATGCGCGTCGGGATTGTCTTCTTGAAGCGTAAGAACCCCCTCCAGCGACGCGATCGCCAGATCATGACGACCCGTCTCGGCAAGCACACACGCCAGGTTTGTCCGAGCTTCCACATAAGTGTCGTCGATCTCGATCGCGCAGTAGTATCGCTCTCGCGCAGCCTCAATCTGCCCATCGCGATACAGTAGCTCACCAAGCTGAAAACAGATATCCGCTCGAAGGCCATCCCGTGCGAGTATCGCCCGACATAGGTCGATCGCCGCACTCAAATCACCTTCGTCTTCAAAACGGTAAACGTCCGCCAGCAGCTCATCCTCCTCGTCTGGCGGAAATCGATCGGGCCCATTCGATGACGTCATTTTCAAGATCGACGAGTCCGAACCATCGGCGATTGAGTCCGCTTCGTTCGCCGCAAAATCAAATCGAAGCTGGCCACCAGGCTCAATTAATCCTTCACCCTGCCGCAACAAAACGTGCCGACCTTCGATGATCACGGACAACTGCGCGAGCGGACGTTCCACGTCGGGAAACACCGCTGAAAGCTCTCGCAAGCGTGTCTCGATCGCTTGCGGGCTGGCCCCCGCGGCGACTAATTCCGCGATCCGCCGAGCCGTCGCGACTTCCTGAAAATCAAAATAGGGAAGCTTGTGAAGCGTCCGAACCGGAACGATCAAACCTCGGCGATGCCACCTTCGAATCACTCGAACGGAAACCTTGAGCAGGTCGGCAAGCATCGCAGGCGTGTAAAACGTCTTGATGTTTCGCTGCAAGTCGACAAGCCCGAGTCGCTGCCACAATTCTGTCTCTTGCAAAATTTCGATCTCACCCGTTGCGGCAAGCTCTTGCAGCGCCGGGTTAAGCAGGTCCGCATCGGCCAAAGGAAATTCCTCAGCTCCGATAATGACCCAATCGATCTTTGCTGCGTTTAAGTCGACGACCGTCGCATCGAAAGATCTCAAAAGGTTGGCAGCTTCACGCCGATTCATTCCGCCAAGTTTGCCTGCTAAAGCGATGCGTTTGCCGGAAACGGGTGTGGTTGTCGAGCCAATCGGCACGCGAATTTCCTTATCAGTGCATAAGAGCCGCCCGTGAGCGTCCCCGGGTGATCGAATGCCTATTGCATAATTTTGGTTGTCGCCTCATTCTAGCAGACGGCTGCGAGTGGGTGAGGCGATCGCTGGTCGTCACGTTTGCTTGCAGGCGTGTCGGCTGGAGGAAAGTCCGGGCTCCATAGGGTAGGATGGTCGATAACGTCGACCGGTCGTGAGGCCAGGGAATAGTGCAACAGAAAGCAAACCGCCGAACGATTGCGTTGTTGGCTTCGGTCAAAGATGCGATGCGTGGTAAGGGCGAAACGGTGCGGTAAGAGCGCACCAGCGAGCGGGGTGACTCGTTCGGCTAGGTAAACCCCATCCGGAGCTAGACCAAACAGGGTGCAAGACTTATGGCCGCAAGGTCGCAAGTCGCGAAGCGGCTCGTTTCGCTATCGACATCCGGGTAGGTCGCGTGAGGCGTCGAGCAATCGCCGTCCCAGATAAATGGTCGCTGCCGTTGATTCGTTGACGGAACAGAACCCGGCTTACAAGCCCACTCGGAGCCTATTTCGCAAGTCGAAACCCTGGTCGAAACCCTGGGGCCAGCCACGCCGCAATCCAAGCAGGAATAAAGATCGCAGCCGCATCGGCAAAGCGTCCCAGCGGCGGGCTAGTCAGAATCACCAGCCCAACTTGGACTACAAAATAGGTCACCGCAACAATGAATATCGCATCGACTCCAGCCAGCAAACTTGTCGACACCTGTGTGTCTGGCGCAGTGCCTTGTTTCAGTAATTGAAGCAACTTCAGTATCACTGCAAGCACGAGCAACGGGAGAAAAATCGGGTGCATCACGATGTTTGCCGCCGTCCCCCAACACGCTCGGCGAGCCGCAAGTACAACCCATCGCACGTATCGCAGCGGATACGCAAAGATAATCTCCCGATTGAGCATCTTGATGGCTTGGTGACTGGCAATCGGATCGTCGGGATAAAGGGCGTCTGCGGCCGGGACGATGATTCGCCAAACACAGTCCTCCCAACGCGATTCAATGGTCATGGTCGCTGATGCCGCGCCATCAGAAAATCGAAATCCGTCATCAAAGTATCGCTGCTTGGAGGCAAGAATTTCCTCCGCCAGGTCTGCGGACTCGATTGCCACCACTCGAAGCTCTTCTTCCGTCACCAACTGAGTCGTGATACCGGCTAAGCCTTGGTGACCAAAGGGAAGGATTCCGAAATCGTGAACCATGACACCGCGAACCGCCGCCCAACCGACAATTGGCATCGCAATCAATCCGCTCATCGCACAACAATTCAAAATGGAACGCAGCGGAAAACCACCTTTCGTCATTCGCGACTGAAATAAACAAAGCATTGCACCAGCAATCGTAACCCAAGGGACAAGTGACAGGTACGCGGGACGCACTGCGATCGCGACGATGCTAAAAAGTACCGTTCCAATCGCAGGTACGCTTGCGAAATCGCGTCTCACTGATGCAAGTAGACTTGCCGCGGCCAAGACGCCCAACGACGCCGCAAGAAGATCGGTTGATATGATCGCTTCGTTGTCCACGGCCGTGCATCCGACCGCGATCGCCAATGCGGCTGCCCATTGCGACGACCGACGCACCTGCCAATGGTGAAGCTCTCGCATGAAAACCCATGACGCGGTAATGTGAACAAACATCTGAACGAGCGGAACCGCTGCCATTCCGAAGACAACGCGAACAAGTCCTAGAAATGCCGGATATCCCGGTGTCCGTGTGCTTCGCAACATCCCATCGAACGAGTCAAACGGGTACTCAATATAGCTTTGCGAATCCGGCACAAGTAATGGCGCTGTTCGGCCTGTTGCAAACGCGAACCCAAGGACCACCAATGCAATGGCGAACCAAGAAACCAAGGCGTTGGGGCGTTCTTGTTCTAAGGAAGTGTTCATCGGCAAGAAATCATTAGCCCCGTTTGCAGCGGTAGACGAACGCGGGCGGCAGATTCATGAACACGGTCGGACTATGCTTCACCTCCGCAAACGTTCGCTTCAAGCGAGCACGGAACCTTAGCCCGGCAGGCAACAACAAACCTTGCCAATACGCGAACGTCGCAAACGTTCCTCCAGGCCGCAGGACCTGCAACATGGCGTCGAAGCATTCCTGTTGCAATGATTCAGGAAAAGATGCCCACGGTAAGCCGCACAACACAGCGTCCACTTGCTCTACCGATTCGCGGCGACAAATTTCAACCACATTGGCCACGCTGTCTTGGTAAACGGTAACACTGGGGACTCTTGTGCGTGTCCTTTCTGCCAGGTCCGGCGATTGCTCGATCGCAAAAAACTTGGTCCCGGGACGAACGCTCTTCGCAATTCGCTCAGTAAAGACGCCTGTTCCAGGTCCATATTCGATCGCCGTCTTCGTCGAATTCCAGTCCACGCTTTGGGTCATCATTTCGGCAAGTGCATGACTGCTAGGTGCGATTGCTCCGATCGTTCCTGGTTGACGGATGAAGTTGCGCAGGAACGCGATTGCGTCGGACATATTCAAACTGTTTCGTACGAAAAAAAGGAGATGGCGTCTGTTTCGCAACAGCTCGCCGGTTCAATATACCGTTCTTGGCACTCTTCGCACTTCCCTAGTGGTTCCCTAACTCGAAACTTCCACGTCGACGTGATCCCCATGGACCAGAAAGCGAACTCGAAGGAGCACGTGCGGACGCGAATCGTGCTCGTTCCTGGCTTTTGTGAACCAAGATGTTTGATGCTCCCGATTAAGTTCGCACTGCTGAATCATGCGGATCGAGTCGATATCTGGCGCGACCGGTTGGTTTGCAGGGATCTAGACCGCAGTATCGATAGGTTCCGACAATTTATCGCAAACTGCAAAGCACGAGATGAAAGACTATCGATTATCACCCACAGTTTTGGAGACTGGATTGTGCGTCAGGCACTGCAAAAGTCACCTGACAATCAAGTGGATGCTTTGGTGTCGATTGCGCCGGTCATCGCGAGAAGTCCAGTAGGCATCGTGTTGAATTGCCTCGGCGGGTCGTTCGCTTCCGAGGTTTCGGTGATAGCCAATGCATCTCGTGCCGCGGAGAACGCCGTCGTCACTACGACGGTTCGGCGTTTAGTCATTTGGGGCTACTTCGATATCTGGGTCAGACCGTTCGCCATGCCCGAAATCGACAACCAAACGGTTGAACATTTTTTCGCAACGCATTTGTCAATCGTCATGCAACCCAACGTGCTTCGTCTTGTGTCTGGATTCCTAAATTCGCGCACGGAAATCCGGCGCATCGTTGGCATCACGTAGCCCCAGATCGAGCAAAAAGTGACCATACGGTTGAATTGCCACTTTTTCTTGACTCAGGATCGATTACCATTAGTCTCCTGATCATGGTTATATTCCCTCTGTCATCGGCCGAACCTTTTGCCGATGACTTGCTTTTTGCCAATGACAGGCTTTAGGCAGTTGAGAAAAGGTATGGTTTAGAAAAGATGAAGTACAAGACAGTTTCGCCCGGTATCACACGTTTTGAAGTCGAAGGAAGCACCGTTCGCGGTTATCTCGTGCGAATGCGTCGCAACGGAAAGAGTATCAGTGATTTTTATTCCGACGCGCAATATAGCGGTAAACGCAACGCACTAGTAACGGCGAAAGAGGCCTATCAAAAATTGCTTGAGAAGATGGGACCCATCGTCTCTCCCACCAAGAATTTAATTACAAAGCGAAACACCAGTGGTCATGTTGGTGTTCATACCGCCTACAGTGCGGACAGCAGGTATCCGAGTTCGCAAAGTTGGTCTTATTGCGCATCGTGGATCACCGACAATGGCAAGCGAGAAAAGATCAGCTTCTCGTTTGGAAAGTATGGCCAGGACATCGCATGGGAACTTGCATGTTTGGCGCGTGAGAAAATGATCACCGATCGAGACCGCGTGGTTGCGCTATATGAAACTCGCGCCAAACGCAAAGGTACGAAATCGGTCAGCGTGAAGGCTCCTGTGAAAAAGGCCCCGGCAAAAAAGGCCCCGGCAAAAAAAGCGGCCGCGAAAAAGGCTCCTGTAAAGAAAGCTACAGTGAAAAGCCAAAGCGTTGCGAAAAGTGCAGCGAAGAAATCGGCAAAGAAGAAGGCCGCCGTAAAGCCGAAATCTGTCACGGCGAAACGAAAGAAAGCGAAGTAGCGGTTTTTCCGCTGCGTTCGAATCTTCGTTCACGCGAGACCCTAAGGGAGGTCTCGCGAAGTGTACGCGCGATCGAGAAAGCAGAGGCAATTTGATTGCATTCTGAGGAGCATTCCGCGATAACACAGCGTTCGAACTCTCTAAACTCAGAACGGAGTGGTGCGATGGTCGTCAAGAACGTGCGGTGTTATGCAGTTTCGTTTGGCCAAGTTGCGTCGGCTGCTCTGATATTTTACGTTGGTGGAATGCATGCTCTCGCTCAAGAGCCGTCTCCGGCGAAACCGATTGCAAATGTGGTTGATCAATCGATAGCAAGTCCGGAGACGCGTCAAAAAGTCGAGCTAAAAAGACGACTTGAAACACGAGGCTTACTCGAACAAAATCGACTCCTAAAGACGCAACTCACGGGTCAACGATTGTTTGAACGGGAATGGGAACCGGAGACAGTATCCGAAGCGGTGATCGAAAAGCAGAAGAAACGCGCCGGGCGGGCTCAGTTGGGCGTCTTCGAGCGTTTTCCGTTTATAGAGGATTTCGTCGAATCCGATGGCCTTGGACCACTTTACAACGCTAAGTCATGCGTCGCTTGCCATGTGGCCGGTGGTGCGTCGGGCGTTGAGCACAACGTAACCCTTCTTACCATCGATCCGCAAAGTGTTGTCGAAGCGGTGAACCGCCAACTCTCGACCAAGGCCTTGCCTAAACTGGCGCAGGACATAGATTCCGTTTTTCCGGGATTCATTGACTCGCGAGGCCGGTTGCTGATGAGCACCCTTGTGCACGACTATTCGACTCGCGACGGATATGAATCGATACGCCAAGGTCTGGCCAACTTCGTTGCCGGCGGCATCGACGACGCTTGGTTCGCTCCCGAAAAACGTCAAATTGCGGCAATCGCAGCGCAACCGGTGGTTAGCGGCCGACACGAAAGTTTCGACTTTTACCTCAGCCAAAGAAACAGCCCACCGCTTTTCGGAATGGGTGAAATCGAGAAGATCGAGACTCGTCGACTTCAATTGATCGCGCAAAGCCAACCAAAGCGGTCTGGCGGCGTTGTGTCCGGCAGGTTAGCAGGGAAGTTTGGTTGGCGCGGTCAAGTCGAAACACTCGCGTCGTTCGTGTCCGGTGCATGCGCCGGAGAAATGGGTTTGAACCAAACGTTGGCTCGACAATCGATCGACCCGGCAGATCGATCGTATTCGAATTTTTCCGTTGACGTTTCGCAAATGGAAGTCATGGCACTGCAGTCTTATGTCTCGTCGCTTCCGAGGCCGATTGAAACAAAAGCTGATTTCGACCAATCCCATCGGACCTTACGCGGTGAACGGCTGTTCGCGACCGTCGGATGTGAGATTTGTCACACCGGCGAGATCCGCCCTGTATCGGGAATCTTTAGCGATTTGCTGTTGCACGATATGGGGCCTGCGCTGCAGTCACCCATGCCCGCTCCCGGAACCTTCGTTAGCAACAACCGGCTCAACGCTCCGATCTTCGAAGAATATCGCACGACTGAGACTAGTGGCGCGGGCTACTACGATTCGAACTTAGAGATTCAGAGTTTTCCTTTGCCCTACCCGATGGCGAGACCTGACCAGCCAACATTTCCGAAGCCGATATCGGAGGATTTGTTCAGCAACACCAACGTTCCGTTCGAATCCACTTGGAACGGTCTCCAGCGAGAATGGCGAACTCCGCCGCTATGGGGTGTTGCCGATTCTGGTCCCTACTTGCACGACGGGCGAGCCGCAACCTTGGAGGAAGCGATTCTAATGCACGGTGGTGAAGCGGAATTAGCCCGTAACAACTACGAGAAGCTGTCAGCGAAAGAGAAGGAACTCATTTTGGAATTCCTCGGTTCGCTCCGTGCTCCGGTGCCTCTGGTGCAATGATTTGTTTTCTTAATTTCACGACATGTCAAAGGATAGCATCGAGTCCACAGCCATGTTGATCACCATGGTCGTCTGATAAAGTGACGTTTTTTTTAGTTTAAAGCGACAATGGCTGCTTACGTTGTACTTCATCATCGGATCGATCCAAGCGATTCAATGCCAGGTCGCGAAACGCATTTCGATTGGATGTTTGATAACGGCCGATCGCTTTGGACTTGGGCAACCGAACCTTTGCCCAACGTTGAAACCGTGGGTCCAGTTCCCGCGATTCGACTTGCCGACCACCGCCGCGACTATCTTGAATATCAGGGCACTCTCACGGGCAATCGGGGCGAAGTGAGTCGCGTTGAAGCGGGCGATTTCGTACTCGTAACCGACTCCGATGAATGTTTCCAATTCCTGGTCCAAGGCGTGCGATGCGGCGTGCTTACGTTTCAGCGAGTCGAGGCAGCCGAAAGTGCCGAACGTTCCGATTCGTTGTGGAATTGGACATTCTTGCCAACTCTTAACGATGCAAGCTGATAAACCGTGGTTCTTGGTCGATAGGCTTGGATCGCTTCATCGCCTGTATGTCCGGCAAGGAGCACCTTCCCGACCTGCAACATCACGGATTCGATGATGACCGGCGATCGCTCATATCGCGGATGTTCGCTCGGGACGGTGACCAAAGCCACCGGACCCGATTCGTCAGTGTCCCAGACAACCTCGATATCGCCCTTGGCTGCCTCGGCCGATATGCCGCGCAGGAATCCTTGGACCGGTAAAGGTAGCGCGCCGGCACGAAGCTTCTCGATTCGAACGGCAAGGACGTTGGGTTGCTCCGTTAGCTCGACGCGGATCTCGAACGAAACGACCGTATTGATGCGTTTATCCGCATACTTCGCTGCGGCAAGGATTTTGCCATCCTCGATCACGATCCTCGGGTCTTGGACGCCTTTGGGAAGCACCGATGGAAACTCTTTCGGAAACTGTTGAACAAACCATGAGTTGATCTGTTCTTCAGAAAACGCAGCCTGCCATGACCCCATTTTCGAGGCCGCGTCTTGCAACTGCACAACGTCTTGCTCAAGCGTTTCGCTGGCCTTCTCGATATCCGCTGGCAATTGACGGATGGCGCGTGAATAAAACTCAGGCACCTGCTGGGTCTTTTGCAGCGCCCACCATGTGCTCGCTGCAACGACGATGCATAAACCGAAAACAACCACCGCGACTCGCTTCAACCACCGTTTCATGCGTCTTCACATTGGGCTAGTGGACTGTCAACTTAGCAATGAGCGGGAAATAAGTGTCCGGTACCATTTGTGCGAAGCATCCGAAGGGCCGGTTCCTGGCAAATGGTACCGCACACTTATTTCCAGCTCGATCCTTAAAACCTTACTGGCTTGGGCAACCATGCCTTGATTCGATCAGCAATTCCTGGTGCTTCTTCCTCGACTAAATCGTTATCGCTATTGGGAACGTCGCCGTCTAGTGTTGGTGCCTCGTTGACAACAATCGGGCGAAGCGTTGCCGCCGGCTTTCGTAACATCTCTTGAACCCATTGTGATTCGAACAATCGCGATGCTTGGCTCAATTCACCATTGGTAATCCCGCCCAGCGCAAGAAACATCTGGCTTTGCAATTGGGTTCTCTCTTGATCGGTAAGGAATGAGTCTTCCGCCTTCACGCTGTCGATCCAAACGGTACCCTCGTTCATCACGTCGATCGCCACCCTCAGAGATTCAATCCCACATCTCGGCAGCGAGTCCACCTGAACACGACAGGGGACTTGGCTCCACTTGCCGTTGCGAGGAACGTTTATGGAGATGACTTGGCGCATCGAGCTTCCCGCAACGGCACCTTCGATAGCGACCCGAAGGATAATCGGCTTGCTCTTGGCGGGCTCTTCCGACGGCTCGCCTCGTACCATCAATGACATCGCGATTCGCTCGCTCGCAGGCGTCGGAATTGCACGACTAACAATCCATGTACCGCCCGGTCGACCATCGCGATTGCTGAGCCGAATCGATCGTTTACCGTCCAGAGCCACTTCTTCGTCCAAAACGGCGCAGCCAACCGGATGCTGGGATAACAACCATCCTGGCACGTTGGTCAGCAAAGTCGTGGACGGGTTTGTCGTACCCATACCCGCGGCTTGCGTTGTCAGCATCGGCGGTGAATCGGCCTCAAAACTCGGGTTCTCGATCGATCGCAACAAAGGTGGCTCTCCGTTGACGGCAACGACTTCGGCAAGTTCGCGAATCGTGTCACCCACTTCTGACATCAACGTTGAACTGCCACTAATCGATGCGGACCAATTCAACGACTTCGATTTCATTCTAGGAACGCGAATCGCTGCTAATTCACCGGTGTCGAGTGACGCGCGCCAAGCACCGTTAGATTCCAACAACGTTGACGCGCCATTCTGAACAACACCTTCGATCGAAGTGACGCCCGGCAATACAACCTCGAGACTCATCGGCCAACGGCAATGGTTGGTCGCAACAAAGTATGTATGCGTCGCGGTCTCTAGTCGACGAAGTTTGACCAGCTTCATCGCCTTGTCAGACGATGGCACATCCTCCAGCAGAGTGGGAGGCAAAGCTTGGAAATTCAAGATCGACCGACGACGTGATTCGCTGTCATCGAATGCTTCGTAACCACTGACGACCAGCAGTCGGCGATCGCATCGCGAAAGTAGTCTGGCAACCACAAGCGACGACATTGACGGATCGTTCAACGGTAATGAGTGAATGTCCTCATCCGATTCTCGACCACAAATCCGAAGTAGCTCTTTATCCCCGTTACAAAGCTTGGCACTCGATTCCGGTGAAAGAAAAATTGCAGAATCAACGATGCTACCTTCGGAGGATTTCGACTGGCTGTTGCAGCGCAAATTAGTGGCTTCGTTTCGACTGCGAGATGCCAATGACTGGAGTGGGCTCCGTCGATAGAGCTGTGAAAAGCTAAGCTTTGACTGTGGGGCAAGTTGAAGCAGTTCGCTGGAAACCTGATCAGATGTGGTTGCGATCATCAAGCGTTTATTAGTCGGAAAAACGGGTTCAATCCACTGCTTCGCCATTTCGCGAAAACGCTCGTTTCGCCAGTTGTCAAACGCGGACGCTCCGTCTTCATTGACCCACGCGAAGACCTGAGAGCGAACGATTTTGCCAGGCGGTAAGGATTGGAAGAAGCGGTCGAGTGTCGCGTTATCCAGCGTCGCGCGACGTGACGGCAGCCGAAAGCAACTGCCTTCGTCGGCAAGGACACCAATCGTATCGGCGCTATCATGGCCAACGGTTTGTTGTAGCAATTCCTCGACGACACTTCGACACTCGCCCGCGACGTTTTCATGCAAAGGGTTATAGATACAGGGTTTCATCGATTCAACTTCGCCCAACGCAAGGTCAAAACCGTTCCACGGGTTCGCGGGAGAAATTCCACGCGACTTCTCGCTGTTGTCGATGAGTTCTTTTTCAAGCGATGTCAACGGAAAGTTCGCTCGAACGCATGGCATGAATGCCAAGCCCTCGCGATCGAACAATCGCAGCAGCATTTCAAGCGTCTCTGGTGAATCAAAGTCCCTAACGGGAGCGGTACCATTTCGACTTATGTCAGCCGTCATGAACTTGGACGGATAAAGAGCACTACCGTCATCGCAAACGGTCATCATGACGCCTGCATATCCGTATTGACGCAGCGACTCGATCAGTCGATTCGCGGCAACAAGCTCATCGCCAAAGGCAGGTTTTTCGGTGTCGCCTTTGGCTACCAAGTTTCCGAACCATTCCAGCCACTGACGGGAGTCAAGATAGACTAAAGCCCGACGCCCGGTTGGCGGAGAGGGACTTGATGTGACGGCGGTACCGACTGGTTGGGCCTGAGCAACGGTTGAAACGCTTACATCTATCGCCTCGAACGACACCGGTTGCTGTTCGTCGCGGTTTACCAATAACAGTTGCGGAGCGCTCGACTGCGGATAAAAATCGATCGAAGCGGTTGACCACGGAGAATCGGTCGTTCTCATCCGAGTCCGCATGATGGTCACATCGCGAAGAACGCTTGGCTTTCCGATCGCATTCGACCGGTCAATAACGCACACTCCTAGACGCATCGCTCTGGCATCGGGAAATGTGACGGTTAAGCGATGCCTTTCACCTACCTTCGAAACGGGGATCGCATGTTCCCAATGTCCGCCCGGTGGCAACTCCGCAATTAATTTGCCGGCCAATTCTGTTTTCTTTGGCTTTGCCTGCGTGACACCCATCGATGCAAGTTGAGTCGCTTGTCGAACCGGAATGAAGCGGTTTACCGACCATGACCCGCCGAACGGTTCGATGCGACTAACGGCAGCATAGGTGGCGACGGTGGCGTTTGATCGTTGTCTTGAAAGGACGACTACATTGGACTTCGATTCGGCAATGACCGGATTCTCGCTGGTCCCGCGAATGATCGAAATCGGTTTGGAAATCGAATCCTTGAGTGCACTGGGGATCGAGTTAGTCCATGTTGAACGCGAATCCGATCGGTGCCGCAATTGCCATCGCAATACGTAGCTTCCATCACCCACAGGCGGACGCCAAGGCGAATCGCTTACCACGCATCGGCCCGCAACAAGCCTGACCGGCCATGACTGCGATGCCACAACCCGGCTACCGCCCGACAAGGTTTCACAAACCAACTCAAGTGAATCGGCACTGACACGATCGCTCTGGACATGAATGTTTGCCGTCTGATCGTCCCAAAATAGCGAGGTTCCTTGATGATCGCTTTTCTTCTCCGGAGTATCGTTTGGTATTACCAGAGCCACACGCAGGCGGTCCCCGTCAACTCGCTTGATCCGCCACGATGCGGTATCGCTAAACCGGCTTTCGATCGAACGACCGTTGGCCAGTTCAGCAAGGCTGATCGCGATCGGAGCCGTCAGGTCGTTCGTTTCGTCTCGACGTAGCGAAACGATGACGCGGTCCGAATCGATTCCGCGGACATGAAAAATGAGGCCGCCTTTGGTTGTTTGCTGAGAGACAAACTTGCCTAAGCGTTCTTGGAGGTATTTCGTGCTAGGCGGTGGTGCAAACTGAATCTGATCGCCGCCAGCGGTCAGATGGATCCCACCGCTCATCAACATGCCAGGCGTTAGGTTTGCTGTCTTCGACAAACGACCTTGAACAGCGCCGAGGTCATCCTTGGTTGAGACTTGGACTTGACCGGCCCAAACCCGCGCAGCCGATGAACTCCAGGTCAGCTCAAGTCGATAGTCGACTTCGTTTGCCAACGGAATGGCGATCGGCACGGTTTCGCCCACTGCTTCCGCGCTTGCCGAACTTGATTTGACAACGCAAAACAGCCCGAAAAGTACGAGGAGCAATCTCGGAAACACGCGTTGGTTACGACATCCTTGTCGAGCCATTGGCAGTCAATTTCTTTACGAAGGAAACCGAATTTAAAACTGGGCAACATCGAACCATAGTTGAAAAAGTCCGGTCACGACAAGGCGTATTCAAGGCTCTTCCGTCGCGATTGCCGGTATCACCACACCATCATCGGAGCCACCGGACTGACGCGAAACCGTTTGATTTGGGCCCCAATTCGACGTTTGCCAGCGGCCTAAAGCGTGACCAGAAAGCAGGCCGCCAATGTAAAGCGGCGTGCCCCACGGTGGATAGAGATTCGACAGCCCGCCGCCAACGTAGGTGCCATAGGCAGGATAGAGAACATGATAAGCCTCCATTTGTATCTGCCGATCGCCATTCATCTCGAAGTACGCGAGCGCATCGTTGGTCGCAATTCGCTCGTGCCAAAGGGGCACCAACGGAACTGCATACGCAGCCGCATAAGTGCCAGGATAACTCCGTCGCGCAAAATCCTTGGCGTGCCCGCCTTCGTGAATCGCGACGGATGCCAGGTCACTGTAAAGGTGGATGGTGCCTGTATATGGGTTGTAGTGGTCACCGCCAAACAAACGACCCGGGAATATCGTTTCACCGAGTACGGTCACCGTACCAAATGTATATCGCCACGGCCAAGCAACGCCCTTGTGGCGAGTCAAACGTTTCCAATCATCGATCGGTCGGTACTGGTTGATTCGTACCTTGATTTCATCAAGTTTATTTTCAGCGAGATAGTTTTCAATCGTTTGTTGCGTTTGTGGCGAGACATTGTGGTTCTCAACCCTGCGGTTCCAAAGGATAATCTTCGACGGAATTCCCCAAACCCAGCCGAAAGCATCGATCAGTGGTCTTGATTCGCCGCGTTCAATCTGCGGCTCGCCGTCACGGGTCAAGTTTGCGGGAAGATTGCACTGCTGTGGCTCAATCGACTCCGGACGCAGTACCGCGCATCCGCCGGATAGTAAACACGCCATGCCAGCAACGCTCGCCAGCAGGAACGCGTGAACTTTTCGGGAAAGCAGCATCGAGGATCGTTCCAGTTAGCACGCGATTCCAAAGCGCCGTGTGAAGCACAGGACGGCAGGGCGCTGGATGAAAAATATGTTCTCGAACCAAGCGTAGCGTCGCGACTAGAGGAGGGAATAGAACATCGACGAATGACGTGTCAAGCTAATTTCGCTACTTCGAAAAAATGCCATCAAGCCTTTGAGCCGCTTTGCAAACAGAGTCTTGCGTCAGTTATTGATAAACTCGCTTGGCGTTAGCGCACCGTCTTTGTTCGTATCGAATTTTGGAAAACGCTTCTTCGCATCCTCGGGATCAGGTTGACCGGTCATGAATTCTTCGAACGTCAGTGACTGGTCACCATTGGCATCTCGTTTTGCGAACATTGCCTTACGGTCCTTAGACGGCTTCTTCTTCGTCGTTGACTTTCCTGCCGCCGCGTTGTTCTCTGAACTCGATTTCCACTGTGGCTTTGCTTCGGGGTGTTTCGACAGGATTGCCAACATGTCGCTGAGGATTTCTGACTGAGATGCGGCAAGATTCTTTGTTTCCAGCGGATCTAATTGATAATCGTAAAGCTCGTAATCGATTGGTTCTAAAGCTTCACTTGTTTCGCCAAGAACCTTCCACTGAACCATTCGATACCGTGGTGTTCGAATCGCGCGGCCGAGTCGATTGCCGCGAGGATAAACATGAATAACGTGGTCGCGGGCGGACTGCGCCGGATCATTGAGGACATCGGCAAAGCTGATTCCGTCAATCGATTTCGGCGTTTCGAGGCCTGCCAACTCGGCAAGAGTTGGATAAATGTCGACCGACTCGATCATCGCTCGCGTTGAAGCTCCTTGTGCGAAGCCCGGTGCGGAAACAATGACAGGGATACGAGCGGCTTGTTCGTAATTGGTGTGCTTACACCACATCCCATGATCGCCCAAATGCCAACCGTGATCTCCCCAAAGGACAATGATGGTGTTCTTCGATGCAGCACTTGCGTCCAACGCGTCAAGTAAACGCCCAACTTGTGTATCCATGTAACTTGTCGCCGCGTAGTAGCCATGAATGAGGTGTCGCGTTAGCTCGCGATCGATCGGGGCTTGAACAGGCACCCCTGTATATTGACGAATCTCGCCATAAGCCGTCGCGGCATACGATGGTGCCAATTCAGGAGCTTCCAAAAACGTTGGCATCGGAAGCGAGTCTGCATCGTACATGTCCCAATACTTCTTCGGCGCGACAAACGGCAGGTGTGGTCGAATGAATCCGCACGCGATGAGGAAAGGTTGATCTGACTTGGCCGCGTTGTTGATTCGCAAAATCGCTTCGGCCGCAACCGCGCCGTCGGCGTAGGTCTCGTCGTCAACGTCGGCACTCTCGGTCACAGGACCACGCGCATCGCCATTCTTGTCCTTGCGAGTTTCAACTTGGGTTGGGTTCGCATACTGCTTGGCTTTCGCATTGAAGTGCGGAACATCCCAAGAGACCGTGTCATCCTTGTTGCCATGACCGACGTGGAAGATCTTTCCCAACGCTTCGGTCCGATAGCCGAACTTTCGAAAATGCTGTCCCAATGTGATTGCGTCCGGAGCCGACTTTCGAAAGTTGGTTGGCAGGTCATAGATTCCAAGCGTTTGGGGACGCAGGCTTGTCAGAAGTGCATTGCGTGAAGGCGAACAGACGGCTTGATTGCAATAAGCCGAATCAAATCGGACGCCGCGCGCGGCGAGTCGATCGATGTTCGGCGTCTTGGCGACTTGGTCACCGAAACATCCGATCGCGGGCTTCAAGTCGTCGACGCAAATCAAAAGAACATTCGGTTTGGTGGAGTCCGCCAATGCGGGCCGCGAACAGGGCGTGCATGCCACCAACAGTGCGATGGCGAACACAAATCCCGTGGAGTCAGCGGTGCGATTCCGCGTTCGCAAAAGATCAGTCGGGTAGTTTTGGTTTACGGATAACATCATTCACCATCGGTGGAGCGTTTATGGAATGGCCGATCGCGAATGCGAGCTGGCCAATGAGCGCGAAGTAGATAAAGGTAGTGGCTACAGTACTGGCGACCGATACAACGATGCCCATCATCAGCGGCATCCCAGCGGTTGCAAGGAAAATGCAGAACAAGACAAAGAACACGATCGCGGACGTTAAATACAACGCGCCCCATTGTTCGGAACACTTTGTGACCGATTTGCTAACTTCAATGGAGAACGGCACCATCACCGATTCGGCATCCAACATCGAAAGCAGCACAAACGGATACAGGAGGTAAAGCGAAAGCATCGCGATCATCACCGTTGCCAACGAAAAGCCAAACACATATTGGCCAAGCAACCACGCTGGTCCCATCGACACGGCAACGGCCGACATGGCAACGAACAACGGACCAATCCAAGCAAAGAAATCTACGACAGGCCATTCAGTGACTTCCTTTTCTCCGTTTGCGATCGATTGCAGAATCGCAAAACCAGGTGCGACAACGATGCCCGCGTACAAGACTGACCCGGCGAAGATTCCCATGACGATCATCGAGCTCTCGAATTGAACCGCGATACACGTTGGTTGGGGGGACGCGAGCGGGTTATGCAACCGCACTTTCGGGTAAGTGGCATTGCAATTCGATGTTTAATTCGTCAGCGCAGCCACAGCCGGGTAACGCAGGCTTTGATCATTGGTTTGCGAACGTCGAAAACATGGATCAGCAAGGAGTAACTGATAACACGCTTGTCTATTTCAGTAGCGACAACGGACCTGAAACTTTAGATCGATATCCAAAAGGGATGACCGGTGGAGTCAAGAGCGGAAGCGTGAGCGATCAGCCTGTCAGTTCGCTCGACCTGCTGCCAAGTTTTCTTTCGCTCGCGGGTCTGAAAACGCCAGCGGAACTTCAATTAGATGGAGTTGACTTC
>Ga0105045_10001975_pt1 | contig 17050 bp, 16 predicted proteins | sample MAT02_FD_78089 | JGI IMG/M metagenome (GOLD analysis project Ga0105045, IMG submission 78089) | Freshwater microbial communities from Lake Fryxell liftoff mats and glacier meltwater in Antarctica - MAT-02 (megahit assembly) | ecosystem: Environmental > Aquatic > Freshwater > Ice > Liftoff... | reverse complement strand
GGCATCCTGAAGGCGGTTGCCGAAAATGGCGAGGAAATCACCGGTTCGGGCACCATCGAGGTCCTGAACGACGGTTTCGGCTTCCTTCGCTCGGCCGAGGCAAATTACCTTGCCGGCCCGGACGATATCTACATCCAGCCCAGCCTCGTGCGCCGCTATGGTATCCGCACGGGCGATACGATCGAAGGCGAAATTCGCGCACCCAAGGATGGCGAGCGTTATTTTAGCCTCGTCAAGCTCACGAAGATCAACTTCGACGAGCCCGAGACGCTTCGCCATCGCGTGAATTTCGATAACCTGACGCCCTTGTACCCTGACGAGAAGCTCAATCTCGATAATGTGGACCCGACCCACAAGGACAAGTCGGCCCGGGTGATCGATATCGTCGCGCCGCAGGGCAAAGGCCAGCGTGCGCTCATCGTGGCGCCGCCGCGGGTCGGCAAGACCGTGCTGCTGCAGAACATCGCCAAGGCGATTTCGGCGAACCATCCCGAAGTTTATCTCATCGTGCTTCTCATCGACGAGCGGCCCGAGGAAGTGACGGACATGCAGCGCTCGGTTCAGGGTGAAGTGATCTCCTCCACCTTCGACGAGCCCGCTGCCCGCCATGTGCAGGTCGCCGAGATGGTGATCGAAAAGGCCAAGCGCCTCGTCGAGCACAAGCGTGACGTCGTGATCCTGCTGGACAGCATCACCCGCCTTGCCCGAGCCTACAACAGCGTCGTTCCCAGCTCCGGCAAAGTGCTTTCGGGCGGTGTCGATGCCAACGCCCTGCAAAGGCCCAAGCGCTTCTTCGGTGCCGCGCGCAACATCGAGGAGGGCGGCAGCCTGTCCATCATCGCAACCGCGCTGATCGACACCGGCAGCCGCATGGACGAGTTGATCTTCGAAGAGTTCAAGGGCACGGGCAACTCGGAAATTGTCCTTGATCGCAAGGTTGCCGACAAGCGCATCTTCCCCGCGATGGATGTCGGCAAGTCCGGCACCCGCAAGGAAGAACTGCTGGTCGACAAGGCGATCCTGTCCAAGATGTGGGTGCTTCGCCGCATCCTCATGCAGATGGGCACGGTCGACGCGATGGAGTTCCTTCTCGACAAGATGAAGGATTCAAAGACGAACGAGGACTTTTACGGCAGCATGAACCAGTAGCGAAGCCGACCGGCACGCAAGAGGGCAGGGTTCGTCCCCGCCCTGTTCGCCTGCCCGGCGATGCGACCCTCGCGCTGCGCACGTCCCGGCCAGGAACCAGGTCGATATCTTCCGGGTTCCCGGCTGCCGCGCCATCTGCGCTTATCGTTTTGCCAGAGCTGGTCTCGTTCTGACTGGCATCAGAACGACCGCTCTATCTTCCTGTGTTTCCGCATGGCTTTCCGATGCTTGTGATTCCACAAGATCGGAACATGCTCTAATGTCCGTCCGCAGGCCGACAGCGACAATGTTGCGCCCCAGCCCAGGCCAGGCCGGAACCGGGCGCCCCATCGGGCACGCCCAAGGCGTCTTTCCAGCCCCATCACCCGCCCCAGCGCCCTAACCCCATCCCCGCTTGACCGCGTGCGCGGCCTTAGCCAACGTTCTTGCATGCCCGCTATCTCGGATCCGCTTCGTCTTGCCTGCGGTGCAGCCATGAAAAACCGCTTCATGCTGGCACCCCTCACCAACCAGCAGAGCCATGCGGATGGCAGCCTGTCCGATGCCGAATTCCGTTGGCTCACGATGCGCGCTCAGGGTGGCTTTGCCCTCACGATGACATGCGCTGCGCATGTCCAGAAGGGCGGGCAGGCGTTCGCGGGGCAACTCGGCATCTGGTCCGATGCGCATCTCCCGGGCCTCACCCGGCTGGCCGCCGCCATCAGGACGGCCGGCAGCCTGTCCGCAGTCCAGCTCCACCATGGTGGCCGTCGGGCCGAACCGCCGCTGACGGGAGAGCCGCGCCGCGCGCCATGGGACGATGCCGAAACCGGTGCCACCGCGCTGACCACGGCTGAAGTGGAGCAGTTGCGCGAGGATTTCATCGCGGCCGCCGTCCGCGCCGAAAGGGCCGGTTTCGATGGCGTCGAACTCCATGGCGCGCACGGCTACATGCTCTGCGCCTTTCTCGATGCCGAACAGACCCCCCGCACGGATCGCTACGGCGGCACTTTGGAAAACCGCAGCCGCATCTTCTTCGAACTGGTCGACGGCATCCGCGCTGCAACCCGGCCCGTTTTTCAGCTCGGCGTTCGCATGTCGCCCGAACGCTTCGGAATTCCGCTCGCCGAAGCCCGCGATCTGGCCCGCCGTCTTCTATCCACCGGCAAGCTCGACTATCTCGATCTTTCGCTATGGGATGTCTTCAAGGCGCCCGAGGAAGCAGCCTATGCCGGCACTGAACTCATCGATCATTTCACCGACCTGCCCCGTGGAAACACCGCTTTGGGTGTCGCCGGCAAGCTGATGTCGGCAGCGCGGGCACAGCAATGCCTCGATCGCGGTGCAGATTTCGTCCTGATCGGTCGCGGGGCCGTCCTCCACCATGATTTTCCGCGCCTGGCCATTGCAGACCCGGCCTTCGAAGCCATGGCCCGGCCGGTTTCCCGCGCACATCTCGTAGCCGAGGGGCTGAGCGCGCCCTTCATCGATTATATGGGCAACTGGAAAGGCTTCGTTGCCGACACCTGAACAGTCCGGACCGAAGCGATGGGTGCTGCACGAGAAATATCTTGCACAATCGGCGGGCGCCTTTCACCCATCGCCGATGCGCATCACGCTCACTGCCTTGGCCCTTCTGCTTGCCGCCTGCGCGCCCGCGCAGTTGACAGCCCTGTCTCCCCAGACACCCGAACAGCGCGCCGCGCGCATCCTGTCCGAAGTGCCGCTGGCAGATGGCCACAACGACTGGGCCGGAGCGTTGCGGACCACTTATGGCCTCGAAGGCGCGAAGATGGCCGACCTTTCGGCCGACCCGACTACGCGCAAACCGCATCCCGGTCACACATCCATCCCGCTGCTGCGCAAGGGGCAGGTGGGCCTGCAACTCTGGTCCGCCTACGTTCCGGCCACGCTCGCGCCCGAAGACGCGGTGAAAATGACGTTCGAGCAGATCGAAGTCGTGCACAGCCTTGCGCGCCGTCACCCCGAAACCTTCACCCTGGTCACCACGGCTGATGAAGCCGAAGCGGCTTTCAAGGCCGGCCGCATCGCCAGCATCGTCGCACTCGAAGGTGCCCACCAGATCGACGATGACATCCCCACGCTCCGGTTGGCCTACAACGAAGGGGTCCGGTCGATGACTCTGACCCACAGCCGCCCCACACGCCTGTTCGATAGCGCCACGGCAGACCCAAGACACGATGGGGTGGCGACAGGCGCCGTCGCGATGATTGCGGAAATGAACCGACTGGGCATTCTGGTCGATCTCAGCCACGTGTCGCCCGCCGTGATGCACGCCGTGCTCGATATCACGAAATCGCCGGTGATTTTCAGCCATTCCAGCGCCAAGGCCGTCACCAGCCATCCCCGCAACGTGCCGGATGATGTGCTGAAGCGCCTGAAGACCAACGGTGGCCTGGTGATGGTCACCTTCGTACCCGCCTTCATCGATCAGGCTCGGGCGGACTGGCAGGTCCGCCGGGATGCGCAGCGCATGATCGCCGGGCAAGGCGCGGAAGGCGCGGGAAAGATGAAGCTATGGGAGGCAGCCAATCCGCGCCCCGTCTCCACGCTCGCCATGGTGGCAGACCATATCGGCCACGTCGCCAGGGTCGCAGGGCAAGACCATGTCGGCATAGGAGGGGATTACGACGGAATTCCCGATCTTCCCGCCGGGCTGGAGACCGTGGCGACCTATCCGGCTCTGTTCGCAGAGCTTGCCCGCCGCGGCTGGAGCGATGCGGATCTTCGCAAACTTGCCGGCACGAACTTCTTGCGCGTGATGCGCGCCAACGAGCTGATCGCATCTGCGCATTAGTTCGTGTTCCGATGCTCGTGGGCTTCAGGACACGAAACCCGCCAACAGTTCTTGATGCACTTTCTGCATTGAGAACTCGACCCTCACAGTCCAGCAATGCGGGCGGGATGAAAAACCCCCGGCCGGCAACGCCGGCTTCACACAGCGCTTTCGAACTGGTGAAGCCGGATTGTTTCCTTGCTGAGAATGTTCACAGTCGGTGGAATCACGTGTATCGGAAGCCCATATCGCACAATCGATAGATAGAGCGGCCTGATGCAATCAGAGCAAGATTCGCTCTAGCCCAAGCTGACGCCACCAACGGCGCCGATGACGCCAAGCGCCTGCAGCAGCCATATGATAACAGCGATCACAATCACGATGTTCAGGATGCTTTTGATCTTGCCATCCATCGGAATGTAGGTGTTGATCAACCAAAGCAAAACACCCACAACAACGAGCGTGATAATCAGCGTGACGATTGGCATGATGCAGTTCCTTTTGTTGACAAGCCATTATAGCACAGCCCGACATGACATTCTACAAGGGTCGGAATCGATCCGAATCTGTCCAGAAGCCTTGCGGATCGTTTCGAAACCACATGATGCTTCCAGATGTGCAGGCCGCCGATCGGGGAACCGGGCATAAGAGCTAACGAGCCGAAGCCCCAAAAAGGTTCAGGCAGGTGAAAATATTTTTCATACGGACCGGTCAGAGCGCCCCCGGCCCTACCCCGCGCTCTGGCGCTTACACGTTGCAAGCCGCGCAGTCGGGAGAGCTTGACCCCGGGTCCCGATGCGCCAAGATTGGCGCATGATTTCCATTGCTGTCAGAGGCCCGCTGTGGGCGGCGCTCCTTCTTGCCGCCTGCGGGTCTGCGCCCGCGCTCCCGCCCGAAGCTGCTGCCTCCGGCGCACAGGCCAACGCCAACGGGCCACGCTTTCCACCACCAGACAGGCCAGTGGCCGGAATTGTCTCGGATCGCTGGTCGGACGAGGCATCACGCGACAATGCCGGAGAGGCGGCTGAAGTCGTCCGGCTGCTAGGCATCGAGCAGGGCATGGCCATTGCCGATATCGGTGCTGGAAGCGGCTACTACACCGTCCGCCTATCGCCTCGGGTTGGCCCCGAAGGAAAGATCTATGCCAATGATATTATTCCAGATTATCTAGCAAGATTGAAAAGCCGGATCGCGGCCGATGGGCTGGCCAACGTGGAGGCCATTCTTGGCGATCCGGGTGATGCGCGGCTACCGGCTGCCAGCACCGATATCGCGCTCATGGTCCACATGTACCACGAAATCGAAGACCCGTTCGGGCTGCTCTGGCATCTGCACGATAGCCTTAAGCCCGGCGGCAGGGTTGCAATCATCGATGCAGACAGGCCCACTGCCCGCCATGGAACGCCGCCTGCACTGCTGAAGTGCGAGCTGGCCGCAGCCGGCTTCACGCAAGTCGCCTTTCATCCGCTGCAAGGCAATTATCTTGCCGTCTTCCAACCCGGCGTGCGCCCCGATCCAGTGGCAATCCGGCCTTGCCGCGCCCAATAGGGGCCCATGGCGAACCCTTTCGGCCGCTATTGCCTCGTCCCGACGGCATCTGAACGGCCGCTCTATCTCCTTGTCTTTCCGCATGAGTTTCCGATGCGGGTGATGTCACCGACACGGAACTTGCGCTAGCTCTGCAGTTTGGCGATGATGTTATCTAATTGATCCAGATCGGAAAACTTCACCGTCACGCTACCCCGCTTGCCGCGTGCCTCGATCGTCACCGGCAGACCGAGCGTTTCAGACAGCTGCCCTTCCAGCGCCTCTAGATCGGCATCCCGGCGCGTCGAGGCCGGCTGTCCCGGTGCCCTCCGTGGCTCACGGGCAATGTGGCTTCGGCGCGCGGCCTCTTCCGCCTGGCGGACATTGAGGCCCCTGGAGGCGATGTCCTTGGCGAGCGCGCTTGCATCCTTGGCTTGCAGGACGGCCTTTGCATGGCCCAGGCTTAATAGCCCCATCTTCACCAATGTCTGCACATCGTCCGGCAAGTCCAGCAGGCGCAGCAGGTTCGCAATATGGCTGCGCGCCTTCCCGGTTACAGCCGATATCATCTCTTGCGTATGCCCGAAATCCTTTATAAGTCTGTGATAACCGTGGGATTCTTCCATAGGGTTCAGGTCTGCGCGCTGAATGTTCTCGATCAGCGCTGCCTCGAACCCATCCGCTTCGGAAAAGGCTCTGATCACCACCGGTATCTCGTGAAGCCCGGCAATCTGGCTCGCTCGCCAGCGTCGCTCGCCCGCCACGATTTCGTACCGGCCATTGCCGACTGGGCGAACCAGAATCGGCTGGAGGATGCCTTTGATCCGGATGGAATCCGCCAGTTCGTTCAGAAGAAGCTCATCGAAATGCCGGCGCGGCTGTTTCGGGCTCGGCTCGATCATCGAAATCGGCAACGTGCTCGCAGACCGTGTTTCCGATCCACCGTTCTGCGGGGGCGCAGACCCCATTTCTTCCAGAAGCGCCGAAAGACCCCGGCCCAATCCCGCCTTTTTCGCAGCCATCATGTCCCCCCAACCAAGCGGCCTTTCGGACGCCCCTCATACCAAGCGGCCTCTCGGACGCTCTTGATATTATGCCGCCTTTCGGCTGACGCCCATCAACTCACGCGCCAATGCCATATAGGCTTCCGACCCAGGGCAGCGCATGTCATACAAAAGCGCAGGAAGGCCATGGCTCGGGGCTTCCGAGAGCCTGACATTCCTGGGAATCATCGTTTCGAACACCCGTGTGCCAAGTGCCGCGCGCACATCGGCGGCGACAAGATCCGAAAGCCGGTTTCGCTTGTCGTGCATGGTCAGCACCACGCCTTCGATATCCAGCGTCGGGTTTTGCCGCGCACGGACCTGTTCGATCGTTTTCAACAGCTGCGACAAGCCTTCCATCGCATAGAATTCCGTCTGCAGCGGGATAAGAACGCCATCGGCAGCTACCAGGGCGTTCAACGTAAGGAGTGAAAGTGATGGTGGGCAATCGATGAACACATAGTCCACTGCGGGTAGCCGTTGAACCGCAGCCTTGAGGCGTCCTGCGGAATTGGGCTGGCCGACCAGTTCCACTTCGGCGCCGGCAAGTGCATCGGTCGCCGGGATCAGGAACAGGCCGGGGATCATGGTTTCCCGGGCCGCCTGGCCAGTCAGCGCGGGATCGGACAGGATTTCATAGCTCGATGGGGTCCTCTGGTCTCGGGGAACACCGAACCCGGTTGATGCATTGCCCTGTGGATCGAAATCGATCAAAACCACTTTCTTGCCCGACGCCGCGAGTGCCGTTGCCAGATTGACGGCTGTCGTCGTCTTTCCAACGCCACCCTTCTGGTTCGCCAGGGCTATTGTTCGCATCATGTGCGTTCCAAGTCCCGGATGATCAGGATCTGTGCTTCCGGGTCGGTCAGGCTCGGGTGGGTCTCCAGATCGAAGGAAAACCGTGTCTCGGCGTCTTTCAGTTCCTCTGCCCAACGGCGCCCCTTGGGGTAAACGTGAAGCCCGCCCGGCCGAACATGCCGGATGGCCCAATCCAGCAGTGTCGCCAGCGGCGCAGTAGCCCGGGCCGTCGCAACATCGGAACCGATGGTCGGGAGGGCTTCCACACGCCCGCACACGATGCTGACCGTGCCCGCCAACCCCATCTCGTCCGCAAGAGCCTCCAGAAAACGGGCCTTCTTTCCAACCGACTCCACCAGCGTGACCGTGCCCCAGTCCATCGCGGCCAGAACCATACCCGGGAAGCCGGCTCCAGTGCCCATGTCGACCCAGTGCTTCCCTTGCGGGACCAGCTGGGAAAGCTGTGCAGAATCAGCGAAATGCCGGTTCCAGATGTCGGGCATCGTCGCCGAGCCCACAAGGTTCATCCGGGTCTGCCATTCCGATAACAGCCGTTCGTAGATGGCCAGACGCTCGATTGTTCCACGTGGAACATTGAAGTGTGTCTCGAAGGCGGCGCGCGTCATATGTTCCACGTGGAACAATATCGGCCTGATGCCAAGAGGCCCGCGCTCTTATCCCCCGCTATATCCAACGGCTGATCATGCGCCTGGGCCCTCAGGCCGCGCGAAGCTGTTTCTTGCGAATGTGGGCAAGCAGTGCCGTGATGGCTGCCGGTGTTACACCCCGTACCCGCGCCGCCTGCCCCAGCGATTCCGGTTGCGCGGCGGTCAATCGCTCGGCCATCTCCGTCGACAGGCCCGGAATGGCGTTGAAAATTGTTCCACGTGGAACATTCACACCCGCATCCTGCCGTACGCGACATACCTCGGCGTCCTGACGGTCGAGATAAACGGCATAGCGTGCATCTGTCAGAACCGTTTCGATGACGTCTGCCGGCGATTGCAGATCGGGAGCAAGTCTTTGAAGCACAGCCCAATCCACGCCCGGGAAACGCGCCCAGTCCCATAATGTCCGGGCCAGTCCATCCGTCTTCAGGCCGGGCAGCGCTGATGCCGGGGCTTTTCGAAGCTTCAGCGCATTGCGCAGTGCCTCGACGGCAGCCAGCCTCGCTGCAAAATGAACCGCCCTGTGCGGCCCGATGCACCCAAGCTGCAACCCTGTCGCCGTCAGCCGCAGGTCGCTGTTGTCTGCCCGAAGGCGCAGCCGAAATTCGGCGCGCGACGTGAACATCCGGTAGGGCTCCGAAACGCCATGGGTAACCAGATCGTCGATCATCACACCGACATAGCTGTTGGTCCGGTCTGGAACCCAATGCGCACCAGCCGCGTTGAGCCCCGCGACCAGCCCCTGTGCTGCCGCTTCCTCGTAACCCGTGGTGCCGTTCACCTGCCCGGCGAGCCAAAGGCCCGGCATCGCTTTGAGCTGAAGCGTTCCATCCAGCGCCCGTGGGTCGATATGGTCATATTCGACTGCGTAGCCCGGCTTCACGATCTGCGCACGCTCGAGGCCCGGGATGGACCGGACAACTGCGGCCTGCACATCGACCGGAAGGCTCGTGGATATGCCATTGGGATAGATCAGGGGGTCGTCCAGACCCTCTGGTTCCAGAAAGATCTGGTGGCCATCCCGATCACCAAAGCGCATGACCTTGTCTTCGATGGAGGGGCAATAGCGCGGACCGACGCCCTCGATCCGCCCGGCATAAAGCGGAGAGCGCCCGATATTCGCGCGAATGATCGCGTGGGTCGCAGGCGTAGTTCGCGTAATGTGGCAATCCACCTGGGGAGAGATGGTCTGTGCTGTCAGGCTGGAAAACCACGCCGGCTCGGCATCGCCAGATTGCGTTTCGAGGTTGGACCAATCGATGGTGCGCCCGTCCAGCCTTGGCGGCGTACCGGTTTTCAGGCGCCCCATGGGCAGCCCGAGCGAACGCAGCCTTAGCGCCAGCGCACCGGCTCCGGCTTCCCCTGCCCTGCCGCCGGGCAACTGTGCCTCACCTTGGTGCATCACACCGCCGAGAAAGGTTCCCGTCGTCAGCACAACCGCTCCCGCGTGCAATGCTCCCGTTGACGTTACAACGCCGTTGCACCGGCCATCCGTGACGAGCAGATCGGTTACTTCGGCCTCTATAAGCTGAACGCCCGACGCCTCCACCATCGTCTTGACAGCCGCCGCATACCGGTTTCGATCCGCCTGGGCTCGGGGGCCCTGAACTGCAGCCCCACGGCTTCGGTTCAGCAACCGGAACTGGATTCCGGCCGCGTCTGCCGCGCGACCCATAAGCCCGTCCATCGCATCGATTTCACGAACCAGATGGCCCTTGCCCAGCCCACCGATGGCGGGGTTGCAGCTCATCTGCCCGATATTGCCTCGCGTAAAGGTGACAAGCGCGACCTGCGCGCCGACCCGGGCCGCAGCACAGGCTGCCTCCACGCCGGCATGGCCGCCGCCGATCACGATGACATCATGGGATTTCACAGCGGCGGTCATAGCAAAATGTTCCACGTGGAACAATTGCGATGCCCGCAATCCGCCCTGCTTCCAAGACGCGGCGTCTGGCCGCCTATCCCAACCTGGCGGGTCGACCGCCGTCGGCTCTTATTTGCCTATGCAAAACCGGCTGAAAATGGCACCCAATACCGTCTCCGGGTCGATCCGGCCGGTGAGACGGCCCAGCGCATGGGACGCCGACCGAAGCGATTCTGCTGCCAGAACAGGATCGGATTCTCTCTCAGCTTCAACTAGAAAGCTGAGTGTTCCATGCAAAAGATGCGACTGGCGCGCCGATGTCACGACCGGAGGCTCTCCGGACGGAATTTGCTCTGCTGCCCAACGGGCGAGCCATGCTTCGAGCTCTTGCAATCCCTCGCCCGTTCGGGCCGAGACATGGAATTTACCATTGCGCCAGCCGGGCCGGTCGCCCGTTTCGTCGATCTTGGTGACGACATTGGCAAGATCATTGGCCCCAAGATCGAGAACAAGGTCTGCGGCTGCTGCGCGCGCCCGCGCTCGGACAATGCCTTCAGCTTCGACCGGATCTTGTGTTTGCCGCAATCCGGCCGTGTCCAGCAGCACCGCCGGCCTGCCGCCGAGGTTCAGATGAACTTCAAGGACATCGCGCGTTGTGCCCGCGTGCGGCGTCACGATCGCAACATCGCGCCGTGCAAGCGCGTTCAGAAGGCTGGATTTGCCGGCGTTCGGCGGCCCGATGATCGCAATGGTCAGGCCTTGCCGGATGCGCTCAGCAACCGGAGCAGTTGCAAGCGCCGCCCGGATTGCGTCGGCCAAGGTCGTTATGCCTTCCCTGATTGGCGCTCTGCCGTTGGCCCCCACGTCGCCTTCGTCTGCAAAGTCGAGATCGGCTTCGAGTTCGGCCATCAGCATGACCAGATGGTCCCGCCACAGGTCTGCCAGAGCCCGGAGCCGGCCGCCGGCCTGGCTTAGCGCCTGTTCGCGCTGGGCCTCGGTTTCGGCTTCGATCAGGTCTGCCAGTGCTTCGGCCTGGGTCAGGTCGATCCGCCCCGATTCGAAGGCGCGGCGGGTGAATTCCCCAGCTTCGGCCGGCTGCGCTCCAGAGAGGGATAGGGTATGCTGCACCGCAGCGACAACCGCCACGCTGCCGTGGCAATGAATTTCGACGACATCTTCCCCTGTGAAACTATTTGGCGCGGGAAAGACGACAACCAGCGCGCGATCAAGGAGTTGCCCGCTATCTGCTGCAACTATGCTGCGCAGCATTGCCCGGCGTGGGGCAGGCAGATCTGCACCGCCGCTCAGCCGCTTTAGGATGGCGAAGCTGTGCGGCCCGGACAGTCTGATGACGGCAACACCGGCCGGCAGTGCGCCAGAAGACAGGGCAAAGATCGTTTCGGCCATCCCGCCCGATTAGAGCAAGTTTCGGGTTTTTGAAATTGCGGGCATCGGCAACCAGACGGCAGGGACCTGCGTCATCGCGTGGCCGTTCCGGTTCAACCTGGACGAGACTGGCCGGGAGACGGGATGGCACCGCGCGCCGGGGCAGTTATGTCGCGCGGTCATGTAAAAGTGCCGGGGGCTATTTTTTCTCGGGCTTTTCGGTTCCACTTGGGGCCATCGCGCTGAGTATGAGCTTTTGCCAGGCTTCCATACCCTCGTTCATGCCGGGGACGCCCGAGGTCCAGCTTTTCATCAGCTTCTGCCAATCATCCGCCGAAGGGCCTTCCATGGTGAACTGCTTCATGCGTTCCACCCAGGCTTCGTGGAGTGGCGTGAGATCTGGCAGGCCGAGGAAGGCGCGGGCTTCGGCGGGCGTGGCTTCGACTTCGACTTCGATCTTCATGGGAGGGCCTTTCTGACAGCGGACTAGCGGTGGAAGTGGATGTCTCCGGGTGGGCGGGGCGCGTGGCGGAGGAGCTCAGCGCGGACGCGGACCGTGCGGATGGAAATGCGGACTTCGAGCGCGAAAGCGGTGAGGGCGGCGGTGAGGAACAGGAGCGCCGCGATGAACAGGAGGGGGACAAGCTGATCGGGGTTCATGGCGCTGACCGACGAGACGAACAGGACGGTGATGAGCAGGCAGACGGTGAGGGCTGCTGCGACCGACAGGCCGACGGCGCGGTTGGCGAGCAGCATGCGGCGATCGAGGGTTGCCAGTTCCGTGATCGTGAGGGCGCGGAGCGCTTCGTCTGTCGGCAGATTGGCTTCGAGAGCGCGGGCGCGATCCACCACGCGGCCAAGGCGGGTGGTGATGACCGAGAGGAACGCGCCAATGGCCGTGAGGAGAAAGACGGGCGCGATCGACAGCTGGATCGTGGAGGCCAGCAACGGAGCGTGGATGGCGACGACGGGATCCATGGCGAAGGGGTGCGTTGCTGCACCCCTTTAGTCAAGGTGGGGGGCATTCACGGCGCGCAATCGATGCAGAGCGTGGCGCGGCGCTGAAAGAGCGGGCTATGCGAGGGCTGGAGGGGGAGCGCGCCGGGCGTTGGAGTTCGGGTTAGCACGCGGGTTTCTATAGCGGTCGGGAATTATCCCAAAGGTTAGGATTGTGAACGGCAGATTGGTAATACGTTCATCGTGCAGAAAGTCCGGGCTGGCGATGTATTGAACCAACCGACTGTTTTCCATGTCTTTTCAGTTTTCGAAGCCACTTGGCACGACGCGTGCATTACTCCTGTCATCAGATTTTTTACAGGAGACAGACCATGACGACGATCACCGACTCCCCGATTTTCAGCGCCGCTCTTGCCGTTGTTGCCAGTGCGGCGATGTTGACCTTTGCCGTCGCACCGGCCGAGGCAGCCTCGGTTGCGGTGAAGATTTCCACCCAGGACCTGACGACAGCGGAAGGCCGTGCGGCAGTTGATGCCCGGCTGGGGCGGGCGGCTAAACGGGCCTGCGGTTTCAGCCACGGCCGCGAGGCGCTGGCCACCAAGGCCCTTGCGCAAGCCTGTGTTGCCGAAGCTTTGGCGGACGCCCGCACACAGATGGCGGGCGTGAAGGCCCGGACCCAGATGGTTTCCAAATGATCTGACGAAATTTCGCCGCGGGGACACCCCCCTCTCTCGTTCCCGCGGCGGAACCCGGCCGAAGGCGGCGACGGTTAGTGCACAGCACTAATCCGCGACACGCCGCAGGCCCGGCCGGCGGGGCGTGGGCGGCTGCCCACGATCCCGTCCGACGAGCGGGCTGTGCCCGCACTCTTACTGTTTCTTTAGACCTTCAGGCGGACTCGGCGGCTTTGCCGACGGCCGCCCATCAGCGAAATACCTTGTCGTTGTGCCAACCGAGGGCAGCCAGATCCGGCTTATATAGGACTGCATGCGGCGTTCGAATCTGTTGGCCGTGTAGCTCATAGTAGTGCCGGCCGTTCTCGAACTCCGTCCGTATTCGCGGGCTGACTTCAAAGTGGAGCGACGGGGTGACCGTGACGTAGCCGGCGTCGAATAGGCTATGGAGATCGCGGCGGAGCAGAAGGCCGTTGCTGGCCTCGTGTTCGCCCCCTTCCGCATAGGGCCGAATGTGCGCGGCCTCGAGCGCTGGAAGGGTTCGTTCTCCCGTGACGGCGCAGGCGCGATGGTACACATCGGTGACCAGCGCGCGGAAGGTCCCCTGGCCAAGGCGCGGCTTGACCAGAACAGGGTCCCCGTATCGGGCGGGCTGCTCGGCCAACTCGAACGAGCCCGAAGATGAAAGATGGCCGTTCGCCCACTCCCACAACCGCAGGCCGTCTGTGTCACCCGTGCTGTAGGTCTTGAAGGTGACCGTGTTTGGCAGGAAGCTCGCAGGGGTTGGCAACCAGTCCCTTTCTGGGAGGAAGAATGGCTGGGCGAGCATCCGGCAGCCGATCCGGAAGTCTGAGCGATCGTCCGGGCTTTGGGCCCTTAGCCGGGCAAGCCGGGCGCGCATTTCGGGCAGACTGGCAGCGCCATTGGCAGGCCCGAAGGCAGCCCAAGCCAGAGAGACCGGCATGTCGGTCGCGTAGGAAAAAATGCCGCCGCCTACGATCGCATTGCGGGGCGCCTTCAGTTTGAAGAGAAAGAGCTCGCCCTCGCGCAGCGCTTTGAACGAAGTAGCTGAAGGGGCCCAAAAATTTACCTCCGAAAGCCCGGGCAAGGTGCCAAGCGCCGAGAACCATTCAAAATCGGTTACAGCGACAACAAGGTTCAAAGCCATCTCGAAAGGGTGACCACAAGGCACAGTTCAGTCAAGCGGCCAAGAAGCGCATTTCGGATGTAAAACTTGGCCGACACAGGAGAGAGCCCAGCCTCCTAGGGACCTGAGTCCAAAATATCACGCTGACGCTGATCCAAACTCTGGGGCAACAAGCGCATTGACTCGTAGGGAATCCTATGAATCAGTGAGCTAGGGCAGAGTTAGGGGATGCCGCGTGACAATCTGCGTTGCAGTCAAGGTGCACGATTGCATTGTATTCGCAGCCGATAGTGCGTCCTCGTTGATCGGACAGCTTCAAGACGGGCGGCCAGTTATCGCCAATGTTTACGCCCATGGGAACAAAGTATTCAATCTACGCAAGAGGTTGCCCATCGCAGCGATGACATGTGGAATGGGCAACATAGGCCCTGTCTCCATAAGCACCTTAACTAAGGACTTGCGCGCCAGATTTGCTTTGAACGATCCGCAATGGGCTTTGAACACAGATACTTACACGATGGAGGAAGTCGCGACAAAGGCGCGGCGTTTTTTCTTTGATGAGCATTATGCGTGCTTAGAGCATAAGCCCCAAGGGGATCACGAGTTTCAGTTCTGGATCGGTGGAAATGGAGCCGGCGCAACTCACGGAGAAATTTGGCGAATTAGGATTATTAATGGGGAGGCGCCCGACCACGAACTCTTGGCGCCCCAAAGTGCGTTTGACGTACTGTATGATGGGCAGCCTGAAGCGATCAACCGCTTGGTTAACGGATATAGCCAGCATCTTGCTACCGCGCTGTTGGAGATCGGATTGCCACAAGGGCAGCTTGATTCAGTCCTGAGTCACGTGGAGAGCTTTACAAGAGCGCCGATCATTTCGCCCGCAATGCCGGTTCAGGATGCAATCTCCCTAGCGGATTTCCTTGTCGACGTGACGAAGCGTTATGTTAGATTCCTGCCCGGTGCGGATACGGTCGGTGGAGACTCGGACATCTGCGTGGTGACGAAACATGAAGGGTTCAAATGGATTAAAAGAAAACACTATTTCAGTGTGGCGCTTAATCCGGAGGAAGGTGAATGACCAAAACCACTGACAAGGCAGCAGATCGCCCGAGGGCCAGAGTGGTCTTTGACCCGAAGATGCCGAAGTATGAATATCGGACCGGAGAGGACAAGTCCTTGTCGGTTGATCGACGTCGCGTTGTAACCGAAAAGCCCGGCAGCGACCTTTTAGCCAACTTGGTCAGGTAGAAAATATGAAAACGGGGGCGCCTTAGGACGCCCCCGTCATCAGCTACCCCAACAACCCCCGCAAATACCCCCCCCCGCAAACCCGCGCCCTGACGCCACCACCATCTCAGGCGCCCCCTCAGCCACAACAAACCCGCCGCCGCTTCCGCCCTCGGGCCCCGGCTGGATACTCATTCCGCCGCATTGACCAGTACAGCGCCCTCTCCTCCGCCAACACCCCCGTCCGGCATCATGCGAACGCGTTCAAAGCGGGACCGCGGATTAACTCCGGGGTAACGCGGTGCGGGCGGAGCGGGTGGTGGGTGGGCCCCGGATCAAGTCCCGGGTGCCGGGATCGGGCAGGTTCGGGCGCGTACGGTGGTGGATAGGCCCCGGGTCGAGCCCGCGGTGACGGGGGGTGGGTGACCGGGTGGGATTCCTGACTTGCGTTGTTCGCACCTTGGCGGAATGCTGGTGACATGGAGCAAGGTGGCTGGGTTTACATGATGGCGAACCGGCCGCGCGGGGTCCTGTATGTCGGGGTGACGGCGGATTTGGCGGCGCGGGTGTTCGCGCATCGGGAGGGGCGCGGGTCTGACTTTTGCGCGAAGTGGCGGATCGGGACGCTGGTCTGGGCGGAGCGGTTGCCGTCGATGGGGGAGGCGATTGCGCACGAGAAGAGGGTGAAACGGTGGGCGCGGGCGTGGAAGATCGCGCTGGTGGAGCGGGGAAATCCGGATTGGGGGGATGTTCTGGGTTTTTTTGGCGATGAAGCGGGCGGATAGGTTTGGGTATGGGCCCCGGGTCGAGCCCGGGGCGACGGTTCGGTCGGATAGGCCCCGGGTCGAGACCGGGGCGACGGGTTGGCGGTTCGGTCGGTGGGTACGCCCCGGGTCGAGCCCGGGGCGACGGGGAGGTTGCGAGCCGGGCGACGGGCGGGTCCGGTTCGGCCTGACGGGGAGGTTGGGCGCGGGGTGACCGTTAGCTTAGGAGCCCCCGCAAATACCCCCCCGTAAACCCGGCCCCGCTGGCTACGACCATTTCGGGTGTGCCCTCGGCTACGATGAAGCCGCCGCCGCTCCCGCCTTCGGGGCCGAGGTCTATTACCCAGTCTGCGGTCTTGATGACTTCGAGGTTGTGTTCGATCACGACGACTGTATTCCCCGTCTCGACCAGCGCATGCAGCACCTCCAGCAGTTTTCGGACGTCTTCGAAGTGGAGGCCGGTTGTGGGCTCGTCGAGGATGTAGAGGGTCTGGCCCGTTGCTCTGCGGCTTAGCTCCTTGGCGAGCTTTACGCGCTGGGCTTCGCCGCCGCTGAGCGTGGTCGCCTGCTGGCCGACGTGGACGTAGCCTAACCCGACTTCCTCCAACATGCGGAGGCGATCGCGGATGGGGGGGACGGCTTCGAAGAGTTTGACGGCGTCTGTCACGGTCATGTCGAGCACGTCGGCGATGGAGTGGCCCTTGTGTTTCACTTCCAGCGTCTCGCGGTTGTAGCGTTTGCCGTGGCAGACGTCGCACTGGACATAGACATCGGGGAGAAAGTGCATCTCGATCTTGATCATGCCGTCGCCCTGGCACGCCTCGCACCGGCCGCCCTTGACGTTGAAGCTGAAGCGGCCGGGCTTGTAGCCCCGGGCGAGGCTTTCGGGGAGGCCGGCGAACCAGTCGCGGATGTGGGTGAAGGCGCCGGTGTAGGTGGCGGGGTTGGAGCGCGGCGTGCGGCCGATGGGGGACTGATCGATATCGATCACCTTGTCGAGATGTTCGAGGCCGGTGACGGAATCATGGGGCCCGCTGTGGATGCGCGCGCCGTTGAGAGCGCGGGCG
>Ga0105045_10001974_pt1 | contig 17056 bp, 12 predicted proteins | sample MAT02_FD_78089 | JGI IMG/M metagenome (GOLD analysis project Ga0105045, IMG submission 78089) | Freshwater microbial communities from Lake Fryxell liftoff mats and glacier meltwater in Antarctica - MAT-02 (megahit assembly) | ecosystem: Environmental > Aquatic > Freshwater > Ice > Liftoff... | reverse complement strand
GGATCGGCTAGGCGTTAAACCTCCAAAGTCTGGCGACTTCGGCTACGGCCAACTCTTAATTCTAATCTCGACGGTCCTGCAACCTCAGGCTCAAGACTGATGCAACTGATAGGTTTTGTAGCCGCCGCTGAGGTTGGATGCTTCGAAACCTGACTGTCGTAGGATCCGAGTTGCGAGATATCCGCGCTGGCCGACCTGGCAGTAAGTTGTGATTTTTTTGCCGTCTGGCAATTCGTTCAATCGTGAACGAAGCTCGTCAACAGGAAGATTTACCGCTCCAGGGATATGCCCCTTCGCAAACTCCTCTGGGGTTCGAACATCGATGAGGCAACCACTTTCTGGATTTAGGTCCTCGACATCAAGCTGGGGATGCTCGCCACGCATCAACCCGCCGGCAACGAAACCGAGCATGTTCACGGGGTCTTTCGCAGATCCATACTGCGGTGCGTAGCAAAGCTCCATCTCTTCAAGGTCAAAGACAGTCATTCCTGCCTGGATCGCAACCGCAAGGATATCGATTCTCTTATCGACACCGTCACCGCCCACTCCTTGCGCACCAAGAATTGTACCGGTGTTCGGATCGAACATCATCTTCAGGGTCATTGCCTCCGCGCCGGGATAGTAACCCGCGTGATTGGCGGGATGAACATAAACCTTGCGATAGGCACGGTCGTTTCGTTTGAGAGATTTTTCAGAAGCCCCTGTCGTTGCGGCCGTGACACCGAGAACACCAACAATCGCGGTTCCCTGTGTTCCCCGATAACGACTTGATCCGCCGAGGACGTTATCCGCCGCAATTCGGCCTTGACGGTTTGCAGGACCGGCCAGCGGAACGACCGTCTCGTTGCCAATGACAAAATCCTTGACTTCGATCGCATCACCCACCGCATAAATGTCGGGATCGCTTGTTCGAAGCGAATCATCGACCCAGATGCCTCCACGAACGCCAATCTTTAAACCCGCATCGACGGCTAGTTTCGTCTCGGGCTTGACTCCGACTCCGACAATCAGCATCGCGGTCTGGATAACAAGTCCAGATTCAAAGTGCAACGCAAGCCCCTCTCCACTCGGTTTGATTGAAGCAAGGTTTTGATTGAATTGCAAATCAACACCGTGAGCGACTAGCGCCTGAAAGATCGGCTGGGTCATCTCTCGATCAAACGGTCCAAGAACTTGTGCGTTTCGCTCGACCATCGTGGTTGCGATGCCGAGTTTGACAAAATTTTCAACCATTTCCAAACCGATAAATCCACCGCCAAGCACGACTGCGTGTTTGATGCCGGAACTAACTTGGCTCTTGATTTGATCGACATCTTGCAGGTTGCGAAGCGTATAGATCCCGGGTAGATCAATGCCCGAAATGGCAGGTCGGATCGGCGCTGCGCCAGGAGCAAGAATCAGCTTGTCGTAGCTTTCGTCGTACGTCCGCCCTGATGTAAGCTCCTTGATCCGAACCATCTTCTGATCTCGGTCGATCGACTTAACGAAGGACAGCGTACGAACGTCAAGTCGAAAGCGCGTCCGAAGACGCTCGGGAGTTGTGACGAGCAACTTGTCTCGAGATTGAATCTCTCCGCCGATATAATAGGGGAGGCCGCAATTCGCGAATGAGACTTCAGGCCCTCGCTCAAGCAACAGGATCTCAGCGCTTTCGGAAAGTCGCCTGGCGCGCGCTGCTGCCGATGCTCCTCCGGCGACGCCGCCGACAATCACGATCTTCATCTTACGTCCTTCCATTTCGCCGATGGTCGGCAACGACTCAGTACGCGGCGAGATTAACTTCCTTGCCGGAGCGTGTCGACAGGTCGAGTCGTATTGTTGAATCGCGTGCGTCACGTGCTAGAGATATTTCAAACGGCTCGCCGACGGACCACGATGTCCTTGATCCGGCAAACCCTGATGAGGCAAACCATGACGAGGCGTGGAAAACATCCGATGATGGAGGCCGGCTCGGCTTAGGAGAATGCGGCGTTTCTGCTAAAACACTTACCTATTCTATCCCAGCGCACCGAGCCTGTGAGCGCGATACATTTTCAGGAGCGACTCGTTTTGGCGAAGACCAACAAAAATAAACGTCAGTCTCGAAAACAGACGCATTCGGGCGTTTTTCGCCCGTTCAAACGCCGAAGCGAAGTTGGCGATTTGCCCGGCAGTATCGTTTCTACCGGAGAATCATGTCCGACGATTGTCAACTATTTCGCATTTGATCAAGTCGGATTTGACGAGCGAACGGGCTTGGATCTGAAGTCGCTTCAACCGCTCGTCGGCAAACCGGGGGCAGACAAACCGGGGCAGGTGGTTTGGCTAGACGTGGTTGGCCTTGGTGACGTCGCGACGATCGAGTTTATTGGCAAGCGATACGGGCTTCATCCCTTGTTACTTGAAGATATCGTTCACACCCATCAGCGCCCAAAAGTCGAAATGCATGAGGGCCAAGTTGCACTCATGATGCGAGTTATCGAATCAACCTGCCCGATCATTTGGGAACAAGTATGTTTCCTGTTGTGTGGTTCAACCGTGATTACCTTCCAAGAACGACCCGGTGATGCTTTCGAGCCCGTCCGGCGTCGTATTCGTCAACGCCTGGGTACGATCTGTTCGCTGGAGGCGGACTACACGATGTATGCGTTGATCGACGCATCCATCGATGGTTTTTTTCCAATCTTGGAGGAGTACGGAAAAACATTGGAAGAGCTAGAAGAAGCGATCGACCTTGGAATCAACCTTGACGCTCAAGATGGTGTTCATTCGATTCGCAGTGAAATGGCACAACTGCGCAAAGTAAGCTGGGCTCATCGCGAGGCGATCTTGCGGCTGATCAATGACGCGGAGAATCTTTTCAAACCTTCAACGATGCCGTTTCTCCGTGACTGCCTCGATCACACCGGGCAAGTGCTTGACGTGGCCGAAACGTTTCGAGACGTCGCCAGTGATATCCGAGATCTCTACTTCACCAAGCTAAGCCAACGTACAAACGAAGTGATGAAACTGCTGACCATCATTTCAACGATCTTCATGCCACTTTCGTTCATTGCCGGAGTCTATGGGATGAATTTCAATTCAGAGGCCAGTCCCTACAACATGCCGGAAACCCAGTGGCGTTTCGGCTATCCAGTCGTCATCGTGATGATGGCAAGCATTGCCTCCCTGATGATGGGGTACTTTTATCGCAAGGGTTGGATTTTTAGTCGTTAGTTCAGAGCGATCAAAGCATGCACCTTTATTACAGCGATCATTTCGAGCTTCCACTTCCAGCGGGGCACCGTTTCCCGATGGACAAGTATCGAAGGTTACGGCAGCGGATTGCTACGAGCGACGATCATCAGAACGATCCGCTTCTCATCCCGCCTGCTGCAACGAATGAGCAATTGGCCCGATGTCACGACGCGGATTACATCTCGCGCGTAGAAAACGGCACACTTAGCGCTGCCGAGATTCGTCGCATCGGATTTCCGTGGTCACCGAAGATGGTCGAACGCTCTCGACGCAGCTCAGGTGCGACAATCGCAGCAGGTCGAGCTGCGCTTCGTGATGGATACGCAGCAAACCTTGCCGGTGGGACGCATCACGCGATGCGAGATTGCGGTGAAGGATATTGCATTTTCAACGATTCGGCCGTGGCCATTCGTGCGCTTCAGGCGGAAGGCTTGATCGACCGCGCTTGCGTGATTGACTTGGATGTTCATCAAGGCAACGGCACCGCGTCGATTTTCGCCGGGGACGATACCGCATTTACGTTTTCGATGCACGGCGCGAAAAATTTTCCGTTGCGAAAGTTTCCTAGTGACCTGGATATCGAACTGCCTGACGAAACAGGCGATAGAGCGTATCTAGCTGCGCTTCGGTCTGGGCTGGACCAAATGTTTTTGTCAGGGCCGTTTGATCTTGCGATCTATCTCGCGGGAGCTGATCCCTACGAAGGAGATCGACTTGGGCGGCTGGCGTTAACGATGTCGGGCTTGCTCGCCCGAGACGAAATGGTTTTAGACCGCTGCAAAGCCGAACAAGTCCCCATTGCCATTGCGATGGCCGGTGGATACGCGGTGGATATCGACGCCATCGTGAGCATCCACGCGGCAACGATAAGAGCCGCATCGTTGCGCTGCCAAAAATCGAGCGTCTCCTAGCGACGAGCATCGGACCTACTGTTTCAGCAAACGCAAAATCAAATGATCGTCAAGGCTCTTGGCGATCCGATAAACTCCCTCAAAAAAATGGTCGTGAGTGCTTTCATTGGGGATCGATATCACGACCGCTTTCGCCGCGACGCCTGCGGCGGAGCCGTTTCCACTGTCTTCGAGAACAAGCATTTTTGAAGGTTCGATACCGAGTTTTTTGGCGGCACTTTCGTACATTTCAGGATGAGGTTTGCCATGAGTCACGTCATCTCCCGTCAATAAGAAATGCAGTTCACCGTACCAAGGCATCACACCCAGAATTCGTTCTGCGAATTTCCGTTGGCTACTCGTCGCGACTCCGAATGGCAATCCGCTTGCTCTTAGCGCTTCGATCAATGAATCGAGGCCGGGCATCGGAGGGACACCGGATTGAAGCAGTTCCGAGTAGATCGCGTCGGACTCCGCAAGCAACGACTCCGCCGAATCCGACAGACCGTGATGATCCACCATTTGCTGAAGCGCAGCCGCTCCCACCCGTCCCATCATACGCTGTTGCAAGATTCGGCTAAACTGATGCCCTCGACGTCCCAGCACGGTTTCGCCTACCTGCCAATACAATGTTTCCGTATCGAATAGCAGCCCATCCATATCCAACGCGATGCCTTCAATTTTCGGTAGCGGATCGTGCTCTCGGTCATCTGGCTCATGCATTCAAAGCAACTCGTTCGTAACAGGTGTTGGTTTCATTGTTATCGCAATCAATCATCGGAGCGGGACGGCAGCTAACGCGAATGGCAAGCACGACGGAGTGCATCCCGGACGCCGCGGCCCACTGGGCAATCGAATCGTACATTCCGATTCAAAACGTCGACCTGGTCGAGGCCTTGCTCGCCCGTGAAGACGATGATCGACAAGGCACGAACAACGTCGACGCAAAGCCGCGGATTCGACAAGTCTTTACGTCGATGTATGACCTATTGCACCAGCGCGGACGTGCTTTGCATACCGGGTTTGCAAGCCGATATGCCGAAATTGACCCTGATCGCGATACGCGTGCGATCGAGCTTGCCAACCACCCGAGTCAACCGCTCGCAGACGCTAGCCGAATCGCAGAGCTCAGCCGGCAAGTTTTGGTTGACGCCGGATTCAGCGAGGTAGAACAATCCGAACTTGTCAACGCGGTTTTGCATGCGAGCGAGTGGGGCGTACCGCTGCACGTTGATTTTGAGGTCTTTGATCTTTTGCTGGTCTATGCACGTGGGGACATCATCGGAAAGCGGTTGAAGCGTCGCTGGCGAAAATGGTTTCAATTCACGCAGGTTGACGTACCGATCTACCAGCGAGTTGTCGTGATATTCAAACTCCGCTCGGGGTCGATCACCGAAGATCAGCTCGAGCCCGAGATGTTGCACTTGAGGATGTTCAAGAACGTTCCCAAGATAGACATCGATATGCTTCTTCCCGGAACGCGAGTTCGCATTTCATGGTTCGATCGTACGCGTTCCGTAGTTCCATCCCTGGGTGGGATTGGCATCCAAATCTATAAGATCGTTCGTTTGGCACTGTTTGTTGCCGTGATCACTTATAGCATTGCGGCGATGATAATCGGATTGACCATTGCGATCATCGGCTATGTTGTTCGTAGCGTGATGACTTATCTGCAAACCCGTAATCGCTACATGTTGAATTTAACACGAAGTCTTTACTACCAGAAGTTGGACACCAACGCGGGGGTTGCGTACCGGCTTCTGAATGAAGCGGAATCACAACGTCACCGAGAAGTTCTCTTGGCCTATTACGCGTTATTGACCTCCAGCGCGCCCCTCAGTCTTCGTAAACTTCGCCGACGGGTTCAGCGTATGCTTCGCGAGATCGCCGGAATCGAAGTCGACTATCGTGCTGCCGACGCGGTAAAGACGCTCGAAACATGGCGTCTGATTCGTCGCGACTCAGAGGGGCGGTTGAGCACTTTGTTACCTGATGAAGCGATGCAGCGAATCGATGCTTGCTGGGACGAAGTGATTAACTCTTAGCAACAACGTTGGGTGCAATCGGTGTCGCCTCAAGCACATTGATGACGTGACCGATCGCGCTTGCCATCAGTATTGTACTGGCGCTTGCCATCGTCGTTCCGGCCGCGGCTACTTGTTCTGGCGTCAACGGCAAATGCAGGAACAACGACTTGGTCGGCAAACTGTACTCGGCCGAAAGGTGCTGACTGAGGTAGAGAACCGCATTGCAAAGATACGTCCCCGCATGGTTGGATACTTCGGCTGGAATGCGTTTGCTAAGCAAGCTATCTCGAAGATGATTCACCGGCAGTGACGTAACATAAGCCGCCGGCGCATCATCGATCAACGGATTCCCATCGGTGCGAAGATTGAGCCCGGTCGACTCAATCTTGATCACGGATGAGCCCGGTGATTGGCCGAGATGAATCGCATAGTCGTAGCCATCATGCAGGTCTTTACGTAACCGGTCACTTGCCGACTGAAGATGAACGGGGTACCGGCGAGTGATGACCTGAGAGCGAGACTCAAACCAACGCGTTAAGTCGACCAGAGCAAGCCAACTGCTGTTTTCTGTCCACCGGTCATAGGGCTCAAATGCGGTTACTAAAATTCGCGTCATCTAAGCGAAAATCTCATTTCGAAGACTCTCCAACAGTCGCACGGCCTGCTCAACTTCACGGAATTGGCGAGCCGGATCCTGGGGGATCTCCCGCTCGATCGTAAGTGGCCCTGCATACCCAATATCGTGGAGTGTTTGCAGGTAGCCTCTCATATCCACATCCCCTTCACCCAGTGGCACTTCGCGGCCCCAGGTCACTCCTGGTTGATCGCTCCAGGTTCCATCTTTGCAGTGAACGCTTCGAACCCATGGCGCCAATTGACGCAAGGCCTCGAGCGGCTTCCCCATGCCATAAAGGATCATGTTTGCGGGATCGAAGTTGATTCGAAGATTGTCTCGCTCGCAGTCTTCAATGAATGCAATCAAGTCGTCCGCAGTTTCTTGGCCTGTTTCCAAATGCAAGAACTGATCATTCGCGGCACAGTGGTCGCAAAGCACCCTGGTTACTTCGATGATCGCATCGCGATCTTTGTCACTACGCTCATGCGGGACGACACCGATATGCAAAGCCACCGTATCGCATCCCAAGCCGAGAGCAAAATCGCTGATCTCGAGCATCTCCTTCAACCGTGCCGCGCGGGTTGCCGGTGGAACCAATCCGATCGTTCGCCCGACCGTTGGAATGTCTTCGTAGCTCTCTCCGTCGAAGCCGCCAAAGACAGCCGTCACCATCACATTCATCTCTTGAAGTTGGCCTCGAAGCCGACGGATGGTTTCGGCATTCCGAGAAGAAGGGTGGGGTGCATGAAGCTGGATCGTTGGAACAGAGAGCCGTCGAATGACGTCCCAGGAAACGCCAAGTCCAGCGTCAACAGACGCAAATACACCAATCGGATTCATATGATCTTCGAATAAAACTGCTTGAGGCGGTCGTGAAAGTAAACAGACGGGTAATGATAACGAAAAAACCGCACCGCGATTAGGCATGGAATCCTAATCGCGGCGCGGCGGCGAGTTTTACTTGAATAAGAAGAACCTAGCGGGTCGGGTCGAACCCAGTTTGCGCCAATTCTTCCTCTTCTTGAATGATGATTCGAGGCGTCACCATCAACATCAGGCTCGAAGCATCACGCGAAATTGCGACGTTTCGAAATAGCCGACTGATGTAAGGGATCTTGCTGAGAATCGGAACGCCGCGTTCGGCTCGACCTTCAGAAAGCCGTTTGATACCACCCAGGAGGATGGTACCTCCGTCGGGCACGCTGACCGTCGTGCTAACGCTGGTAAACGCGAACTGAGGCAACTGAACGGTGGTTCCTTCGACGACGTCTTCTTCCTCGTCATCTTGAATGGGTTCGCCGGTCGCGGGATCAATTTGTTGACTGGTGGTCGTTCGTCGTCGGCGCCCTTCGAAAGTGAAGGTATCGACCGCGCCAATCTGGCTAAAGAACGGAACCAACGTCAAACGAACGAAGCGTTTATCATCGCTAACAATCGCTTGGACGTTCAATTGAGTGCCTTCGTTTAGCACAACGATTACCGGTTGCTGAGCAACGGCAAAGTCACCGACAACAGGCGTGATGCTAGTGACGAATGGCCGTTGATTGACGTCCGAGATCGTGGCGAGTTGCCCGTCGAACAGTGTCACTTTGGGTGCCTGCAACACGTTATTACGTGAATCGCCTTGCGCCGCTTGAAGGAAAAAGAAGGCTTCGATGTCACTCAGAATCGCAAAACCAATTCTTGCACCGGCATTCGCGTCGAACCCTGTAATCGTTGGCGTGACACCGTTACTGTTTTGCAACTTAATGTCAAAGTCATTGGTAGGAAGCCCACTGACACCGTCAAAACCAACGGTCACACTCGGTCCGCCGTCTTCCGGTGGAAGCCTGTTTACATTGTCATCCAGTGACGCGGTGAAGTTGACTCCGATCTGCTCAAAAAACTGATCGCTGAGAGTGATGAATCGAACTTCAATCGTGACTTGCAGGTTTTGAAGACGGCGAAGCGATTCAAGCAACTCCGTGATTTGATCATGAACTTCGCTTGTCGTGCTGATGACAAGTGAAAGGTTCTGCGCATATTCACGCATCGTACTAGGGCCGCCAAGAGCTTCCCAAGTGTCCGGTGAAACGGTGGTTTGTATCAAATCGATCAATGACGTGAAGTCAGCGAACGAGGCTCCTCCGCCACCGCCACCACCACCCGGTGGATTGTTCATCCCAAATCCGCCTTGCGAACCCATGTTGGCGTATTGTGCCATCATGTTGGGGTTCATTGCTTGAGCGGCAGCCCCATTGACGTCACGACTTGCGAGGCCCGACATCGAGACCGGCATGATCTGAACATCTGTCTTCTGAGTTGTCATCTGGTGTGCTGCACGAAGCGCACCGGCCAAACCATCCTCGTAACTTGCTGAGAAGTTAGGAATCGGAGTCACCAAATCGGTGACACGATACGTCAACGGATAGACCATGCTACGCTTGGCTTCGATACTGGTAATGTTGAGAACGTCGTTCTCGATCACGTAGGTTAGTTCATACTCGCCAAGAATCAGATTCAAGGCACTTTGAAGTGAAATCGCCTTGGTAAGCTCGAGCGTTACCGGCGAATCGCTAGTCACTCGCATTTCCGCCATCGCCCGTGCGTCCATGACGATCGGAATGTTGGTGACGGCGGACAGGTCTTGAAGAACTTCGGCGATCGGTCGATTCTTGTAGTTGATATCTACCGGTGTCGAAAGTCGTCGCTGGATTTCTTGCTCGGCATCGCTCAGTCGAGTGTTTCTGCCTCTTCCTTCCAAACGTCGTTTGGTGAGGTCAATCCACTGCTTCGCTTCCGGCAATTGATACTCTCGCGTCGGATCCATCGCGATCCCGGCGCGATCGACTTCGAGCAATGCCTTCACCACATTGTCTTCTTTTTCCGCAGCGATGTCTTCATTGATCATTAATCGCGTGCCCATGCGACTGTTCTGGAACATGCTTTTTGCGATCGAAGAATCGGGGCTAAGTTCGCTGACCTTCTTTGCGACAACTTCGGCTTCGGGGTATCGTCGCTCGGACATTAAGTCGTTGTATGTTTCAACAAGGGCGGCGATCTCGTCGTCGACGCGTTTCTTGTTGACGGCATTGCTTGCCAACTCTGCTTCTACTGCCGCGTTCGCAAGGTCCAGATCAATGTCGCCTCGATTCGCCTCGACGTAGCCCTTTTGATTGCTGATCGCGCGGTCAACCATCGTCAGCATACTGCTCGTTGCAGCCGTATCGAGCTTCGATTCAGTGACCTTACGACGAAGTTTCTCAAGACGATCGAGTGCCTCCATCGGCTTGGTCGATTGGATCGAATTCACGTCCGCAAGTTCAGCTGAAACTTCTCGATAGACACGTCGCGTCTCCGCTTGTGCTTCTAAATCCGCCTTTTGAATCGGCGTCAGTGTCTTTGGATCCGGCTCCGGTGCAACCGAAGGTAATCGTCCTGGTTGCATCAACGTAAGCTTTTCCTGCAGCTGCTTTCGCGTGGCAAGGTCCATCGTCGATTCGAATTTCCAAGCTTCGATGAACAATTCCCGAGCACGCGCACTGTTTCCCGTTGAAAGCGTTTCCAGTCCTTCGCGATACAGCGTTTCTCCGCTGTTGGCCGCGACAGGACCAATCGCCTGAGCTGGCTGAACCTTCGTATTATCGGTGCTGGTTTGGTAGAGCGAATTTACAACGGCCCCGCCTTGCGAAGCCATGTCACCGGCAGGCATCACAGCGCCGGCCTGTTGGACCATTGTTTGCGGCTTGTTACCCGCGCGGCGCATTGCCGTATCGACATCGAGCGTCAACTGCCACACCCGAGGCTCGCTGGCGGCAAACGCACTTTCGGGGACCGCCAGTTTTTCAGCGTCGGCCGCGATCCGTTGTGCGGTCGTAATATCTCCCCGATCGAGCGATGCACGCCCCATCGCGATCATCCGAAGTGCTTCTGCTTTTCGAGCTGCGAGATCGTTCGCCGGCATAGGCGTCGCCCCGGCTGGAATAGCGATCGGCTGCGAAGTCAGCGGCGGCGAAGTTCCCGCAGTGCTTGCTGCCGGGGGCGCGCTTGGTGGAAGATCCAGCAACGCCCCTTCGATTCCGATTGAACTAAGCTTCTGACGCAGTGCCAGAACGCTTGGTTGCATGGCCGGGAGCGGTTGCGCGTTCACCTTTGCACGTCGATACAGTTCGACAGCTTCGCGATAGTCTTTCGCGTCGAGTGCAACCTGAGCCCGGCGCAGTAGCTCACCAGTTGCGACGCTTCTCGCATCTTGCGAACTTGTCGTCGTCGATGGCAAGACCGTGGCGGGTGTCGGCGTCTGAGCGATCGACCCTACGGGGACGCCAATCGTAAGCACCAATCCCGATCCGAGTGCGATCGGTAGCAGGTTTTTCCGCATCGTGATCCGTGCAACTTGCCAAGACTGCAACGTGCGTTGCAAGATTTGGGTGGTGTGGTTCAACGCGACTCTCCTTTTTCGCTGTTGATGGTTTGTCATGCTGTCCAGGCCTCAGCCATTGGTTGTTGGCCATGTTACTGGCCGGTGTCGGTTGACCATTCCCTTGATCGAATCCAAAACGACCCAAGAATTCGGCAAACGATCTGCACGATGACAAGATTGATTGTCGCCGTTACAAAGGTCTTCGAACCCTTTTGTGGGCTGTGATTGCGGAAATACGGTTTCGCGGCGACCCTGGTCAAGGGCAATCCGCACCTCTATTGACAAACTGTTGGATATTTATCAAAGGGCCTTCTTACCATGAACTCAAAACGCGTCCTGATGATTGTTGGCGACTACGTCGAAGATTACGAAGCGATGGTGCCGCTACAAATTCTGCTTTGCGCTTCGCATCAAGTGGATACCATTTGTCCCGGCAAGACAGCGGGAGACACGGTGATTACCGCCATTCACGACTTTGATGGCGCACAAACATACAGCGAAAAACCCGGTCACCGTTTCGCGATCACGGCTAATTTCGAGACAATCGATCCCGCGAAATACGATGCCTTGGTAATCCCCGGCGGGCGAGCACCCGAATACCTGCGTCTTAATCAGGATGTTCTGAAAATGGTTCGCCACTTCGACGGTGAGAAAAAACCGATCGCTGCAATCTGTCATGGCCCGCAGATTCTTGTCGCAGCAGGAGTTATCAAGGGACGTGAGTGTAGTTGCTACCCGGCATGTAGCCCCGAGGTGATTGCTGCTGGGGGAAGCTACATCGCGCCAAGCGCAGGCATGGATTCTGTTCATGTTCAAGGCAATCTTTGTACGGCCCCTGCGTGGCCAGCGCATCCTGCCTGGATGCGAGAATTCCTGAAGATGCTCTCGTGACTCTCGTTTCGTCGAAAAGAAAGACTCGCATGACTAGTTCGCATTCCTGGGTTAGCACCTTCGAGCTTTTTAAGATTGGTATCGGCCCGAGCAGTTCGCATACCGTTGGACCGATGATTGCGGCGAAGCGTTTTGTATCGGACTTAGAGCACGCGGGACTGGCCAAAGATACCATGCACGTTTGCGCCGAGCTTTTCGGTTCACTTGCCCTTACCGGAGTCGGACACGCGACCGACTCAGCCGTGTTGCTTGGACTTTGCGGAGAGCACCCTGAGTCAGTCGAGACGTTAAGCATCGCTCAGCGATGCCAAGACATCAGGGATAGCCACCGATTATACCTCCTATCACGTTATCAAATCGACTTCGATATCACCCGGGATCTTGTTTTTCATCGAAACGAATTCTTGCCACAGCATCCCAACGGATTGCGTTTTACCGCGTGGGATGCGCAAGAAAACGTGCTCGCCAAGCGTCAAGCCTACTCCGTTGGCGGAGGATTCGTCGTCTTCGAGGACGACAAAGATGAAGTCCACAGTGCATCGTTTGGTTCACCGATACCTTTCCATTTTTCAAGTGCAAACGAGCTCCTGGCAATCTGCAAATCAACCGGCATGAGCATCAATGATGTTGTTCAGAAGAACGAAAAAAGTCAGCGAAGCGAAACGGAAATCTCTGATTTACTAGACCGCATATGGTTCGTGATGGAACAATCAATTCAGCGAGGCTGTGAAGCAACCGGGATCTTGCCCGGTGGCCTTCGCGTGCCTAGGCGAGCTCGTGAACTTCTGCGGCGACTGAGCGAATCCGCTGGCCGAGGCGCTGATGCTGATCCGATGAGATCGATGGATTGGGTGACGCTTTTTGCACTAGCGGTCAACGAAGAAAATGCTGCTGGCGGACGCGTTGTCACCGCACCAACCAATGGCGCCGCCGGAGTCATTCCCGCCGTGATGATGTACTACAAGCGTTTTATACCAGGAGCCGACACGAGAGGACTCCACGATTTCTTGAGAACGGCCGCTGCCATCGGATCGCTCTACAAACAAAATGCGTCTTTGTCTGCCGCCGAGATGGGGTGCCAAGGCGAAGTCGGTGTTGCATGCTCAATGGCCGCTGCAGGTCTTGCCGCCGTGATGGGAGGCACGCCGCTGCAGATCGAGAATGCGGCCGAAATCGGAATGGAACACAACCTTGGCCTGACGTGTGATCCTATTGCAGGTTTGGTTCAGATCCCCTGCATCGAACGCAATACGATGGGTGCGATCAAAGCCATCAACGCAGCAAGGCTTGCCGTACTTTACGGTGACGGGACGCATCACGTGTCACTCGACCGAGTGATTGAGACGATGCGACAAACGGGAGTCGACATGCAGTCCAAATACAAAGAAACCAGCCTTGGTGGTTTGGCTGTAAACGTCATCAACTGCTAACGATGCATGGAATCCGCAGTGATGACGTGCCAAACTAAAAGTCACAGCCACCGCCACAGCAACGCGGTGCACCGCAGCTGTCTCCGCTACTCACGGGTAAGTTGCGCATTGACGAACCACCTTGAACGGATGGTGACGCGGGTCGACTAAGCATCTTCTCAAGTTCCGATTCGCCACACTCTGGACATACGGGTTTTTCCGTTGAAGTTCGCAACAACAACTCGATCTGTTGATCGCAGGTTTTGCATTCGTATTCATAAATGGGCATGATGCTGTATCCAACGCAGGAAAACTCTGTCAATTGTTGTTAGTTTAGCCATGCCCGCCAAAAATTCGAGCCAGCCTTCCCAGATGTCGCGCGAGGAATCTCGCTCCGTCGACAAACTCGCGATCGAGCAATTCGGGATGTCGGGTCTTGTTCTGATGGAAAACGCCGGCCGAAACGCTGCTGAGCTAATCCACAAGATTTGCCCTATTGGCGACGTTTGTATCTTAACCGGAAAAGGCAACAATGGCGGGGATGGCTACGTTATCGCCCGACATCTCGAGCTATCCGGGCGAGATGTTCGAGTCGTATCGGTCGTTCCGACAGATACCCTCACCGGTGATGCAGCAGTCAATTTTTGTATCGCTTCGCATAGCCAAATCCTGATCCAGGTCGCGACGGAGTTGGCGTTGTTGGCCGGAGCAATCGGCAAACCAGACATTTTGATCGATTGCATGCTTGGAACCGGTTCCCAAGGTGAACCACGCGAACCGATTCGATCTGCGATACGAATCGCCAATCAAATCGCCGCCATTCGGATCGCGATCGATCTCCCCAGCGGTCTCGATTGCGACACGGGAAATCCAAGCGAATCGACGCTTAGAGCGGAGTATACCCTTACGTTCGTCGCGCCCAAACGCGGCTTTAGCTCTCAGGCCGCGAAACCGTACCTCGGAACCGTCCACGTGCTATCGATCGGTATCCCCGCAAGGATGCTTTGGTCGCTGGACTCGGGTGAAAAACAGCCGTGATCAACCGCTCCTAGCATCCACCAGGAGGAGCTTCGTTTACGAAAAAGATGGCATCAGGGCTTCGCGTTTGCGACTTCCAGCGTTGGAATGACACCCATGAACGCAAGTAAGTCACTGATTTTCTGGAGCGAAAGGTTATCCAATAAACCGGATGGCATCACGCTGCTCGTGTTCGGCAGAACCTGATCCACTTGTGTTTCATCAATGCGAGTCACATTGTTCTTGGAATCGCGAACGCTAAGGAAACCTCGGCCATCCTGAGAAACAATGCCAATGTAGACTTTTTCGTCCATCATCAACACCTTCTTGCTCATGTATTGATCGCTAATCACATGGGATGGATACAGAATCGACTCCAGCACTTCGCGTCGCGTAAAACGCCTTGCGATCGAGGTTAACTCGGGGCCTACCGAATCGCCAACGTTGCCGAATCGGTGACAGGAGGCACACTGCGCACTCTCATAAACTTTTCGTCCCATCTCGGGATTGCCAATTCGCCCGACGTTTGAGTCGATGTACTTTACCAATTCATCTAAGTCCCATTTGGATGGTTCTTCTGAATTCGCGATGGCGGCAGGGCGATCATGATACGTTCTTGCATACCAATCTTGCCAATAAGCCATCTTCACCTTGGTCTTGCCGGTTTTCTCGACCCCGGTCCAGTGCCGAAGAAGGTCGTCAACGGGTTGAATTGAACGGAATTCTGCCTCCGCTTTGACTCCAATAAGAATAAGTTGACGAAGTGCCACGGGGTCGTCCGTTGCGACACGTGCCGTCTTGAGTTGCTTGATGACTTCCATCGCATTCTCACCCTCGAGAATATTGAGGCTACGAACAAGGTAATCCCAATTTTCGCCAGAAGGCTGCTGTGAAAGTCCAATCGCAACGATTTCACGGCGCTCGGGGTCTTTGCGCCAAATCTCGCGGAGATAGTCCATCGACTCCTCATCGTTTGTCATCGACAACATGGCAACAACACCGGTGCGTAGTCGCTTATAGACATCACCCGTTAAATCCTCTTTGATGATTTTTCGATCGAGTTCCCGCAAAACCGCTGCCGTTTCTTCGTCCACCGGACGTGGCAACCGGTAGATCGCAGCCAATGCAGCATTAGGCCAATTGGTGCCCTGCTCAAGAATCGCGACGGCGTCCTCTTTCGTGAACGTTTCGGCGAAGTCTTTAGTGACTTGCATCAAGTAAAGTGGCAGTGAGCCTGAGCCCGCTTCCATGGCCGCAGATTCATAGTATTTAAGGATTTCAAATCGCTGAGGGGCCGTCCAGTCGTGCGACAGGAACTGCATGTACATGGCGACCACGGTTCGGTCAGCGCGGGGTGCGTCACTTCGAATGAACGCCAGCGCCCGTTCAGCAACGGAATCCGCATCCAAATAGGTTGCCAAACGAATCAGCTCACGATTGACTCGCGGGTCCCCCGCAGGGAACTCTTCGGCAATCTGATCGCGAAGCATTTCAACTTTCAAGGGCGAGATTTTACTTCGATGCAACGCTACCTGGCAAACGCGAAGTGCATCGACGAATTGCGCATCGGTGAGATAGCCTGTCATCAACTCGCTGCAAACCGCCAGAACTTCGACTGCCGTTTTTTCACTCTGATCGACGTTGATCAATGCAAGCGAGCCCAGGATCTGCGTTTTCGCATCCTCGCTTGAAAGCACTTCGGATTTCCAGGATTCGACGGGAAGTCGTTCGATCAGTCGACGGGCAACGAACGCCAAAGTGCGATCGTCTGCACCAAGCAATTGCACAACGGACTCAGATGACTTTGGCCATTGTCGACTTCGCAGAATTGCTTCACATGCGGCTCGTTGAACCTTCAGATCAGGATCGGCAAGAAGTTTTTCTAACTGTTCTGCACTTCGCTTGCCTGGGTGCAGCCCCATCAAGTAAGCCGATTTCACCCTGACCGCTTCGGTCGGTGATTCGGATAGCTCGATGAGTAAGTCTTCACTCGGCACAGGACCAAACAATTGCATCAGGTCCATGGCCCGAGTTCGGTAGTGCGAAGGGTTATCGTCACTGTAAGCGACACCGGCAACCAGTTCGCTCCAAGAGTTACCGAGTTCTTTTTTTATCGCCGCGACTTCCTGTCGGCCCCACGCAGAGGAGATTTGCGGTTGGCGAATCGCCCTCGCGATGCCCGTTCCAAGATTGCTCATTCGTTCGGGAGTTTCACCGTTCCAAACGATTCGGTAGATCCCGCCCGCGGTACCGCGACCGCCAGTGCAAAAATACAAAGCTCCATCAGGCCCCACGGCCAAGTCAGTAACGTTGAGTGGTTGCCCTTTGAGGAATGTTTCTGTATCCGCGACAAAACTCGAGCCTTGTGGCTTGATCTTCACCGCCAGAATACGCCCTTCGGACCAATCGGCAAAGAACATGGTATTATGGTAGCGAACAGGAAACTTGTAATGTTCATAGCATACCGCGCCAGTGGGACTGCCCCGTCCTGTGTCTGCTAATCCGGGCAGGCGATCGACATAGTATTCCGGCCAAGCCGCCCAGCCGCTCCGCCAACCGTACTCGCCACCTTCAGCAATATCGAAGAT
>Ga0105045_10001973_pt1 | contig 17060 bp, 15 predicted proteins | sample MAT02_FD_78089 | JGI IMG/M metagenome (GOLD analysis project Ga0105045, IMG submission 78089) | Freshwater microbial communities from Lake Fryxell liftoff mats and glacier meltwater in Antarctica - MAT-02 (megahit assembly) | ecosystem: Environmental > Aquatic > Freshwater > Ice > Liftoff... | reverse complement strand
TAAAAACATCTTATTGCCCACTTTAAATACGAGTGTTTTTTGATCGAAAGGAAATGATTGAGTTACTCCTGCTTTTTGAAGACAATATTCGTTCAGCTGTTCAAGAAACATAAATCAGCTAATTTTAATGCAAGCCTGGTGCGTCATCAAAACGTCCTAGATTACGCAACATTTTTGTGTGTTCTCGCAGGGCCTGAAAAAATGATTTGTATGAATAATAAGGTAAGTTATATTCAATTGCTGTGTCTCTAACAATTTTTGAAAGTTTACTATAATGAACATGGCAAATGTTTGGGAATAAATGATGTTCAACTTGAAAATTTAAACCACCAACATACCATGAAAAAATCTTTGCTTTAGGCGCAAAATTTGCTGTGTTGTATAATTGACTTACAGCCCAGTCCGCTTGAACATTGCCTGATTCGTCTGGCATAGGGAAGTCGGACGTTGGAACAACATGAGCGGGTTGAAAAATGGCAGCCAATGTTAAACCAGTTGTGAATTGCATAAATAAAATTCCAATAAACGTTATGTACCAAGCACTTGGCGCAATAAAAAAGGGTAGAACAAAGAAAATTCCTCCGTAAATGATTTTTGAAACAATGATGATGGTTAATGCTTTGGTAAATGATAAACCTTGTGTTGACATTAAACCCATTTTCTTATATCGAACGATTTGCTTATAGTCTTTAACTAGGAACCAAGAAATAGTCATTAGTCCGTAGAAAAACCAAGCATAGAAGTGCTGGAATTTATGCAAACTTCTTCTTTTTTGATGAGGTGAAAAACGCAAAATGGCTCCAGCATCAATGTCCTCATCCATGCCGTGAACGTTCGTATAAGTATGGTGCAAAACGTTGTGTTGAATTCTCCAATTTACATCACTTCCACCAACGGCATTTATGAAATAACCAAACATTTTATTAACCCAAGGTCTTTTAGAATAAGCTCCGTGGTTTGCATCGTGCATGATGGATAAACCAACTCCCGCCATACCGAATCCCATGAGTATCCATAAGAGCAACACAACGAATGGATTTGAAAAGAAAAATAAGATTAACGCAAAAGGCACAAGATATAAAGCAACCATAAAAATTGTCTTTAAGACCATGTTAACATTCGCATAGCGAGAAATGTTTTTTTCTTTAAAGTATGAGTTAACTCTTTTTCTTAACTCTTTGTAAAACTCTTGGTTGTGATCTTTCGAAAAGCTTACTGTTTTAACGCTCATAATTATTCAATTTAATACAAATTTACACTAATTCAAAGTAGGAATGGGCCGTTTGATGTTCAATTAACATAAATTGTTAAATTTCTAAAAGTGTCCGAAAGGATTAAGTATAACCATAATAGCTTGATCATCAATGATTAATCTTACTCTGAAGTGAGTCCAGCTTTTAAGAATTCACGGTTCATGCGCGCAATGTTTTCAAGTGAAATTCCTTTAGGACATTCTACTTCGCAGGCGCCTGTATTTGTGCAGTTTCCAAAGCCTTCCGCATCCATTTGCTGCACCATATTTAAAACACGTTGTTTGGCTTCAATTTTACCTTGTGGAAGCAATGCGTATTGCGAAACTTTTGCAGATACAAATAGCATAGCTGAAGCATTTTTACAGGATGCTACGCATGCACCGCATCCGATACACGAAGCAGCATCAAACGCTCTGTCTGCATCTGCTTTTGGAATGGGAATTGAGTTTGCATCTTGCGTGTTTCCAGAAGTATTCACGGAAATATATCCTCCTGCTTGCTGAATTCTATCAAATGAAGAGCGATCTATGACTAAGTCTTTTATTACAGGGAAACCTTTAGCTCTAAATGGTTCAATATAAATGGTATCGCCATCTTTGAATTTACGCATGTGCAGTTGGCATGTGGTAACTCCGCGATCAGGACCGTGTGGTACCCCATTAATATGCATTGAACAACTTCCGCAAATGCCTTCACGGCAGTCGTGATCAAAGGCTACAGGGTCTTTTTGTTCCGTAATTAGTCCTTCATTTAAAATGTCCATCATTTCAAGAAACGACATGTGTTCATCAATATTATCAATTGGATACGTTTCGATACGACCTTTATCGTTTTTATCTTTTTGTCTCCAAATTTTTAAGGTCAATTTCATATTCTTCTTTTTAAGATCATTAGACTTTAACATGTTAAGACTTTAGAATTTTAAGACAAACACTGTTTTTTCAGTATGTTAAACTTAAAGTCTTAATGTCTTTTTATTTATACGATCGTTGTATTAACTCAACATTATTAAAGGTTAAATCCTCCTTGTTTAATTTCGGTTCTCCAGGATTCCCTGTCCACTCCCATGCAGCAACGTAAGCAAAGTCTTTGTCGTCTCTCAAGGCTTCTCCTTCTGGTGTTTGTGATTCTTCACGGAAATGTCCTCCACATGATTCAGTTCTATGCAAAGCATCAATAGCGAATAGCTCAGCCAGCTCCAAGAAATCGGAAACACGTGTAGCTTTTTCCAATTCGGGATTAAATTCGTACATCGTGCCGCTCACATAAACATCTTTGTGAAACTCACTGCGAATTGATCTAATTTCTTCAATTGCTTGTTTCAACCCTTCTTCACTGCGGGCCATTCCAACTTTATCCCACATCACTTTACCTAATTGGCGGTGAAAATGATCAACTGTTTTAGTCCCAGAATTATTAATAAAGGCTTCTAATCGGTTTTTAACTTCTGTTTCGGCATCTTCAAATTCTTGAAGTTCTGTTGAAATTGTGCCAGTTCGAATGTCATCAGCCAAATAGTCACCAATGGTGTATGGTAAAACGAAATATCCGTCTGCTAATCCTTGCATTAAAGCAGATGCCCCTAAGCGATTTGCACCGTGATCTGAGAAGTTTGCTTCTCCAGTTGCATAGCAACCGGGAATGGTTGTCATCAAATTGTAATCTACCCAAATTCCGCCCATGGTATAGTGAACAGCTGGATAAATCATCATAGGGGTTTTGTATGGGTTTTGATCAGTAATTTTTTCATACATCTGAAATAAATTACCGTATTTCGATTCAATTACTTTTTCTCCCAAAGATATAATGCGCGCCTCTGAAGGATTGTCTTCGTGCTCTAACAATGCTTTTTCTCGACCGTAACGTGCAATGGCTGCGGAGAAGTCTAAGTAAACGGCTTCTCCTGTTTTGTTTACGCCGTATCCTTCGTCACAACGCTCTTTGGAAGCGCGTGATGCAACGTCACGGGGAACTAAGTTTCCAAATGCTGGATACCTGCGTTCCAAGTAATAATCACGATTTTCCTCAGCAATTTCTGTTGGCTTCATAGATCCATTTCTAATTGCCTGTGCATCATCCATGTTTTTCGGAACCCAAATTCGACCATCATTTCTAAGTGATTCTGACATCAGAGTCAATTTAGACTGATGTTCTCCAGATCTAGGTATGCATGTTGGGTGAATTTGAGTATAACATGGATTTGCGAAGTAAGCCCCTTTTTTATGAATACGCCAAGCGGCAGTCACATTCGAACCCATCGCATTTGTGGAAAGATAAAACACGTTTCCATATCCACCTGATGCAACAACTACTGCGTGAGCGGAATGTCTTTCTAGTTCTCCAGTAATTAAATTTCGTGCAATGATTCCTCTTGCTTTTCCATCAACGATAACCAACTCCAGCATCTCGTGCCGGTTATACATTTTGATTTTACCTTTTCCTATTTGTCTATTCATTGCTGAATAAGCACCAAGAAGTAATTGCTGACCAGTTTGTCCTTTAGCGTAAAATGTACGTTGAACCAAAGTTCCACCAAAAGAACGATTATCTAATAGTCCACCGTATTCTCGCGCTAATGGAACTCCTTGAGCAACACATTGATCTATTATGTTTGTAGATACTTCAGCTAAACGATATACGTTTGCTTCACGTGAACGATAATCACCTCCTTTAATGGTGTCATAAAATAAACGAAAAACGGAATCACCATCGTTCTGATAGTTTTTTGCAGCATTTATACCTCCCTGCGCAGCAATAGAATGCGCACGTCGAGGAGAATCTTGAAAACAAAATGCTTTAACATTGTAGCCCATCTCTGCAAGTGAAGCAGCTGCTGAGCCTCCAGCCAATCCTGTTCCTACCACAATAATATCAATAGAACGTTTGTTCGCTGGGTTAACCAAGTTAATGTGATCTTTATAATCTTTCCATTTATCTTTTAAAAGACCTGTAGGAATTTTTGAATCTAAAACTGACATACTAAAAAGTTTATTTTGTTATCTCCACATGTAAATTAAAACCGGAATACTTGCAAACGCAAATGGAACGAGCAAAGCAAATGCTAAACCTGATTTTTTTATTATTCCGTTATATTTTGGGTGATTAATTCCAAGTGTTTGAAAGGCTGATGAAAATCCGTGAAATAAATGAAAAGCTAAAATCATCATCGCCAAGAAGTAACCTAAAACAGCAAACATTGCGTATTCATTCGCCGGCAAACTGGCTTCTTTGCTCTTGTCATGACCGAAAAAAGCAAAAACGAGTGAATGTAAATCTTTGTAGCCTTCAGCCATTTTAATGTTTAATTCACGGTTGTAAATCTCAGTGCCATTTTTAAGTATCATTTCTGGTAAAGCCCCTGGAGTTCCTTCCAAAATTGTTGCAGGTAAATATTGGCCTCCGTGTGTAACAAGGAACGCTTGTTCTTGTCCAGAGCCTGGATCAGTTACAAATGTTTTGTGCATTGGAAAGGGTTCGCTCGAAAATTTCATTTTCCACCAAAAATTCGCCATGTGGGTTGCAATAAAAACCAAAACAACTGTTCCTAAAATTGCCATATATCTTGATGGTAAAGTAGAATTGGTATTAGGTTTGTTGTAAACGTAATTAACAGGTCGTGCTTTTTTGTTTTGAAATGTCAAAAGAAAGCCATCAATTACGTGAAAGAGAATTGATAGATAAGTAATGTAAGACATTATTTTTATCAACGGATTGTGAGTCATGAAATATGCATACTCATTAAATGCCCGTTTTCCTTCTTCTCCGTGAATGAAAATTAATTGTAAATTACCTAAAAGATGACCGACTAAGAAAAGGCAAAGAAATAATCCTGTTAAGGCCATCCACCATTTTTTGGCGATTGAGGAGGATAAAATTGCAGATTTGCTCATACTTGATTTTTGTGTGATTATTTTAATACAAATTTAAGCACTAACACGTTTGTATCAAATTTTACAGACTTATTTAGATTGAATTTAAATAAGGGTTTTGGCCTTTCATTTACAATCGCCTCTAATCTACATACGATAGCTCTACGAATGAGCTAGTTATGAATAATTGAACATCAGCGCCAAGAATTAAGGCACGATTGTCGTCCTGATGTCCAGCAGGAAAATTGAAACAAATCGGCGTCTTTGAATACTTAAATTGATCCAAAATAAGTGTTTCAATGTCAAATCCTGTTGGATTTTCTGTGTCTTTCAAATGTGTCATCCCACCAACAATTAATCCTGAAATTTTACCCAAAATCCCTGATTTTTTAAAGGAGTGCAACATTCTATCGATCGCATAAAATTGCTCACCAACGTCTTCAATAAAAAGAATACAGTTTGAATAATCCAGTTGATCATCTGTTCCAAGCAAGCTGTATAAAATACTTAGGTTTCCACCGATAAGTTTACCGCTTGCCTTTCCTTGCTTATTTCGATTGTTTGGTAAACACCGAACATTATTTTTTGTTCTTGTCAAAGCAGAAATTAGTGAGGATAAAGATTTGGGGGAATTCGATTCAAAATTTAAAGGCATCGTTCCATGAATACTTTGAATTCCGAAACGTTGCATTCGTTGATGAAAGACTGTTACATCACTGAATCCAACAATCCATTTTGGACTTCTCAATTGTGCCGCCCATTGAATTGAATCTAATATCCGAATTACACCATAACCACCCCTGGCACAAATGATTGCTTTTACGTCTGGATTGTCGAGCGCATCTTGAAAGTCAGATGCTCTTGCAAGGTCTGTGCCCGAAAAGTAATTGAACTGTCCCAATGTGTTTTTACCAATGATAACTTTGAATCCTGCATTCTCAAAAAATGATTTGGCAAATTCAACGCATTTATGGTCAATCGCTTTAGCAGGTGCTACAATTGCAATTAAATCTCCTTTTTGTAATGGCCCAATAAATGAATTCATGTTTCAATATTAAGGAAAAATGAGTGAATTTGAAGACAAAGAATTGTATTTTTGTTTAATGATTTCTCCATATAATGATGAATATTTTATGCGCCAAGCGCTAAATGAAGCCCACAAAGCGTTTGATTTAGGTGAGGTTCCTGTGGGCGCAGTTATCGTTGCGAATAATCAAATTATTGCACGAGCACATAATTTTACAGAACATTTGAATGATGTAACTGCTCATGCCGAAATGCAAGCAATTACTGCAGCGGCTGAGTTTTTAGGTGGAAAATATTTGAAGGGCTGTGCGCTATTCGTAACACTTGAACCGTGTGTCATGTGCGCAGGAGCTTTGTATTGGTCGCAATTAGAAAAAGTGGTTTTTGGTGCAAGCGATGAAAAAAGAGGAGCGGGGAGGTACAAAGATCTTTATCACCCGAAGACCTTGGTGCAACGTGGAATATTCAAGGAAGAATGTGGTCAATTAATACTCGATTTCTTTCAAAATAAAAGAAATTAAGAGAAGATTGAATCGCTAGGAATTTCAGTTTTTAGCATTAAGAAAAGGTTATCAACGTTAAGGAATTTTTAAATCATCATTACCAAAAGTTTGCTTCGTGTTAAATAATTTATTTTTGCGCTATTCACGTACTAAATAATTAAGGAATTGATGGTCAAAATACTTTTTAGTTTGTTTGTTTTTCTTTCAGGCATTTCTTTGGGGCAAGACGCAAACCCATTAAAAGTAACCACAAGGTTACAAAAAGGAATAGAGATTGTCCAAAAGGATAGCCTATTTAGTCTAAGATTCCAGTTTAGGATGCAAAATAGGCTTGGATATATGTCAATGTCTGACACTGACTTTACTCCAGAATCGTTTGAATTTAGAGTCCGAAGATTGAGATTGGTGATGAGGGGATTTGTCTATAATGCTAATTGGACTTATTATATTCAGCTTTCATTTTCAAGAGGAGATATGGATTGGGATGGACCAGCGGGGTCCGTCAATAATACAAGCCCCAATATCGTGCGTGATGCAATGATCTTTTATTCTCCAATTAAAAATTTGAGATTTGGTTTTGGTCAAACTAAACTAGCAGGAAACAGACAAAGGGTTACTTCCTCCGGAAATCAACAATTTGTTGAACGGTCAATCGTGAACGCAACGTTTACACTCGATAGAGATTTTGGACTTTTTGCCACGTGGGATAAAAAGCATTATCGCTTAAAAGGGTCGGTGACTTCGGGTGAAGGTCGAAATTCCACAAGGTCTGACAAAGGATTGAATTATACAGGAAGGCTAGAGCTCTTGCCTTTCGGAAAATTTACAGGTGATAATGAAGATTGGGAAGGAGATTTGGCTCATGAACAAAAAATAAAAATGGTGGCGGCAATTAGCTACAATTACAATGCAAGTGCTTTGAGACAAGGAGGCACAATTGGTGGTGATCTGTTCTCAGCAGTTAATATGCAAAACCTTCATGCCGATTTGTTGATTAAGTATAAAGGGTTTGCTTTTCAACAGGAATATACAAACCGTTTGGTTGATAATCCTATCACGATTAGCGCAGTATTACCTACAAGTTATCGAACAGTTTATAATGGATTTGGGAGCAACACGCAACTAAGTTATTGCTTTAAAAATAAATTTGAGGTCGCATTTCGTTATGCGATGGTGAACCCAAACCGAAATATCTATGACAACGAAGTTTATACAACGGTTAATGTAAAACGGCAAGAACACATCCACGTCGGAGTATCTAAATATTTATACGGTCACCGTTTAAAAGCACAATTGAACGGCTTGTATCAAATATCAAAAGATTTAAAAAATGCCTCAAACACAAAGCAATTCGGAGTAGTATTCCAAATTGAATTTGGAATATAGATTTCGTGAATGATAGCTCAAAACGATAATTTTTTTTGAAATGTGCTCGCGAGATTGTTTTTAGGAACAACTTTTTTAAGTTAAGAGGGCTTATAGTTTAAACTTCTCAGAATGGTGTTGTTGTTCTGGGTATTTTTATATCTTTATCAAAAAAACTTTTACTATGAAAAAATTTTATTCTTTGTTTATCATGGCGAGCACTGTTTTTAGTCTTGGTCATGCACAAACAACAATTTATGAAATGAATTTTAATTCGGGCAGCGCACCTGGTTGGATTCTAAATGGATCTGGAAACGGCGAAAATCAATGGATTGTGAATGGGCAATATGCAGGGCTACCCCCGGTGATAGATAATACTCCTGCTCAACCAGCCGCCATCGCTGGTGGACCAAACTCAAATTATTTGCACATTTATAACACAACGATTTGTGCATTGGCAAGTATTTGCAACGCTACATTTGACACAGGAAGTGCTTCGAATCGTACAGCTGAAACACCTACCATAAACACAACGGGTTATTCTGGTGTTACTGCCTCGTTTTATTATATATCGGCTGGAATTTCTGGTTCAGCGTTTGGGTCAGTAGAATATTCAACGGATGGAGGTGCGAGTTGGATTACAGCGCTGGCGCAATTAACTGGAGTTAGCAACTGGACTTTGGGAACAATTAATGCAAGCGCCCTATCTGGTGTGGTAAATTTAAAATTAAGATTCCGATGGATAAATGGAGCCTCGGGTGATGACCCAGCTTTTGCAATTGATGATTTTAAAGTAGAAGGAATCGTGGCGTCAACAAATAGTATTGCAACAACAAACAACATAACGCCAACAAATTGGTGTCTCGGTAATTCTCAAAATGTAAACGTGAATTTCACTGCAACAGGAACGTTTAATGCAGGAAATGTGTTCAATGCCGAGAGATCTGATGCCGCTGGCTCTTTTGCCTCACCAATAGTGATTGGTACTTTGACTTCTACTGCATCAGGCGCTCAGTCTATAAGTTCTATTTTTGCCGCCGGTTCTCCTGCCGGAAACGGTTACCTTATTAGAGTCGTAAGCACAAATCCAGTAACTGTGGGTTCAGTAACAACAACGGGACTTACGATTAATCAATTACCAGCAGTTTCACTTCAAACTTTGGCAAGCGTTTGTAGCAATGGTCAAGCATCTGCGATTGTTGGAGGAGCGCCAGTTGGAGGAACATATTCTGGTGTAGGTGTAAGTGGTGGAAATTTTTCACCAGCTACAGCGGGAGCAGGGCTTCATAATATAACTTATACTTATACAGATGGAAATAGCTGTCCAAATTCCGCTACCCAGGCAATCACCGTTAATGCTGCCCCGAATGTAATTCTAGCACCGTTGAGCAGTGTTTGTGTCAATCTAGCAAGTTTTACGTTAGTAGGAGGAACGCCAGCAGGTGGAACTTATAGCGGTCTTGGTGTGACAGGAAGCACGTTCAATCCTTCTGCTGCGGGCGTTGGCGCACATACAATAGTTTACAATTTCATTGATGGAAATGGATGCTCAGGCATGGCCTCACAGGTTGTTCAAGTAGACGCATGCGCAAGTATTTACGAATATGCTTTGGATGGATTAATTAACGTCTATCCCGTGCCATCAAACAATATAATACAAGTAGCATCTGAGATTCAAATTTTTTCCATTGAGTTGATTGATTTAACCGGAGCTAAACTTGCTGATTTCAATGCTAATCAAACTTCTTTTTCTATTGAAAATTACAGTAAAGGAACATATTTCCTAAAAATTGAAACGGAAAAAGGAGTAACGATTAAGAAAATAGTAAAAAATTAGAAATGTAAATGTCAATTTTAGTTTTGTGAAAAATTTAAAAGGGATGGAAGTAATTTCATCCCTTTCTTGTGTAACTTTGTTCCGTTATGTTAAATAATCAAGATGCAATTTGCGCTTTGGCAACGCCAAACGGAACAGGGGCGTTGGGCATCATTCGCCTATCAGGAGATAATTCTTGGGAACTTGTTTCCATGTTATTCTCAAAAAATTTATTGAATGTAAATTCGCATACTGCGCATTTTGGTTTATTAAAAACCTTGGAAGGTGAGCTTATTGATGAGGTTCTTATTACTGTTTTTGAACACGGAAAAAGCTTCACAGGCGAAGAAAGTGTTGAAATTTCTTGTCACGGTTCTCGCTACATTCAAGAGTGAATTCTAAACACTTTAACTTCCGTTGGAGCAAGATTGGCTAATCCAGGAGAGTTCACACAACGCGCTTTTCTAAATGGTAAATTAGATTTATCTCAAGCAGAAGCAGTGGCAGATTTAATTGCTTCTCAATCAAAATCGGCTCATGAAATTGCGCTTAAGCAATTGAGAGGAAATTTTTCTCAAGAATTGAAGAATTTGAGAGAAAAACTCATTCATTTTGCTTCCTTGGTTGAATTAGAATTAGATTTCGCAGAAGAAGATGTCGAATTTGCCGATCGCACAGAATTAAAATCATTGGTTTCAGAGGTGCTTGTGTATGTGTTGCGTATGGCAAAATCTTTTGAATTAGGAAATGCCATTAAAAATGGTGTTCCAGTTGCAATTGTTGGAGCACCAAATACAGGAAAAAGTACCTTGCTCAATGCCTTGTTGGGCGAAAACCGGGCAATTGTGAGTGATATTGCTGGAACAACACGTGATGTCATCGAAGAAACGCTGAATATCGACGGTATTATTTTTCGTTTAATTGATACTGCTGGAATTCGTGAAAATGCTGGAGAAATTGAAGCGATGGGAATTGAAAGAGCAAAAGAGAAAATTGAACAAGCTAAAATAGTATTATGCATTGCGGATGCTTCTAATGAGCTAAGCGTTAACGAAGTGTCAAGTTGGCAAACAGAACTAGGTAAAATGTACACGGATAAGATAATTATCTCCATAGCGAATAAATCAGATAAGAATTCTAACGATTTACCAGCAGATATGATGCAAATAAGTGCAATGCACGGCACGAACCTGGAAACGCTCAAGGAATACCTTGTGAGTAGCGTAGTTGGTGATTTTAACATGGCTGACGAAACAATAGTTGCAAATGCCAGACATCAATCTGCTTTGTTGAAAACCGCAGATGCACTAAAACAAGCCAAAAACGGATTGGAAGCTGGAATAACGGGTGATTTTATAGCAATGGACATACGTCAAGCTATGCATTGGCTTGGAAGTATAACAGGCGACATTTCAGAGGATGATCTGTTGGCAAATATTTTCAAGAATTTCTGCATCGGGAAGTAAAACATAAACACCATGAATCCAAAAGAACACTGGGAAAACATCTATATATCCAAGCAGCCGCATGAAGTTAGTTGGACGCAACAATTCCCCACAAGTTCTCTAAGATTTTTAGAATCTTTGTGTCTTCCTTTATCTGCCAAAATAATTGATGTCGGAGGCGGAGATAGTCAATTGGCTGATCAAATCATCGAGCGTGGGTTTGAGAATGTTTCTGTTTTAGATATTTCAGCAAGCGCATTAGAACGTACAAAAGCGAGACTTAGAAAAAATTCGGACAATGTTAAGTGGATAGAATCCAATATTTTGGAATTTGAAACGGATGAAAAATACGATTTTTGGCACGATAGGGCGGTTTTTCATTTCCTAACAAAACCAGAAGACACTCAAAAGTATAAAGCCTTGGCTGTGGATAAAGTTAAAGCAAACGGATGGTTTTTAATCGGTACGTTTTCTGAATCTGGCCCTATGAAATGCAGCGGTTTAGAAATTAAACAGTATTCAGAACAACAATTAATTGATGCTTTTTCTCCCGATTTTCAAATGGTTAAAAGCTTTCAAGAAGAGCACAAAACACCTTTTGATACCATTCAGCACTTTCAATTTTGTTTGTTTCAACGAATTGAAAAGTAAAGAAATTGTTTTCGTTAATAATTAGCGTTGTCAGATGGATTACAAGCGGATAAATCGAAGTAATTCAAAAATTTAGGCATCAGAGTTTAATTTTGTAAATGAGGTTGTGAAAATTTTCTATTGGTTAAGGCCGCCAAAACCATCAGCTAAGTTAGTTGTGCCAATTTAGGTGTATAATGTCGCAGACACAACTTGAATTATTTTCAGTTCAGATGAGAAAGAAAATCAATGCTTAACCTTAGCTACGGATTTGTTTTTATTTTGGGTTTTTAGCTAAAAAGAAACGAATTATCTGCGCCGTGATGTGGCTAAATTGGTCTTAAAGGGTTTTGAATTAAACTGACTATTAAATTTAGGTTAAGGATGTTCTAATAAATTGCGGTTCTGCTTAAAACAGGCGATATTTACAACATGAATGGAGAATTAAAGAACAAACTAACTATAGAAGAAAAACCTAAAAATCCTTCGTTCAATGAAGCTTTTTGGTTTTGGTTGAAATTGGGATTCATCAGTTTTGGTGGTCCAGCAGGGCAAATTGCAATTATGCACGAGTTTTTGGTTGAAAAGAAAAAGTGGATTTCGGAAAGTAGATTTCTGCATGCCTTAAATTTCACGATGATACTCCCAGGACCTGAGGCACAGCAACTAGCAACTTATACCGGTTGGTTAATGCATGGAGTAAAAGGTGGATTGTTTGCTGGATTGTTCTTCATTCTTCCTTCCATGTTTATTTTGCTTGGATTGTCAACGCTTTACGTGCTTTATGGAAACGTTCCTTGGGTTTATGCATTGTTTGATGGACTAAAACCAGCGGTAATCGCAATTGTAATTTTGGCCTTGTTCAAAATTGGAAAAAAATCGCTTAAATCGTTATTCCATGTGGTTATTGCTTTGGCTGCATTTGTTGCGATTTTCTTTTTTAATGTTTCATTTCCCTTAATCATTTTGGTTTCGTTAATTTTTGCCTTCATGGGTAGAAAGTTACTTCCTAATTTATTTAGTAAGTCAGATGTCGCAAATCAAAAAATACCAGAGAATGAAAAGGAGTATTTTATCAATGAGTTTTCGCCGCCTGCTGACGCTGGTTTTACTTGGATGGGTGTTTTGAATAAAACATTAGTTGCGTTGGTTATTGCGACGATTCCAATCGCCTTGTTCTATTCATTTTCAAGTGATTTTAATTTCTGGAAAGACCTTTCTTGGTTTTTCACGAAGGCAGCATTCGTTACCTTCGGTGGTGCTTATGCTGTTCTTCCGTATGTTGCGCAGGTAAGTGTTGAGCAATTCCATTGGCTAAGCCAAGCGCAAATGATTGATGGTCTTGCACTAGGCGAAACAACTCCTGGGCCGCTGGTGATGGTCTTGGTTTTCGTTGGATATATGGCTGGTTTTAATCATTTTGATTCTTCGGTAATGATGGGTGCTGTCGGATTGGTAACCACTACAATTTTTACATTCATCCCTTGTTTCTTGTTTATTTTTATAGGAGCGCCGTTAATTGAAAAAACAAGATCAAATGAACTTATAAAACAGATGCTTCATGTTGTCACGGCCGCAGTTGTTGGAGTAATTTTAAATTTGACAGTATATCTCGGTAAAGTTGTGGTTTTTCCTAAAGAAATAGTGATGACCGAAATTGATTATTTTGCCCTAAGTTGGATTATTGTTTCGTTTATCGCCTTATTCAAATTCAAAATAAATATGATTCTTTGGATAGGAATTAGCGGATTAGTCGGATTAACTAAGTATTTGTTGAGTTAATTTTTTTAGGTTAAAAGGATTATTTCAGTTCAAAAACAACCTTCATACTATCTTTTGTACGAAGACGTTTCTGCAGCCACTCATTGAATTGTGCCTTTCTTAGTTTTTCAATTTTTTTCGATGTCATAACGGTAACCACATTGGTAATTTCTGTTTTTTCCATTGTTTGTTTGTGTGTTTGAGAAGAGCTAATGGATGATACTTCAGGAAAGAAAACCAACGATTCTTCGAACAATTGTCCAATTAATAAATGAACGTTTTGACTACTGTCGATTTGTGCATCTTTATATTCAATAATACGAAGTACCCTTGAAAATTCTTGTTTTAATTTTTCGATTTCATTAAATCCGTCTTTAAAATCATCCATCCGTAAGCCTTGTTCAATAATGATTTGTGCATCATCTAAACCATAAGATATTCCACGGTTTTTGATTTCGTTACGTTGGTTTTCTGAAAATGAACCGCCACCATAGATTAATTTAATGGTTTTGGAGTTGTCATCAACCACTGATTTAAGTAAATAGTGATTCTTGTACCTCGAAATATTGTCCACATATTTATTTGCAGAATTGATGAAGTTTTCTTTCTGTACTAATGTATAACCAAAGTAGATACTAGGCAAAACCGTTATTGAAATTACGAAATACAGGGTGTATTTTGTCCATTTTTTGTATTTGTTGGAAATAATGGAGTGTTTTGGAAATTTGAGTAACTGAGAAACAATCATGGAGGACAGCGCAATGAAAACGGAGTTGATCATGAATAAATAAAAGGCTCCAAAAAAGAAGCTTGCATCTCTTACTGCTAATCCATAACCGACCGTGCAGAGTGGTGGCATTAGTGCAGTCGCAATAGCGACACCTGCAATGACATTGCCTTTTTGCTTACTACTTAACGCAACGATACCTGCACAACCACCAAATAGTGCAATAAGCACATCGTAAATCGTTGGAGATGTGCGCGCAAGCAATTCAGATTGAGCATTCGACACAGGACTTAATAAAAAATAGATGTAGGATGCAGAAATACTCGCTAAAACGGCAAACCCGAAGTTTTTTACTGATCGTCGAAATAAATCAAGGTTATAAGTAGCAATAGAATACCCAATTCCGTTTATTGGTCCCATTAATGGGGAAATAAGCATGGCTCCAATGATTACAGCGGTGGAGTTCATATTTAATCCAACAGACGCGACAACAATGGCAAACACTAAAATCCACAGGTTCGTTCCTTTAAAAATAATCCCCTTTTCAATTGATTCATGTATCAACGAAGAGGACTCTAACTCTGCATCAAGTCGAAGAAAGCGGATAAGTCTTTTGAAAATTGCCTTGAGTTCTGACATTTAATTTGATAGAAAATGAACGAATAATTGGTGTAAAAATAAGCTGTTTTTCTCTCATAGAAGTTCATAAACACATAAATTTTTTTTCAAAAAAAAGCCCCTTTAATAATAAAAGAGGCAGATTGCTGAAAGAAAAAGAATTAACAATATTGCTTGTATGCTTCTGCTAAATTTTCTGCTATCATTGCCGCAGTGCCTCCTTCAATGTGATGGCGCTCTAGGAAATGAACCAATTTACCGTCCTTAAACAAAGCAATCGAAGGGGAGCTTGGAGGATAGGGTAAAAAGTATTTTCTTGCTTGAGCAGTCGCGTCACCGTCAACACCAGCAAAAACGGTTGCTAAATCATTAGGTGATTTTTCATTTTGTAATGATAATTTCACACCGGGACGCATATTGCCTGCCGCACAACCACAAACAGAATTTACAACAAGTAAAAGAGTTCCGTTTGATGTTGTCACTTTATTATCTACTTCAAGAGCAGATGTTAATTGTTCGAAACCAACAGATGTTAAATCATCTTTCATCGGTTGTACTAATTGTGGAGGATACATATTTTTTGATCTTTAATTCCATGCAAAGGTACGAAATTCTTATGAAAATATGCTTAATAATTACATTTTTCATCGTTCGGGACACAACCAAAAACCTGCATTATTTTATTCGTTTTAGACTTAATTGACATTCCTTGTCAATCTCTGTTCCATGACATAGCGAAGAAACGAATTCTTTTGCAAGAAGTGGAGCAATTAAATAGCCTTTGGCTCCTAGTCCATTAAAAACGGCAAGTTTAGAATGTTTTGGGTGAATGCCAATAAATGGACGGCGATCATGGGTTGTTGGTCGAACTCCAACGGTATGACTAACAATTGTTGGTTTTTCTGGCGTTAAATAACTTAAGTTTTCTAAAATCACAGTGCGACCCTCATCTGTTGGGTTGGTGGACGGGTCGTTCCATGAGTAAGTTGAACCGATTTTATAATTATTTTTCGTTGGCAACAGAAAACATTTACGATTAAGCGACTCGGTTGTTTGAATATTAACCATTTTTACTTCTAAAACTTCGCCTTTTGTTTGAGTCAAGGGCAAGTAATTGAACCATGGATTCGCTTTTCCTAAATAGCCTTCAGCAAAGACGATTTGGTCATATTGATTTCCTAAATATTCACCCGTTTGAGGATTCAGTTTAGTATAATCAAAGGGATTTTCGATAATTTCAATTTCGGTTTTAAGAGCTTGTTTGGTTTCTTTAATAAACAATGCAGCATCGACGTAACCCGCATTTTTGACTCTCCCTGAACCATATATGTTGGCATAAGGATAAAGTGTTTCATCTTCATCGTTGATTTTATTCATGTATTGCGAGAACAATGGGTCTTCTTGTCTTTCTATCCAAAAATTACGTTCCTGCTCGCAAGAAAAAAATCTACGAATGACTAAGGAATGATAAAAGGATTGACCTATTTTTTCTTCCAAGGTCTCATAATATTTTTTGGCATAAGGCAAAAACGCATCAACACGCCAACTTTTCGTCATTCTTCGAAATACAAGCGGATTAATTATACCAGCTGCAATGATAGAACTATGGTTAATTCTATTGTCAACAAGGGTGACTTCTTTTTTTTCATCTAAAAAATGATGAGCAAGGCAGATTCCAGACAATCCCGCACCAACAATAAGGACTTTTTGCATGTTTTATCGAGTGATTGCCAAACTTAATATACTTATTTTGATGTTTGGGTGTTTTGCTAGAATTTCTAGAATAATTGTTTCCAATGTTGCACCAGTAGTTACAACATCATCTACCAAGGCAATATGTGTGTAGTTTGATTTAGACGATAAAGAAAATTTACCCTCAACATTATCCCAACGGGTAAATCGGCCAAGAGTTGTTTGACTTTGAGAATTAAAATTTCGTTTCAAAAATGCATTGTCAACAGGAATTGATGTGGTTTTAGAAATGCCATTAGCAATCATCTTACTTTGATTATAACCTCTTAAAAATTCTTTTTTCGGATGAAGAGGC
>Ga0105045_10001972_pt1 | contig 17062 bp, 17 predicted proteins | sample MAT02_FD_78089 | JGI IMG/M metagenome (GOLD analysis project Ga0105045, IMG submission 78089) | Freshwater microbial communities from Lake Fryxell liftoff mats and glacier meltwater in Antarctica - MAT-02 (megahit assembly) | ecosystem: Environmental > Aquatic > Freshwater > Ice > Liftoff... | reverse complement strand
GCTATGCAGCAGGCGTTCCTCAGCGCGGGCATTATGAGCGAAGCTTATGTCTCGGAAATAAACCAGCAGGGGCCAAAGGTAATTTGACAGGTTTGCCGGATGTTAATCCGGGCTTCAATCCATTGATAAAACTGGCCCAGTGTAGGCGTGCTGACTTACTTTGTACCGTACTCGATGATGGTATTGGCGTAACTGGCCGTTGACCATGCCCAGACTCCTTCGTTTTCCGCTTATTCGGCTGCTGGCTGGCATCCTGCTGGTGGCGGTCGAAGAAGTTCTGTTTCGCGCGCTGCTGTTTCGACTAATAGAAGAAGCCGTAGGGTCTGTTTGGGCCATTCTCATAGTCAGTTTTCTGTTTAGCCTGTCGCACTACGCCAATCCCGGTACTACGGTTTGGCGGGCTGGACTGGCCGGGCTGGAAGCCGGGCTTACCCTGCCCGTATTGTTTATTTTGACCCGAAACCTTTGGTTATGCATGACGGCCCACGTTACTTGGGATGCCCTGAATTTCGTTATCGGTATTCCTGAAGCGGGTGGACCCACGCAGGGTTATTTTACCAGTCTCCTGGCCGGCGACGAAAGGCTGACAGGGAGTCCGTTCGGTGTCGAGTTTTCGTTGCTGGTCAGTGGCCTTGCGTCGATAGTCGGTTTCCATCTGCTGGGGGTCGCTTACCGACAGAATGCATTGGTGAAGGGTAAACGTTATCGGTTTTTTCCGGCCCAGCCCATGTAACACAGATTGGTATCGCTGCCTTCGCGCATGGGCATCCGTTCGCCGAGTTGCCGGTACGTCCAGCGTCCGGCGGTGCGCTGACGGAGGTAGTAAAGCGTTTTCAGGATATTATAATTGCCAACCATACCACGCGTTTGCCCGTTGGTCAGGCCTGTTTTGGCCATTTTTTGACTGAGCTCCGTTGGGGTAACGAAGCAGTCGTAGCGGTGCTGATTGGGTTGCATGAACGCCCAGCGGGGCCAGTCCTGAGCTATCTTTATCAGAAATAGCCAGCTTAGCCACGTTCGGTTTATCGTGTCGTAAAAGAACAGCCCGTCCGGTTTCAGCACCCGGCTTATTTCGTCCAGTACGGCGTCAACATCCTGTACGTGTTCCAGCACATCGCAGCAACTAACGTAATCGAACGAGTTGTCGGCAAAGGGCAGCTGCTCACCCGCACCCACGTGATACATGATTGACGTACCCTGGGCATCGGCATGACGTTGCGCCGTAGCGACCGACGATGCCGAGGGGTCGATACCTGTCACGGCAAAGCCAAGTCCGGCAAAGGCTTCGGCCAGAATCCCGCCCCCACAGCCTACATCAAGCAGGGTTTTGTTGGGCACGTCGCGCTGCTGTTCGCGCAAAATCCGCTCAAAATACCCTACCCGCGCCGGGTTAACGCAGGTTTTGAGCATATGAAACAGCTCATCGTGATTCCACCAGATATCGTGGTCGGCGTCGTAAACGGTATTGTTGGTGACTGTTTGGGTAAGCATGAATGCAGCGTAGGCAGGTTCGTTTCTGCTATGAGAAGGTATCTGCGAAAAATTTTATTTGAGGAATTGCAATGGCAAGGTAACGCAGCCGGTTTGCTTTTTTGGTCGGTGCGGTGCTATTTGGACAACTTATCATCCCTACCAATGGCTGAAGAACTACTTGCTGACGAAAAAACCGAATTCAAACGATCGCTGAGCCTGCTCGATTCCACCCTCATCGTATCTGGCTCCATGATTGGGTCGGGCGTGTTTATTGTGGCCGCTGACATGGCCCGTAACCTCGGCTCGTCGGGCTGGCTGCTCATGTTGTGGGTACTGACGGGCGTTTTGACCGTAGCGGCTGCCCTTAGCTACGGCGAACTGGCCGGTATGATGCCCAAAGCGGGTGGTCAATACATCTACATTCAGCGGGCGTTTGGCTCACTGACGGGTTTTGTCTATGGCTGGACGGTGTTTATGGTCATTCAGACCGGTACCATTGCTGCTGTGGCAGTGGCCTTTACCAAATATACAGCGGTATTTATTCCCGCCCTCGGCCCCGAGAATGTCCTGCTTACGCTTGGGCCGGTGAATGTAACGCTGGGGTCATTGTTTGCCATTGGCAGCCTGGTGTTTCTGACCTGGCTCAACAGCCGGGGCGTCGAGAGCGGCAAAATCATTCAGAATGTGTTCACCTCGGCCAAACTGCTGTCTTTACTGGGGCTGATTGTGGTTGGCATTACGGTTGGGCTGAGCAGTGGCCTATTGTCAGCCAACCTGACCAATGCGTGGGACGCCAGTACAACTACGGCTACGGGCGAGGTGCTGCCGCTGGCAGGCATGGCTCTATTGCTGGCCTTTGGCACGTCAATGATAGGTTCGCTCTTCTCTGCCGATGCCTGGAACAACGTAACGTTCATTGCGGGCGAGATCAAGAACCCGCGCCGGAACATTCCGCTGGCTCTGTTTTTCGGCACGCTCATCGTTACGACCATTTATTTTCTGGCCAATGTCTCGTACCTCTCGCTGCTGCCGTTGCAGGGGTTGCCCACCGCTACCGACGTAATGGGACGCGGCATCCAGTTTGCCCAGGCCGACCGCGTAGCTACGGCGGCTGTCGAAACGCTGTTCGGTAACGTGTCGGTCGCTATAATGGCCGTTTTGATTATGGTCTCTACGTTTGGCTGCAACAACGGGCTGATTCTGGCCGGTGCGAGGCTGTACTATGCGATGGCTAAAGACGGGCTGTTTCTCAAGCAGGCGTCGCACCTGAACAAAAACGCCGTGCCGGGCCGGGCGTTGTGGCTGCAATGCATCTGGGCGTCGGTACTGTGTTTGTCGGGCCGCTACGGCGATCTACTGGACTACTGCACCTTTGCATCGCTGCTGTTTTATATAGTCACCATTGCGGGCCTGTTCCGGCTGCGTCGTACCGAACCCAACACCGAGCGACCATATCGTGCTGTGGGCTATCCATTTGTTCCGGCTCTGTACATTGGCGCGGCTGGCCTGATTTGCGGCATTCTGCTGTACACCAAGACGTTCAATACTGGTATGGGTTTGCTTATTGCGGGGCTGGGCATTCCGGTTTATCTCCTGACCAAACGCAGTCAGCGTGGTTGATGAAAACCGGTCAGTAAACTTCACGAATCCAACCATTTGCCTTCCTTCATGGTTTTCGTGTGGGTTCACCACACTACATGACTGGCAAATCTGATTTTCAGGAGAGTGAGACGGCACGGCTGGAAGCGTTCAGCGATGGCGTGTTTTCTATCCTGATTACCCTGCTGACGTTTGAGTTGAAGGTCCCCGACCTCGACGAAGCACATACCAGCCGTCAGCTCCTCTCTGCGCTGCTGGCGCGGTGGCCGGTTTACGTAGCGTTTTTGCTCAGCTTCGCCACGATATTCGTTATCTGGGTCAATCACCACCGCATGTTCAGTGTCATCCGCCGGAGCGATTCGCGATTTATGTATTACAACGGGTTGCTGCTGTTGCTGACGGCCCTGATTCCGTTCACGAACAACATTCTGGCCCTGTACATTCAGACGTCAGCTACCGAACTGGCGGCTGGTATAACAATGCTCGTCTATGGCTCTATTGTGGGTACTTTCTATCTGATGTGGAACCACGCTACTGCTGACTACCAGTTGCTCAAACGCCCGGCGGCTAACGTCCGCATCCGAACGGTAAAAAGCGGCTATATCATCGGGATGATTGCATACGGCGTTGCAACTTTACTGGCAATGGTTATTCCCTCGGTGAGTCTGCTAATTGGCGCGTTCATGGTGGTGTATCTGGCTAAACTAAAATATCATACTCGGTAGGTCATTTAAGTCAGCAGGAAACTACCGTAGTATCACTACCAATTCGTTTGAACTGATGAGCGATGTAAACGGGAAAATTGGCTGGGGACTGGCGTTACTGCATGGGCCACGTTACCTGACGACGGTTGGTCTGCGGGCTGGGCCGGGCCGTCCATGATGAGTCGATGGGGGGCTGAACAATCGTATCGCAGTCTTCGAGTCGCTCCTGTAGATTTTTGATTTGCCCTTCCTGCTGGGTCATGCTGCGCCGAAGGTCAGTAGTTTCGTCGGCTAAGCGTTGATGCCGGTAATAGGCAACGCCAAGCAGCGTAACGATGCCCAGCAACAGCACAACAACAGCAGTCAGTAAAGAATAAACAACATTACGGTTCACGGTAGAAACAAGATACTTATAAGACACTTATTTGTTGAAAAGTCACCCAAAAAAAGAGTCACGCTCCCGGGAGCGTGACTCTTTTTGTAATTTGTTCATCCAGCTTCTTACCGGGCCGCCCCGTAATCCTGACCGGCACTTTCGGGGAAGTTTTTCATGATACTCGTAACCGTTTCTCGGTACGCCTGATCGCGGTCACGCTCTTTGTTACGACTGTTCATTTGACCCGTTGCCCAGCCCTGCCAGACAATATCGTTAGTGCGAGCATCTATTACGTTGATAACCACCCGGTTCTCTTCGTACTGCCGTGAGTAAACCTGGTTAGGCATGCCCCAGCCACCAAAGCCCCAGCCCCACGGACTCATCGTGTTGTTAGACTGAATCTGCTGCTTGTCGCGGGCGTCGGTAAAGAACCGGACAACCAGGTCGGCTTCGCCCTGTGTTACGGGCTTGTAACCACGGGCTTTCAGCGAAAGGTCCAGGGCGTCGGCAATCCGGCGTTGGTTCAGGTTGCTGCCCACAATGGGGTCAGCGTTGCGCTGCCGGTCGGCTTCGATGCGGTAGGTCGAGAACTGCCGGACGTTTACTTTTGGATCGTAGTCGTATTTGACCGCAATGGACGGTGCGCAGGACGCAAGCGTACCGGCTACGAACAAACTGGTGATTATGGCTTTGATGTTCATGTAAGTTATTTTCGTTAAATGGTGTTCAACCAATTACTAAACGCTGGGTAAGAGACGCTTCGTATGTGGTACTATAACAACCAAAACTGGCTCCCTCAGGTTCTGCAATGTGCCGCGTAGAATCGTTATCGTAAGTGGAAAAACGCTGGTAGAGTACACTGGTCAATCCTTCATTTGTATCTCGATTTGGTTGACTTTGCGTAGCTTACCAACCCGTTGGAATTACTTCCGTTTTGCGCTGTTTTTCTCAATTTACTGTAAGCATGAATCAGAAACCGCATCTGCTCGTCGTTGAAGACGAACCCAAAGTAGCTTTATTCATTAAAAAAGGACTGGAAACGCAGTCGTACACGGTTACCGTAGCCGCCGATGGCCGCGAGGGAAAGCGGCTCATTGGGGCCGAACGGTTCAACCTGGCCATTCTGGACGTGAACCTGCCGTTTGTGAGTGGGCTGGAGCTGGCGCAGTATATCCGTACCAAAAATGCTACGTTACCCATTCTGATGCTTACGGCTCTGGACAGTACCACCGATAAACTGATGGGTTTTGAAGCCGGAGCCGATGATTACTTAGCCAAGCCTTTCGATTTTCTGGAGTTGCTGGCCCGCGTAAAATCCCTGCTGCGCCGAACCGCCCCGCCCGAAGAAACCGAACCCGTGTTGCGCCTGGCCGACCTGGAACTTGACCTGCGGGCCAAAGTAGCCCGGCGGGCAGGCCGTACCATCGACCTGACCGCCCGCGAATTTGCCCTGCTCGAATACTTGCTTCGCAACACCGGGCGCGTGGTGTCGAGGGTTGATATTGCCGAGCAGGTGTGGGATATTGGGTTCGATACCGGCACCAACGTCATTGATGTATATGTAAATTATCTGCGTAATAAAATTGATAAAGACTTTCCCAATAAGCTGATACAAACGGTAGTGGGTATGGGATATGTACTGAAAGAGAAAAACTAACCCGCCCGTGACCATCCGCAACCAACTGACGCTGCTTTTTACCGCCATCGTATCGACGCTACTGTTGTTGTTTGGTATGGTACTCTACTTTGTTTCTGGAACATACCGGCAGCGCGAATACCATGAACGACTGCGTGCTGAGGCTACGACCTCTGCCGAGTTATTATTTGGCCGACAGGCCATCAGCCCGGATGTCTTCAAACTCCTCGACAAGAATCAGATGACAGTGCTTAATGAGGAGGAAATTGTTATCTATAATTACAAAAACGAGATTGTTTACGAAAGTGGCACCGACTACATTGACGTCAGCCCAGCCCGGCTGAACCAGATTCGACTGGAGGGCGACGTATATTGGCAGGAGGGGAAACGCGAAATTGCGGGTGTAATGGTTGGCGGTTCTCCCAGCCGGTTTGTGGTGCTGGCATCGGCTGTCGATATTTACGGATTCCGCAAACAGCGCGCGCTGATCTGGCTGCTGGCCGGGGGGTGGTTGCTCAGTACACTTATTGTCTTCATGGCCGGGCGTTTTTTTGCTGGTCGGGCCTTGCTACCTATTCGCCGGTTCATTACCGGGATCGATACAATTACGGCCTCGCAGCTCAGCAACCGCCTGCGCGAAGGTACTGGCACTGACGAAATGGCCCAGCTTACGCAGCGGTTCAACCAGATGCTCGACCGGCTCGAAGATGCGTTCCGGCTCCAGCGCACCTTTGTTTCCAATGCCTCGCACGAACTCCGAACCCCACTTACGGCCATTACGGGTCAGCTGGAGGTAGCCCTGCTGGCAGGCGATTCGGAAGAAGACCTGCGAAAAATGATCCGCTCGGTGCTTGACGATGTACGCGACCTGAACCGGCTTACTAACGGCCTGCTGAGTCTGGCCAACGTCAGCATGGACGAGTCAGCGGTGAAACTGACTGCTGTTTCGCTCGATGATCTGATCTGGCAAACTCAGGCCGACCTGCGCCGGATGCGTCCCGGCAGTACGATAACGGTCGATTTAGGTCCAAATGAATCGGGAAACTGGACTGTAAATGGCAGCGAATCATTGTTACGAACGGCACTTATCAATCTGATCGAAAACGGAGTTAAATTCTCACCAGATAATACGGCATCGGTTCAGCTGTCAACAAATACTAATTTCTTTGTTGTTCAGGTACATAATAATGGTTCGTTCATTCTGGAAGCCGAACTGGCCGAAATTTTCAAACCCTTCAGGCGGGGCAGTAACGGGCAGCACGTACCAGGACATGGTATCGGTCTTTCACTCACGCAGCGTATTGTACAGCTCCATCGGGGCCGACTTACGGTGCAGTCCGACCCGGACGCTGGTACTACGTTCTCACTTACGCTGCCTGCTTTCTAATTTAGTTCTAATACTACGCTAACCCGGTTCTATAGCGAGAGGAGTAGGTTTGTCTCATCAAAGACTGACCGCAGGCTTTTGCCCTCACTGAAGCTCTTGTTGCTATGAACCAGTACACGCTCGACTACTCCGATCCCCGGCTACCCAACCGCCGGTCTCGCCGGCAGATGAACCGGACGCTGAGGCAGGCAATGCTCTTACTTTGCGCCCTGTCTTTTGGTGTTGCCTTCGTCTCTGCCATCCGTATGCGGGCCGATGCCCGGTTCCATCGAATGCAATACCAAACCCAGGCTATTCGGTACGATTCGCTGCTGGCCGCCAAAGCCGAAGCTGACCGGCAACTCCAGCAACTGCGCACTGGATTGGTCATGACATCTCCTAAACCCTGACTACTATGCCTACTCCTGACCTTGCCCTCGGTATTGGCAGTGTTGTTTATGCTCTCTCTAAAATTGATGGGCGGCTTCAACTGTCCGAAATGCAGACTATAAAGGAACTACTGGCCCACGAACCCCACGGCGAAGTTGCTCTGCATGCCTTTTTTATGCGCGAAAACTACGGCGAAGATGCTGAAGAGGCCTACGCCTTCGGCCTACGCCGACTTAAAGCCAACCGCAGTCATCTTGATTTGGCAACCCGCAAACGCTACATCCGCGTGTTACAAAAAATAGCCGAAGCAGATGACGTATATACACCGGAGGAACGGGCTTTCGTCCGTCATTTCAAGCGAGAATTACAACAAATTTGATCCAATAAGGATCTATTTCCTGTACAAGAAAACAAAACCATAACTGTGAAAATGTTCATCACATTACTCGCCCTCGTTACCCTGCCGCTGTTTGCGGTATCGGTCAACGCACAGGATTATAAAGGACCGGAGCCTATGAAAGCCGGAAAGCCTGTCTGGCGTAACGATCCTATGTATTCGATCCATAATTATAAACACCCCAACAAAGCGGCTGCAGTACAGCGTCGTTCATCAGGAATGGGTGTCACGGTTAACGTGCCGTTGTCGGGTGTCAATCAGGTGGCTAATTACAAGATGCCAGCCATGCAGCGCGTACCTGTAGGAGGCATTACTGTGCCACACTCGCCTGACCTCAACGTTGCCAACCGGAACTACAAAATGCCGCGTCCGCAGGTAACAACCATAGAAGTAAAGACGGATGTACCCACCCGGTCCGAACCCCCCGCAGTGATACCGGCGATTGATCCAAAACTAAAATAGGACCCAACAAAAAAAAGCACCGCTCAGTCTGAGCGGTGCTTTTTTTGTTGGGTAAAAAGGAAGCAGATTAAGCCGCAGCAAGGGCTTCGGCACCACCCACGATTTCGAGGATTTCGGTTGTGATGGCTGCCTGACGGGTCCGGTTGTAAACCAGTTTCAGTTCTTTCAGCAACTCACCGGCGTTCTCAGTGGCTTTGTCCATGGCCGTCATCCGCGCGCCGTGTTCCGATGCGTTGGAATCCAGCACGGCTTTATACAATTGCGTTTTCAGCGTTTTTGGAATCAGCTCCGACACGATTTCCTCTTCCGATGGCTCGAATGAGTAATTAACAGCCGTTGCCGAAGCCGGTGCTGCCGCCATAATGGGTAGCATCTGCTCGGCGCGTATAATCTGCATGGCCGCATTTCTGAACTCGTTATAGACAATCTCAACGGCGTCATACTGACCGGCCGCAAAGCCGGTCATAGCCTCTTCGGCGGCTGCTTTCACCGTGGCAAAGTTCAGCGAGCCAAACACGTCGATATGGTTGGTATTGACCCGGAAACCCCGGCGCACAAACGCTTCGGCTCCTTTTTTACCAATGGCCATAATCCCGACGTTGCCCGCCCGCGCCTGAGCTGCGTATCTCTGATCAATCAGGGCCAGCGCGCCTTTTACGGCGTTAGTGTTAAAGGCACCACACAATCCCCGATCAGAGGTAACAACGATGATCAGTACCCGATCCACCGTCCGGGTTTGCCGATAGGGGCTTTCCGAGGCTGTTTCGGCACCCGCCGATACCGTACTAAGCATCTGACTCAGTTTCTGGGCGTAGGGCCGTAGTTGCGTGATGTTATCCTGTGCCCGGCGCAGTTTGGCAGCCGCCACCATTTTCATGGCTTTGGTGATCTGCTGTGTCGAGTTGATAGATGTAATCCGGGCGCGTACTTCTTTTAGGGATGCCATGGAGAGGAGTAAAAGAAGCTGTAGGGTTGTAAGGTTGTAAAGTTGCGGTCCGACGTATTGGCTGACGCATTAATGGCTCCTGCGTCAGCCAATACGTTGGACCGCAACCTTACAACCCTATAACTCTACAACTATTAATAATTGGCTGACAGATCAGCAGCTACTTTCTTGAGGGTTGACGTAGCTTCGTCGGAGAGTTTACCGGCGCGGAGGTCGGCCAGTACATTCGGGTACTGCGCACTCAGTACGGCACCGAAATCGCTCTCGAACGATTTTACCTTGTTAACCGGCACTTTGTCCATCAAACCGTTGGTCGAAGCATAGATGATGGCCACCTGTTGCTCTACCGGGACCGGCGAGTACTGCGGCTGCTTTAGCATCTCCTGATTGCGCCGACCGCGTTCGATAGTCAATTTAGTCGAAGCGTCGAGGTCGGAGCCGAACTTGGCGAAGGCTTCCAGCTCACGGAACTGTGCCTGATCCAGTTTCAGTGTACCGGCCACTTTCTTCATCGACTTGATCTGCGCGTTACCACCCACCCGCGATACCGAAATACCTACGTTGATGGCGGGACGGATACCCGCGTTGAACAGGTTCGACTCCAGGAAAATCTGCCCGTCGGTAATCGATATTACGTTGGTCGGGATATAGGCCGATACATCGCCTGCCTGCGTTTCAATGATGGGCAGAGCCGTTAACGAACCACCGCCTTTCACGATGTCTTTCAGCACCGGTGGCAGATCGTTCATGTTCCGGGCAATATCGTCGTTCTGCGTGATTTTGGCGGCCCGCTCCAGCAAACGACTGTGCAGGTAAAACACGTCGCCCGGATAAGCCTCGCGGCCCGGTGGCCGACGCAGCAGCAGCGATACCTCGCGGTACGCAACGGCCTGCTTCGATAGATCGTCATAAACAACCAGTGCCGGACGACCCGTATCGCGGAAGTACTCGCCAATGGCGGCACCCGTAAACGGCGCGAAGAACTGCATGGGTGAGGGGTCTGATGCACTGGCCGCTACAATGACGGTGTAGTCCATGGCACCCGCTTTGCGGAGGGTTTGCTCCACCTGCTTTACCGTCGATGCTTTCTGACCGCAGGCTACGTAGATACAGAATACCGGCTCGCCTTTGTCGAAAAATTCCCGCTGGTTGATGATGGTGTCGATAGCCACGGCGGTTTTACCCGTCTGCCGGTCACCAATAATCAGTTCGCGCTGACCGCGCCCAATGGGAATCATGGCGTCAATGGCTTTGATACCCGTTTGCAGGGGTTCCGTAACGGGCTGCCGGTAAATAACGCCGGGGGCTTTGCGCTCCAGCGGCATCGGATATACCTGACCCTGAATGGGGCCAAGACCGTCGATGGGCAAACCGAGGGTGTTCACCACGCGTCCCAGGATGCCGTCGCCCACGTTGACGTAGGCAATCTGATCGGTACGCTTAACGGTGTCACCTTCTTTGATTTCGGAGTAATCGCCGAGCAGTACTGCGCCAACGTTATCTTCTTCGAGGTTCAGGGCCATGGCCTGAAGCCCATTGTCGAACGAGAGCAACTCGCCGGCCTGCACTTTCGAGAGACCGTAGATACGCGCTACGCCGTCGCCGATTTGCAGCACCGTACCGACTTCTTCGAGTTCGGCTTCCGTTTGGGTGCCTGCTAACTGCTGGCGGAGGATGGCCGATATCTCGTCGGGTCTTACGGATTCCATATAGATATTTCTAAGTATAAAACGATTGATTTCAGGCCGCAAAGGTACGGTTAAAATTCGACAAAAACCGGTCGTGTTCCTGAATCATTACGGGTATTTTGTACTCTGAACCGAGGTCAGCTCATACCGCTGGCAGACGGGCAAAACCGTTTGTCAGCCCACAGCGTATTTCAGTCCAGAATCCGTTGGGAACGCAGCCCGGCCCGGTGTATGTTTAACCAGCGTAAACAGTTCCTGCGGATGTCGATAAAGAATTGCCAAAATTTCTTAAAAAGCAATCCAATCCAAACTTTTCCGTTACCCACAGGCGTTTTGTCAGTATAAACGCTTTTATAAATCCCCTTTATTTTTTCGCATGAAGTTTCCTCAATGGCTATTGGCCGGTCTGGTATCGGCAGTTTTTACGACCAGCTCCGTATCGGCACAAGTTAAGAAATCGGCTACCCGCCCGGTCCCAAAGCCCGCTGCCCGTCCCGCTGTGAAACCGGTTAAACCTGCCCCCGCTGCCGGTGCCATTTCGTCACCACAGGATTCCATCAGTTACAGCATCGGTTTGTTCATGGCGCAGAGTCTGAAACAAAACGGCATGACCGACCTCAACAGTGCGTTAGTAACCCAGGGGTTGCGGGATGCCATGAGCGGTGGCGATACCCGACTGACTATGGAGCAGGCCAGTACCTGTATGAATGCCTATCAACAAAAGCAGTCTGCCGCTAAAAACACCGAATCCATGAAAGAATCTGCCGAGAATAAGAAAATAGGTGACGAATTTCTCACCGCCAACAAAGCCAAAGCGGGCGTAATGACCACAGCCAGCGGTTTGCAGTACTCTATCGAGAAAGAAGGTACTGGCCCTAAACCAACCGGTACGGATCGGGTTAAAGTACATTACATCGGTAAACTGCTGGATGGTAGTGAGTTTGATAGTTCGGTTAAGCGTGGTGAGCCCGCCGAGTTTGGCGTAACGCAGGTCATCAAAGGCTGGACCGAAGCCCTGCAACTAATGCCCGTTGGCTCAAAATGGAAGCTGTACATTCCGTCTGATCTTGCCTACGGTGACCGGGGTGCCGGTGCTGACATCAAACCTGGCTCAACGCTGGTATTTGATGTTGAATTGCTCGATATTGTTAAATAATGAGTGAATTGTGAATGAGCGAATGAGTGAATAATTGCCGACGTGTACAGACTACCGCCGGAGGTATTCACTCATTCGCTCATTGACTCATTCGCAATTAATCTCTGTCACCGCTATGAAAAAGTATCTGGTAACCCTGATTCCCGTGCTGATGCTGAGCTTTCAGCCGGATTTGCCGTCGAGTGGTGCTGTGGGTACTACGCATACGCGCCATGCTGCAACATCTGAACCCGGCGACGATCTGAAGCCGTCGATTTCGCAGGAGAAAGTAGAGACGCTGGTCGCTAAACTGCTCACCACGTACCATTACCGTAAAGTGCGGCTTAATGACTCACTATCGTCGGTGGTGTGGGACAATTATCTTAGTGAAGTTGACCATAGCAAAACGTTTTTGCTGGCGTCGGATGTGGCTTCGTTTGAGAAGTACCGCTACCAGATTGACGATGCGCTGGTGAATGGCGACCTGACGGCGGCTTATGATCTGTACAATGTGCTGCGCAAACGCTATCAGGAGCGGAGTGTGTTTATTAAGGAGCAGCTCAAAAAGCCGTTTACCTTCACCGCCGACGAAACCTTCAACACCGACCGGAAAAAGGCGACATGGGCCAAATCGTCAGCTGAACTGGATGATCTGTGGCGCAAAGTTCTGAAAAATCAGGCGCTGGAGCTGAAACTCGGCAGCCGCTCTGACAGTGCTGTAGCGGCTCTGATGACGCAGCGGTACAACAACTTAGATAAGGCGTACAATCGCGTGAAAAGTGCCGATGTATTTCAGCTATACATGAACTCGTTTGCCGAGGCCCTCGATCCGCATACCAATTACCTGTCGCCCCGCTCTGCCGATTTGTTCAACCAGGAAATGAGCCAGTCGCTGGAAGGCATTGGTGCCATGCTGCGCGAAGAAAACGAGTACATCAAAATTGTTGATCTGGTGCCGGGTGGTCCGGCGTTCAAGAGTAAATTGCTGAACAAAGAAGATAAGATTGCAGGCGTGGCTCAGGGTGATAACGGCCCGATGGTCAACACTATGAACTGGCAGGTCGATGAGGTGGTCAAGCTTATCAAAGGCCCCAAAGGCACGGTGGTTCGGTTGCAGGTTGTAGCTCCCGATGCTCTGGCTGGCGCGCCCCCCAAAGAAATTCGGCTGGTGCGCGAGAAGATCAAACTTGAAGAACAGCGGGCAAAGAAAGAAGTCATTGAAGTAACGGATAATGGCCGTACGTTTAAGATTGGCGTGATTAACATCCCGATGTTTTACCGTGATTTTGAGGGTGCCCGCAAACGCGAAGCCGATTTTAGCAGTACCACCAGCGACGCCCGTAAGTTTTTATTGGAACTCAAAGCCGAAAACGTGGACGGCGTGGTCATTGACCTGCGCGACAACGGGGGTGGCTCGCTCACCGAAGCTATTGACCTCACGGGCCTGTTTATTCCGAAAGGGCCGGTGGTGCAGGTAAAAGAATCGTCGGGCGAAACCGAAGTCTATTCCGATAAAGATGGCGGTGCAATTGTGTACGAAGGACCATTGGCCGTGTTGGTAAACCGCTTTAGTGCGTCGGCATCGGAGATTTTTGCCGCTGCCATCCAGGACTACAAGCGCGGGATCATTGTGGGTGGCCAGACATTTGGCAAAGGCACTGTGCAAACACTCGTCAACCTGAATCAGTGGTTGCCCAAAGAGCCGGAAAAGGTAGGGGAGGTAAAAATGACCATCCAGAAGTTTTACCGCATTAATGGTAGCAGCACCCAGCACAAAGGCGTAACGCCCGACATTGAACTGCCCTCGGCGTTTTCTGCCGAAGAGTATGGCGAGAGTTCGCAGCCGAGTGCTCTCCCGTGGGATCAGATTGCGTCGGCCCGATACGAGCAGAGCCGGGGCCTGGACGACAAAATCCTGACCCGTCTACGCGACCGCTTCAATCAGCGGCTCAAAGCCGATCCTGAAATGAAGAAACTCACCCAGGAGCTGGCCGATTTCAAGAAAGCTAAAGAGAATACGGTTGTATCGCTTCAGGAAAGCAAACGCCGGAAAGAGCGCGATGAAGCTGAACGTAAACGGGCAACCATGAATAAGGTGTCGCAACTGGCCGATGCCGACCCCGTTGATGAGACAGGAACAACGCCCCCGGCTGACGACAAGAAGAAAAAGAAAGACCTTTACCTGACCGAAGCCGGTCTGGTTCTGGCTGATTACATTGTGGCCGCTAATAAGTAAACAAGCAGGTTGCAGGAGACAATTCGTAAAACCCCGCACAGTCCGTTGGCTGTGCGGGGTTTTTGATAGAGAAAAACAGAAAACCTGATAGTGGATGTGGTATTTTTTGGTTGAGCAGCAGGCCGTTGATACGGCGCAGTACCGGGCGTTACAAAAGCAGGTGGCATTGACCGAAGTCGAACTCTTTAACGAACCCTATCAGAATTGGTACGTGCTTTCGGTTGAAAAAGACAACTACAAAGCGTTCATTGACCACCTCGACCTGGCGGGCATTACTTACGACCTGCGTCCCGACCGACCCACCCGTGACGAGTTGCTGGATACAATGCGGTAACGGTATGTTTTGAGGTAGTCAGGCCAGCACTGCCGGTACCGTTTCGGGTAGGCGTCGCACCTGTTGCATAAATCGCCAGGTGAGCAGCACGGCGGCCAGCGTCAGCCCCGCCAGCAACCCGTACCAAACCCCAACGGCATCCAGCCCCAACGGAAATGCCAGCACGTAACTCAGCGGCAAAGCCACTCCCCAGTACGAAATCAGGGTCATAATGGTTGGTACGTTTACGTCCGACAGGCCCCGCAAACAACCAAGGGCAACTACCTGAATACCATCGGAAAGCTGAAAAAAACCGGCCATGATAATCAGCGTAGCCGCAACAGACGTTACCGACGGATTGTCGCGGATGTACAGCGAGACCAACCAGTCGTTGGCGGTCAGGAACAGCAGCGCGGCCAGACTCATAAACACCGTTGACAACACGAAAGCAGCCACGCCCGCCCGCCGAACGTAGGCGCGGCTTCCTTTGCCCACGGCTGCCCCCACCCGAATGGCCGCTGCCGACGAGATGCCCGTTGCCATCATGTACGTTACCGATGCCATGTTGATAGCAATCTGGTGGGCCGCCAGCTGGTCTTCGCCCAGCCAGCCCACAATCACCACCGCCAGCGAGAATAGAGCTACTTCGAAAAAAAACGTCAGTCCGCCCGGAATACCCAGTTTTAGAATGGTCCAGGCTTCGGCGGTGGTGGGTAACTGCCCAAATGCATCGGTTAGAAACGGGCGGAACCTGCCGGAGCGATACACATACGCCAGCATAGCCCCGGCCATGAATAGCCGAGACAGCAGTGTAGCCGTAGCTGAACCCATGAGGCCCATTTCCGGGAACGGCCCTGCGCCGGTAATCAGGACATAGTTGAAGAAGGCGTTAAGCAGCAGGGCCAGCATCGTAATCACCATCGCCACGCGGGGGTAGCGCAGACCGTCGCAGAGCTGGCGGGCGGCAATGAACACCAGCAGCGGCAGCAGCGACGCACTCAGCATGTACATGAACGTCTGTGCCAGAGCCGTAACCTCGGCGGTTTGTCCAAACAGCCCGAAAAAATAAGCCAGCACCACGCTCAGAACACCCAGCACCAGGCTCATCCAGATTGATACGCGCAGCCCTGCCCGGAACAGCCGGTTTACGGCGGCCACGTCGCCCCGGCTGTTGGCCGACGAGACCAGCGCTGCTACCACCGTCAGCGCACCCACGCCAACGCTCGACATCAGGAACGACAGCGAATTGGCCAGTCCGGCGGCTCCCAGCGGTACCGCCCCCAGCAACCGGCCCACAAACAAATTGTCAGTAACGCCCATGAGTACCACACCCAGTTGGGCAATCACAATTGGGATACTTAGCCGGAGCGTATCGGTTAAATCAAAGCGCATGAAAAAGAAGGTCAGTTTTATTGACAGGGGCGCAAAGGTAGGTGCTTCTCCGGTTGGATAGCTGCGTACGATGGCCTGATTATGTCAATAGGTCCGGCGGTTCATGCCGTGCATCACGCTCAGGTGAGGTAACGTAATCAGCGATAAAAAGACGAATACCAAAGGGAGGGGGTCCCAGCCCGGCGCCCACTGCTGGCAGAGCCAGCCAAACAATACCAGCCCAAGCAGGGCAAATCCAGTAAAGGGTAACGATTTTAACCAGACTTGCCAGATGACTCGTGCCGACGATCCGGTTTGCCGCAGATACGTACCAATGGTACAAAATGAACTCAAGGCGTGCCATCCGCCAAAATACAATCCAAATGCAGGAAGCAACGGCAGGTAGTAGCACAGGACCAACAACGCGCCTAAGCGGACCAGTCGGATTCCGTCAACAGTAACGTGGCAAACCCATAGGGCCAACCCAAACAGCCCAACTGTGAGTATTGCCCAGGCAGGCAAAATGATGCCAGCATTGGTTGAAAACCACTGCCAGACGGCCATAGCCAGGGGGTTTTGGTGCGTAATTCGCTCCAGAATAGGCGTTACTTCTGCCGAGTGAGTCAGCAGGATAAATGCCAGCACAAAGCCACCCGCTACAAACCGGGTGAGCATCCAGACTGGCGTGGGTGGTACACGCTCAATATCGGTTTCGCCGAAGTGCCAGGCAGAACCGATCAGAAACAGCCCTAAACAAAACGCTGGCACCCAAAGCCAGATTAAGCCGTACACAGATACTATGAGCAGATACTTGGCCAGGAACCAGGTCATAGAGAATGGTTTCTTCTGCCGGGTGGCCGTCTCCTTATCAATCAAATGATCGAGTGCGCCGTGTGGAACGCCAGCTCCTGCCAGCAGCCCCACAAACACCACCATCTGAACCTCCGTTGGCAGACTACCAGCCACTGTT
>Ga0105045_10001971_pt1 | contig 17062 bp, 16 predicted proteins | sample MAT02_FD_78089 | JGI IMG/M metagenome (GOLD analysis project Ga0105045, IMG submission 78089) | Freshwater microbial communities from Lake Fryxell liftoff mats and glacier meltwater in Antarctica - MAT-02 (megahit assembly) | ecosystem: Environmental > Aquatic > Freshwater > Ice > Liftoff... | reverse complement strand
TCTGGTACGAAGCCCCGGATTGGACAATCCACGAAATGCAAAAGCCCGGCAACTACGGCGACGGCCTCGGCGGGTACAGCAAAGTCTTCGCGTGCTGGGCCGAGGATCTGAACGGGGACGGATTCCAAGATTTGATCGTAATCGCGTTCCCCGGTGAGCCGTGCTACTGGCTCGAAAATCCGAAAGGAAAGGCGACGCACTGGGCCAAGCACGAAATCTGGCACAGTGCCTGCAACGAGACGCCGCTCTACCAAGACTTACTGGGTGACGGCAAGAAAGTCCTCGTGATGGGCTACCAACCGAAAGGGAAAAAGACCGACGGGAACGAAGGTTTGATGGCCTACTTCACACCCGATCCCAAAGATGCGAACGCGAGTTGGATCGCCCACCCGATCAGCGATCCCGAGATGAAAGGCGCCGCCGCAGGCTCCAACCGATTCAGCCACGGCCTCGGCCTGGGCGACATCAACGGCGACAAGAAACTCGATGTGATCACAGGCGGCGGCTGGTACGAGCAGCCATCCAAAGCCGATGCCAAGTCGGCGTGGAAGTTCCACAAAGCCGAGTTCACCGATAGCTATTCGGACATGTACACCCTCGACGCCGACGGCGATGGCGTCGCCGATGTCCTCGGGACTTCGGCCCACAAGTACGGCATCTGGTGGTTCAAGCAACGCCCCGGCAAGGATGGTGGCGAATCGGGCTTCGAGAAAAAAGAGATCTTCAAAGACTTGGTCTCGGAAACGCACGCGGCCCACTTCCAAGACATCGACGGCGACGGCATCAAGGATCTCATCACCGGCAAGCGCTGGTGGAGCCACGGCAAAGGCGAACCCGGCTCGGACAAACCGGCGATGATCTACTGGTTCAAAGTGACTAAGGACAAAGACAGTATGGCGAAGTTCACACCGATGCCCATCGACGACGACAGCGGCATCGGTACGCAGTTCGTCGTGCAAGATATGAACGGCGACGGTTTCTTGGATGTCGTCGTGTCGAATAAGAAGGGCGTCTCGGTGATCCTGCAAGAGCGGAAGTGATTCGCCGCTTCGCAACGGAACCCCTAAGTTGATCTCACACGCACTCGTCGGGGTTCCGGTTCATGCGACACGTCCTCTCCGCCTTGGTTCAAAACCAGCCCGGCGTGCTCGCGCACGTCTCGGGAATGCTCGCCTCGCGCGGCTTCAACATCGACAGCCTCGCCGTCGGCGAAACCGAGCACAGCGATATCTCCCGCATGACGTTCGTCGTCCATGGCGACGATAACGTCCTCGACCAAGTCCGCAAGCAGCTCGACAAAATCATCACGATCGTCCGCGTCGAAGACATCAGCGCCGAGAACTTCGTCGAGCGCGACCTCATGCTGATGAAGACGACCTGCAACGCCGCGCAGCGCTCGGAAGTCTTCCAGCTTTGCGAGTCGTTCCGCGGGCACGTCGTGGACATCCAAAGCAACAACGTGATGATCGAAATCAGCGGCAGCGAAGCGAAGATCGAAGCGTTCATCGAGCTGATGCGGCCTTACGGCATCCTCGAACTCGCCCGCACCGGCCGGATCGCCATGGTCCGCGGCGTGCCGAAGAAAGACGGTGACCGATGAGCCAGCCGGACAAGATCCTGCTGCCGACGCGCAAGCTCGAACCGGTGTTGATCGACTTGTTGAAGTCGCTGAAGGCCGGGGATCGCATCAAGGTCGTGCAGAAGTTGAAGGTGGGCAACAAAGCTTGGACCGCGGAGGCGACGGGCGCCTTCCGGGGGATCAATTACCTCAGCACCGGCGTGACCACAGAGCGGGTGAAGGAAGACGACATCGTCCTGCCGACGGTGCACTTCACGAAGGATAATGGCGAGCTGACGAGCATCTGCCTAGACGAGCACACGGCGCTGAGCAAGGTGTGATTCGGCCGGTGTTGTCAGTCCGACGCACCCGAGTCGGACTGGTTGTACTCACTTCGCGGCTTCGTTCCAGATCGACACGCCGAAGCCACTGAGGTCGACGTCTTCGCCTTTTTCCGGTTCGCCCGGCCCGCCGCGGTCGAGCGAGAGTCGCGGGTACATCCAGACCACGGATTTCTCCGAATCCATGTCGTAGCCGTTGGAATCGGTGTCAGCCTCAAGCAACCAGCGCCAGCTCCGCCTTTCGGTTCCGCTGTCGGTCGCTTCTTCTTGCCAGCCTTTCAGCACACGCGCGAGCGTCTGAATCGCGAGCTTCGACACCTTGGCTTCGGTGATGTGCAGCTGCAATTCGTCGGGCTGCGCTTCGTATTCCACATCCGCGATGTTTTTGACCGCGTCGAACAACCGGTGTTCCAGCTGCGAACAGCGCCACGGGGACCACAAGTGGCAGGTGAGGCCCTGCGCTTCGAACAGCAATCCGTAAACGTCGACCCGCATTGATCCGCTCCGTGCCGAGACTGTAGAGTGCAGTTTAAGCGCGGCCGGAAATAAAGCGAGACTAACGGGGCTTCCGGGGGAGGCGGTGCTGGTGAGTCTTCAGGCGGTTTTCGAGCTGGAGCGGCTTCACCGGGTCGGTGGCGACCAGGCGTGGCGCATCCGCGCTGAGGAGCGTCTCGGCGAAGCGGTCGTGGAGATCGGGCACCTCGATGATATGGCCGACGGGTGCTTCCTGGCCCTGTTTTTTATCGTGTATTTCACCGCGATCTACGGTAACGGAACGCGGGGCGTCCACACCGATTTTGACACGGCCCAGGCCGACTTCAACAATGGAGATGCGGATGTTGCCGGCGACGATGATTTGTTCGCCGATCTTGCGGGTGAGGACGAGCATGTTGGATCCTTCCAAGTGGGGTGTGCAGACTTCCTGAATCAATGGGTGGCACCTTGCGTGCCAAGAGCCGAATCCGAGGCGAGTATCAACTCCGTTGGCTTCGACAAGTCACTATATGCCACGTTTCAAATACACACAAAATACAATCCGAAAAAAGAAATCTTTCATTCGGCTTCCGAATTTGTCGATTGTAAGGTGTGAAGCTCGTGATTGGGCGTCCGGGTTCACAGATTGGGGATACTGGCATGTGGATCAACTTCGCGAAAGTCGCAGCCGCGTGTTTGCTGGCTTCCCCAGTGTTGGCCGGCGATCCACCGCCGATTTCTGTGCCGCAAGTGCCTGATGTCAAACCCCTTGGGGCTGCGCCCAGCGGCAACCCTTTCTCTGAACCATTCTTCGCGCCGCCCGGCGGCGCGCCGGTTATGGATAAATGGCGACCCGGTTCCGGAGCCGAACAGGGAGATTTGTTGACACCGCCGGCTCCCGCCCCATTCCGCCCGGAACGGGTCTGGTTCGCCGGCGATTTTTATCACTCCGTCGGCCAAGGGACACTTTTGCCGCCGCTCGTGACCACATCCACGAACGGCACGGGGGCATTGAATGAACCGACGACTCGGATCGTGTTCGGCGGCGAACGGGCGCTGAATCGGTTCCGGCCCGGCCTCCGCGCGAATGCGGGGCTTTGGTTGACCGACGATTACCGATTCGGCATCGACGGTACGATCATCTACACCGGCGATGTCTCGAGCGAATTCCGCGCTACCACTAACCCGGCCGGGCCGGTTCTCTCCCGTCCGGTCTTCCTCGGGAACTTCGGGACCCAAGTCGGCGTGCCCGTCGGCGCCTTCGCGCCGGGATCGATCTCCGCGAGCGCCCACAGCGCCGTCATCGGCGGCGATGTCAACTTCCGCTACGGCTGGAAGACTTCCGAACTCGGTCGGCTCGACGTGCTCGTCGGCTACCGCTACATGAACCTGCGCGACAATGTCGACGTGTCGACCCGCAGCGAATTCGCAGTCAACCCCATCGGCGGGTTGACTGCGGCCATCGGCGATTTCACGGTCTCCGATCACTTTCGTACGCTCAACCAATTCCACGGCGGCCAGATCGGCCTCGGCGGCACGCACCGCCTCTTCGGCCGCTTGACGCTGACGACCAAAGCGACCGTCGCCGTCGGGGTGAACATCACCGATGTGTCGATCGACGGCCGGACGACCTCGATCTTCGGCACGACCAAAGGCGGCTTGCTGACGGGAGAGAACAACATCGGCAACACGCGCGAAAATTATTTTTCGGTTATGCCCGAAGCCACCGCCAAGCTCGGTTGGGATTTCACCGACCGCGTCCGGCTGAACGCGGGCTACTCGTTCCTGTTCTGGACCAACGTCCGCCGCGCGGCGGATCAAATCGACACGACGATCCAGTTCCCGAACCGCCCGGCCTTCCTCGACGACACCACGACCTACTGGTTGCAAGGCTGGACGGTCGGGTTGGATCTGCGTTGGTGATTCGGGCCGGTGCCGTGATCAAAAGCTTCGATTTTCCAACCGTCGGATCAAGTCCGACAACCTGGCCTCGACCTTGGCCGCAGAAGTTGCGGGCGGGATTCCGCGCACCAGCCAGTGGATGATCGAACCGACGACGCCGGCCCGATCGAGCGCCCGGATCAAGTCCGGGTCGCAGCCGGGGAACGCGCCGATTCCCGTCTCGTATAGTTCGCAGTCTCCGCTAGCGAGTTCGCCGAGCATTCGCGCCGCATCGGTCGCCGGCGTATCCCAGTCGGCAGCGCCGTAATCGATCAGACCCGTGAGTCGATCGCCATCGAAGAGAAAATGATCGCGCCGGAGATCGCGCACGCACGGTTGACACGGCAACGCCCGATCGGCCCACGGCAACAATTGCGACTCGGCACGGTCGAGATGCTCGGCGATCGCGGCTCGTGCGCGGGCTTCGGTCGAGGGGGAAAATGCGGACGGTCGCTTCGGCTCGCTCTTCCACCTCACGAAGATGGCCAATCGATCGCGAACCGCCCGGCTCGGCGTCACTCGAACTCCGATCGACTTCCAAACCGTGTGAAGTTCGGATACCGTATGGCAAGCCGCGACGAGTTTGTCCCGCGATGGACGAATGTGAAAGTCGGCCGCGCCGGGCATCCACGTTTGGATTTCCCAAGAACCGGAGAGCGTTTCCCCGTCGATATTCGTTAGGAGGTTGGGGACGAATGCCAGTCCCCGACGCGTTGCGAATTGCATCCACGATTGCCGGCGGGAGATGTCGGACAGCTCGACCAAGGTCGGGTAGCGTTTGGCGCAGAAGATCGGTTTCGACTTGTAGTCGCCGCGCCAAAGTGCTGCGCCGCTGAACCCGCCGGCATCACCGAGTCGAGTCCAGTTCAAAGCGCGGATCGGTTGAGGGTACCTGGCCAAAACTTTGGCGAAGTCATCCACGGGTTCACCGCGTGTTCGCGCTGCCGAAAATGGGCACCACAGGAATCGGGGCCGCTTTGCGGGCCGCTTCGACCAACGGCTTCGGGTAGACGCCGAAGGCCAGTGTGCCAACGGCGCAGAGGAGAGCCGCGAGGAAGGCCGCGTAGCCCTTGGCCGGCGCCGCCGGTTGCAGCGGGGTGCGTAGGAACATCACGCCGAGCACTTTCAAATAATAGACCGCCGCGACGGCGGAGTTGATCGCGGCGATCAGCGTGAGAATCCGGTACAGGTCCTTCAACGGTGTGCTCGTGGGCGTCTCGAAGGCACCGAAGAACAGCAGCAACTTCCCGTTGAACCCGGCCGTCATCGGCATGCCGATGAGGCTGAGCAAGAAGATCGCCATCAGTCCCGAAGCGATGGGGTTGGTGCGGCCCAACCCGGCGAGGTCGTCGATGGTTTCGATCGTCCGCCCCGAGTGCGTGAGGTAACCGAGCACGCTGAAAATGCCGACGGTCATCAAGCCGTAGGCGACGAGGTAAACGAGCACCGAATCGAACCCGGATTGCGTGCCGGAACCGGCTTCCATGGCCACAAGGAAACCGATGAGCATGTACCCGGCATGGGCGATCCCGGAGTAAGCGAAGAGCCGTTTGAGGTTGTCTTGAATCAAAGCCAACAGGTTGCCGAAGGTCATGGTCACGGCGGCGATGACCCAGAGCGTCAGCGGGATCAAAGTGCGGGCCGCGTCAAATGGGGCATCCGGCGTCAGCAGGCCGAAGATGCGGGCGAGGGCCACCAACCCCGCGACTTTGGGGATGAACGCCAGTTGGGCCACGACGCCGTTGGGGGCCCCTTCGTACACGTCCGGGGCGTAGAAGTGGAACGGCACCGCCGCGAGGCGGAAGCCGAGCCCGGCGATCACCAGGACCGCGGCGATGAGCGCCATCGGCGACACCGGCCCGACCTGCGACGCCTTCGACAGGGTCTCTGCGATCAACGGCAAGTTGATCGCACCCGTGAGTCCGTACAAGTAGCTGAAGCCGAACAGCAGCACGCCCGACGACAGCAAGCTGAGCATGAAATACTTCAGCGCCGCTTCTTGGCCCGCCTTCGATTTCGTCGGCAAGTATAGCAAGACGTACGTCGGGATGCTGATCATCTCGAGTGCGAGAAAGAGCGAAATCAAATCGTTGGCCCGGGCGACCAGCGACAGTCCGCCGAGGACGACGAGCAAACAACCGAAGTATTCCGGGGCTGTTTCTTTGCTAGAATCGGAGAAACCGAGGAGGACGTAGAGCGCCCCGGCACCGAGGGCGAGCCAGCGGACGAATTGTGCTACGCCCGTCGGGTCGATACTCGCGGTGAACCGGTCAGTGCTGGCGAAGGTCGGATCTTTCACCAAAAAACTGAGCGCGGCGGCGCTGGCGATGGCGCACAGCGCGAGAAAGCCGCTGAACTTGCGGCTCGACCGGAATGCGGCCAGCAGGAACAAAGCGCACGCCGAGCCGACGAGTGCCAACTCGGGGAGGAGGAAGCGGATCGACAGCGACACTTGGTCGAACAGGGCCTGGCTGGAAAGCGGATTCACTGCGTCGATCCTTCCATTCGCATTGCGGACATTAACGGCTCAACGACTTCTCGGCATTCGCCCGGCCGCGGGCCTCGTCGGTTTGCTTCACGATCGTTCCCACGTCGGCCTTCATCGACTGGATCACCGTCTGCGGGAAGACGCCAAGTACGAGGCACAAAATCGCCGGCAGGCCGAAGGCGATCCATTCGTGGGCCCGCAGGTCCCGCGGTTCCGGTTCGGCCGATTGCTCCGGCAGAATCAGCGGGCCGAAGAACACTTTCCGTAGCATCGTCATGGTGTACCACGCCGAGAGGAAAATCCCCGACGCCGCGGCGATGCCGAAGCCCGTGCCCACGCTGCCGGTCGTTTCGGGGGTGAATAGCGCCGAGAGGATCAACATCTCGCTGATAAAGTTGTTCAACCCCGGTAGGCCGACACTGGCCAAGCATATGACGAACATCCAAAAGGCGTATTGCGGGAATTTCCCGATTAGCCCGCCGAACTGAGTCATGTCTGTCGTGCGGTAACGCTCGGCGAGGAACCCGACGAGCGCGAACATCGCCCCGGCCGTGAGGCCGTGGTTCACCATGTGCAACGCGGAGCCGGTGATCCCTTCGACGCTCAGGGTGAAGGTGCCGAGCACGAGCAAACCCAAGTGCGAGACGCTGCTGTACGCCGCGAGCAATTTGAGATCGCGCTGGGCGTAGGCGCAGAACGCGGCGTAGACGATGCCGAGGGCGCCGAGGAAGCCGAACACCGGCAACCCGTGCTCCACGGCCATGTCCGGGCAGAGCGGGAGGACGATCCGCACGAGTCCGAGCGTGCCGAGTTTGGCGAGCACGCCGGAGAAGAGCAGGGTGACGGCGGGTGGGGCTTCGCTGTACGCGGCGGGCAGCCACGTGTGGAACGGCACCAGCGGCACTTTCACCACGAACCCGGCGATGAGCGCGAAGAAGAGCCAGTATTGCAGCGTCTTGTATTCGTCGCGGTCGGCCTTCGCCGTAGTCAGATCCCGATCCGCCTTCGCCGCTTCGTCATCGGCCAGTTTGACCGCGAGCGCGTCTTTCCCGCCCTTGGTTTTCTCGACGGTATTGGCCGCTGCGGATTGTTTCGCCGCGGCTGTTCGCACTTTGGAATCGTGGATGCGGTTCCACGCCGACACGTTCAACATCAGTTTGTTGATGCTGAACGTCACCGGGCCCGCCTTCGGGACGATCGGTTGGCCTTTCGAATCGGGCACGATGGTGTACTGGGTCTTGTTCGCCGAGGTCGCCGAGACCGGCGTCGGGTTCGTCAGTACGATCCCGAAGATGCCGACGAGCGTGAACAGGCTCCCGAGCAGCGTGTACAAGAAGAATTTGCGGGCCGCGTCGCGTCGACCGCCGCCGGTGCCCCAGCAGCCGATGAGGAAGAAAGCCGGGATCAACGTGAGTTCGAAACAGATGTAAAAGAGGACGATGTCGAATGAAAGGAACGCCCCGAGGATGGCCGCTTGCAGCAGGAAGAGCCAAGCGTAGTAGCCGCCGGCGCGTTCGCGGATCGACCCGTGCGACACCAACACCGCGACGTACGTCAGCAGGCTCGTCAGCAGGACGAGCCAGATGTTCAACCCGTCGATGCCGACGAAGAATTGGATCGCGGGCGGTGGCAGCTCGGGCGCGGCGCTCGCCACCGGGAACAGGCTCCACGCAGTTTCGTAGCTGCCGGAGTCGCGGTTCGGATCGCCGGGGACGAATATTGGCCGGAAGGAACTCGCCGCCTTGAATTCGGCGCCTTCGGCCGCCGAGCGATCAAGTAATACCATGACCGACGGAATCGCGAGGGCCACCGTGAGGCCGAGGTGGAGCAGCGCCCCGAGCGAAGCGATCCGCCGGGCGGAGCGGTAGCCGGAGAGGCCCGCCAGCCCGACGAAGGCCGCGAGGGCCACCGGCGCGAAGAGCACGGCGAGAACGAGGATTCGGATCGCTTCGTTGTTGAGCATAGTTGAAGCAAATCAGCGGCTGGTGCGGAACACGACGACGGTGAGGAACACCGCCAGCCCGAGGACCATCCCCAAGGCGTAGAACTGTACGAGGCCGTTGTGCAAAGGTCGCAACAACGCCGCGATCAACCGGGGCGCGAAACTGATCAACCGCGCGATGGCGTCGAGGAACGCGTCGAACTGCCGGCCGGTCGCCGCCAGCATCTCGGCCGGTTTCACGAGCGCGGCTTCGTAGGTTTCATCGACGTATAGCTTATTCAACGAGAGCGCGTAGATCGGTTTCAACCCGGCGGGGACAATTTCCGGCCCGCCCTTGCGGTAGAGAGCGAAGGCCGCCCCGATGCCGCCGAACGCGAGCACCGAACTGAGCCCGGCGACGACCCAACTGAAGGCGTGAGGCTTTTCCATCATGTTCGTGTGGGCGATGTACCCCGTGTGGGCCGCAGCGATCGACGGCGAGCGTTCGAGGAAGTGCCCGAAGCCGTGCGTCAGCGGATCGACGATGATCCCCGCGATGAGCGCTCCGACAGCGAGCACGACCAGTGGGACGACCATGACGGCCGGGGATTCGTGGGCGTGCCCGTGGGCTTCGTGCGGAATGCGCTCGACGCCCCAGAACGTCAAGAAGTAGGCGCGGAAGGTGTAGAACGCCGTCAACCCGGCCGTCGCCAGCGCGACCGCGAACAGGCCCATGTAAATAAGATGGTACTTCGTGTGCGATTCCCCGGCTTCCAACAGCCCGTGCAAGATTTGATCCTTGCTCCAGAATCCGGACAGCAGCGGCACACCCGCGAGCGCCGCCGAGCCGATGAGGAAGGTCGCGTGCGTCCAAGGCATCAATTTCCGTAGACCGCCGAATTTCCGCATGTCGATGACGTTGCCCATCGCGTGCATCACGGAACCCGAGCCCAAGAACAACAGCGCCTTGAAGAAGGCGTGGGTGAACAAGTGGAACATTGCGGCGACCACGGCGATCTTCGGCGAGATCACCCCACTGCAGCCGAGGGCCAGAAACATGAACCCGAGTTGGCTGACGGTCGAATAGGCGAGGACGCGTTTGAGGTCGTTCTGGGCGAGTGCCAAGAACCCGGCCAGCAACGCCGTCGCCCCGCCGATGCATGAGACGATCAAACCCGCTTCCGGGGACATTACGAACAGCGGCGCGCAACGGGCCAACAGGAAGACGCCGGCTGTGACCATTGTCGCGGCGTGGATGAGTGCCGACACGGGCGTCGGGCCTTCCATCGCATCCGGGAGCCAGACGTAGAGCGGCAACTGCGCCGACTTGCCGACGGCCCCGCAGAACAGCAGCAGACAGATCGCCGTGATTGTCCCCGACGCCGGGGGGTACTTGGCGATGTGCGCGAAGAGCGAGTCGAAACTCGTCTGGTAGCCGCCGGCTTGCCAGAGGAGGAAGATGCCGAGGACGAGCCCGACGTCGCCCAAGCGGGTGACGAGGAACGCCTTCCGCGCCGCCGCGGCGGCCGAGGGCTTGGCATAGTAGTAGCCGACGAGCAGATAACTGCAGAGGCCGACGCCTTCCCAACCCGCGAGCAGCATAAAGAAGTTGTTCGACATCACCAGCAAACACATCGCGAAGACGAACAAGCCCATGATCGAGAAATAGCGGGCGTAACCGGCATCGCCGCTCATGTACCCGGCCGAGAAGACCGCGATGAATGTGGCGATGAAGGTGACTGTGCAGAGCATCAAAAGCGAGAGCGGATCGAGAAGGAACGAGAAGGTCACATGCAACCGCCCGGCGGAGAACCACGTGCCGAGGTCGGCGGAGATTGACAGCGACCCGTGTCCCTCGGCGACGCCGGCGAGGACGATCAGCGCGATCACCGACGCCGAGGCGAACGACAGAATCGCGGGCAGGTGGGCGAAGCGACCGAGTTTGGCGCAACCCAAGACCGCAGCTAGCACAGCCCCGGCCAACGGGAGCGTCGCCGCGATGAGCGCCAAACCGATGGGGCTGGAGGGATCAAGCACGGGAGGCGCCCTCCGTCGGGCTGCCGACGCCGGGCTTGTGCCCCGCGACGGTGAGTACGGGGTGAACGTCTTCGATGACTTTCGGCAACGGCTCGGAATCGACCACGGATGGAACGCCCTGTTCGCGGATGGTTTGCCAAATGCCGGAGTCCAAACTGCGACCCCGGCGGTAGAGCATGAGGAAGAGCGCCAGCCCGAGGCCCGCCTCGGACGCGGCCACGGTGATGATGAATAGGCCGAAGACCTGCCCGTTCAGGCTCCCGTGCATCCGGCCGAAGGCGAGGAAGTTCAACACGACGCCCTGCAGCATCAGTTCGGCGCAGAGGAACAGCGTGATGAGGTTGCGCCGGGTGAGGAACCCGACGAGGCCGAGGCCGAAGAGGACGGCGCCGACGACGAGGAAGTGGGTGAGCGAGATCATACGGACACCCCTTTCTTCCGCCCGGCGATGGCCACCGCGCCGATGGTCGCCACCATCAGCAGCGTGCCCGCCATTTCCACCGCCAGCAAGTGTTCGGAATAGAGCAGCAACCCGACGTTGCCGACGTTGCGGGCCGGCAGCTGGCCGTTCCCGGAATAGACGGTCACTTCGTCCCGCAGTTTCCGCAGGCTCGCCTTGTCTTCCATGCCGGGGCCAGCCATGACGTATTTCTCTTCGAAATCGTCGTTGGTCTTCTGCAATTGCAGCGTTTGCTTGGTGAAGGCGAGCAAACGCGGATCGTGTGTGGTGGGCAGCTTCGGATCGCCGATCAGCGGCCGGAGGCGTTCGAGCACCGGTTTCCGCAGGCCCATAACACCGTTGCCGCCGATGGTCTCGGCGAGTTTGTCGTGGGCCGACTTCGCTTTTTCCTCGGCCGCGTTCGCATCGGATTCGACGAGTGCCGCATCGAGCTGGATCCGGACTTCCCGGAGTGCGATTCGATCGTCTTTCGTCAGCAGCGGCGCGGGCAGGGCGAACTCCGGTTCGGCGGGTTCGTCCGTCGCGGCCTCCGCCGGCTTGGATTGCAGCAGTGCGAACAGGATCAACCCGGTGAAGGCGAAGCCCGCGAGGCTACCCAGCAGCGGTTCGCGAACGCGGTCGTTTTCATTCGATGGCCCCTTCACATTCGACAGCATCAGCACGAACAGGAACGTCACGATGATCGCCCCGGCGTAGATGATGATCGTCGCGGCCATCAAGAACGGTGCGGCCAACAGCAGGAACAGCCCGCAACTGCTGAGAATCACGAAAGCGAAGGCGATGGCACCGCGGGCCGGGTTCCGCTGCGTCACCAAGAGCGCCCCGAACGCGATCGCCCCGGTCGAGAAGAGCCAAAACAGAATGTCGGGCACGAGTTCGCCGATCGGTTGGCCGAACGACTGCACCGTGAATGCGACGAAGATCGCCAGCGCCGCGACGAGGGCGAACGTGCCCAACGCGATGGAGCGGCTCTTCGGCTTCGGCAGCAGCAGGTACGTCCCGAGCACCCCGAGGGCGAGCGCGAACGCCAGTTGCAGTTTAGGATTCGAAAGTTCGGGCGGCATCAGGGGGCCATCGAGTGTATGAACATTCAAATGTAGAAACAGAGCCGGAGTTTTCACTCTAGATGTCTTCTTCGGCCCGACGGGCCGAAGAAGTTATTAACTCTTCGGTGCTTCCGATGCCGGGCCGAGCGCACCCGAGCGGCTGCGAACCGGGTCGGTACCGGCTTTCGTCGTGGCATCGAAGACGCCGAGCAGTTTCTCCTTGTCGAAGATCATCTGTTCCCGGCTGTAGCCCGTCAGATCGTAGAGCGTCGTCAGTTCGATGGCGTCCACGGGGCAGGCCTCTTCGCACATGCCGCAGTAGATGCAGCGGAGTTCGTCGATGACGAACGTCTCCGGGTATTTCTCGCGGTCGGTCCAGCCTTCGGGGGCCGGGGCGGCGACGATGTCGATGCAGTGGGCCGGGCAAGCGGTGGCGCACATGTAGCAGGCCACGCACTTCACCCGTTCGTTTTCATCCCGGTTCAGGCGGTGGACGCCCCGGTAATTCGGCGGTAGCTTCGGCTCTTGCTCCGGGTACGACTCGGTTTTGCTCTTGCTGAAGATGTGGCCGATGGTCGTCTTCAACCCGTCGTAAACGATGGGCAGATACAATTGCTCGAGGAAGCCGAGCTTCGGCGCTTCCACCCATTTGATGTCCGATTCGGCGATTGGCATATCTTCGGTGTCCTAAGTGGCGACAAGTTTCCAACTTGTCGATAACGGCTCGGTAAAGGTCGCAATTTTCGGTGTAATTTCGTCGACAAGTTGGAAACTTGTCGCCACAGTCAACTCGCCATCACCCGCGGCAGCATCTTCGGAATCAACTTGCGCCGCGGCGTGTTATTCGGGGCGCTCTTCTTGATGGCGGCGATCAACCCGAAAGCGACGAACAGCCCGGTCGAAATCCCCGTCAGCACCCAATTCGACCAGCCGAATTGGCGGACCAGCATCGCGGCGAGTAAATGCAACAGCGATAGCGGGATCATCACCTTCCACGCGAGGCCCATAAGTTGGTCGAAGCGGAAGCGCGGAATCGTCCAGCGGACGACGATGTACATGAGTAGGAAGCCGAGCATCTTCGCGCCGAGGATCCCGGCTTTCAACACCGCCGCCGCGATGGGGTCAGAGAAGGAATCTTCGAGGCCGAAGAGGCTCCAGCCACCCCAGAAAATGATGCTCATCAAGAAGCTCGTCGTGATCATGTGCGTATATTCGCCGAGCATGAACATGCCGAATTTCAGGCTGCCGTATTCGGTGAGGTAGCCGCCGACGAGCTCTTGTTCGGATTCGGGCAAGTCGAACGGCAAGCGATTGCATTCGGCGTAGACGCTGACCATAAAGAGCAAGAACGCGAGCGGTTGGAACATCAAGAACCAGCCGTTCTGTTTCTGCCAGGCGATGATCGTTTCCAAGTTCATCGACCCGGCGAACAAGACGACGCCGACGATGCTCATGCCGAGGGGTATTTCGTAACTGATGATCTGCGCCGACGACCGAAGCGAACCGAGCAGCGAGTATTTGTTGTCGGACGACCACCCGCCGAGGATGACGGCATAGATGGCGAGACTCCCGAGGGCGAAGACGTAGACGAGGCCGATGTCGAGGCCGGGGGCGATCATCCCCTGAAACTGGCCCCGATACTCGGTCTGCTGTTCGTCGTACTGCTGTACGGCCTTCGAATAGTCGGGCGTTTTGCCGTCCTTGGCCATTTCCACGGCGACCGGTTTCGGCGCCGGCGTGGTCCCGCCCCACGGCACCACGGCGAGCGCCATGAGCGCGATGGCCATCGCCGCGGCGGGGGCGAGGAGGTAGAAGACTTTGTCGACGTGCGAGGGGATCGGCGATTCTTTGAGAAAGAACTTGCCGCCGTCGGCGAGCGGTTGGAGCAAGCCCAATGGACCGACGCGGTTCGGGCCGACGCGGTCTTGAATCCACGCCGAGACCTTGCGCTCGGCGAGCGTGGCGTAACCGACGATGCTCATCACGATGGCCACGAGGCCAGCGATGATGATGGCGGTCGTCAAGAGGTCGAATTCCGGCATCGTCCCAACCTGGAGTTTCAGAGTTTCGAGTTTCAGACCGTTGCCAGCGTCAACCGGCCATTGGATTTCGTCCCGACCTCGCTGATGGCGGCGTATTGAGGTAGATCCTTAGCCAAGTCTTTCCGCACGGCGGCGACGGTGGCGAGGCCCTTCTTTCCGGCGAGGTCGTACGCCAATTGCAGTTCGCTCCGCACTTCCAACGGCGCCTTCACCGATTTGTGGAACGACTGAACGTAGCCGGCGTGGTTGACGAAGGTGCCGTCTTTTTCGAAGGCGGTGGTCGCCGGGAGCACCGTCGTGGCAACCTGAGTCAGCTTCGAGTGGAACAGGTCTTGGACGATCAACAACCGCGGCGTGATCCAGTTGTCCGGGATCGCGGTGTCGACGGCGGCCGGGTTCGGGTAGCCGCCGGCGAACCACATCGCCTCGAGCGTCAGTTTCGCGATTTCGGCGAAGGGGATCACGTCGCCCTGCAACTTCCGCAACACGGATTCGACGCCCATTCGGTTCGGGCACTTCTCGGCGCGGATGGTGAACTTCGTCGGCGCAACTGCGTTGCCTTTGACATCCTTCGGGTAGAGGTCGTCTTCCCCCGTCACGGGAACCGGGCCGAGCGCCAGTCGAATATCGGGGTTCATGGCCTTGAATGCGCTGCCCAAACGGTACGCTTCTTCGACCGTGAGGAACGGGGAGAGCACCGCGACCGATTTCTTCGCCGTCGCGAACACGGCCTGTTCGAAGGTCGCTTTCAGCTTCGCCAAGCTCGGCCAGTCGGTCGGTTTCAACGAGCCGTCCATCAGGGTCAACGGCCGGGTGATGCGATCCGGGGCGTTCGTATAGTGGTAGCCCCAACGGCCTTCGTCGCACATGAAGTGGCCTTGGTTGGCCAAGTTCTCACGCGGCCGGAGCCTGTAGACGATGTCCTTATTCGCGTCCGTGTGGATGCTGCACCCGGTGCTGCAACCGGCGCAGACGTTGTCGGTGGATTTGAGGTACCAGACGCGCTGCGTGTAGAGGAAGTCTTTGCTGCCCAGCGCTCCGACCGGGCAGAGATCGACGACGTTGCCGGAGAGTTTGTTCTCGAGAGGGTAGCCGGGGAAGACGTCGATCTCTTCGTGGTGGCCGCGGCCGACGACTTGGAGCTCGCTCGTTCCCGAGATTTCGCGCGTGAAGCGGACGCAGCGCGTGCAGAGGATGCAGCGGTCGGTGAAGAGCGTAATCTTGCTGCTGAGCTCGGGCTTGTTCGCCGGGCGGTTCTTAGCGTCCATCATCCGGCTTTCGCCGTGGCCAAATTCGTAGCTGTAATCTTGGAGCTTGCACTCCCCGGCTTTGTCGCACACGGGGCAGTCGAGCGGGTGGTTCAGCAGCAGCCCTTCGAGCGTGTCGGCTTGGGCCTTCTTGGTGCGGTCGCCCGGTTTGTACGCAGGGTCGTACGGTAGCGCCGTCTCGCCTTTGCGTTTGGCGTAATCGCCGGTGACGATGACGGTGCCGTCTTTGACGGGCGTTTGGCAACCGGGGAAGACCTTCGGCTGCATCGTCACTTTGCCGTCTTTGAGGTCGCCCATTTCGACGAGGCACATCCGGCACGAGGCGACAATGCTCAGCGCCGGGTGATAGCAGTAATGGGGTACTTCGACGTCGGCTTTCGCCGCGACTTGCACGCAGTTGAGCTTCTCGGCGCCGATTTCCACCGGCTTGTCGTTCACGTAGACCGTGGGCATGTCGCAAAATCCGTGGTGGTCACTGTTGTCCGAGCATTTTCTTCACGTCGTCCGCCGAAGCCCGGCTCACGGCATTGGCAACGAGTACGATGCCGCCGACTTTCTCCGCATCGATTTCGTACGCCCAGAGGCCATCCTTTTGCATCCGCATCGGAAAGAGGATGACGCCTTCGTCGATCAGCTTCAACAAATTCCCGGCGTTTTTCACATCGCCCCGGAGTTCTTCTTTTGTGGGCATGCGATTGTTATTGAGCTCAAAATCGAAGATGAACACTTTCAAATTCGCGAAGTCATTCGTGGCTGCGGCTCGCTTACCGGCCCGCGCCGAGTTGATCAGAGCGCCCGCACCCGGTTGATAGTTCGTGTTACGCGGATCGACTGGCGCTTGCGTTTCGGCCGTCTTCGGCGCCTTCCGGCAACCGACTGACACCGCGATGACAGCGATCAGCAGGAGGCGTTTCATCGTTTGCCCCGGGGTGGATCTTTCACGGGCGGATCTTCGGCATCGGTCTTTTTCGGGGGGAGCATGACGGCTTTGGCCATGGACGCGAAATTCGCTTGCGTTTCCACGGTCACCGTCCCGTCGCCTTTGAGCACGGTGACCATATTGTTCGTCGCCCGATGGGCGATGACGAGGTTCGTCGATTTCGCCATATCGAATCCCCAAATCACTTGGAGCGTGCCGGCCCGAATTTGCGCGGCGACATCCGGGCCATTGAGGAACCCGGCCTCCAGCTCGTCCAAATCCCTCGGTGTCCGCATCTTCGTGTCGTTGAAGCTGTTGAAGGCCAGCCCCAACTGCTTGAGGTCGTTCTGTTGCTTTTGACGCTCCGCCGCTTCGCGCACTTTCCCGACCGGGTTGCCGCAGGCCAACGCGAGAAGAGCGGCGGCGGAAATCAAGAACGCCGACAAGATTCGCATGATCGTCCTCCCCTCCGGTTAGTGGGCCCCGGCCAATTGCAGCGACTTCGCGTACGTGCTCTTCGAACCGCTTTGGATCGCGTCTTCGAACTCGCGGCGGAACTTGCGGATG
>Ga0105045_10001966_pt1 | contig 17073 bp, 10 predicted proteins | sample MAT02_FD_78089 | JGI IMG/M metagenome (GOLD analysis project Ga0105045, IMG submission 78089) | Freshwater microbial communities from Lake Fryxell liftoff mats and glacier meltwater in Antarctica - MAT-02 (megahit assembly) | ecosystem: Environmental > Aquatic > Freshwater > Ice > Liftoff... | reverse complement strand
GTTGTTCTCGACGTGCCGGACGCGGCTCGTGACCCACGCGTCGAGATCCCGCACCGTGAGGACGAACTTCGAGCCGGGGTAGCAGCGGTCGAGCTCGACGAACCCGTCCGTGATCGCCGCTATGTCGCAGACGGCATCGAGGTCCTGATCCACGTCGGCCAGCATCGGGCGCCCCTGGTCCCTCGCCGCCTCGATCGCGGCTCGCAGGGCGGCGTCGCCGTGATGGACCGAGCGGTAGCCCAGGTGCGACACCGCGGCGTGCAGGCTCGAGGTGCCGGTCTTGTTCATGCCGATGCCGAACACCCGCGGCCGGTCGTCGTCGACCGACGCCCACGGTCGCAGTCGGGCCATGCGATGACGGCCCGGCGGCGGGTACTCGACCACCTCGCGGTGGTAATAGGGCGGCGCCGCGTCGAACGGCACGCCGTGCTTCGCCTCGTAGTAGCGACGGTTCCGGGTGAACACCCCGGCGAGCTCCGGAGCGTGGCGTCCGGTGGTCCGGCGTTCGTGGTCGACCAGTGCTGCCGGAACCGGACTCAGGTCGACCCCCATCTCCCAGGCCCGGTGCCAGTAGTCGGTGTCCTCGAAGTACGCGGGCGCGAACGACTCGTCGAACCCGCCGACCTCGGCGAACAGGTCCCTGTGCAGGACGAAGCACCAGCCGGCGGTGCCGGCCTGGTCCGGACGTCGGTGGCCCTGGTGGTCGCCGTGGTCGGTGTGGGGGAATGCGATCCGACGGCCGTCCGACGCTGCGTGGGCGAGCGCCCGGTCCCACCCCGGCTGCACCGTGCAGTCACTGTTCAAGAAGCACAGCAGCGGCGACGCCGCGACCGAGGCACCCAGGTTCCACGCAGGGCCGACACCCCGGTTCTCGGCCAGGGTGACCACCCGGTCGGCATCCAGCTCCACGGTGTGGGGCGACCCGTTGTCGATCACGATGATCTCGGTCCGGAGGATCGCGACCTCACGCACCCGGCGCAGCGTTGCGGCAGCCATCTCGGCGAGCTCGGGGGTCAGGCTCCACACCGGGACGACGACGGACAACTCGGGTTGCGCGGTGGCCACCGTCGTCGCCGTCGCACCGTCGGGGCGCTCGCCCGACTCGGGGTCTCCGTGCCCGAGATCGGACCTCATGGGACCGAAGCCCTCGACGGTCGCTGCGCGCAGGACGTCGCTGTAGCACCCGTCCAGATCGGCGCGGGCGTCCGTCCCGCCGTCCGTGCCGGTGCACGCAGCGAGTCTCACTTCCGCAGCACGGGCCGCCAGCACGGCCGTCCCGAGCGGCACCTCGACCGGAGCCGGTTCGCAGTAGCCGCGCAGCACCGCGTCCTCGGGGTGCAGCTCGCTGATCAGCCGCTGCGCCCTGCCCTTCGCACGGGCCCGGACCACGAGCGAATCGAGATCGACCGACCGGGCCATGACGCCGCGGGCGTCCGGTGCGTAGCGGACGGTGACGGGGTGCGCCCTGTCCAACCGACGTGCGAGCTCGACGTCGATCGAATACTCCAGCCGCTGGTCATGGAGCGCCTCGTTCACGAGCAGGTCCCGGGTGACGAGTAGGCGGCCCTCCCAGAAGTGCCGCCAGTCGAGCGGGACGCCGGCCTCGAGCGACGGGTAGGAGAACAGCTGGCAGCCCACTTCGGTGACGTGGCGCATCAACGGCGTGAGCTCGAGCTCGGGCGCCCAGTCCGTGTGGCCGAGGATGGCCAGGCGCGGCCGTTCATCCTCGGGGGCTGAGTTCCATGAGGCCAGGTAGGCCCGCAGGGCGCCCGGCAGGAGCCGGTCGTCGTCATCGAGCAGGAGGACCAGGTCGCCGCGGGCGAGCATCAGGCCGAGGTTCTTCGCAGCCGACCGGCCGCAGCCCGGCAGGCGCGCTTGACGGAGCGACAGGCGTGGTGCCCATCGCTCGACCACGTCCGAGGTGCGGTCGACCGAGCCGTCGTCGACCACCACCACCTCGGCCGACCCGTGATCGAGGACCTGATCCAGCAACGACGCCAGGCAGCCGTCGAGGAGCTCCGCACGGTCGCGCGTCGCGATGACGATGCTGAGCCCGGGATCGGTCTGGCCGCCGATGTCGTCAGAGTGATCGTGGTCGACACCGTCCGCGTCGACGAGTCCCACGATCCGGGCGCTCCGCCCCGCCGGGGACGGGGCGACCGACCCGAGAAGATGGACCGGATGGGCGTCGTCGATCGACGCGGGAATGCGGCGGAGCTCGGTCGGATCGCCGCCGAGTGCCGCCTCGAGCGCAGCGACCGCTGCAGCACCGCGAGCAGCGACGGCAGGGCCGGAACCCAGCCCGAGCATCGTCCGGCCGTGGATGCCCACCTGCTGGGTCAGCGGAGGACTGGCCGGCACCGAGGACAGGTCCACGGGCATGTGGACCACGTCGGTGGTCGACACCGCTGCCATCTGCCGGAGGTGCGCCTCGGCGACGTCCGGATCCTGGACCAGCGGGTCGACGTGCACCAGCAGTGGGACCTCGCCGAGGTCCCAGATCCTGCAGTCGTCGCCGTTGTGGACCAGCGTCGCGCGGTCGAGCCGTTCCACCAGTTCCGGGTGCCAGTGCAGCCACCAGAGCTGGGTGGCGGGCAGGACCAGGTGATTCCATCCAGCCCGGTTCGCTGCATCCAGACGAGCGACCAGCTCTGCGCCAGACGGGTTCCAGCCCAGGTGGGTCCCACTCTCGGCGCCGGGGAAATGGGTCGTCCGCAGGTGTGCGGACTCCACCATGTCGTCGTCGCCGCCGCTCGCGACCATGACCGTGGCTCCCCGGGGCAGGGCTGCGGCCAGATCTCGTCGCACTCCTGCGCGGACCTGCTCGTAGGACTCGAGCCAGCGGCGGCTCGTGTCGTCGCCGCTGGGGAGGCCCGTTCCGGCAGGACCCAGACGGTCCAGGTCGATCGCGTCCAGCACGGCCCGGGCAACGCGGTCCGGTCCGTGCTGGGCGCGAGCCCAGGCCAGTCCGGCGTCGCGATGCGCCCGCCATGCGTCGTCATCGGTCAGCAGCCGCGTCACCGCTCGGGCGAAGTCGGCGTCACCGAGTGCGACCACGACCGGCGCCACTCCGTCATCAGGCAGGTCCAGACCTTCGACGCCCACCGGCGTCGACACCACCGGCGTGCCGGCGAGCAGCGACTGGATCACCTTTCCCTTCACACCCGCGCCGTGCAGCAGCGGCACGACGCTGACCCGCGCGTGGTGCAGGTGCGGCGTGACATCGGGGACCCATCCCATCAGATCCACCGACGGGAACGACCCGACCTCCCGGACGCGTTCGTCCAACCCGTTGCCGACGACCGAGACGCGGTTCGCTCCCAGGAGGTCGGGATCCATGCGGGGCAACACCCCGGCCACCAGGTGGCCGACGGCCTCGATGTTCGGCAGGTGGCGGAAGTTGCCGACGAACACCAGCCCCGAGCGTTCCGACGGCTCGGTCAGCGCCGACGGCTCGATGGGGTCGCCGAGCGGGACGCTGAGGCCGAGCCCGGGGCGACCCACGAACTCGTCGACCAGTTGGGCCTCCCGCTCGGACACCGTCAACACCGCGTCGGCACCGGCATAGACGTTCAGCTCGGCCACCATGCGCTCGCCGTCCTCGGCGGACAGCGAGCCCAGGCCCGCCGGCGCGAGCCGGTCGAGCAGTCGGCGCGACTCGCGGAGCAGGTGGAGGTCGATCGAATCCACCACGCAGCGGGTCCCGGGGCTCCGGCGGCGGATTTCCGGAAGGACCCGGCTCGCCACGTGCCAGAACGCTGCGATGCAGACATCGAGTGCTCCGGCGTCGATCAGATCCTGCGGCCCGACGGCATCGCCGGCGTGCACCGCCACACCCCGGTCGAGCAGGCGCTGGGCGTACCGGCGCTGATCGTCGTCGGACACCAGCGCCGACTCGTCTACGTCCAGGGCCCAGAAGTCCACGCGCCACCCAGCGTCGACCAGCGCATCGACCACCTCCAGCACCCGGACCGAGCCGCGCTCCCGGTCGTACTCGGGCAGGCGGTGCTGGACGACGAGCGCTGCGCCGGTCCGGCGCGGAGGGATCTGCGCCGCCTCCACCTCGACGGCTGGCCGCGCAGCGAGCTCTGCTTCGAGCTCCTCGACACGCTCCTGGAGGATCGCTATGTGACCGCCGCGCACCTGGAGCTGCGCCTCCAGGGTCACGCGCTCGAGCGCATCTGGGTCCAGCGGTGAACCCGGCGCGGCTGCCGCTGGCGGCGGTGCGCCCGTCGCGGTGGGCGGTTCCTGCCAGCCGGACTCCTCGCAGAGCGCCATGTACCGGTCGATGATGCTGTCCGGAACGCCGACGTGGCGCAGTTCTGCCCACCCGAAGCGGTGGTGGCGATCGCCGCGATCGACCGCAGCGGCCACCGCCGCTCCGTCCACCGTGCCGAGCTCCAGCGCAGCCGCGAGTCGATCGATCTGGCCGGCCGGATCCGCGAGCACTGCGGCGTAGTGCACGACCAACCGGTGGGTCGTGGGCAGTTCCTCGTCCAACCGGCGATGGTGCGCCTCCCACAGCTCCAGCGCGAACTGGGGCGAGCACCCGTTGCGCGCCACGAGACTCGCGGCGACCTCCAAGGGGTTGCGGACGCACACGACCACCCGGTGGTCGCCCAGGAGCGACCGCCAGAACGGAAGGGTGAGGCTGAGGCGGGGGTCCTTCATCCCCCAGTGGCCGCCGTCAGCACCGGACGCCAGGCCGGCCAGCGTTCGTCGTGCGTGGTCGCGAAGCCCGCCCAGACGTTCGGCGGCCCACCACTCCACCCGCTCCAGCTCGGCAGGGGGAAGGTCCCAGGCGCCGCATAGCGACGCCAGCAGCCGGTCGTCGATGTGCACGACCTGACGGTGCTCGCCGAATCCCCGGGGGTTGTCCGCGGCGGGAGGGACCAGGTCGTTCCCCTCTCCCATGTGCACGCCACAGGCGCGCAACATCGCAGCGACCATGGAGGTGCCGCTGCGATGCATGCCGCACACCAGATGTGCGCGACCGGGAGGCCAGGTCCGCTGATCGCTCAACTCGTCGGCCACCTCACCAGCGACGCGATGGTCCGGTAGGTCCACGGGCGGATCCGCCACCACCCGCGCAGCAGGTCCACGACCAGGGCGACGAGCACGGTCGCCCCCACGAAAGGGGAGACCACCGCCAGCGCCGCCGCGACGGCGAGCAGGGCACCCACCCGCACCGATCGGACCACCGGGTCGACACGGAGTTGGACCGCGCCCTCGGGAAAGGAACTCGACACGAGTTCGCCGTCGATGGTGAACGAGCCGACGAGCCGTGCGTCGTACTCCTCCCACCCGGTGGAGGTGCACACCGTCATTCCTCGGACCCGCAGCGCCGCCACGACAGCGCTGACCATCTCTGCACGGGGACGGTCGGCCGGGAGCATCAACACTCCCCCGGCAGGCGAGGTCAACGGAGCGGTCAGTGTGGTGGGGACCTCGAGATCGCGTCGCGCGGTGGTCCTGTGGCGTCGACGCCCCCATGACCGAGCGAGGGGCTGGGTCAGGTGGTGCAGCGCGACGCCCAGGCGAAACCGCAGTCGCCCGCGACGCATCCTGCTCGGCGGCACGGCACGCGCAGCGTCGATACAGCCGAGGACGGCCAGCAACACCAACGCCATCAGGGCGGGCAGCGCCATCACCGGCGTCACGGCGGCCAGCAGCGCGGTGGGGAGCAGCGCTATCGAGATCGGCACACCCAGTTGGTGGGCCAGGTCCAAGCCGTGGCCGCCGCTGCGGTATATCGACTGGAACGGGGCGGTGCCGAAAACACCGCGGTAGATCCGGTCACGGTTCGATGCAGGCGGCAGCGCGGTGTAGATGCGGCCGCGCCAGCGGGCCGTCCCCATCGGGGTGAACCGATCGGGGTGTCGGGCCTCGACCAACGCCTCGGCCTTGCCGTACCCGACCTGCTGACGCAGGTAGGGGCGCAGGCCGGTGCGGCGGTGGTGCCACACGAGAGCCGCGGGGTGAAAGGCGATGTCCCATCCGGCGTCGAGCACCTTCCAGCACACATCCACGTCGTCGCCGGCAGCGTGGTAGATCGGGTCGAAACCGCCGACCTCGAACAGGGTCGATCGCCAGAACGCCATGTTGCACCCGGGGATGTGCTCGGCACGGTCGTCGGTCAACAGGACGTGCACCGGGCCACCGGGGGCCCTCGCCACCAGCTGCGCTCCTGGCCCGTCGTCCAGGGGCGGGATGTTCGGTCCGCCGACGCCGCCGACCGAGCGATCGTCCAACCCGAGGGCCAGGAACCACGGCCACTCCTCGCTCGGGTAGGCATCACTGTCGAGATAGGTGACGAGCTCGCCGCGGGCGATCCGGGCTCCCTCGTTGCGGGCGACCGAGAGACCCCCGTGCGGGATCTCGTGCAGCGTCGCTCGCGGGTACCTGCGGGCGATCTCCGCGGTGGAGTCGGTCGAACCGTCATCCACCACGATGATCTCGAGGCCGGGGTACTCGAGGGCGCAGGTATGGCGCAGGCACTCGTCGAGCGTCGCTTCCGCGTTGTAGGCGCAGATGACCACCGACATCGACGGCCAGTCGTGGTCCAGGTCCCGCACGGACATGCGGTTCCACTTCCCGGCGACCGACATTGCCGGGCGGGCCTGCCGGTACTCGTCGGTCAGGCCGAAGCGCCACCCCTCCACCTTGTTGCCGCCGACCCACCAGTCATCGGTCCACGAGAACACACACGTGCCTGCCACCCCGCGTTCGACCGCGGTCTCGAGCAGCCAGTCCAGCGCCTCGGCCTGCTCACGCTCGCTGCGTGGGGTGTTGTCCGCCGACTGTCCGATCTCACCCAGGACCAACGGTCGGTCACCGGCGATCGAATGCAACCGGTTCAGGTAGCGGCGGAACTGGACCCGGTCTTCCAGGTAGACGTTGACCGTCGGGAAGTCCATGGTGTCCAGCGGGAGGTACTCCGAGGTTGGGTAGGTGGCGTAGGTGACCAGCACGTCAGGGTCGACGTCACGGACCTCGTCCGCGAGCTGACGCAGACCGTCCACGACACGATCGGTGCCGACCCAGCGCACGACGTCAGCAGGGATCTCATTGCCCAGGCACACCGCCAACACGCGGTCGTTGCCAGCCAGGCGCTGGGCCTGGGTCCTGAGCTCGGCCCGGGCCTCCTTCATCATCCGTGCCTGCTGGCGGCGCGAAGCGCCGACCAGGTACCGCCAGTCCGACCAGAAGCAGCCCGCCAGCACCCTCAGGTCGTATTTGGAGGCAGCGTCGAGCAGGTCCCCGCTGGGTGCGGTGTAGGTCCGCACGACGGTGAAACCTGCCTCGGACATCGCCTCGAGGTCGTCGCGAAGCGTCGCTGTCGGGGGGAACAGTTCGCCCGAGGGGCGCGCCCTGAAGGTGCCGTAGGTGACCCCACGGAAGGGAAACCGCGTGCCGCCGACCGAGAACTGCTTCCCGTCCATGCGAACCCGTCCCTCGAGGCGGGGCCGTCGCGGCTCCACGACCTCGGGCGTCCGGGTCGGGGTGAGGTCCCACGCAGCGCTCATGGTTGCTCGTCACCGGTGGGCAGGTTGTCGATAGGCAGGCCCATCTGGCTGCACTCGTCGAGCAGGGCCTGCAACGTGGGCTGGGCGGCAGCGAGTGTGCGATCCCCCACGTCGGCCGACTCCTCGATGGTGAGGTCGCCTGCATCCGGCACCGTGCCGCTGATCGTGGCGAAGAACTCGCGGCCGTTGTCCTCGAGCGTCGGGTTCTGCGACTCGGCGAGCGCCAGCTCCATCTGACCCAGCCCGCTCATCGCGGAGAGGGCCTCACCGGCGACGACTGCGTCGACGAGTTCCTGGACCCGCTCGCACGCCATCCGCTCGTCGTCGGTCGGCTCACGGTCGGGTGCGCGTTCTGCTGCCGTGGATCCGCCGCACGCGCCGGCCAGCGCCGCCACGGCGACCAACAACGGCACCACCGATCGAGGGCGCCACCGCATTCGGGGATCAGATCTCATCAAGGCCGTCCTCGACCTGGATGATGCCCGTCACGCCGGCGCCGCCCACCAGCTCGTAGGTGATGGACGCAATGCCGATCGGCTGCAGCTCGAACGTGCCGCCCGGCGGCAGCGGTCCCGTGGTCGTGGTGCCCTCCTGGTCCCAGCCCGGGTTGGTGAAGCGGATCTCGACCGGTGCAGAGGTCGTGTTGCGGATCAGGATCGGGGCGTCCTTGTCCGCGGCGAGCAGCTTGGGCTCGACCGCACCGTCGACGACCTTCACCTCCTGTCCGAAGGCGAACTGGGTGGGATCATCGACGTCGGTCGGGTCCTCCTCGGTGGCCTCGACCTCCTCGGCGGCGCCCGGCCCGTCGTCCCCGGCAGAGGTCCCGACCTCCTCCTCGCCGCTGCAGGCAGCCGCCCCCATCGCGATCGGAACGACCATCGCCGCTGCCACCCACCGTCGAACCGTCACGAGCCTCATGGGCGGTCATGTTGGTGAACGGAGTCGGCGAAAGCGTGGCGAGTCCATGAGCTGTCGGTGAACGAGGACCGAACATCTGGCGTCGGGCAGCCCTGGCCACACAACGCACCCGAACCTTTCCCCGGTGTTCACGGAGGGACAGATCCGTCGTTCACCTCCAGCACCTAGGAATCTCCTCAGTGTCGTGGCAGGTCGTCGCGGCGCCAAGCGAGTTGAGAGATGAGGGAGTTCCCCGTGAAGGCCATGACCAAGGTAGTGGTCGCCATCGCATGTCTGTTGGGTGTCAGCATGCTGGCCCCCAACGCATATGCGGCGACCGACGTTCCATTCACCGACGACAACACCACCAAGGTGCATTCAGCCGGGTCGGACACGACCTACTTCCTGCTGAACGACCTGGCCCTGCTGTACAACGAGTCCGAAGGTTGCTTCCAGACCTCGGTCGCCATGCCGCTCGTGCCAGCGTCGCCCAAGCAGATGCAGTGCACCGGCGCCACCACCCCGGAGAGCAACGCGACCGCCGCGCAGGCCAACACGGTCAAGACCGAGAACTACGACCACGACTACGTAGTCAACTGGTTCCCGCAGGGTTCGTCGGCCGGTCGCCGCCAGCTGTGCGGCCAGAAGAGCCTTCCGAACGGCTCTCGCGATCCCCTCGTCGGCTCCCGCGTTCCGCCCGTGGACTTCGCCCGGTCGTCCTCCGGTCCCGGCGAGGGCTTCCAGTGCACCGCCGCCAACGCCACGGTCAACGGCACGCAGCTGTACAACGCCGGCGAGCGGGTGCTGCGCTTCGTGGCGTTCGCACGTGATGCCCTGACCTGGTCGAAGTGGACCACCCCCACGGGTGGTTCGACCGCAGTGACCAACCTGTCCCAGGCGCAGCTCAACGGCATCTTCGTGACCTGCACGATCACCAACTGGAACCAGGTCGGCGGGGCCAACGACCCCATCATCGCGTGGACGGCCATCGCGGCCTCCGGTTCCCGCTCGGTGTGGGACGCCTTCGTCGGCGGATCGTCCGACCTCTGCATCCCCGCAGCCTTCAAGGACGGCAACACCGCCAACGGCGAGCGTGTCATCCGTGAGCACTTCGCTCCGCCCGTCGAGGTCGCGGCCAACGACCCCGCCGCAGCGGACGAGGGCAACTCCATCTTCTTCTTCAGCACCGGAGTGCACTCCACGAGCCCCGGCCAGGCCGGCGACTCGATCCTCGGTGATGTGAACGGCATCCCCGCGAGCGATGCGAACATCATCTCGGGCGCCTTCCCCTTCACGCGTCTGCTCTACAACGTGATCATCCACTCCGGGCCGTCGCCAGTGGCGTCGGAGGCGACCCGTCGCTTCACGAACATGCGCAACTACACCGGCCCGGCCGTGGACCAGCAGCTCGGCTGGATCTGCAAGCCGGAGTCGGCCCACAGCGAGCCCGTCGGCACCCCCGGCGCCGGCATCGAGACGCCATTCGCCGCGACGGACTACGGGCCACAGGTCACCAACACGCTCCTGGCCAACGGTGTGTTCCCGTTGACCACCAGCGAGACGGCACCCCGGTGCCAGTTCGCGGACTACCGCGTCGACCAGACCGCTCAGACCCCGATCTGATCGGTTCCAGTTCACACACCGGATGACCGGTGGGACCGGCCCGGCGCTCATGGCGCCGGGCCGGTCCGCTTCCGGGCCTCGAGACAACCGACACGACAGACCCGACACACCCAGCACACGAGGAGACACCGCGATGAGGATCCTGGTGACCGGCGCCGCCGGAATGGTCGGCAGCCACCTGACCGAGCTGCTCCTGGCACGCGGCGACACCGTCGTCGGGCTGGACAACCTGAGCACCGGCCGGGCAGCCAACGTCGCCCACCTCGAGGGCGAGCCCGGCTTCCTCCTCATCGAGGGCGACATCACCGACGCAGCTGCGCTGCACGGCATCGGGCCCATCGACGCCGTCTGCCAGCTGGCGTCGCCGGCGTCGCCGGCGGACTTCGCGACGATGCCGTCCGAGATCCTGCGGGCCGGCAGCATCGGCGTGCTCAATACGCTCGACCTGGCCCGCAGCTGCAACGCCCGCTACCTGCTGGCCTCGACAAGCGAGGTGTACGGCGAGCCGCTGGTGCATCCACAGCCGGAGACCTACCTGGGCAACGTCAGCACGACCGGTCCACGCGCCTGCTACGACGAGTCCAAGCGGTTCGCGGAGGCGGCGGTGTCGACATACGCCCGGAGCTTCGGCGTCGACACGGCGATCGTGCGGATCTTCAACACCTACGGCCCACGGATGCGCATCAACGACGGCCGCGTCGTGTCCAACTTCGTCGTCCAGGCCCTGCTGGGTCACCCGCTCACCGTCCAGGGCGACGGCTCCCAGACACGCAGCTTCTGCTTCGTCGAGGACCAGGCCCGGGGCCTCGCCGCGATGCTCGACTCCGCCGAGCCCGGCCCCATCAACATCGGCAACCCGTGTGAGATGACGGTCCTGCAGCTTGCGCAACGCATCCTGAACCTGTCGGGTTCGAACGCGACGATCGAGTTCCGTCCGCTCCCCCAGGACGACCCGACCCAGCGTCGGCCCGACATCACCGCGGCCGACGAACGACTCGGTTGGGGTCCGACCACCGGGCTCGACGAGGGCCTGGAGCGGACGATCGCCTACTTCCGCCGCCAGCTGATCGCCTGATCGCTCTTCCCGGCGGGCCCAGCGCCCGCTCCCGCCCGAGACGATCGAGCGTTTCGTCATAGGTCGACCCGGGCGGCTCTGAACCCGGGTCGGAGATCAACCCCGCAGCCGTGGAGCCGATGGCCGAGCCAGTCGGACAGAACTCCGGCGTCAGGGACGGGCTGTCGACCGGCGGAGCGACGCCTCGGCGCGTCGGGCCACGAGCCCGAACGCGACACCGACACCCCAACCCGCAGCCACGTCCGAGCCGTGATGCATCCCGACGTGGACTCGACTCGCGCCGATTCCCGCGGCGAGTCCGATCCACAGCGGCGCGAGCGGGCTGTCCTCGGACAGCAGCACCGCCATGAGCGCCGACGACGCCGCGTGACCGCTGGGGAAGCTGGTGTCGGTGGGGATCCGCAGCCAGTGCTCGTGCTCGGTGATCACGTCCGGCCGAGGACGCCGTGCGACGCGTTTCATGCCGAGGTTCACGACGGCGGACTCGAGACCGAGCCAGCCGACGAGCGTCAGGAACCGCCGCAGGGAGCGGACCCGGGCCGCTTCGACGGCGGCCGCCGCGAACCAGATCCGTCCGTCGTCACCGCAGCTCGACAGGACGTACATGGCCCGATCGAGCGGCGGCAGGTGGCGGGCCCGCAGCGCCAGGGCAGCGGCACGGTCGTCGAACCGCTCGACCAACTCCGCCGGTGACACGCCGAACAGCTGCGCACCGACCCGGAGCGCGTCGGGGCGGACAGCGCGACGCTGCGCTGCCCGCCCCGGCACGAGGGGTTCGACCCGCTCAGAGCTGATAGATCGCAATGGTGCCGGTGATCTCGTTCGCCACGAGCAGCAGCGGTCGGCCGGTCGCGTTCTGATCGGCGGGGACCGACGAGAGAACCTCGGGACCAGAGTCCGGTGCCGCCGCCTGGGAGAAGTCACGCTGGTTGACGTAGGCGTTGAACACCGGGGCTGTCGGGTCGGACACGTCGTAGGCCACGACGCCGCCGATGCGCTCCAGCCCGATGAAGGCCACCGGCCGGCCGTCGACGTCGATGACGGTCGCGCCCTCGGGCTCGGGGCCCTTGTTGTCCGAGCGGTTGTCGATGGCGTTGCCGTCGTTGCTGGCGTTGAAGTTGGACGGGAACGCCGCGAACGTGCGCTCCTCGAGCTCACGGCCCGAGTCGTAGACCTGTGTGACGCTGTCGGCTGCCCAGACCGAGAACGAACGGCTGCCGAACACGTCGATGCGCTCGAACTCGGGGTCGGCGTCGGTGTTGCCCGTCGCGGTGGTGACGGTCAGTCGGCTCAGCTTGTCATCACTCGACTTCAGGGTGGCGTCGGGGAACACCGTGGCGTCGAGGACGTAGCCAGCGGCGCCGACACGGCTCTCCTCGTTGAAGCCGGTGTAGTCGCGCGAGTCGCCCTCGTTGGCGCTGACCAGGTACGGCTGGCCGCCCCGGACGAAGAGCGAGATGGCATCCGGCTGGTACATTCCGGACACCGGCCAGTTCTGGATATTCCCGGCGAGCGGAGCTGTGCCGGCCCCGTCACGGTCACTCGCGTCGATCCCGTTGCCGGGCAGCGACTCGTTGCGGCGACCCAGGTCGTTGATCGAGGTGACCGTGCCGGAGGTCAGGTCGAGCTTGGCGATGGCGTTCGCCTCCTGGAGGGTGACCCAGGCCGTGGTGCCGTCGGGGTGCACCGCGATGTACTCCGGCTCGAGGTCCTGCGCGACGGTGGCGTTCGGCCCGAAGACCCGCACCCCCGCCGGCAGCTCAGCCGCCCGTGGACCACCCACGTTGAAGTCGGCGAAGCCGATCGTCGCCGCCGTCGCAGCGCCGCCGGTGCGGACCCCGCTGACGTCGAGGACACTGACCGTTCCTTCGGGATCCACCGAGTCGAGCTGGTTGTAGCTGTTCGGCTCACCCTCGTTCGCGACGAGCACACGGTCGCCGTCAGCGGTGAAGGTCACCATGTCGGGAAGCGCCCCCACGGTGATCTCGCCGAGCGAGTTGCCGTCGGTGTCGAGGAACAGGATCTTGCCGGCGTTGGTCTTCACGGCGTCCTCGACCGCGACCGCGACCAGTCCGTTGTTCACCGCGACGCTGTTGGGCAGACCGGGGGCGGTGGGGACCCGGGTGATCAGCGTCGGGGCGGCCGGATCGGCGAGCGACACGATGTCGACGGACCCGCCGCTCGCGGTGTTGGTGACGAAGAGCTTGCCGTCACCGAATGCCACCGTCTCGCCCGAGGTGTTGCCCAGGCCCGTGGTGTAGCGACCGACGAAGGTCGGCGACACCGGGTCCGGAGGTGCGGTCGTCGTGGTCGTGGTCGTCGTGGTCGTGGTCGACGTGGTCGTGGTCGTGGTCGTCGACGGCGGCATGGTCGGCACACACGCAGCAATACCCATGGCTGCAGTGGCTACCACCACACCTGTGAGCGAGCGTCGGGCTCGGCGGTTCATCAATCCTCCAGGAGGTGTCACGCTGACGCACGACGCGTCGCTACGCGGAACCTAGAGATCGAGGTGGAACCGGAGTGGGCCACACGCCGACGAGCGGATGAACCTTCGACGTCCCGCGGTGACGGCGACCACGAGAGTTCACCCAAGCGCCATCCCGCGGCCGACCGCCCACTCTTGCGAACTCCTAGCGTCGCGGCGTGAGCACGAGTGACACCTGGGCCGACAACCTGGACGAGGAGCTGTCGTTCTGGCGGACGGCACTCATGGACCCCGGCCCCGACGGTGAGCTCCAGCGGTCCCGGGCGACCGAACGAGCGGTGTGGGACGAGTTCCGGGCCCGGGTGCCGGCATCCGACCGAACGGTCCGCATGCTCGACGTCGGCAGTGGACCGCTCACCACACTCGGCACGTTGTGGCCCGCACGGAGCGTGGAGGTCGTCGCCGTCGACCCCCTGGCGGACGACTACAACGCCCTGCTCGACGAGCTCGGCATCGTCCCGCCCGTGCGTGCGCTCCCGCTGCGCGGGGAAGCGCTGCTGGGCCACTTCGAGCCCGGCTCGTTCGACGTGGTCCATGCCGCGAACTCTCTCGATCATGCCGCCGACCCCGTCCTGACCCTGGAGCAGATGCTCGGCGTCGCCCGCCCGGGTGGCACCATCTGCCTGCTCCATCACATCGATGTCGGCGTCATGGAGCAGTACCACGGGCTCCACCAGTGGAACCTCCGTCCGGACGGCGCGCACGACATGCTGATCTGGAGCCGGGACCGCCAGGAGCAGCTCTCGAACCGGGCGCCGGGAGCGAGCATCGTCGTCGAGGAGCTCGACGATGCCCTGTTCCGGGTGTGGATCACCACCGATGCCGACGACCTCGCTCGGTGATGCCGGGTAGGGGGCCCCAGATCGCAGCGGCCGTGATCGATGAGCGGGGCGCGACTCCCGCCGTCGCCACCTGCAGTTGACGCTTCGCGCACTCCGTGAGCCCAAGGGCTGCGCTGGTACCGTGACCGAGGATGATTCGCATGGACCGCATCACATCGGACCCGTCGATCTGCCAGGGGCAGCCGACGATTCGTGGGCTGCGATATCCCGTCCACCAAAGCGACTGATGCGCGAGCCCGATGGCACGCTGCCGGTCTGGACGGGCTGAGAGAGGTGGCCACGGGGAACCATGCTGGGCGAACCAGTCGCTCGGCACGACGTCTACGCTGGTCGACGGAAGGATGGCAGAGCGGACGAATGCGACGGTCTTGAAAGCAGCGATGTGGGACCCGTCCAGTACCGCCCAGTGCCCAGGGTCCAGTGTTGCGAGGGCTTTACCACTTCCGGTAATCAGCCAGTGCCGTCCGATATCAGTGCGTTTCGTCGCGTTCGTGACCAATCCGTGACCACCAGCGGACGGCACCCGGTCCCGGCACCGCTCTTTCGTCGTTGCACTCACGCGGACCGATTGCCGGTGACCGCGCCGAGCCGTTGAGCGACGATGCCGTGTCGGGGTGCAAGCAGCCAGGCCGTCAGGAATCCTGCGGTGAGCACGAGCACGATCGTGCCGCCGACGGGCAGGTCGTAGCTCCAGGAGAGGTAGACGCCGACGAAGGCTCCGCTGGCGCCGACCACCGGTGACAGCACCATCATCAGGCCCAGCCGATCGGTGAGCAGCCGGGCGGTGGCTGCCGGCGTGATGAGCAGCGCCAACACCAGGATGTTGCCGACGGTCTGCAACGAAATCACCACGGCGAGCGTCACGCACACGTACAGGACGAGGTCGAGTCGGAACACCGCGAGCCCCATCGAGCGGGCCATCTCACGATCGAGCGAGATCGCGACGAACTGCCGATGGAAGAAGAGCGTCGCCGCCAACAGCGCAAGCCCAGTGAAGCCCACCGTGTAGAGGTCCTCGTCGGGAATGCCCGTGATCGAGCCGAACAGGAACTGCTGCAACGAGCCGGCGTAGCCGGGTGCCCGGGAGATGATCACGATCCCGAGCGCGAACGCGGCGACGAAGAAGACGCCGATGACCGAGTCCTCCTTCAGCCGCCGGTTCTGGGAGAACACCGCGACCAGGAACGCCGTGATGACACCGGCAACAGCGCCGCCGACGACGAGGCTGCTCTGGATGACGAACGCGACCGCCACCCCTGGGAAGACAGCGTGGGCGACCGCGTCGCCGATGAAGGCCATGCCGCGCAGCACCACGTGGCACCCGACGACGCCGCACACGATCGACGCCATGACCGCGATGGCGAGCGCCTTCGGCAGGAACGAGAGGTCGGGGTTGAACAGGTCGGCGAGAAACTCCGTGAGCGCCACCTCACACCACCTCGAGTGCACGCAGCAGTGGGCTCCGCTCGCTGATGCCGAACGTCGCCATCCACAGCGCCGGATCTCGCAGTTCGCTCGGCGAGCCATCAGCGACGAGGGAGCCGTTCAACAACAGCAGCCGCGAGCACCCCTGGAGTGCGCCGAGCAGATCGTGGGTCGCCATCAGCACAGCCCGACCCTCCTGCGCCAGGTCCGAGAAGAGCGTCGCCAGCAGTTCCTGGGTCGGCATGTCGAGTCCTGCGTACGGTTCGTCCAGCAGCAGCACCAGCGGCGACAGCGCAAGTGCCCGGGCGACGAGCACCCGCTGGCGCTGCCCCCCCGAGAGCTCACCGACGGGGCGTCCGCGCAGGTCCGACAGGTGCACCCGCTCGAGTGCGTCGGCGACCGAACGCCAGTCCGATATGCCGGGGCGGCGCCAGAACCCGAGTTGTCCGGTCAGTCCGCTCAGGACCGTCTGCTCGACCGAGATCGGGAAGTCCCAGGCGAACTCGTGACGCTGCGGCACGTAGCCGATCGAGCGGCGAGCGGACCGGGCTGGCCGACCGCCGATCATCACGGTGCCCGACCGCGTCCGGATCAACGCCAGGCCCGCTCGCAACAGCGTCGTCTTGCCGGCGCCGTTGGGTCCGATCAGTCCGACGAACTCGCCGGTGTCGACCGTGCAGCTCACGTCGGAGAGCACCGGCCGCCCGCCGAGGTCGACGCTCAAGGAGTCGACTTCGAGCGCCGGAGCCTCATCGACCGAGGCCATCGCGGGGCTCACGTGCGGGACTCGTCCGCGGTCGCGAACGCTCGTCGCTTGACGGTCCGGCTGCGCAGCACGAGGACGACGATCGCGACGACCAGCACCACGGCGCCGAGGCCGAGGCCGAGCAACAGTCCGCCGGACCCGCTGCCGGCACCGTCTCCGGTTGCGTCGACCGGACCTGCGTCCTCGCTGGCGGCAGCCGCGTCCGATTCGGGCCTCCCGCCGAGCGCGGACTCCTCGAACTCCGCGTCGAGGGCCTCCGCTGTGTCGGTGTCGCTCCCGATCGCGAACCTCAGATCAGCCGTTGCCGCCGCCGTCTCTCCGTCGAGCAGATCGGCGGTCGCCTCGACGCGCACGAGGTAGACCCCCGGCTCGGTGAACACCCAGTTGGCGTGCGTGTGCGTGTTCACGTCGACCCAGATCGACTGTCGCTC
>Ga0105045_10001965_pt1 | contig 17075 bp, 14 predicted proteins | sample MAT02_FD_78089 | JGI IMG/M metagenome (GOLD analysis project Ga0105045, IMG submission 78089) | Freshwater microbial communities from Lake Fryxell liftoff mats and glacier meltwater in Antarctica - MAT-02 (megahit assembly) | ecosystem: Environmental > Aquatic > Freshwater > Ice > Liftoff... | reverse complement strand
TTCACCGGCCGGACGAACTTCGCTCCGATGGGCATGGCCCGGTCGGTGAGGCCGAGACCGACCGGCACGATCGGCACCCGCGCACGACATGCGACCCAAGCTGGGCCTTCCTGCAGGTCCTCGATCACCAGACCTGCCTTGCGGCGGCCCTCGGGGAACAACACCACCGGGTCGCCGTGGGCCAGGGACTCCGAGCAGTTGCGCAGCGCCCGACGGTCCGTTCGGTCGCGGTTCACCGGGAACGCCCCCATATGCACCAAGAAGCGTCCGGACCACCCCGCGGACCACAGGCTGTCCTTGGCCATGAAGCGCATGGCGCGTGGAATCGCTGCGCCGGTCACCAGGAAATCGATGTTGGAGCGGTGCGACGGCGACAGGATGAACGGACCCGCAGTGGGCAACCGATCCCGGCCGATCACCGTCATCCGCCAGAAAACACGGCACCAGATCTCGATCACCAGCCGGAGACACCGGTATCCGATGCGCTCGCGCACCGTCATGGCAGCAACGCGATGGGGTCGAGCGGACTCGGCGACCTCGGTGCGGTCGACACTCACGAGCGCTGCTCCACCATCTCGGCGATCATCTCGAGGACCTGCTCGATCTCCAGACCGGTCGTGTCCACGGTGACTGCACCGTCGGCCTGCACCAACGGGCTGTCGGATCGGCTCTGGTCCGACGCATCGCGCCGAGCGATGTCGGCTGCGACCTGGTCGTAGTCGGCATCGAGCAACTCCTGGGAACGCCGTTGCGCGCGTACCGCTGGGTCGGCGGTCAGGTACACCTTCAGCACCGCATCAGGAAACACCACCGAACCGATGTCGCGACCCTCGATCACTCCGCCCCCGTGCTCGGTCGCCCAGACCCGCTGGCGGGACCGCATCTCGTCACGCACACCCGAGTTGGAGGCCACCAGGCTGACAGCCCGGGACACCTCCGCGCCCCGGATCTCCAAGGTCGCGTCAACCCCATCCACACTCACCTTCCCGTCCTCGACGACCAGATCCATGTCGCGGGCGACTGCAGCGACCGGCTCGTCATCGGCGGGGTCGATGCCGCGGCGCATCGAGGCGAAGGCCACCGCCCGGTACATCGCTCCGGTGTCCAGGTAGGTGAGCCCGAGTTGCTCGGCGAGGCGACGCCCCACCGTGGACTTCCCCGAACCAGCCGGGCCGTCGATCGCGATGACTCGCACGTGTGCAGTTCCTTCCGCTGTCTGGAGGGCGTGTTCGACCACGCTAGGACCTCTCGGTGCCCCGCAACGCGTCCAGCGCCGCCCAGTAGCCGGGAAAGGTCTTCGCGACGCAGCCCGGATCCGCGATGCGGATGCCCGGAGCCGACAGCCCTAGCAGCGCGAAGCTCATCGCCATACGGTGATCGTCATAGGTGGACACCGTCGCAGGTCCGGGGGTTCCGGGGTGGACCCGGATCCCGTCGTCGAGTTCCTCGGCGCGGATGCCGCACCGCCGCAGCTCGGTCACCGTCGCGGCGATCCGGTCGGTCTCCTTGTGGCGGATGAACCCGATACCGGTGATCGTCGTCGGGGTCTGCGCGAACGGGGCGACCATCGCCAAGGTCTGGGCGGTGTCGGAGATGTCGGTGAAATCGGCCTCGATGCCGTGCAGCGCGCCTGCGCGGTGCACGGTCAGATGATCGGCCGCCCGCTCGACGGTGGCGCCCATGCGCTCGAGTGCATCGACGAACGCCACGTCGCCCTGCACCGAACGCTCGCCGAGGCCCTCCACCCGGACGCTGCCACCGCAGATGGCCGCTGCGGCGAAGAAGTACGACGCTGCCGACGCGTCCGGCTCGATCCGGTACCGCTCGACCGGGTCGTACCCCGTCGCTGCCACGGTGAGTCGGCGACGCCCGTCGGTTCCGACCTCGTGGGTGATGCCCTTCGCTCCGAACGACTCCATGACCGCCACCGTCATCTCGACATAGGGCACCGAGACCAGATCGGTGCTCACCTCGACCACCAGGCCGTCGCGCATGCAGGGTGCGGCGAGCAGCAGACCCGACAGGAACTGGCTGCTGACGTCACCACGCACCGACAGCGATCCACCGATGAGGCCCGAGGCCTCCAGCCGCACCGGCAGGTGTCCCTGCTCCCCGAGCGGCTCGACGTCCGCGTCGAGGGTACGCAGCGCGTCGATCAGGTCTCCCATGGGCCGCGCACGCAACTGGGCACCGCCGTCGACCACGACCGTGCCACGGCCCAGGGCGGCGACCGGCAGCACGAAGCGGGAGGTCGTACCGGACTGGCGGGCATCCAACACCGCCCCCTCGACCGAGGGCTCCCCGCCGACACCGTGCACGGTGACCGAGCAACCGTTGCGGTCCAGCTCCAGCCCTACGCCGAGCTCGTGCAGACAGGAGAGCATCGCCTCGGTGTCGTCGGAGAACAGCACGCCGTCCAGTGCCGAGGTTCCCTGTGCCAGCGACGCCACCACCAGGGCACGGTTCGTCAGACTCTTGGATCCGGGCGGTCGCACGACGGCATCGAGCGGGTGGATGATCGGGATGATCTCGAGCTCGTCGTTCGCGCCCATCACAGCTCGTGGGAGGACGCCACCCGACCGCGTCCCGACAGCGCCTCGACCAGCTCGGCCGAACGGGCGGCGTCGACCACCAACAGCAGCCGTCCGCCGGGTTCGTCGATGCTGTGGGCGACCTCGACGTCGTAGACGTTGATCGACCGGTCCGTCGCCAATGCCGTGACCATCGCCAACTCGCCGGGCTGATCCGGGATCGCCACCCGCACCTCTGCGAGCTGGTCGGCAGGTGGAGCTCCCATGGGCAGCGCTCGTCGCGACGTCTGTGCCGCCTGGAGCTGGCGGCGGAGCCCTTCTCGGTCGCCGTCATCGACGACGCGACGGAATTCACCCAGCGTTGCGAGCAGATCATCGAGCACCTCGACGATCGCATCGCGGTTCTCCGCACAGACGTCCAGCCACATCCCGGGGTCACCGGCCGCGATGCGGGTCATGTCGCGGAACCCCCCGGCGGCGAGTCGCAGCAACGCCGCATCGCTCTGGCCGCGGGTCGCGGCGAGCTGCATGAGCGCAGCGGCGCCCAGATGCGGCACGTGGGACACCGTGGCGACCATCCGGTCATGCTGAGCGGGAGCCAGGGTGAGCACGTCGGCGCCGAACGAGCGAACCACCGAGTGCACCAGAGCGTGCGCCTGCTGATCGGTGGTCGCTGTCGGGGTGAGCACCCACGCCGCTCCGTCGAACAGGTCGGCCCGGGCGCCGTCGAGCCCGACCGCCTCGGACCCCGCCATCGGATGGCCGCCCACGAAACGGGGATGATCGATCGCGGCGACCACCGGCGCCTTCACACTCCCGACGTCGGTCACGATGCCGCCCGCGTCCAGCGCTGCTGCAGCCGCGGTCGGGACCGCCGAGACCGGCACCGCAACGAAGGTCAGCTCGACGCCAGGGTCGACCCCGACCGCATCGAGCACCCCCAGCTCGACGGCACGCTCGAGACGGGACGGGTCATGGTCGGTTCCCGTGACGTGCCAACCGCTGCGGCGCAACGCCAGACCCACCGATCCGCCGATCAGGCCGGTGCCCACCAGCCCGGCGCGTCGGGGGGCCGCGTCGGTCATTCGGGCAGGTCGTCACGAAGGCTGCGAGCACGCTCCAGGTAGACGTGACGCAGGTCCTCGCGACGACGCTCGGTGCGCAGATGGATCATCACCCGGACGCACAACGGCATTGCGCCCTCGACATCGAGCTCCTGGGCACAGATGAGCGGCACGTCACCGAGACCCATCGACCGCGCAGCAGCTGCAGGGAACGCCGAATGCACGTCGGGTGTCGCGGTGAACAGGATGGAGATCAGGTCGTCGTGTTCGATGCCGTTGCGGTCGAGCATCTCCGACAGCAGTTGCTGCACCCTTGCCAGCAGATGCTCGCGCTCATCACGCTCCAGGGTGATCGCTCCCCGCAGGGCCAGCACGGACTCCGACATCCGAATGAGGTTAGCGGTCGTGCTCAAGCTCGCCGGCAGCGTCGCCGTCACTGTCGCCGTCACTGTCGTCGGCACTCACGTCGGAGGGGCCGGGGGTTGTTGGCGCCGTGGTTCCGAGCACAGCTCGTTCCAGCGCCCGCACCTCGTCGGTGGTCAGTTCGCGCCACTCCCCCGGTGACAGTTCGGTGTCGCGCAGTGACCCGATGCGGGTCCGCACCAACCGGGTCACGGGGTGCCCGACGGCGTCACACATACGACGCACCTGCCGGTTGCGGCCCTCGTGCAGCACCAGCTTCACCATGCCGGGCGCCGGCGAACTCGCTCGGGCAGGTGCCGTCGGCCCGTCGTCCAGCGCGACGCCCTCACGCAGGCGGCGCAGCGCTCCGCGACCGGGGGTTCCACTCACCTGGGCGACGTATTCCTTCTCCACCCCGAAGCTGGGGTGGGTCAACCGGTGGGTCAGGGTGCCGTCGTTGGTCAACAACAACAGTCCCTCGGTGTCCATGTCGAGGCGGCCGACCGGGTGCACCCGCGGCTCGGAGGGGACCAGCTCGATCACCGTCGGCCGTCCGTGGGTGTCCTCGGCAGTGGTGACCACGCCGGTCGGCTTGTTCAGCAGGTAGTACACCAGCCCCGGACGCACCCCGAGGGGCACGCCGTCGACCTCGACCACGTCGGAGTCGACGTCCATGCGGGCCCCGAGCACGGCCTCGTCGCCGTTGATGCGGACGCGACCGTCCTCGATGAGTTCCTCGCAGACGCGCCGACTGCCCAGTCCCGCCCGTGCCAGCACCTTCTGCAGACGCTCTCCATCACGCAGCACGGGACCGGCGGGGATCGGATCGGGGATCGGATCGGGGACGGAATCGAACGCTACGGGTTCGGACACGTCCGATCAGTCGTCCCCGGCGTCGAGATCGATCACCGGTTCGTCGCCCAGGTCGATCGCGATCAGCGGGCCGCGACGCCCATCGCGGTCGTCAGCGTCGCTGTCGAGACCCCCCGAACCGTCGCGACCTGCAGCGGCACCCGGTTCACCGGCGCTGCTGTCGGCGACCGGGTCCTCATCGACACGCAGACCCGTTTCCAGCAGTTCCACCACGTCGGCACCGGGGATGAAGTCACCGAGCGACGGGAGCTCGACCAGCGAGTTCATCCCCAGCCGCTCGAGGAACAACTGGGTGGTGCCGAACAGCGTGGCCTGCCCCGGCCCCGGGTCCTTCGCCACCTCGGCGATGTAGCCCCGTTGTTGCAGCGTGCGCATGACGCCGTCGACGCCCACCCCCCGGATCGCTGCGACCTGCGCTCGTGAGATGGGCTGCTTGTAGGCGACGATCGCAAGGGTCTCGAGCGCTGCAGCGGAAAGTCGGGCGGTCTGGCCCGAGATGACGTAGCGCTCCACATAGGCCGCGCAGTCCTCGTGGCTCTGGAAGCGCCAGCCACCGGCCACCTTGGCGAGCTGGAACCCACGGTGCTGCTCCTCATAGGTGCGCGCCAGGTCCTCGAGCAGCTCCTCGACGGCCTCGGGGCTGAGCTCCACCAGCTGAGCGAGCAGCGCAGGGTCGGCCGGTTGATCAGCGACCATGATCAGCGCCTCGAGCGCCCGCCGTGCCTCGTCCTGCATCAGAGCCCCCGACTCAACCGTCGTAGACGTCGACGGCGTCCAGCGCCCCGGCGCCGACCAGCTCGCCGCCGTTCCACACCACCTCGATGTCGCCGAAGGTGGTGGGTTGGCGCAGGTCGACCAGACCCTGCTTGAACATCTCGAGGATCGCCAGGAAGTGCACGACGACCTCGAGTCGCTCGGCGAGCGACGAGGTCAGCTCGCGGAACGACACGCGTCCCCGGCGTGGCAGCTCGACGCACAGATCGGCCACCGCGTCGATGACACTGGCCCGGATCGGAGCGACGTGGAAGAGGTCGATGCGCGGCTGGGGCTTCGGCGTGGCGGCACGCACGAACGCGTCGCGCAGCTGGGTCGCGGTGACGCCGTCGAGCAGGTCGGGAGCCAGGTCCATGTAGCGTTCGTCGGGTCCGACGCAGCGGCCGACGACCCGAGCCGCGGCGCTGTGGAAGACCTCGATGACGTGTGCTGCGTCCTTGAAGGTCTTGCACTCGAGCAGGCGGGCCAGCAGGAGGTCACGCTCTTCCCACAGGGAGAGGTCGTCGTCGAGATCGACGTCGTCGTCGCCGGGGAGGAGTCGCTTGGTCTTGAGCTCGACCAGGGTTGCCGCGATGAGCAGGAACTCGGTCGCGATCTCCAGGTCGAGGTGGTCCATCCGGTCGAGCTCGACCAGGTAGGCATCCACGATGGTCGACAGCGAGATCTCGTAGAGCTCCACCTGCTCGCGCAGTATCAGGTGCAACAGCAGGTCGAAGGGACCTTGGTAGACGGGCGTCTCGACGGCGTAGGCCACGTCGACGACGTTAGCCGCCTGCGCCACGCCAAGTGACACGCGTGTGATTCGCGCCGGAACTCGTTCGGGGCCTCCCCGAGGGGTCGGTAGCATCAGCGCCCATGTCTCGCGTCTTCTCCGGCATCCAGCCCACCGGCGACCTGCACCTGGGCAACCTCCTGGGCGCGGTGCGCAACTGGGTCGAGGATCAACACCGCGCCGACAGCTTCTACTGCATCGTCGATCTGCACGCCCTCACGGTGCCCAAGACCCCTGGTGAGGTCGGTGCGCGCACCCTCGAACTCGCCCAGGTGCTGGTGGCCTGCGGGCTGGATCCGGACGCCTGCACGCTGTTCGTGCAGAGCCATGTCGACGAACACAGCGAGCTGGCCTGGCTGTTGCAGTGCGTGACCTCGATGGGCGAGCTGCGCCGCATGACGCAGTTCAAGGACAAGTCCGAGGGCAAGGACTTCATCTCCGCCGGGCTGTTCACCTATCCCGCGCTCCAGGCCGCCGACATCGTGTTGTACGACACCGACCGGGTGCCCGTCGGTGAGGACCAGCGTCAACACATCGAGCTGACCCGCGACGTGGCCGAGCGGTTCAACCACCGCTACGGCCAGACGTTCGTGCTCCCCGTGGCCACCGTGCCCGCAGCGGGCGCCAGGGTGATGGACCTGCAGGAACCGACCAACAAGATGTCCAAGTCCGCCGACAGCGACGCCGGTACCGTGCTGCTCACCGAGGATCTCGCCGCCGTGGCGAAGAAGTTCAAGCGAGCGGTGACCGATTCCGACAACGAGGTGCGCTTCGACCCCGTCGCCAAGCCCGGGGTGTCGAACCTGTTGTCGATCCTGGGGGCCTGCACGGGCCGGGACCCCGAGTCACTCGCCGCCGACTACTCGCAGTACGGGCCGCTCAAGGCCGACACTGCCGAGGCCGTGGTCGAGGTGCTGCGCCCGATCCAAGCCCGCGTCGCCGAGTTGCGTGAGGACCCCTCCGCCACCACATCGCTGCTCGCCACGGGTGCCGACAAGGCACGCACGGTCGCAGCAGGAGTGGTCGAACGGGCCCGCACCAATATCGGCCTCCTCCCCCGCTGAAGGGCGCGGTTCCCCCGCTCCGCCGTTGAGCTCAACAGATCCGCTACTGAGCTCAACAGATCCGCCACTGAGCTCCCCCGGTCCCCTCCACCTGGCCGGACCTCCCCACCGTGAGCGGCGTCCCGGCAGCTTCGTCCGTCAGGTGACGGATTCGGTCACCTGACGGACGAAGCTGGTCGTGACCAGTGGGTGGTGACTCGTGATCAGCGGAGCACGGTTCGGTATCCCGGCCGGTGTCGCAGTCAGAGCGCCTCGTCGTCGGCGGCCGCCAGCAGCCGACCGGCCTCGACCGGCACCGTCCATGACGACTCGGGCTCGTGGTGCTGTGCCGCCCAGGCGACGACCCGCTCGTCGGATCCGGCCACGGCCAGTAGCTCGGCGCCCAGCTCCGGGTACTGCAGGTACAGGCCCACCTTTCGCGTCATGCCCCGTCGCGCCGCCCAGACCCGCGCCATCGACGCACCGCCGACGGCTTCGGACAGGGTCGCCACCACCCGTCCGTAGGTGCCCAGTCCAGCAGCCGATTTGCCGACATCGTGGGTGAGCGCAGCGGCGAGCACCCAGAGTGTGTCGGGATCGTCAGGCGTCGTACCGATGCGGTCGAGATGCGCGACCACCCCTCGGGCGACGCCGATCGAATGGGCACGGTCCACCACCGGCATCCGGTCGAACAACCGTTGCTCGGCCGAGGTGAGCCAGCGGTGCGCCCACTCGGTGTCCGCGGTGTCCGGGGCCCGGGCGGCGACCGAACGTGCGAACCTTCCGATCCGGTGCACGGGTTGCAGGCTCATCGGCTCAACCCGGCACGCGGGTGCGCATCGCGGTACGCCTGGCACAGCCGCTGGGTGGCGAGCCGGGTGTAGATCTGGGTCGTACTGATCGAGGCATGGCCGAGCAGCTCCTGCACGGTGCGGATGTCGGCGCCGCGGTCCAGCAGGTGGGTGGCACATGAGTGGCGCAGCACGTGGGGGCTCGCCATGTCGGCGAGGCCCACGGTGTGGGCCCAGCGCTGCAGCACGAGCCACGCCCCCTGCCGTGTGAGTCGACCGCCGCGGGCACCGAGGAACACCGCGTCGGCGTCGTCGCGCGAGCCCCACGCCGTCGGCACCACCAGCGGGCGCCCCTCGTCGAACCAGACCGCGAGCGCCCGGATGGCCGGTCGTCCGAGTGGCACGATGCGTTCCTTGGACCGCTTGCCGAACAGCCGCACGAGTGCACCGTCCAAATCGACGTCACCGAACCCCAGCCCGCACACCTCCGAGACCCGCGCACCGGTGCCGTAGAGCACCTCGAGCAGGGCCAGGTCACGCAACGCCAACGGGTCCCGCTGCACCTCGATCCGCTCCTCGACAGCGCCGAGCAACACCACCACCTGCTGCTCGGTCAGCGCCTTGGGCAGCGGCCGCGGCAGCTTCGGGGTCTCCATCAACACCGTGGGATCAGCCCCCAGCACACCCTCGGCGGACAGCCACCGATGCAGGTTGCGCACCGCGACCAGCGTGCGGGTCGACGACGACGGTGCCAACCCCCCGGCGCGCAGCGAGACGGCGAATCCGGCGACGTCGTCGGGAGTCGCACCGGCGAGGGAGCGGTCACGCTCGGTGAGGTACTCGCAGTAGCGTCGCAGGTCGCGCCGGTAGGCCGAGATCGTCAACGGCGAACGGCCCTTCTCGACCACCAGGTGCAGCAGGTAGTCCTCGGCCTCCGGCGGCAGCTCGACGAGCGGGGTCGACGCCAAGGTGGGCCTCAGCGGGTTCGAGCGACGGCGAGAGTGAGCCCGATGACGGTCTTCGCATCGGTGATCTCACCCGAGGCGATCATCGCCGGGGTGTCGTCGAGGGCGACGTGGACCACTTCCATGTGGGACTCCTCGATGCCCTGCCGATCCATGGGGGCAGGGGTCAACTCGGTGCCCAGGAAGACGTGGCTCTCCTCGTCGGTGAATCCGATGGAGTTGTGGAAACGGACCAGGAGCTCGAGGTGACCCGCAGCCAGCCCGACCTCCTCGATCAGCTCACGTCGCGCGGTGTCCTCGAGCGGTTCGCCCGCGACATCGCGCTTGCCGGCGGGGATCTCCAGCACCATCTGGTCCACCGCACCCCGGTACTGCCGAACGAGCACCACTGTCCGGTCCTCGAGCAGCGGGACCACCGACACCGCTCCGGGATGACGGACGACCTCGCGGACGAATTGGTCCCCGTCCGGCGACGAGAACTCTGAGCGGCACAGCGTGACGACCGGGCCGGAGTGCAGCACCGTGTCGCCGAGGTGGCGGAACCCGCTCATGTCTCCTCGGCACCGATGCCGGCGTCCACCGAGTGCTCGGAGCGGTGGTGCTGCGCAGGGTCGTCCAGCTCGATCAGTTGGGGGTTGCGTCCACGTGCGCGTTCCACCGCTGCGCCGATCAGCTCCCTGAACAGCGGCGCGGGGTTGGTGGGGCGGCTCTTGAACTCGGGATGTGCCTGGGTGGCGACCCAGTACGGGTGGTCGTCGAGCTCGATGAACTCCACCAGGCGCCCGTCGGGCGAGGTTCCCGAGAACCGGAAACCGCTCTGGTCGAACCGACGCCGGTAGGCCGGGTTGAACTCGTAGCGGTGCCGGTGACGCTCGGAGACGACCTCCTTGCCGTACGCCGCAGCCACCACCGAGTCGGGATCGAGCTGGGCGATGTAGGCACCGAGGCGCATGGTGCCTCCCTTGTTGGTCACGTCTCGCTGGGAGTCCATCAGATCGATCACGGGATGCGGTGTCGACGGATCGAACTCGGTCGAATTGGCCCCGGTCAGGCCCAGCACGTTGCGAGCGAACTCGACGGTCATGACCTGCATGCCCAGACAGATCCCCAGACACGGAACGCCGTGCTCGCGGGAGTAACCAGCTGCTGCGATCTTGCCCTCGATGCCCCGCTCACCGAACCCGCCGGGGATCACGATGCCGTCGAGGTCCATGAGACGGCCGGCCGCCAGCAGACCCTCGACGTCCTCGGCCTGGATCCACTCGATCCCGACGTCGGCGCCGTGGTGGAAACCGGCGTGGTTCAACGACTCGACCACCGACAGGTAGGCGTCGGGCAGCGAGACGTACTTGCCGATGATGCCGATACGCACCGGGAAGGTGGCCGCGGTGACGCTGCGGACGAGCTCGATCCACTCGGTCAGGTCTGGTTCGACCTCGGGCAGTGCCAGGATGCGACACACCACCGAGTCGAGCCCCTCGTCGTGGACCACCAGCGGGATGTCGTACAAGCTGGATGCATCGGCCGCGTTGACCACGGCCTCGACCGGAACGTCGCACAGCGAGGAGATCTTGCGTTTCAGGTCAGACGAGATGGCGTCCTCGGAACGGCACACGATGGCGTCGGGCTGGATGCCCCGGCTGCGCAACTCGGTGACCGAGTGCTGGGTGGGTTTGGTCTTCTGCTCTCCCGACGGACCGATGAACGGCACCAGGGTGACATGCACGTAGCAGACGTTCTCGCGGCCGACGTCGAGTCGGAACTGCCGGATCGCCTCGAGGAACGGCAGGATCTCGATGTCGCCGACGGTGCCGCCGATCTCGGTGATGACCACGTCGGTGCCGTCGATCGCGAGTCGGGAGATTCGCCGCTTGATCTCGTCGGTGATGTGCGGGATGACCTGCACGGTCTTGCCCAGATACTCCCCACGCCGCTCAGCCGCGAGCACTGCCTGGTAGATCGACCCGGTGGTGGCGTTGGAGTCCCGTGTGAGCTGCTCGTCGATGAAGCGTTCGTAGTGACCCAGGTCGAGGTCGGTCTCGCCGCCGTCCTCGGTGACGAACACCTCGCCGTGCTCGAACGGGTTCATGGTGCCGGGGTCCACGTTGATGTACGGGTCCAGCTTCTGCATGGTGACCCGCAGGCCTCTGGCCTTCAGGAGTCGCCCGAGGGAGGAGGCGGTGAGCCCCTTGCCCAGACTCGATGCCACGCCGCCGGTGACGAAGATGTGCTTTGCCACGACCTCTCCTGAACATCGGTTCCCGCGAGGGTAGCGCGGCTCCGGGGAGGCTCCGTGCACGACCGCGGCCGGTAGCCTCGGTCGCCCTGCCCGCTCCCGCGGGCCCGAGCGCCGGAGTGAGATGGGCGAATCCTCGATCCACGATCACGAGCGTGCGGCCGGCACCACGGAGCATCGGTGGCGCCTGCGGTGGGTCGACATGATCGGGCTGGCGATGCTCGCCCTGGCGGTGCGGATCCCCTCCTACGTCGCCACACGAGCGCTGACCTTCGACGACGGGGTGTTCGCCAACTCGGCGATCGCCATGCGCGACGGAGGGCTGCCGTTCCGCGATGTGTTCTCCAGCCAGGGCCCGCTCTTCCTGCCGCTGGTGGCCGTGGGCGACCTCGTGGGACTTCGCACTCTCGACTCACCCCGCCTGCTCGCGATCGTGTCGGGGGTCGTCGCGGTCGTGGCCACCTACTGGACCGCGGCACGACTGACCGATCGCGCCGGCGCGCTGCTCGCCGGCGGACTCCTGGCCGTGTCCGGGTCCTTCGCCTGGGTCACCGGGCCCCTCGCAGCAGATGGACCAGCCCTGGCATTCGCGGTGCTCGCCATGGGCCTCGCCCTGCGACAGCGGGACGATCCGCGCACCGGACGTGCGGCGCTGCTCGGCGCCGCGGTCGGTGCGGTCCTGTCGACCAAGTCCCTCGCAGCGCCGGTCCTGGTGCCGGTCGCGCTCGTGCTGCTGGCGCCGGTGCTCTCCGCTGCGCGGCGACGGGCGCTCGACACCACCGGACTGTTGCGCGGCGTGGTCGCGACCGCCTCGTCCTTCGTGGTGTTCCTGTCGGTCGCGATTCCACTCGGGTTCGCCGAGGTCTGGGACCAGTCGGTGGTGTACCGCACCGACGCAGCTGCTGACCGCGACATCCCCGCCACCGCAGCCAAGTTGGTCTCGACACTGTGGGACCGCGACGTGGCGACGCTCTTCATCGCCGTCGTCTGTCTGATCGCCGGGGTGCGGGCACTGCGGCGCACCGGTTCGGCGCGAGCTGCCCGGGTCGGGCCGGACGCGTCGTGGTGGTCACGTTCCCGGTGGACGGCGGACGCCAGCTCGGACTGGGCACCCTCGGGCCGACTGCTGGCGGTGTCGTGGCTCGTGACGACGGTGCTCTGGCTGGTCGTGGTGGTCAGTCCGCTGTGGCGCCCCCACGTGGCTGCGGTGTCGATCCCCCTCGTACTGGTGCTCGGCGTCTACCGGCCGCCGCTGCGCCCCCTGCTGGTGGCGGCGCTCGTCGCCGCACCTCTGATGGCATGGCAGCTCGACGGACTACTGGTCACCGGAGACCACGAGGGCACCGACGCCGAACTGGTGGCAGCGCTCCGCGATCTGCCCGACGGCGCCTGGGTGATCAGCGACGAGCCCGGAGTCGTCTGGCGAGCGGGGCGCCGCACGACCGACGACCTCGTGGACCCGTCGATGCTGCGACGCGAGCAGGGCCGCTACACCGAGACCTCACTGGCCGCCGCTGCGACCGACCCGAGGGTGTGTGCGTTCATCCGCATCTCCGAGCAGCGGTTCGCCCATTTCGAGGCTCTCCCCGATCGCCTGAGGGACGTCGGCTACGAGCCGGTGCCGGGAGTCGGGGACGGCACGGTGCTCCTCGTCCGCACCCGGTGTCAGCCCACGGGCTGAGGTGCCGTCGCAGCCTCGACGACGGGTTCGCCCCGACCGTCGGCTGCATCGTCATCGGGACCACCCGGGCCGCCCGGATCTCCGGTTCCGTCGCCGGGCTGACCTTTCGTGTCGCCCCGCCTGCTGGGAAGACCGTCGTCGACGCGCAGCAACAGGTTGATCAGCGACGCGTTCACCACTCCCAACATGATGCCGGGCACCGAGATGCCCGAGTCGTTCAGCGCGAACCCGAGCACCATCGCGGTGATCAACCCGGCAACCGCGGCGCGCTCCTGTGGGATGCGTTCCCGGATCGTTCTCAGACGCCAGGGCGCCTGCCAGAAGAGGTAGGCGATGAACGCGAACACGAGTGGCAGCATCAGTGTCCACACCGAGCTGGTCAGGACCGACAGGTTCGCGTTCAGTTTGCGCAGCACCACCGTCTGGAACGCCTCGAACCCGTTGTCGCCGATGTCGGCGAACAGCCGGCCCAGGTGCGTCTGACGGGCGGCGGGGCGACCCAGGTCGTAGAAGCCGAACGCCAGAACGACTCCGACGGTGACCAACGCGCCGATCATCGCGGTGCGGATCCGGATACGCCACCCCAACAGGAGCCATGCCGTCACTCCCGCCGACGGCACCAGCGTCAACGCTCCGCCGACATCGGCGCCCAGGAACGGGGCGCCATCGAACACGACGCACCATCCGAGCATCGCGATCGCTCCCCAGGTCCCGCGACGACCCGGGACCCTGTGGGCGATCAGCGCCGCCAGGATGATCCCGGCCGCCGCGAGCATCGAGAACGCCGGGTTGCCCATTCCGTTGAATCGACCAGCGACGGTCGGTGTGTAGCCGAACACTGTGTTGAACTGCAGCGGACCCCCGACGATCAGGTCGACGCTCAACAGCGCCACGAGCAGACCGAGGGTGGCCATCAGCGGGTCGACCAGATACTTGCGGGTGAGCAGCTGCACTGCGGTCGCCAGCGCTGCGGAGACCCCCACCACGAAGGCCCACCAGGCCGCCGAACCCCAGGCGTGGAACGCGAACGCGCCGGCCAGGAACGTGACGGGCAGGAAGATGAGCACGCCCAGGGTGCAGATCTCGGCGATGGTGCGCAGCCGACGGTTCTGCGATCGGCCGAGTGTCCACAACGCGAGCGCCCACAGGAGCAGTTGGGCGATGACGAAGACCACCGAGGCCGCACCGATGGTCCGGTCCCGGAACTTCGCGCCGCTGTCGGCGTCGATCAGCATCTCGGTGCGGTCCTCGAAGCTTCCCCCGTCACCGGAGCGCTCCATCACGGTGCCCTCCATCGACGAGGGCCGCTCGGCGCCGACCAGCGACAAGATGCTGGGCGCCAGATCGACGGTCTGGACGAATCCGGGGCGTCGGGTGGTGCCCGAGGAGAGCAACCCGGCGGTCAGCGCCGGGGCATGGACGCCGACCACCGTCAGATCGGTTCCCTCGTCGCTCGCGTACGGGGCCACCACGATCACCGCATCACGTTCCAGGTCGATCTGACCCAGCAGACGGCCGAGCAGATCATCGGAGCGCAGGATCGCGGCGTCACGCTGCCGTTCGCGCTGCACCGGCAGCATCAAGGTGCTCGCGTCCTCGAAGCGGACCATGTCCGAGGCCTCGACCAGGACCACCGAGTCGCGTTCCCAGAACTCGCCGAACGCCTCGGCGACCTCGGTGTTGTCGTACCTGGTGCCGAACGGTGCCGAGGAGTCCGAGGTGAGCAGCGTCCGCCCCACACGACCGTGTGCGACCAACCCACTGCTGTCCATCAGCCCGACGCTCGCCTCACGCCGGTAGTTGACGTCATCGCCGCCCTCGCCGTGGTCGCCGTTCGCGATCACCGCACGCCCGACGCCACGGTCGGCCAGGGCCTCCCCCAGAGCGCCGATCTCTGCATCGAAGAGCAGCGTCGAGTTCAGTTCGCGCATCGACACCAGGCCGAAGTTGAACACCTGGCCCAGACGGGGCAGGACCCCGGTCCGACGGGCGAACTCCTCCGCCGCGGGCGAACCGTCATAGTTCTCGCCGGCCTCGGGGGCGATGGGCGCAGGGTCGATCGGCTCGGGTTCAGCCGATCCCGGTGCGGGGACCAGTCCGGCGTCGACGTCGTCGTTGGGGGGTTCGGTCTCGAACGCCTCCGGGGGCACGCCGGTTGGGTCTCCGTCGGTCGAGCGCTGCGAGATTCCCGCGACGAACGCGAGCGATGCCTGTTGGGTGCCCTCGGCACGCGTGCCGGCGTTCAAGGTGGCGTAGCCGTCCGCCGCCGAGGTGCGTCGGCTCACCGAACGCACCGAGAGGTCGCCGATCGCTGCGCCGGCCAGCAGGCCCTCGAGATGCGGCGCGTCGACGCGCTCCAGGTCCTCCCACGCCAGGGTCGGCACGCTCAGCACCAGCACCCGCTCAGCTGTGCCCAACGGGCGCTCCTCGGAGACCCCGGTCGGCTCAGCGTCGGCAACACCCGCACCCGCCAGAGACCCGGTCGAGGTGACCAGCACCGCCGCCGCGACCGCCAGCGCGAGCACTCCTCGGGTCCACATCAGCCTGCTCCTCCCGGGACCGTGGTCCCACCACGTCGTGGCAGCCGGGTCGTGACCGAGATGCCCAACAGGCGGGTTCCACCGAGGTAGACCAGCGCGGCGAGCGGCACGATCACTGCGAGCGCCACCAGGTCCATCACCCGACCGACCGGCGCCCATTGCTCGTAGGCCGCCCACGCCCCGCCAGCTGCCATGGCCGACACGACGACCGCTCCCGGCAGCACCGAGGGCACCGCCCAACACCCGGTCCTGCGGGCGAGCGCGACGATCAGGGCCACCGAACCGAGCAGGAACGCAACGCTGTGGGCCAATCCCAGTGCCAGAACGGTGGTCGTGCCGGAGGTGGTCGCTCCGGCGACGAGCATCAGCACCACACCCACCAGTGACGCCGCGGCTCCCAGGATCGCGGGCAACCTCGAGTCGCCGAGCACGTAGAAGGCGCGGGCGAGCAGGAAGAACATGCCGTAGGGCAACATCCCGATGCCGAGCGACGCGAGAGCCGTGGCCAACAGGTCGACGCTCTGCGCCCCGCTGGCCGCACCGAACGCGACCACCGACATGAGCGGGACCGCGAGCGCAACGCACAGCGCGCTCAACGGCACCAGCAGCACGGTCATCGACTCGAGCGCCCACCGCACGGATGCGGCGAAGGCGTCGGTGTCACCGTCGCGGTGCTCGGTGACGAGCTCGGGAAGGATCGCCGTGTGGATCGGCTGCGCGATGATCCCGTAGGGCGCCAGGAAGAGGAACCACCCGACCTGGTAGGCCACCACGCCGCCCTCCACCGATCCCCCGGCGATGATCGCGGCACCGTACAGCAGCGCGGCGAAGCCGTGCTGGACACTGGCCCATCCCGACAGCCGTAACAGCGCGCCCAAACCCTCGTGGGTCCTCGACCAGCGGGGGACCAACCGGAACCCGGATCGCCACACCGCGATCGTGGGCGCAGCGACGAAGGCGACGACGCCGAGCGTCCCGCCGAGGCCCAGCAGGACCTTCTCGGTCGTGGTCAGGTCCAATCCCGGGTCAGGACCCGCCACGAGTCGGAAGGCGACGAGGAACCCCACCATGACCACCGTGTTGCCGATCGGCGCAATGGCGGGCACGACGAAGCGCCGTTGCGCGTGCAGCACCGCTGTGGCGATCGCACCGACGCCGTACAGCACGACCTGCGGGATGAAGAACCACAAGAGGAAGGTCGTCAACTGCTGCTGCTGGGCGGAGATGGCGGGGTCGGCGACCGCGACGGTGAGTACGTCGGCCAACCAGGGCGCCAGCACCATGCCCACCACCGCGACGACGCTGAGCACCAGGAGCGTGACGCCGAGCAGCTCACCTGCGAGCAGCTCGGCGCCCGAGCGGTCACCGCGGTCCAGGTGACCGACGAAGGTCGGGACCAGCAC
>Ga0105045_10001964_pt1 | contig 17081 bp, 15 predicted proteins | sample MAT02_FD_78089 | JGI IMG/M metagenome (GOLD analysis project Ga0105045, IMG submission 78089) | Freshwater microbial communities from Lake Fryxell liftoff mats and glacier meltwater in Antarctica - MAT-02 (megahit assembly) | ecosystem: Environmental > Aquatic > Freshwater > Ice > Liftoff... | reverse complement strand
TACTTTGGTGCTGTCGGCTTCGGACAGAACGCTTTCGTTGTTCAGTCCTTTGTCGATGAGTTTGTCGAGCGTATCGGCATCGACGCGCACGAAATGCACCTTTTCGAGTTTCAGCTCCAGTGCGTTGATGAAGTGCGAGTCAATGACGTTGTCCATCAGCAATACGTCATAGCCGCGCCGGGTTGCCGAGGCCACGTAGGCGTCCTGCTGTTTGGGATCGGTGGTGTAGAGCATCACCAGCGTGTCGTTTTTGTCGGTCTGATTGGCCTGTACGTTTTCGCGGTACTCGTCCAGCGTGGCAAATTCGCCTTTGGTGTTTTTGAGCAGCACGAAGTTTTTGGCTTTCTCCCAGAACTTCTCATCGCTCAGGATACCGTATTTGATGAACAGCCCGATGTCGTCGAATTTCTCCTCGAATGCCTTGCGGTCGGCGTTGAAGAGTTCGGCCAGTTTGTCGGCTACTTTGCGGGTGATGTAGCCATTGATTTTTTTGACGTTGCTGTCAGTCTGCAAAAAACTGCGCGATACGTTGAGCGGAATATCGGGCGAGTCGATAACGCCGTGCAGCATCATCAGGAAGTCTGGCACTACGTCTTTCACCTCGTCGGTAATGAACACCTGCCGGCTGTATAACTGGATTTTCTCGCGCTGAAACCGTAGTTCGTTCTTGACGCGGGGGAAATACAGGATTCCGGTTAGGTTGAACGGATAATCGACGTTGAGGTGAATCCAGAACAGCGGTTCCTCGCTCATCGGGTACAGCTCGCGGTAGAAATTCTTGTAATCCTCGTCGGTCAGATCCGATGGTGATTTAATCCAGATGGGGGCGGTGTTGTTGATCTGCTGTCCATCAAATTCAATGGCTACGGGCAGGAACCGGGCGTATTTGTCGAGAATGCCCCGCAGCCGGTCTTTGCTCAGAAACTCTTCCGAATCAGGCGCGATGTGCAGAACTACGTCAGAACCGCGTTCTTCGCGTTCGGCGGGCGAGATAGAGAACTCGGTCGAACCGTCGCATTCCCAGCGCACGGCATCGCTACCCTCGCGGTATGACTTCGTGACGATGTCAACGCGTTCGGCAACCATAAACGCCGAGTAAAAACCTAAGCCAAAGTGGCCGATGATCTGCCCTTTGTCGTCGGTTTTGTCTTTGTATTTCTCCAGAAAATCCGACGCGCCGGAGAAGGCAATCTGGTTGATGTATTTCTTTATTTCGTCGGCGGTCATACCGATACCGTTATCCGAAATGGTGATGGTTTTGGCCTCCTCGTCGAGCGAAACGGTAACTTTCAACTCGCCCAGTTCGCCGGTAAACTCACCGAACGACGAGAGTTGCTTCAGTTTCTGCGTGGCGTCAACGGCGTTGGAGACCAGCTCGCGCAGGAAAATTTCGTGGTCGGAATAGAGGAATTTCTTGATGATGGGAAAGATATTCTCGGTATGGATGGAAATCTGGCCCTTCTCCATTGGCGGTGTTTCGGTTGTCATAACTGAATCAGTAAGGTTTTGGTAAACGTTGCTGACCCAACGTCAAATCCTGTTCCAGCGCGGACGCGGCTGACAGATTGACAGAATTGTGGTGTCCACTAATGAATGCTGACGGGTGCGAACAGGCTCCGACCCTTTCCTGTTTAAACAGAGTATGACCGCAAACGCCTACACTGACATTTCCCTCGCCGATCTTGAAACCCTGCGGCAGCAGCCCGGCGCGGTAGTCGTTGACGTGCGCGATGCGTGGGAGTTTGACGAGTTTAACCTCGGCGGTTTAAACCTGCCCCTGCCCGACATCCGCATCCGAAAAGCGGAGTTGCTACCCTACGATTCTCTGCTTGTGATTTGCACCAATGGTGTCAGGAGCCGGGTGGCAGCCAAAGATTTTCTGCGCCAGCCAGAGTTGCAGCGCAAGACTATTTACCACCTGCACGGCGGCATCATCGACATGCCCGACTAACTCACGACCGTAAAGCTCGGCTTAGCGGCTTTTTTCTCGACGTGTGGCAGTGGCATCTGCAAAATATCATGAACGTTGACCCGGATAAGTTGCGACAACTGACTCAGTGGTAAGTCGTTACGCTCCATGCCGAACGGTTCCTCAATCTCTTTACCAATCATCTCCAGCCCAACCAGAATATACGATGTCAGTACTACCGCCGGAATGGTCAGATAACCATACGCATCAATGACAATAAACGGGAGTACGGCCACGTACAGCATGATAAATAACCGGATAAAAAACTGGTACGAAAACGGTATAGGGGTACTTTTGATACGTTCGCAAATACCGCACACGTCCATCAGGCTGGTCACGTAGCCGTTGATGTTAATGTGCTGCGAGATATCCAGTAGCCCGTTGTGATGCAGTTCTTCTATGCGAACCCGAATCTGGTTGGACACCCCGGCAGGCTTATGATCAAACCGGCTCAGGTCGTTATGGCCTGTGCTGTACTGGTTACTCATGAGCGTGTTTTCAATGTCGTCCAGGGTCTGCACGTCGCGCAGGTGATTGCGTACTGCGAAGGGGAAATTTGCGATGGAGCGGGCAAAAAACTCCCGGTTCTCGGCGTCGCTGCCGGGCAGAATAGCATCGAGATAAATGGCCAGATTACGAGTGTTGTTGATGAGAACGCCCCAGGCTGTCCGGCCTTCGTAGAAGCGGTCGTAGGCAGTGTTGGTCCGAAAAATCAGCAATAAACTCAGCAGAATCCCCAGCGCACTCAAAAATGAGGAGGGCGTGTCTTTAAGGGTCAGGTCATAAAAGTTAAGCTCACCAACGGTGACAGCCGTTACATATACCAGAATGAGCAGTACGCGCCTAAGGAGCGCGCGAGACGTGGAGCCGGTATGAAAATGGTATATAGAAGCAAACCAACTGTTATTCTTGTAGGTAATCATCGGGAAAATCAGCTTAGGGTGTTGTATTCAATCCCTACAACTCACTGTCAACCTAAACGGTTATTGACCCCGTAAATACGCGCTGCGCCGGGCCAATCAGGTACACATTGTCAAAACCACTGCCGGGCAGGGCGTTGAATGACACGCGCAAATTGCCGCCGAGCGTTTTGATCACTACCGGGCTACCCACCATCAACTGCCGTTGTGCGGCCAGAGCCACTGCCGTTACGCCCGTGCCGCAGGAAAATGTCTCGTCTTCCACACCACGCTCAAATGTTCTGACAAACAGCATATTGTTGCCAATCAACTCTGCGTAGTTGACGTTGGTGCCGCCCGGCTGAAACGAATCGTCGTGCCGAATCCGGCGACCGTCGGTCACTACATCGAAGGTGTCTAAGTTTTCTACGAAACGAACAACGTGGGGTGAACCTGTATTCAGAAACGTCAGCCCATCGCGGTCTTCGATGCCCTGCACGTCTCCCATTTTGAGGTGCACTTCACTTTCCTGTACCTCCGCAAGGTGTTCACCATCGACGGCGACAAAGCGGGTTTTTGACTCGAACAACCCCAAATCGTGTGCAAACCGGACAATGCACCGCCCGCCATTGCCGCACATGCTACCCTCAGCCCCGTCGGCATTGAAATACACCATCCGAAAATCAAATTCGGGGTCGTTTTGCAGCAGAATCAGCCCGTCGGTCCCGATGCCAAACCGGCGGTGGCAAAGGTGCGCGATAAGAGCCTGGTTGTGGGCGGGGAAGGTTTCAGCGCGGTCGTCGATCAGGACGAAATCGTTGCCGGTACCCTGGTATTTTGAGAAGTTGATGGTCATGGCAGAAAAGTAATGCTGTAAAACAAAAAAGCCACCCACCGGGTAGCTTTTAATGACTGATGCGCAGAACCCGTTTAAGCGGCTACTGCTACAGGCTTGGCTTTGCGCTCTTTCACACGCGCTGCCTTACCCTGACGACCGCGCAGGTAGAACAACCGCGCCCGGCGTACCTTACCCAACCGTACCACCTCAATTTTATCGACATTGGGCGACAGCAACGGGAAAATCCGCTCTACGCCGATACCGTTGGAGATTTTGCGGACGGTGAACGTCTCGCCAGCACTGTTCGGGTTCCGGCGTTGGATGACCGTGCCGGTAAAAATCTGAATGCGTTCCTTATTTCCTTCGCGGATTTTGACGTGTACGTTCACCGTATCACCCGCCCGGAATATGGGCAACTCGGTGCGACGCTGCGCATTGTCTGCCTCCACTAACTTGATAAAATCGTTCATGACCGTATATAAATCGCCTAACTATCTGCGAAATGAGCCGCAAAGATAGTAATTTTTAGCTCACAGAAAATACTTTTGTGAAATTACCCGACTGCCTGTTTAACCCATTTTATGAAAATTCTCAACGTTGACCAGATTCGTGCCCTCGATCAGGCCACCATTCAGCACGAACCTATTGCTCCCATTAACCTGATGGAGCGGGCCGCCCTCGCTTTCATTGACTGGTATGTGGACCGGTTCGATCAGAAAAAACAGACTAAAATCTTCTGTGGGCTGGGTAACAATGGGGGCGATGGGCTGGCCATTGCCCGGCTGCTGCTCGAACGTGACTATCCGATCGAGGTTTACGTGGTTCGATACGCTCCGCGCGAATCGGACGATTTCATGCATAACCACCGGAGGCTTAAACTCCTGACCGAAGAAATCCGGTACGTTGAGCTGTCGCACGATATACCGACCCTGCGTCACAACGAGGTAGTTATTGATGCCATTCTGGGGTCAGGATTGTCGCGCCCGGCGGATGGTATTGTCAGGGCCATGATTGAAGCCGTCAACCGCGCTCCTGCTACGGTCGTCTCAGTCGATATTGCCAGCGGTTTATATACCGACCAGCCCAACGGCAATGACGACGTTATTGTCGAGCCGGACTTTACCGTAGCGTTTCAACTGCCGAAACTCGCGTTTCTGCTGCCAAACAATGGACGGTTTGTGGGGGAGTGGCATCTAATTGATATACAGCTCCACAAACGTTTCATCGACAAAGCCAGTACGCCCTATTATTTCACCCAGCCGCACGAAGCCCGGTTGTTGCTGCGTAAACGCGATCAATATTCCAACAAAGGCTCCTATGGTCATGCCCTGATCATGGCAGGCAGTTACGGTAAAATTGGCGCGGCTGTGCTGTCGGCACGGGCCTGTTTGCGGTCTGGTACGGGGCTGCTGACGGTACAGACGCCGGGCTGTGGCTACACTATCCTGCAAACCGCCGTTCCTGAAGCCATGTGCGTACCCGATCAGGATGAACGCCACCTGTCGGGAGAACCCACCATAGACGGTCCGGCCCCGGCTGATTACACCACGGTTGGTATTGGCCCCGGTATTGGTAAAGCCTACGATACGCTGACGATGCTACGGGAACTGCTGCCGACGATAAAAAAGCCGATGGTCATTGATGCCGACGCGCTAAACCTGCTGTCCGAAAATCGGGAATTATACGGAAAAATGCCACCTAACAGCATCCTGACACCCCACCCCAAAGAATTTGAACGGCTCACGAAACCGTGGGAGGATGACTACGAAAAACTGGCTATGCTGCGCGAATTTGCCCAAAAACACCGTGTTGTGGTCGTGCTGAAAGGGGCGCATACGGCCATTGCTACCCCAGATGGCGAGGTACATTTCAACGCCACCGGCAACCCCGGCCTGAGTACTGGCGGCACCGGCGACGTGCTGACGGGCGTTCTGACTGCTTTACTGGCGCAGGGCTACGACCCCGTCGAAGCGGCTGTGCTGGGTGTGTATGCACATGGTCTGGCAGGCGACCGGGTGGCCGAACAGCATGGGCAGATAGGCATAACCGCTTCTGATGTAGTTGATGCGTTGCGCTGGGAGTAAAGCGTGGAAAATCAGTGTCAACGTGTGGAATTACTACTACATTTTTCTTTCGGTAGTTTAGTTTTTCCTCCGATTCATTTAGTCATTGATCCGGTTTATTCTGACGGATACCTGTTCATAGTCAGGTAATTCTACCTGAAAAGTAAACTCAGTGTTTTCGCGCTGTTTCAGTTGAGCCAATGGCCACAAATTTGCAGTGGTATTCTTGGCATCATACCGACACACAGACTATGAAACACACACCACATCGCGATTGGCGCGTAAGCCGCCCCGCCCGAAAGTCCAGCGTATCTGTTGACCAGACAACCGCCCTCGGTGGCCTCACTCTGTTGCTGCTATCCTACATCGTTTATCATTTTATCTACCCGCTGGCATCCAAAGGGTTGCTCTGGTAGGCATTAACCGCTATAACGTAAAAATCCCCGCTGAGTTAGACTCGGCGGGGATTTTTACATTGAGATTTTTTCAAATTACAACGACATAAGCTGATACGTAGCGAAGGCCGAAACATAAGCCAGAATCATCATGTATGCCAGTTGTACAGCGGGCCATTTCCATGATTTGGTTTCGCGCTGTGTGGCGGCAATGGTACTCATACACATCATGGCAAACACATAAAACACCAGCAGCGACCAGGCCAGAGCGGGCGTGTACATCGGTCCGCCAGTGCGGGGATTACGCTCCTGCCGCAGCCGTTCGCGCACGGTTACTCCCGCGTCGTCGCCCGCGTTGCCAATGCTGTAAATTGTGGCCATAGTACCAACAAATACCTCGCGGGCGGCAAAGGAGCTGAGCAGGGCAATCCCAATTTTCCAGTCGTAGCCAAGGGGCCGGATGGCGGGTTCGATAAAATGGCCGAACCGTCCGGCGTAGGATGCTTCGAGCCGTTCCGAGGCAATTTTATTTTGCAAATCACCATCGTTCAGGGCCGGGTTTTCCTGCCGGACGCGGCTCTCGGCCCGTTCCAGCGAATTGCCGGGGCCGTAGCTGGCCAGTACCCACAGCACAATGGAAATGGCTAAAATGACCCGCCCGGCTTCCCAGACAAACGCCCGCACACTCTCCCAGACCGACAGGCCCACGTGATTCCAGCGTGGGAGTTTGAACGTGGGTAATTCCATGATAAAGTAGCCGCGCTCCTTGGTTTTCAAGACTAACTTCAGCACCCAGGCTGCCAGCAACGCACTCGCTAAACCCAGCAGATAGAGGAACATTAGGGCCAGCCCCTGCATATTAAAAAGCCCCAGCACCCGCTCGTCGGGTACAACCAGCGCAATCAGGATGGTGTAAATGGGCAACCGGGCCGAGCAGCTCATCAGGGGTGTTACCAGAATCGTGATGAGTCGGTCGCGCCGGGTGCCGATGCTGCGGGTAGCCATGATGGCCGGTACAGCGCAGGCCACGCCCGAAATCAACGGTACCACACTCCGCCCGTTCAGCCCGAAACTGCGCATAATACGGTCCATAATGACCATGACCCGCGCCATATACCCCGATTCTTCGAGCAGCGAAACCAGCAAAAAGAGGAAAGCGATTTGCGGGATGAAGACCAGAATCCCGCCAATGCCCGCCATAATGCCATCGGTAAGCAAATCGGTAAGCGGGCCGGGGGGCAGGTTAGCTTTTAGCTCTCCATTCAGCCAGGCCACGCCCGTGTCAATGGCGTCCATAAACGGTTGCGCCCAGGCAAAGATCAACTGGAAAATCAACAGCAGCACAAAGGAAAAAATGGCGTAACCCCAGACCGGATGCAGCAATACGCGGTCAATCTTCTGCGTCCAGGTTTGCTGCCCCACCGGCTGCTTGTCTGTAACGGCATCGGCCACAACGGCGGCAATGCGTTTGTAACGCGTGATGGTCTCGCTGGCCTGAAATTCGGTTTCTCTGAACTGATGCTGGGTAATCAGCTCATCCAGACCCAACTGTTGCTCACGGTTCAGGAACGTGAAGCCATCATGTTGAATGAGGTATTGCAGGGCCAGATAATTATTCTTCAGCCCGTATCTCTCTTTGGTGCCGGCAATCAGCCCGGGAATTTCGTCGGCAGGGTCGAAAAACAGTTTGCCGGGCAGGGTAGGGGTCTCCATCTGTCCCAATACGGCTTTTTTGACCTGCTCAATGCCCTCGCCGGTCCGGGCGTTGATGCGTACCACCGGCACACCGAGCCACATGGCCAGCCTTGTGCTGTTGATATCTTTCTGCTGACTGCGGGCCACGTCGAGCATGTTCAGGGCCAGCACGGTGGGTACGCCCAGATCAGCAATCTGTGTGAAGAGCAGGAGGTTTCGGTGCAGGTTGGCCGCATCCATCACCACAACCGCCACATCGGGATAATCGGGATGGGCCGGGTTAGCCAGAATATCGGTAACAAGTTGCTCGTCTAAGGATTTGGGATAGACGGAATAGACGCCGGGCAGATCAATGACCGTAGCGGTGGTCTGGGCGTCGAGGGGCCACGTCCCAAACTTTTTATCGACGGTAACACCGGCGAAATTGCCTGTTTTCTGACGCAGACCCGTCAGTTGATTGAAGAGCGATGATTTGCCGGCGTTGGGGTTGCCAATGAGGGCGATGGTGAGGGAACTCAAGGCAGTTTGCAGTCTCCTTTTGCCGTTCTCAGTCTGGACCGACAGATGGAGCAACTGAAAAGCCGGATCAGAAAAACCCGTTAATTCTCGATTAAAATAGAAGCTGCTTCAGAACGGCGCATCGACAGGCAATAGCCCGACACGTTCAAACAGATCGGATCGCCGAGGGGAGCCTTGCAGTGCAGACAAATCTCCGCTCCGGGCAGGCAGCCCATTTCAAGCAGTTTGAGCGACATTAACTGATCGTTAAACGACAGAATGATAGCCTTTTCGCCTTGTTTTAGGTCTGCTACGCTGCGCTTGCTCATGGCTCTGGGTGCCGGTATGATGCGACAATCTTTATTTAGATTCAGTTTAATTAATGCAAGATTACAACTGAAAGTTTCACAAAGCAATAACATGGCTCACAAACGTTCCTGATTCTTCTCAAGCCTGGGTTCTTCGCAATATCTGTCTATGTCTGCCGGGCAATACCAGTTGCATCGTAAATTTGCGGCATGACAGCATCGGTACGGCAGTTGGGCGCGTTGGTTCGTAAGGAGTTTCTGCTGGAGTGGCGGCAACGATACGCCCTGAACGGCATGTTGCTCTATATTGTGGGGGCTGTGTTTGTCTGTTACCTGAGTTTCAACGCCCGGCGCGGGCAACTGACGCCCATTGTCTGGAACACGCTGTTTTGGATTATTCTGCTGTTTACGGCGATTAATGCCATTGCGAAGAGTTTTGTGCAGGAGCGGGCGGGACGGCAGTTGTACTATTATACACTGGCCAGCCCGGAGCAGATAATTCTGGCAAAAATTGGGTACAACACGGCACTGATGGGGGTATTGGCGTTGTTAGGCTATAGTACGTACAGTATTGTGCTGGGTAACCCCGTAGCCGATGTGCCATTGTATCTGCTCACGCTGGCGTTGGGGGCCGTTGGCTTTGCTGCTTCGCTTACGCTGGTATCGGGTATTGCCAGTAAGGCTGAAAACCCGGCTACGCTGATGGCGGTGCTGAGTTTTCCGGTTGTGCTGCCGTTGTTGCTATTATTGTTAAAGGTCTCGAAAAACGCCATGGACGGTCTCGACCGGAGCGTTAGCTGGGGCGAGGTGGGTACGATTCTGGCCATCGACATGATTGTGTTAACCCTGTCGTGGCTGCTGTTTCCGTTCTTGTGGCGGAGTTGAAAATCGAAATTACGGAATATGAAAAGTGTCTGGTGGAAAGTGCTGGCGGTGGCGATTATGACCTACGTTATTTTCTGGGGGTTGCTGGGGCCGGTACCCCGGCAGCCAATTCTGAACGAGAGTATTCGGAATGTGCTGTTTCACGTACCGCTCTGGTTCAGCATGATTACGCTGTTGCTGACGTCGGCGGTGTATTCGGTTCGGTACCTGCGCGGGGGGAAACTCAACGACGATACGGTGGCGGTAGAGTTTGCCAACACGGCTATTCTCTTCGGTATTCTGGGCTGCGTAACCGGCTCAATCTGGGCTAACTTCACCTGGGGAGAACCCTGGCCCAACGATCCTAAACTGAACAGTGTGGCCGTGGGGATGCTGATGTATTTCGCCTACCTGATTCTGCGCGGCTCGTTCGATGACGAGCAGCGACGCGGGCGCATTTCAGCGGTCTACAATATCTTTGCCTTCGCGGTGTTCGTTCCGCTTATTTTCATCATCCCGCGCCTGACTGATTCGCTGCACCCCGGCAATGGCGGCAACCCGGCTTTTGGTAAGTACGACATGGATAATAACCTGCGGATGGTATTTTATCCGGCCATTATCGGAATGACGCTGCTGGGCGTCTGGATTACCGAATTACGTATCAGGACGCGCCGGGTGCGGGCCGTGCTGGAAGACTAAACCCAATCATGTTCCATCGAATGATTCGGCGTATTTTTGCGTTATTCTCATGTAGTCTATCAATGCCATGCACTTGCTTTCGTCAGTTAGATATCCATTAGCAACTTTGCTGCTGTTCAGTCAAAACCTTATGGCGCAACAGCCCGTAGCCGACGGGGTAGAAATGGCCGACCGGATGCGGGCCGATGGTAAAATCTGGGTTGTGGTAGCGGTTATTGCGGCTATTTTTGCCGGTATTATCGTGTATCTCGTCCGGCTTGACCGGCAGATTGGTAAACTGGAAAAGGAAGTAAAGGAGAAGCAACGTACCGGCTCAGTCGGGGTTTAGCGTTTTGTCATGCTGACGAAGGAAGCATCCCGTTGGCAGTAGATTCAGTAGCTAATAAACAACTGCTGTTACCGAAGATGCTTCCTTCCGGTTCGGCGTTCCGATCAGCATAACAGAAAGAACATGAAAATCACGCACATCATCGGCATCATCGTTATTGCTATCGCCATCGGTATCATTGCCACAACGGCGGGCGACGCAAGCGTTTATACTAACTTCGGTACGGCACAGGAACTGGCCGAAAATGGCAACGACGAGCAGGTTCACGTGGTAGGAACGGTTAAGAAAGACGCGCAGGGAAAAGTGACGGACGTTTATTACGACCCCGCCATTGACCCCAACCATTTCGAGTTTACGCTTATCGACAATAAGAACATTGCCGAGAAGGTCATCTACAATAGCCCCAAGCCGCAGGATTTTGGCTCTGCTGAGCAAATTGTAGTAATTGGTGCCATGAAAGGCGACCATTTCCAGTGCAGTAAAATCCTGCTCAAATGCCCCTCCAAATACGAGAACGGCAAGCTGGAGACCACCGAGTACGAGGCCAAAACAGCGAAACTATGAGCCGGTTTTGTCATGCCGACGAAGGAAGCATCTCTTTGCTGAATACATAGGACGTAGTTGTAAAAAAGATGCTTCCTTCGTCAGCATGACAAAGCGGAACGAAGCGCCAAATACCTGAGTAATTATCTTCTCACTCAGACCACGATAGACTTATCGCTCAATGATTCATACAACAGTCGGACAACTCGGCCACTTTTTCGTCATCCTGTCGTTTGTAACGGCACTGGTGGCCACGGTGGCGTATTTCATATCAGCCCTCGGTAAGCGGGTTGCCAAATCTGAACCGGTTGAGGAACCGCAACTGGCCTACGCCGGTGAGGCCGTTTCTTTTAATGGTAAAGTCGCGAAGCGGAAGCCGCCCAAAGCCGCTGCACATCCCGAGGAACCAGAAAAGGACGATTGGCGGACGCTGGCCCGATGGGCGTTTTATATACACGGCGCGGCTGTAGTGGGCGTGGGCGTTTGTCTGTACTGGATTATCTACAACCATTATTTCGAGTACCATTACGCCTGGAGTCACTCGTCAAGAGCGTTGCCGCTTCAATACGTGATCTCATGTTTCTGGGAAGGTCAGGAGGGTTCATTTCTGCTCTGGCTGTTCTGGAACGCCGTGCTGGGCGGCATCCTGATTCAGACGAGTGGCCGCAAGTGGGAAGCTCCGGTCATGGCCATTTTTGCTTTTGTACAGGTGTTTCTGGCGTCCATGATTCTCGGTGTGGTCTTCGGCGATGTGTTTAAACTTGGTTCGTCGCCGTTTCTGCTGCTGACCGAAGCCATGCCCGACGCTCCAATTTTTACCATGAATCCGTCCTTTGTACCTAAAGACGGGAATGGCCTGAATCCGCTGCTCCAGAACTACTGGATGGTTATTCACCCGCCCACGCTGTTCCTCGGCTTTGCCTTTACGCTGATTCCGTTTGCATACTGTATTGCCGGTTTGTGGCGCAACGAACCGCTGGCCTGGATTCGGCCCGCGCAACCCTGGACGCTCCTTGGCGCGGGAATACTGGGCGTCGGCATTATCATGGGCGGCTACTGGGCTTACGAAACGCTGAACTTCGGCGGCTACTGGAACTGGGACCCCGTCGAGAATGCAGTTTATGTGCCCTGGCTGGTAATGGTGGCGTTGGTACATACTATGCTGATTGCTAAAAAGTCGTCAACGGGATTGAAAACGGCTATTATCCTAAGCATCGCTACGTTCCTGCTCATTCTGTATTCTACCTTCCTGACCCGTAGTGGGATTCTTGGCAATGCCTCCGTGCACTCGTTTACCGACCTTGGTTTGTCGGGTCAACTGCTGGTCTATTTGCTGGTGTTTGTGGTGCTGGCTGTGGTGCTGGCCACCGTGAAGTGGAAACATATTCCGAGCGACGAGAAAGAGACGTCGGTCTATACCAAAGAGTTCTGGCTGTTCATGGGCGCAGTCATTCTGTGTCTGTCGGCGTTTCAGGTCATTGCCACAACGTCCATTCCGGTCTATAACAAGGTAGCAGAGTTGTTCGGGAAGGTCTCCAACATGGCCCTGCCGGTCGATCAGATTGCGCACTATAACAAGTTTCAAATCTGGTTCTTTACCGTCATCGCGCTCATTACGGGCGTAGGGCAGTATTTGTGGTGGCGTAAGATTGAAGGCAAAAAGTGGGAAGCCCTCATCACCCCCGCTATCCTGACACTGCTCATCAGCGCGGGATTGATTGCGGTTGGCTCCATCAAAAACCCGATCTATATGCTGTTTCTGGTGGCGTCGGTATTTGCGCTGATGACTAACGGCACGGTGCTGTTTGGTATTATCCGGGGTAAGCACAAACTGTCGGGTGGGGCCATTGCGCACATCGGTATGGCTATGATGCTCATTGGTATTTTGTACTCTGCCGGTTTCTCGAAAGTGATTTCGCTGAACGATAGCGGGCTGCTGATCTCGCAACAGGATGTGTTCACAAAAGACGATAACAAGGAAAATAAAGAGAACAAACTGCTGTGGCTTAATCAGCCTGAGCAGATGGGTAAGTACCAGCTGACGTACCGGGGCCGGTTCATTGAAGGCCGAGATGTGCCGGGTTTCATTCCGCGCAAAGACGTGATGCTCATCGAAGGCGATTTCCGGGGCATTGCCCAGCGCAACATCGAGCAGGACGGTAAAGTCTATTACAAGCGGGGCGACACGCTGGGTCTCTATCCTGAAAACACCTACTATCAGGTTGAGTACCGCGAACCCGACGGGCGCGTGTTCAGTTTGTACCCGCGTGCACAGGTGAACGAACGGATGGGCCTGTTGGCCTCGCCCGACACCAGACACGAAGCTACCCGAGACATTTATACCTACGTCAACTCGGTGCCGGACCCGACCGAAGAAAGCAAGTGGGAAAAGACTGAGAATTTCAGCGTTGCCATCAAAGACACGTTTTTCCTGAATGACTACGTAGCGATTCTGGACGACGTAGTGCGGACGAACGAGGTTGACGGTACGCAGCTTGGTGCCAATGATGCAGCCGTGCAGGCAAAGGTGCGGGTGCTGAGCAAAAATGGCGAGCAGATTCTTACCCCGACATTCATTATTAAAGACCGCTTGGTGGGCCGTCGTGCCGAAACGAGTGACGAACTGGGCATCCGTATTCAGCTCAACGAAATTGACCCGCAAACAGGCAAGTTTACCTTCGCTGTGAACCGCACGCAACGTGATTATATCGTGATGAAAGCGTTCGAGAAACCACTCATCAACGTACTCTGGATTGGTACGCTGGTTGTGGCTCTCGGTTTTCTAATCTCGACCGTGCAGCGGTATCGGCAGCTGACGTAGGTTGGACTTTAGTCCGACCAGGACGCGAAGCGGCCAACAATGTAGTTCAAGCTAAGTTGCTGTAAAGTAAGCCATTATCTACGGCTTGCAGACCGTGAAGAATGACTGTGCACTATGAAATTCAAACTCTCTGAAATGGCGCTTCTGGCGGGGGCAAGTGGCTTTCTGGTCATCTGGATTGCTGAGTACATGCGCACGACCTTTGCCGACAGCTACTGGCTGATGATGCTGATGCTTGGTTGTTTACTGGCGTTTCAATATTTGAAAAATAAGCGTCTGGAACGTGAAAAAGTCATTTCGCCCACGATTAAACAGATGGTTGACGACCGAAAAAACAGGCAGCAACAACCGGCGCAGTCTGTCAAAAAAGCACGTCGGAAAAAATGATGGTCAGGCCAGTGAATGCTCCGGGTCAGGCTTGGTGCGCTGCCACTCGGTGAGAACAACGCCAATAATAAGCCAGCAGATGCCCAGCAGATACCCGCCCAGTACATCGCTCAGGTAGTGAACGCCGAGGTAAATGCGGCTGAACCCAACCAGCAAAATCAGGAGAACTGTCGCTATCCCCACCCAGATACGCGAGCGTGTCTGACGAAGCCGCCTGGCCCACCAATACCCCAGCATCCCGTACAGGGTCATGGCGGTGGCCGAATGACCGCTTGGAAACGAAAAGCCCGATACGTCATAGTAGGCGATTGCCAGGGGGCGGGGTCGGCTAAATTCCCGCTTGCCAAGCTGAACAAACACGCCAACGCCCAGCATCAATAACCAAAGAATCATTAGGTTACGCCATCGTTTGGTGTACATAAAACCAACTGACGCCAGGACACCGATGCCGATAGTCACGTAAGCCGATCCAAATGCGGTCAGCCCATAAAACAGCGTACTCAACTGACCTATACGCCCATTAAACAGCCACTGCGTAACCGCCATATCTATCTGTACCATCGTCTCTGTTTTGACGATATTCTCGGCTACTTCAGACAGGGTACCTATCGTAACGGCCATGCCGATACACAAAACCGTTAGGGGTAATCCTACAAACTGCTCAGTGGTCAGGCGGTCAGCCATCCAGCGGATAATGGTCGGGTAGCGTCTGGTTACGCTACCAAATCGGTGTTTTAGTTTCGTTACGAGTTGGGTTGATGTCATGAGCAACGCTGATTCGATGGTTGCTTAACAAACATAGAAATCACATCGGTGTTAATTCTCTAATGAAACAGCGTTGGTTTACAGCGTACTTTTGCGAATCTATCAATAAGCTCTTTTGGAATTGTATAGTTTACTTCTTGGTGCCCTGCTTGCTTTGGTCCTGGCCGGTTTCTTCTCAGCGGTCGAGATGGCCTACGTATCGGTAAACCGATTGTATTTTGAGCTGCACAGTAAGCAGGGGCCACTGAGCGAAAAACTCGTGTCAGGCTTTCTGAAAAATCCCATCCTGTTCGTCGGCACTACCCTGACGGGAAACACGCTTTTTCTGGTATTATATGCTGTTCTGGGCGTTACGTTCCTGAACCCACTGTTGCTGTCGTGGTTGCCCGACACGTACGATAATATTTTTCTGATTATCCTGATCGAGACGGTAGTACTGACGGTGCTGTTTTTACCTCTGGCAGACTATTTGCCCAAGAGTCTCGCGCTGATTCATCCCGACCGGTTTCTGGAGTGGCTGGCCGTGCCGTTATGGATCATTTATCAGGCCATTGCACCCCTTGTGCGGGTACTGGTGGCCATTGCGCGGTTTTTTATCCGGTACGTACTGCGTAAAAAAAATCCTGAAATCAGACCCGTTTTTGGACTAACCGATCTGAACCACTACCTCCAGCAACTGAATCAGACGTCAACAGAGCGCGATGAGGAGATAGATATAGACGCCCGTATTTTTAATAACGCCATTGAGTTTCGCGATGTGCGGGTGCGCGACTGCCTGGTACCCCGTACCGAGATTTCGGCCATCGACGTAAACGATTCCGTTGAGGTGCTTCGACAGGCCTTTCAGGATAGCGGACATTCCAAAATTGTTATCTATCGCGACACGATCGACGATGTCATTGGCTATTGCCACGCCCTCACTCTTTTCCGCAAACCCAGCACCGTTGCCGACATTGTGACGCCCATTATTGTGGTGCCGGAAACTATGCCCGCTCAGGACCTGCTGCTGCGGTTTTTGTCCGAACGTAAAAGCCTTGCTCTGGTGGTCGATGAGTTTGGTGGCACGGCGGGTATTGCCAGTGTAGAGGATATGGTCGAGCAGATTTTTGGTGAAATTCAGGATGAATTTGACCTTGATGAAGACTGGGTAGAACGCCAGATTGACGAAACAACGTGGTTGCTCAGTGCCCGCCATGAAATTGACGACCTCAACGAAAAATATGGCTGGAGCCTGCCCGTTGGCGATTATGACACCCTCGGTGGCTTGATTCTGGCTACCAAAGAAGACATTCCGCAAGTGGGCGACGTAATCAGTTTTCCGCCCTTTACGTTCACTATCATTTCGATGGACGGTAACCGCGTCGACACTGTGAAAGTTAGGGTACAGTAAACAGTTACTGGTCACTGATAATCGTTCATTGTTGTGGCAGATACACCCGGAATGTGGCTCCCCGGTCGAGGGTAGCCGTGGCGGTGATGGCACCGTGGTGATTCTCGATGATGCGCTTACAAATGGCCAGACCGACGCCCGTGCCGGGATATTTATGGCGGGTATGCAGCTGCTGAAACACTTGAAAAAGCTGACTGGCGTACCTGTTATCGAAGCCAATACCGTTGTCGGTAAAGCTGATCTCATAATACGTAGCGACAGGGTTCAGTAGATTGGGATAAACGGTTCCGGCCATAGTACGGCAACTGATATGCAACGAAGCCGGTCGGTCAGAGGCCCGGAATTTAAGCGCGTTGGAAAACAGATGAGAGATTAGTTGTTTCATCTGCGCCCGGTCGCAGCGAACGGTGGGTAACTCATCTACATCCAGCCGTAGATCGACCAGATCGAAGCTATTTTGAAACTCAAACTGCACATCGCCAACAATGCTGGCCAGCGCAACGGGCCGTAGTGACTCGCGGGAGGTGCTGACGCGGGAATAGGCAAGCACGTCGCGAATAAGGTCTGACATCCGGTGGGCCGCCGACTGTATTCGGCTAACCATGTCTTTGCCACTATC